>ERZ773225.490-NODE-490-length-58686-cov-11.692483_pt1 | contig 58686 bp, 54 predicted proteins | sample MGYA00580993_ERZ773225 | MGnify/ENA primary metagenome ERZ773225 (study PRJEB29015, sample SAMEA2737748) | human gut metagenome | biome: human gut; feature: human-associated habitat; material: faeces | place: China | collected 2012 ...
TTCCATTTCGGGAAAGAGTCTGCGATTTCCTTTTGGGGTTATTTAACAGCCCCTTCCTGTATAATTTAATGTAATGTAAGCAACCCTTGCCTCTTCCTCCGGGAGAGGTGGCCGAGCGAAGCGAGGACGGAAAGGGGACGCAGTGGGGTAAAGCCCTCTCAGTCACCTTCGGTGACAGCTCTCCCAGAGGGAGAGCCAAGGGGCAGTACCCTGTCATAAAAGTTTCTGTAATTTTTTGCAAAGTGCACTTGACAAAATTTGCAAAGCGTGCTATGCTTTGCTTGCAAAGTTAACTTAGCATTTTCTCCGCGGACGCGCGGGGAAATCAAAGGAGTGTTTATGAAAACGAATATCCGCGAACTGCGAAAGAAGAACAAGCTGTCCCAGGAAGAGCTGGCGGACGCCGTGGGGACTACCCGGCAGACCATTACCTCGATTGAGCTAGGGAAGTACACCGCCTCGCTGCCTCTGGCGTACAGAATTGCCCACTATTTCGGGCTGACCATCGAAGAAGTGTTTGACTTCTCGGATTTGGAGGTATAAATTATGGAAAGCTATCGTGAAAAACTCAAATTGCAGAATGTGGTTTTTGCCATCGGGTGCGTCGCGCTTGCCCTGTTCTCCGTACTGGGCTTTTTGGGCGAAGCCGGAGTCGTGAAGCTGGCGCCGTCCGTCGGAGACGGTCACTGGCAGTCCCTGTGGCGCGGCTTCATTTCCGGCGCCAGCATCGGCATTCTGGCGATGCTGCTGTTCGGCCTGATCCGGAACCTCCGCGCTCTGAAGGATGAGAAAAAGCTGAAACAGCAATATGTTAAGGAAGGTGACGAGCGCCAGAAGCAGATTTATACCAACGCCCTGTGCGCTGCCATGCGGGCAACCCTGATTCTGGGACTGGCGGCGGTTATCGTGGCGGGGTATTTCAGCATGACCGTCAGCCTTACGCTGCTGGTAACAGTCTTATTGGTCAGTCTGATGACCCTGGCATTCAAGCTGTATTTCGGCAAAAAATATTGAGACAGTGGGAAAATCCCGCTTTAACGTGCTTTGGTTCTTCCGACAGGGGGAGTCAAAGCACTTTTTTGAATCGCGTGGTTCCGGCCTGAGTGCCGGAATGCCCGCCTGCAGAAGTTAGCAAATGCTAACTAATAAAGGAGAAATAAGGGAAATTGCTGAAAAAAGATGGGAAAATGCTGGACATTTGCATGGAGCGTATGGTATAATCCAATGGTGGTCGTTTGCGTATAAACGGACAACAAAACGATAAGAAGGTGGTATTTGGTGGACTATACCAAGTATGTGTTGAAAAACAGGGATGAGCTGGAAGGCTTGCTTGCGGGGAAGGATAACTTCTTTGTTGTCGCCTGCAACAAGTGCTTCAAGGAGTTCAACACGACCGAAGAGCCGGAGTGCGACAGCTTTGCGGCCATTGCCGAGGAGCAGGGTAAGCACATCACCGGTACGGTAAAAGTGGACTTCTTGTGCAATAAGGTTCAGACCGAGAAGAAGCTGGCAGGTATCGTACCCGAAGGCACTGAGAACGTGGTCGTCATTTCCTGTGGTCTGGGCGTGCAGACCGTGGCGGATCTGGAGTCCGTTCCCGTGTTTACGGCAACCAATTCCCTCAATTACACCGGCCATCATGGCATGGCCCTGACGAAGAAGACCTGCGGCGCCTGCGCCCAGTGCTATCTGAACGTCACCGGCGGCATCTGCCCCATCGTGGACTGCTCCAAGAGTCTGGTCAACGGCCAGTGCGGCGGCGCGAAGAACGGCAAATGCGAGATCGACCCCAAGAAGGACTGCGCATGGGAAAAGATTTACCAGCGTCTGGAAAAGCAGGGTCGTACCAAGGAATTTCTGGATCAGCCCATTCAGCTGCGGGACTACTCCGTGGCCAACGTGGACGAGATCAAGGCTTACGTAGCCGAGGCGCGTGCCAAGCGGTACGAGGGCTTCTACGGCGGCGTCCATCCCACGGAGAATAAGGAGTTCACGGAGCACCTTGCGCTTCAGAAGTTCCCCGAACCCGATACCGTTGTCATTCCTCTGGCCATGCACATCGGCGCACCGGCGAACCCCGTGGTTCAGCCCGGCGACACCGTGAAGGTGGGTCAGCTCATCGGTGAGCAGGCGGGCTTCATCAGCGCCCCCGTGCATTCCAGCGTCAGCGGCACGGTCATCGCGGTAGAACCCCATACCCATCCCAACAAAGGCCCCGGCATCATGAGTGTCGTCATCAAGAACGACGGCAAGAATACGCTGCACGAGTCCGTAGTCCCCAACAAGCCCCTGGAAGAGCTGACCCCCGACGAGATCGTCGAGATTGTCAAGGAGAAGGGCATCGTGGGCATGGGCGGCGCAACGTTCCCCACTTACGTAAAGCTGAAGCCCGGCAAGCCCATCGACGCCGTGCTGATCAACGGCTCCGAGTGCGAGCCTTACCTGACCGCCGACCATCGGGTCATGCTGGAATTCGCCGACGACATCGTGTTCGGTCTGCGTGCCATGATGAAGGCCGTCAGCGCGCCGGAAGGCGTCATCCTCATTGAGGACAACAAGCCCGACGCCATCGCCCTGATGGAAGAAAAGGTCGCGCCTTACGACAACATCCGCGTCTGCGCCGCTAAAACCCAGTACCCCGAGGGCGCTGAAAAAATGCTCATCAAGAAGGTCATGGGCCGTCAGGTTCCCAGCGGCAAGCTGCCCGCCGACGTTGGCTGCGTGGTAAGCAACACCTCCACCGCCAAGGCCATTTCCGACGCCATCCAGAAGGGTCTGCCCCTGGTGGAGCGCGTGGTCTCTGTTACCGGCGAGTTTATCCGCAACCCCGGCAACTACATCGTCAAGCTGGGCACCAACGTGCAGGAGATCATCGATCACTGCGGCGGCATCACCGGCGACGACGTGGTGCTGAAAATGGGCGGCCCCATGATGGGCGCTCCCATCAAGGACACCAATGTGCCCATTATCAAAGGCTCCAATGGCATTATCGCCATTGCCGCTGATCACACCGAGGAGAAAGAATGCATCAAGTGCGGCCGCTGCATGGACGTATGTCCCATGGAGCTGGCGCCTCTGGATATCTACAAGTACGCCCAGCTGGGTGACGCGGAAACCCTGCTGAAGCTGAACGTGATGGACTGCTTCTCCTGCAAGTGCTGTGAGTACATCTGCTCTTCCAAGATTCCTCTGGTTTCCAAGATCAACGCTGCCAAGGGCCTGGTCATGCCCTTGCTGAAGAAGAAGTAAGGGGGACGAACACTTATGTTAATGACAAAACTGAAATCCGAAGAGGTCATCGGCTCCCTGACTTCCGGCAAGGTCTTCATCATCAACTGCCACGGCTGCAAGGAAGTCGGCTTCCCCGAGGAGGAAGCCAAGGCTCTGCAGAAGAAGTTGGAAGCGGAAGGCAAGGTCGTGGGCATTCTCACCACCGACTACGTCTGCAACCCCGACGAGCTGGCGCTGCGGCTGCGCGCCCCCATGGCGAAGATCGCCGAGGCGGACGCCGTGCTGGTGTTCTCCTGCGGCGTCGGCGTGCAGACCATCTCCCAGATGCTGGAGGACAAGCCGGTCTACGCCTGCTGCGACACCATCGAGCTGCCCGGCTTTCAGGGCGTGACCCCGCTGGAATACGACTGCGGCCAGTGCGGCGAGTGCTTCCTGAACCTGACCGGCGGCATCTGCCCCATCACCGCCTGCTCCAAGAGTCTGGTGAACGGCCCCTGCGGCGGCACCAAGAACGGCAAGTGTGAGGTCAACCCCGCCATGGACTGCGGCTGGGAGCGCATCATTCAGCGTCTGAAGGCTCAGGGTCGTCTGGATGTTCTGCGCTGCCCCACCCAAATGCACGATTTCAATACCGACGAGGCTACCAAGTCCGCCAAAGAATCTGAATAATCAGGAGTGTATAGAATTATGAGAATTACTGAACTGTTTGACAACGGTGAGTTTGTGGTTTCTGCCGAGGTCGGCCCTCCCAAAGGAATTCATATTGACGGCATGGTAGAGGAAGCGAAGAAGTACCTCGCCGGCGTCCATTTTGTCAACGTTACTGACAACCAGTCCTCCGTCATGCGCCTCGGTTCCCTCGCCACCTGCAAGGTGCTGAAGGATGCCGGACTGAACCCCATCTTCCAGCTGACCTGCCGCGATCGGAACCGTATTGCTCTGGAATCCGACCTTCTCAGCGCCGCCATGCTGGGGATCGACAACATCCTCTGCCTCACCGGCGACCACACCAAGCTGGGTGACCATCCGCAGGCCAAGCCCGTGTTCGATCTGGATTCCGTCTCCCTGCTGCACGCTGCCAGCACGCTGGAGACCGGCGTAGATCTGGGCGGCAATGCACTGGTGGGCGAGCCTCCCAAGTTCGCCAAGGGCGCTGTCGTGTCTCCCTGCTCCGACTCCGTGGACGCGCAGCTGGTGAAGATGGAGCGCAAGGTCAAGGCCGGCGCCGAGTTTTTCCAGACCCAGGCCGTGTTTGAGCCTGAGAAGTTCATCAAGTTCATGGAAGCTGCCAAACAGTTTGGCAAGCCCGTTCAGGTGGGCATCATCATTCCCAAGTCCGCCGGTATGTGCAAGTTCATGAACAACAACGTGGCCGGTGTCCACATTCCCGACGAGCTGATCGCCGAGCTGCAGGCCGACAAGGAGAAGACCAAGGCCGGTATCACCGGCGTGGAGATCGCCGCCCGCATCATCCGGGAGTGCAAGCCCTACTGTCAGGGTGTCCATATCATGTCTCTGGGCTGGGAGTCCAAGGTTCCCGCTCTGCTGGAGCAGGCCGGTCTGTAATAGGGGGACTGCCCACAAAATTGGTTAAGCAAGGAGCTTGCCGCCTGTGTTGCACAGGCGGCAGGTTTTTTCTGTCAATTCGCTTTTAATACTATTTCCTGATTAAAATCTTAATTTTAATCAGGAAGGCATCGCCTGAAGGCGCTGCCTGTTTTGTGATTTATAAGGAAAGAAATCACAAAACAAGTCTCATATGAACTCCATGCCCTTCAGGCAATTAAAATCTTTTTTAAGATTTTAATTGGAGTTCAGTGTGAATTTGTTGTTTCATTGTTTTCTCCCTGACCGGCATTCGGCGGAATCCGCCGTGGCCGGTGTTATTTTTTCTTTTGAATCAGCCTGTCCGTTTCTTCCCGGAGGTGGCTGGTCAGGCGGCTTGTCAATTCGAGATAGGTTTGCAGATCTTCTTCGGACATCCTGCTGTAAGCCCGCTGTTCCGCCTCCTTCAGACGGTTGACCGTCCTGTCTGCCAGCGCCTGACCGGAAGCCGTCAGAAGGATTTTTTTGTGATTGCGGGTGCCGGGAATCGGGATCAGCTCCACGAAGCCGTTTTTCACAAGGCCGTTGATGGCTGTGTGAATTGTCTGCTTGGCAGAAAAATTCTGACGGCATAAATCCTGCTGGGTCAGCACCTCGTCAGTTTCCGAGACGAGATACAGAACCCGCATGGCCGTATCGGACAGGCCGAAGCGGACGGCGGTGTTGTGATAAATGGAATCCTGTTCCCGCAGAAGCTGCTCGATTTGCTGAATAAGATAGGCTGTGTTCATAGTACCCTCCTGCACATGAAAAAAGAGTACGGTTACGGACTCTTACACATTGTAGTCTGAAAACGGACTCTTGTCAATAGGGGAAATGCGCGATTTCAGCAGGCAGGGGAGGGGACGGCTTGTTTTTCGCTGCGGTGGATGATAAAATAACAAAAATGTAAAAAATTTTGAAATCCCATGCAATGAAACCCTCCCTTTTTACGCCTATATAAGTGAAACCCCAGCGAGACAGACAACAGGAGGTGATCCCTTGGAGGATCAGGGCATTATTGACCTGTTCTTTGAAAGATCGGAACAGGCTATCACGGAAACGGACAAAAAATATGGCGGGTATTGCTACGCCATCGCTTACAACATTCTTTCCTCCCGCGAGGACTCGGAGGAAAGCGTCAGCGATACATATTTGACGGCGTGGAACACCATTCCACCCAGAAAACCCAACATTTTTAGCGCATTTCTTGGAAAAATCACCCGGCATATCTCCATCGACCACTGGCGAAAGCAAAGTGCCCAGAAGCGGGGCGGCAAGGAAATGATCTTTGCACTGGATGAGCTGGGGGAGTGCATGGACGAGAACACACTGGAAGCGACGGTTTCCCAGCGGGAGCTGACCCGCATTCTCAACGATTTTCTGACAGGCTTGCCGGAAACGGAACGCAACGTGTTCCTGAGCCGCTACTGGTACATGGATTCCATTGATACGATCGTGAAGATTACGGGATTCAGCCAGAGCAAGGTCACGTCCATGCTCCACCGAACCCGGAATAAGCTTCGTAAACGGCTCAGCGAGGAGGGATACGTATGAACGCAATGGACTTAATGACCGGACTGAACAATGTGCGGGATAAATTCGTTGTCAGCGCCGGGGAATTCCGGCAGGGCGAGCGGCAGGTTCGCGCTCTGCCAAAACGAAAACTGTGGCTGATCGCGGCGGTGATCGCCCTTGCGCTGCTGCTGGTGGGCTGTGCGGTGGTCTACGTTCTCAGAATGCAGAGCCTGAAAGTGGGGGAGTTCAGCTTCTACATTCCCACGGAGTATGACGAGAACGGCGAAGCCATTCCCATGGCGAGCCATGAGCCAATCACATTGCTTTCCCGGCAGGGAACCAATATGGAAGCGCTCAAAGAATGGATAGCCTTCAAGAACTCATACGATCAGGATTCGACGGTCATGATTGAGTCGGATTTGGCCATGAAATCCGGTCATCCATGGGACATCCCGGAAAACTATTACTTCACCTACGACTGCTACAGCCCGGAAATGGTGGACAAACTGAACGAAATCGTGGAAAAATACGATTTGAAGCTGCTGTCCACCATCATTCAACTGGATCGGTATGAAGGGAGCGTTCCGCTCAATTCTCTTGGACTGACTGGGCTAATCTACGACGAACCCAATGTTCAGGTGGCATACGAGGGCGGCAGCTTTCATCTGGAGGGCACCTTCCACATGGATATGCGCATCACCGGGGATTTTGGAGACTGGAAATGGGAGAAAAGCTGGGTATCCGTCCGGTATTCTTTGAAAGACTATTTTGACCCCAGCACCGGCGCCATGCTGGAATCCAAGGACTATGACGAGTGGGACTATACCCGCCGGGACGGGAAAACGGTTTTGCTGGTGCTGAACGAGGACACCGCCGAGATTTTCGCGGACTTGCCGGACGCGTTCATCACGATCGACCTGGATTCCAAAATACTGGTGGACGGCAAGGAGGTCCCGATGACCCGGGCGGCGCTGGAACAGCTTGCGGAGCTGTTTGACCTGTCCATCCAGCCCCACCCCACGACCATGGAGCAGGTGGAGAAATACAAGGCGGACGCCAAGGCCGCCTACGAAGCGGAAAGAGCGGATGCCCGTGCCGAACACGATAAGAAATATACCTTGGGATATCAGGAATTCGTGAAGTATCGGCTGGAAATATCCGGGTCAGAATGGTTGTCTTATATTCTGTATGACCTGAACGGCGACGGCGTTGAGGAACTGATTATCGGAGGCTTGGATATCCTTTCCATGAAGGACGGAGAATCCTACCACTATTTTGACATCAGCGGAGCCACATGGATTGGTATGGGGTCGTTTGTTCCATGTGAGAAGGGCGTTTTTGAGGTGTATACGGAAGAACTTTTCCAGACTGACCAATACAATTACTATCGGGCAAATCCGGAAAGCGCGGAATTCCTGACCGGGGTCGTCCACGATACGATAAAGGACAAATGGTACAGAAGTCTGGATGGCAGCACCGAAAACATACAGCCTATTTCGGAAGCGGAAGCCAGAAGCATCATGGACGCCCATCCACAGGAGGAAATACAGTGGCTGCCGCTGGTGAAATTTGGTCAGCCCTATACCTATGTCGCCTACTCTGACCCCTACGCGGCGTATATTGCGAATGTTCTGGATCGTTTCAGCAATGGGGAAGACTTTGCGTACACCCTCATGGATCTGAACGGGGACGGGGTTCAGGAACTGATTACAAAAGAGCCGGACGGTACGGATATGAAGATTTTCACAATTCTGGATGGAGAGCTGAAGGATTATGCGAGCGGCATCTCGTACATCTGCGAGGGCAACATTTTGGAAGAGTGCGAAATATGGGATGATACCGGGCGCAGATACTATGGTTTCTACCGCTGCGGCGCGGAAGAGGCCGAGTTCATTGAAAAAGTCGTCCGCGACCCATACACCCTGTATTGGGGTCACGCGTTTGCCGGACAGGATGGAAAAACCATACGGGAAGATCAGGCTTGGGAGATCATCAATTCATATAAGCACATCGATCTGACCATGAAATCCTTCACGGAATACCCCCTGCGGTGACGCAAAAAGAGCTGACTGGCAAATGGGGGTACAGCTCAAATCCGCTGTGCCTGTTCTTGCGCAATTTTACGCTAAGGTCAATCAAACGGTGAAAATCCATAATACGCATGAAAGCCTCTGCTGCACTGTTCAGGATGCAGCAGAGGCTTTTTGAGTAATTTAATACGCTTTTATACTGAACTCCAATTAAAATCTTTAAAAAAGACTTTAATTGCCTGAAGGGCATGGAGTTCATATGAGACTTGTTTTGTGATTTCTTTCCTTATAAATCACAAAACAGGCAGCGCCGTCAGGCGATGCCTTCCTGATTAAAATTAAGATTTTAATCAGGAAATAGTATTAGTGTTGCAAATCGCTCATAATTCTGCTATACTTATTAACAACGCTGTCAAGTGTTGGAATACACTCTGGCAGTATAGTTGCGATGGACCAAATGCCCTGCCGGATGGCGGGGCATTTTTTACATGTCGATATGGGGGATTCCTATGAATGTGCAAAAGCGTCTGATTATCATAAAGGGGAAGGACAAAACGGACTCGGTCGCCAGTTTCCGGTTTCATGATGGAAAGTGCGACGTTGTTTATACCAGTTCACCCGGCAGAATATATAGCTTTCAGAACAGAAATGTGGAGATTCTCCCCCTGAAAAAACAAATCGATCCGGCGCAGGTGATCGTTACCGCGAATGGACAAACGTTCGGCAAGATTGACGAGATTCTTGACTTTGGCGCGTATTACCGCATCATTCGCGCAGGAAGAAAGGACCTCTCGTTTCATAGGAGTGAGGTGCAGTTTCAGCGGAATTGTCTGGCGGATGGCAAAAACAAGGAAGCGTTCCGGTATTTTAAGGAGACCGCTGCGGCAATCAGTCTGGTGACGGATAACGGCATCAATATTCTGAAAATGCAGTATGACAAAATTCAGCAGCTCAGTGAGAACACTGTTTTGGCAAGCTATCTTGCGCCGCAGAAAGAAACCGAAGCACCTCGCAGGCCGGCAGCTGTGATCTATCCGTTTGGCCTGAATCAAAGTCAGAAGCTGGCGGTGGAGCGGGCGCTTTCCTCAAAAATCAGCATTATCCAGGGGCCGCCGGGTACGGGGAAAACCCAGACGATTTTGAATATTATTGCCAATGTTGTCAGAAGCGGGAAAACCGTGGCAGTCGTCTCCAACAACAATTCCGCGACGCATAACGTTGCGGAAAAACTGGAAAAGAAGGATGCCGTCTTTCTGACTGCGTTTCTCGGCAGTCTGGCCAATAAACAGAAATTTCTGGATACACAGACCGGCGTCTATCCGGACATGCACGACTGGGAGATGCCGCTGGAGAAACGACGTCAACTGGAGCTGGAGACGACTGCACTTTCCACGGAATTGAACGAAATGCTCAACACTAAGAACCGCATAGCGGAAATTGAGCAGGAATTATTGCGGCTTAACCCTGAGCAGCACTATTTTGAGGAATATTATGCGGCGTATGGCAATGTGCTGACGGAGCGTCTGGACAGGCTGCCCTCGCAGAAGATACTCGCACTTTGGATGGAATTTGAACAGCACGCGGAGCGTGAGACCCGTCTGGGACTTCTGCAAAAGCTTTCCATCGTACTTCGGTTCAACCGCGATGCGCTCAGGCTGTTTCTTTCTTCTCCGGAACAGGTCATTCCCTATTTACAGAGCCGGTTTTATGTTGTAAAAAGACGGGAGCTGGAGAGTGAAAAGCGGAAACTGACCCGGAAGCTGGAGCATTACGCGTTCGACGCGAAAATGGATGAACTTACGAAAAAATCCTTGCGGCTGTTCCGTGCAGAGCTGGCGGCGCGGTATCCCTGGAAAGGCACTCGGAAACGTTTTGAAGAGGGGGATTTCCGGCGGAACTCCGCAGAATTTACCCGCGAATATCCGGTGGTGCTCAGCACGACCTACTCCATCAAGGGGACGCTGAGCATAGAGCATGTCTATGATTATCTTATCGTGGACGAAGCATCGCAGGTCGATTTGACTACCGGAGTCTTGGCCTTTTCCTGTGCGCGGAATATCGTGATTGTCGGGGATATGAAGCAGCTGCCCAACGTGTTAACGGAGGATGACATCCGCACCAGCGATGATATTTGGGCAAAGTATTCTCTGGATGAGCGGTATCGCTTCTCAACCCACAGTCTGCTTTCCTCTGCGTTGGAAACATGGCAGAATGCACCCGTCACGCTGCTGCGGGAGCATTACCGCTGTCACCCGAAGATCATCAACTTCTGCAACCAGAAGTTCTATCATGGACAGCTGATCATCATGACGAAGGATCATGACGAATCGGATGTGCTGACCATGTATCGGACGGCTGCCGGTAATCATGCCCGTGGGCATCTCAACCAGCGCCAGATAGACGTCATCCAGCAGGAAGTGCTTCCACGACTGAATCAGCAGAATTTCCAAAGCATCGGCATTATCACGCCGTATCGGGATCAGGTGGCGGCCATCCGGAAACAGCTGGGCGGCGCTTATGAGGTGGATACAGTTCACAAATTTCAGGGACGGGAACAGGACGCTATCATTCTGACCTCGGTTGACAATGTGATTACGGATTTTGTGGACGATCCCCATATGCTGAATGTGGCGGTTTCCAGAGCGGTTCATTCTCTGACGGTGGTCACATCTCAGGATCCCCGCAACGACCAGACCAACTACGGCGACCTGACACGATACATCGAATATAACAATTTTGAAGTCATTCAGAGTCAGGTCTACTCTGTGTTCGATATGCTTTATCAAGGCTATGCAGAACAGCGCAGGACGTATCTGAGAAAGCACAGGCGAGTGTCCGAGTACGATTCTGAGAACCTCATGTACTCTGTGATTCAGGAAGTACTGTCAGAGGAAGCGTTTTCTTCGATCGGGTGTGCAGTGCATGTTTCTCTTGCAGCGTTGGTGAAAGACTATGAACCGCTAACAGAGGAGGAACGCAGGTACGCCCGCAACCCATTGACACATATCGATTTTCTGCTGTTCCGTCAGATGGACAAGCAGCCCGTGCTGGCGATTGAAGTGGATGGGACGAGCTTCCATGAAGCCGGGAGCACGCAGGCAGGACGGGATGAGAAAAAGAACCGTATTATGGAAAAGTGTGGCGTCCCGCTGCTTCGTCTGCGGACAGACGGCAGTGGGGAGCGGGAGAAAATCAGAGACGCACTGGTTTAATTTGAATTTAAAGGTTGGTGATAAAAATGCCTCTGGAAATCGTTCGCAATGATATTACACAAATGCGCGTGGACGCCATCGTCAACGCGGCAAATGAAACCCTTTTGGGCGGGGGCGGCGTGGACGGCTGCATTCACCGTGCGGCGGGGCCGGAGCTGTTGGCCGAGTGCCGGGCGCTGGGCGGCTGCAGGACCGGCAACGCCAAAATCACGGGGGCGTATCGTTTGCCCTGCAAATATGTGATCCACACCGTCGGTCCCGTGTGGCACGGCGGCACGCACGGCGAGCGGGAACAGCTCGTCTCCTGCTACCGGACGAGCCTTGCGTTGGCGAAGGCGCACGACTGCGAGACGGTGGCTTTTCCACTGATTTCCTCCGGCGTCTACGGCTATCCCAAAGATCAGGCGCTTCGGGTGGCGGTGGACACCATTGGGGAATTTCTGCTGAACAACGATATGACGGTCTATCTGGTCATTTTCGACCGTAAGTCCTACCAGATCAGCGGCAAGCTGTTCGCCGATATCGCCGAATACATCGATGACCACTATGTAGACATACACGCCGACGTCATAAGTGAACGCCGACGCAGTATGAGCATTTTCGGAAGCCGTGGAAAGGCCGTCTGCGAGGAAGCAAAGTCCATGCCTATGATGGCGCCCTCGTTCGTCGGCGGGCTGGACGATCTTCTGGCGCATCTGGATGCCGGTTTCTCGGAGACCCTGCTGAAGCTCATTGACAAAAGCGGAAAAAAGGACTCCGAGATCTATAAAAAGGCCAACGTTGACCGCAAGCTGTTCTCCAAAATCCGAAATAATCCGTACTACAAACCCTCCAAAACCACGGCCATTGCCTTCGCCATCGCTTTGGAGCTGGATTTGGACGAGACCCGCGACCTCATCGCCCGCGCAGGCTACGCTCTCAGCGCCAGCAGCAAGTTCGATGTGATTATTGAGTATTTTATTCGGCAGAAAAAGTATGACATTTTTGAGATCAACGAGGCGCTGTTTGCGTTTGACCAGAGCTTGCTGGGGGCGTGAGGAATGAGAAGGATAGGAGTCCACGTTGCGAACGGCCGAATTGTTCGTCATTTTTGAAGGAGAAAAAGGATGCGAGAAGTGGAGTATTATATTTCCAAAGATTCCTGTGGAAAAGAATACAAAACCAAGACAACGACCATCTGCGGGTTCGATGAAATCAAAAAAGAGATCGAAGAAAACGAATGTCTGCACGATTGGAGTTTGGAATATGTGGCCTACGATGGGACAACGGGACAAATAACCGCAAAATCCTATAGCAGCCCAACGCTATTTCACTTTTCTTTTGCCGGTATACAGGAGATTTCCATTGATCTTGATGTTCTGGTTCGGTGGATCATGGAGGTTGAAATGGTGAAGGGCGACAATGTTACGCTTACCTTTGACGGCGTCGGAATCATAATCACGGCAAAAAAAGTTGCGCTGAAAATCCAAACGCAGGAATCATGAATTTGTCGCCTGACAGGCGACCAAACCCTCCTTCCAATCCGCTACAATAAGCGCGTAATCAAACGAAGGAGGGTTTTCATTATGACAGAATTGGTTTTTATCCTGGATCGCAGCGGCTCTATGGCGGGGCTGGAGGCGGATACCATCGGCGGCTTCAACTCCATGATCGCCAAGCAGAAGAAGGAAGCGGGCGAGGCGCTGGTCTCCACCGTGCTGTTCGACAACGAGAGTGTGGTCATCCACGACCGCCTGCCGCTGGAAAAGGTGCCGCCCATGACGGAGAAGGAGTATTTCACCCGTGGCTGCACGGCGCTGCTGGATGCCGTGGGCGGCGCGATCCACCACATTGGCAACATTCACAAGTACGCCCGCCGCGAGGACGTGCCGGAGAAAACGATGTTTATCATCACCACCGACGGCTACGAAAACGCCAGCCGTCGCTACAGCTACGAGACGGTGCGCGGAATGATCGAACGGCAGAAGGAGAAATACGGCTGGGAGTTCCTGTTTCTGGGCGCGAACATCGACGCGGCGAAGGAAGCGGCTCGTTTCGGCATCGGCGCCGACCGGGCGGTAAGCTACAAGTGCGACGAGGCAGGCACGGCGCTGAACTATGAAGTCATCAGCGAGGCCGTGTGCTGTGTCCGTGCAGCAAGCCCGCTCAGTGCCGATTGGAAACGCCGCATCGACGAAGACGTAGAAAAGAGAGGAAGATAAATGTGTACGGGGCAATTCTCGGCGATATCGTAGGCAGCCCCTATGAATTCGACTGCAACAATTACAAAGCAAAAGACTTTCCGCTGTTCAGCCAGCAATCCGAATTCACCGACGACACGGTTATGACTTTGGCGGTGGCGAAAGCGCTTATGGACACTCGTGGGCAGGATGACGCTGTCATCAAAGCGGCGTTGGTGCGGGAAATGCAGCGTTTGGGGTGCACTTATCCCGACCGGGGCTACGGTGTACGGTTCGGCGGTTGGCTTTATGAGGACGCGCCGAAGCCCTATAACAGCTACGGCAACGGCAGCGCCATGCGGGTATCTCCGGCGGCGTGGCTGGGAGGGGACATGGAGGAGGTGCTGCATCTGGCGCGGCTTACCGCCGAGGTCACCCACAACCATCCGGAGGGCATCAAGGGCGCGCAGGCCACCGCCGCGGCGATTTACCTTGCCTGCACCGGACATAGCAAGGCGGACATCAAAGCGTATGTGGAGCGGGAATTCGGCTATGATCTCAGCCGCACCTGCGACGAAATTCGCCCAACCTATCATCATGTAGAAAGCTGTCAGGAGACGGTGCCGCAGGCCATTACTGCGTTTCTGGAAAGCACGGATTTCGAGGATGCTCTCCGCACGGCGGTATCCCTCGGCGGCGACAGCGACACTCTGGCCGCCATCACAGGCAGCATCGCCGAAGGGTTCTACGGCGTGCCGGAGGATTTGAAGCAGGAATGCCATCAACGTCTGACACCGGAGCTGAAGGAAATTCTGCTTGCGTTTCAAAATAACGATTGAGTGGAAAAAGAGTACGAACAGGAAGCGCTTCTCCAAAGTTTTCTTGCAAATAATGGGAGCAGGGAAGATTGAACGCGGTGGGTACTATGGCTACTTTACTGCTTCAAAGCTGCACATGAAGGGCTGCCCTGTGGCTGAACCTGATACTATTTCCTGATTAAAATCTTTGATTTTAATCAGGAAGGCAGCGCCATTAGGCGATGCCAGTTTTGTGATTTATAAGGAAAGAAATCACAAAACAAGTCTCATATGAACTCCTTGCCCTTCGGGCAATTAAAATGTTATTGCATAAGTTTACCATAAATAAAAAGAAAAATCGGCAAGTTCCGTAAGGAACTTGCCGATTGCATGGTCCGAGTGGGGAGATTCGAACTCCCGGCATCTTGAACCCAAATCAAGCGCCCTACCAACTGGGCCACACCCGGATGCCTGTAGGGCATTATACACCATCTGTCGGGAAATTGCAACCAGAAATTGTATGGTTCTGATATGCTAGGCGTTTTTCGCCCGGGCGGCTAAGAGACGCTTCCACTGCACGGGGCGCTGCAGGAGCCACATCAGGGAGAAGCCCCAGCGGGTGTGCAGATGGCGGCACAGCCAATCCAGAAATGTTCCCACACAGCCGGTCTGACGGGTCATGTAGGCATGAGTCAGCGTACACTGCGGGGGACGGTGGAAGGGATACAGCCCTTTTTGGCGCAGCTGACGCAATATGGCGGCGGCATCCTTGCGGGGAAGTGAGGCGGTTACATACAGGGTAAACCATAAAAAGACCATCAGCTTGTCGGCAGTGGTGGGATCCTGACGGCCATCACGGTAATAACCCAGAAGGATTTCCGAAATGCGTATGTAGGAGCGGATTTTCTTGTGGTAATTCTCCAGGCTGACGGTCGTTTCGGCAGAACCGGAATGCTCGCGGTAACAATACAGCGCCAGCTTAATCTCGACACTTTTCGGGGCGCAAAGACCGACTTCGTACATGTATAACCCGTCCTCGCCGTGGGTCAGTTCGGGATAACGGAAGTTCAGGCCGTTTTCCAGCAGAAATTCCCGGCGCAGAAGACTTCTCCACACCACGGAATCATACCATTGGGAATTTATGGGCAGCTTCATCTGCCGGGACAGGGCAATCTCCTCGTCGGTCAGGCGGTCGGTGAACTGATAGCCGCCGACGATCAGCCGGTCACAGGCGGTTTCCGCTGCTTTGTCTTTGAGAAAGCCAAGGATGTTGGGCAGCAGAAAATCGTCCGCGTCCACGAACCAGATAAAATCCCCCTGAGCAGCCGACAGACCGGCGTTGCGCGCCGAGACCACGCCGCCGTTCTCCTTGTTAATCACGCGGATATTGCCGTGCTCCGCCGCGTACTGCCCCAGAATCTCCGGGCTGGCATCTCTGGAGCCGTCGTTGACGCAGATGATCTCGTAATCGGAAATATCCTGCGCCAGCAGCGAATCCAGACATTCGGGAAGATACTGCGCCGCATTGTAGACGGGAACCACAAAGCTGAGAAACATCCCGTACACCCCCTTTTTTGCCATTATAGCCTGACTTTCCGGAAAAAGCAACAAAGCATCAGAAAAAGTTTGCAGTTTTTCCCATGGCGCGCTATAATGGCGGAAACAATGTTACGCCGCAGACGGTGAAGGGGAGTGCTGTATGAAAAAATCCGGTCTTTCTCAGGAAACGCTGAAAATCATTGCCTGCATCACCATGCTGATCGACCATGTGGGCGCGACCGTGGTGGAGTCGCAGTTTTTTGTAACGCCATTCGATGGGATCTACTACCTGTATTTTGCCATGCGGATCATTGGCCGGGTGGCGTTTCCGATTTACTGCTTTCTGCTGGCTGAGGGGGCGCATTATACCCATGACCCTCGGAAGTATGCCCTCCGGCTGTTTATCGGCGCACTGCTGTCGGAGCCGGGCTTTGACTTTGCCCTGTTCGGCGGATGGACGTGGGAAAATCAGAGCGTGATGGTGACGCTGCTTCTGGGCTTCGGAATGGTGGAGCTGATGAAGAAATGTCCCAAATACTGGATGAAGCTGCTGGCCGTCGTGCCGTTTTTCTTCGCGGCGGAGTGGCTGAAAACGGATTACGGCGGATACGGTGTGGCCATAGTCGCGCTGTTCTGGCTGACGCGGGAGCTGCCGAACCGCCGGATGATACAGCTTGTGGGGCTGGCGGCGCTGTGCCTGATGATGAACAGCGCGGCGATCTCCTTTGGCGTCATTCAGATTCCCATAGAGCTGTTTGCGCTGTTTGCCATGATCCCCATTTGCCTGTATTCCGGCCGGAAAGCCACGGCAAGCCGGGCGGTGCAGCTGGGATTTTACCTGTTCTATCCCGTACATCTGGCAGTGCTTGCGGTGATCATGAAGCTCTGCTTTGGAGGCTGACGCCCTATGAAAATTGCACTGCTGCAAATTCTGCCCGCCGGCTCTCTGGATGGGAACCGGGAAAAGGGTGTGGAGGCGTGCCGGAAGGCGAAAGCATTGGGGGCAGATATCGCGCTGTTTCCTGAGATGTGGAGTAATGGATATGACATTCCCGAGGACGCGGAAGCGCTGCAGCGCGCGGCGGTTCCGGCGGACGGGGAATTCGTGTCCGGATTCGGTGAATTGGCGGCGGAACTCAATATGGCGATCGCCATCACGTTTCTGGAAAAGACAGAGAAACGGCCAAGAAATGCGGTCAGCCTGTTTGACCGCCACGGGCGGCGGCTGTACACCTACGCCAAGGTGCATACCTGTGATTTTGAGGACGAGTGCCGTCTGGACGCGGGGGAGGACTTCTTCGTCGCTTCGCTGGACACGGAAGAGGGTACCGTGCAGGTCGGCTCCATGATCTGCTACGACCGGGAATTCCCGGAAAGTGCACGGATTCTGATGCTGAAGGGCGCGGAACTGATCCTCACGCCCAACGCCTGTCCCATGGAGATCAACCGCCTGTCCCAGCTTCGGGGCAGGGCGTATGAAAACATGGCCGCCATCGCAACCTGCAACTATCCCTCGCCCCACCCGGACTGCAACGGACATTCCACCGTATTTGACGGCGTGGCTTATCTTCCGGAACTTTCCGGGTCCCGGAACACCTGTATTCTGGAGGCGGGGGAGGACGAAGGGATTTATCTGGCAGAGCTGGACTTGGACATGCTGCGGGAATACCGGAAGCGGGAGGTTCACGGCAACGCCTACCGCCGCCCGGAAAAGTACGGGATTCTCACGGAAACGGCGATTCAGGAGCCGTTCATCCGGGCCGACCGTCGGAGAGAATGCTATGAGACAGTCCGCTATAACGAAAAAGTGTGACATTTTCATATTGAAAAACGCATTTTTCCGTGGTATACTCGCTGAAGATATAGTAAAGAGGTGAGATCGTTGACAGAGCAGAGGCTCTTTTCCAACCAAAGACTGATACGCCTGATTATTCCTCTCGTCATCGAGCAGGCGCTGACCATTCTGGTGGGAATGTGCGACGGCGTGATGGTTTCCTCCGTGGGCGAGGCGGCGATTTCCGGCGTTTCTCTGGTGGACATGATCAACAACGTGATTTTGGTGCTGTTTGCCGCGCTGGCTACCGGCGGCGCGGTGGTCACAAGCCAGTTTCTGGGGGCGCGGCAGGGGGAGAAAGCCCGGCAGAGCGCCGGTCAGCTGGTGCTGATGTCGGCAGTCCTTGGTGTCGCCGCGGCGGCGCTGTGCCTTGTGTTCGCCAAAAATCTGATGCGGCTGTTTTTTGGCTCCATCGATGACAATGCGATGGCGGCGGGACTTACCTATCTGCACATCACCGCGCTTTCTTTCCCGTTCATCGCCCTGTATAACGCGGGTGCGGCGATATTCCGCAGCGTGGGCAACAGCAAGGTGTCCATGCAGGTGAGTCTTTTGATGAACGGCATCAATGTGGTGGGCAACGCCATCTGCATTTTTGTGCTGAAAATGGGCGTGGCCGGTGTTGCCGTCCCTACGGTGGTTTCCCGGTGCGTGGCGGCGGTGGTCATTTTGCTTCTCGCGGCAAACCCAAAACAGGAGCTGTGCCTGAAATGGGGCGCGATCTGTCGTGCTGACGGCAAGATGATGGGCAGCATCCTGAGAATCGGCGTTCCAAACGCCTGTGAGAACAGCCTGTTCCAGTTGGGACGGCTGATCGTGGTGAGCATGATCGCCCTGTTCGGCACGGTGCAGACCTCCGCCAACGCGGTGGCGAACACCTTGGACGGCATGGGTATCATCATCGGGCAGGCTATGGGACTTGCCATGGTGACGGTGGTCGGCCAGTGCGTGGGCGCGGGCGACCCGGAGCAGGTCAGGTACTATGTCAAAAAGCTCATGCTCTGGTCGTATCTGTCCATGGCCGTGTGCAATGTCCTGATTATCATATTTGTTGAAGATCTGATTTCTCTTTACAGTTCTCTGTCCCCCGAGACGGTGGAACTGACGAAGACACTGGTCATTATTCACGAGAGCTGCGCCATCTTTTTGTGGCCGGCGGCTTTCGTCCTGCCCAATGCCTTGCGGGCGGCCAACGACGTGCGGTTTACCATGTTTGTCGGAATCGGTTCCATGATCGCGTTCCGCATTCTCGGCTCGTGGATTCTGTGCGTCAAGATGGAGTGGGGCGCGATGGGTGTCTGGATCGCCATGATTATTGACTGGGTATGCCGGACCGCGTTCTTTGTGACCCGGATGATTTCGGGAAAATGGCAGAGTAAATATATTCCCTCATAATGCGCTGCGCCGCCGATGGATGACCCATCGGCGGCGCTTCTGTGTTACGGATTTGCCCCGAAATCCGGCATAGCTTCAAACCGGCGCTGTTCCCCGCGCCACGGGAAGCGGATGCAGCAGGAAAACAGCATCGGGTCTGTGCGCTCATCCCGGGAACCGTATTTGTGGTCGCCCACCAGCGGATACCCTCTGGAGGCAAACTGTACCCGGATCTGGTGGCTCCGCCCCGTATGCAGGCGAATGCGGACGAGACTGCACTCCCCGGCGGAAAGACGGGTGAATTCCAGCCGTGCCTTTTTGACGCCCGACCGTTCCCGCTTTACCACATACACCTTGTTTTTCCGGCTGTCCTTCCACAGAAGGTCTTCCCAGTCCCCGGATTCCGGGGGAAGCCCATGAACCATGGCTACGTATTCCTTTACCATAGCGCCGTCCTGCACTGCCTTGGACAGGGCGGCGGCAGCCTGTTTTGTGCGGGCGTAAACCATGACGCCGCCCACATTCCTGTCAAGCCGGTGGACGGGGAAAATCTCCCCGCCCAGCGTTTTTTTCAGCTCTGCGGGAACCTGCGCTTCGGAATCCAGCCCCACGGGCTTGACGCAGACGGCCAGGTCATGGTCGTAAAATAAAATCTCCATTTGGGAGCCTCCTTCGGTTCAGCTGACGGTGACGCTACTATAGCACAGTTTTCCGGATTCCGAAAGGTAGACGCTTGAATTTCCTGTAAAATCATGTATAATGAACGAAGAAATGGAGGATTTATGACATGACGACGCAAGATTATCGGGAAAAATCGCCGCTGATGATTTTCCTGAGCTACTTCAAGAACCATAGATGGTTGTTTGCCGCCGATGTGACCTGCGCTGTGGGAATCGCGGCCATCGACCTGCTGTTCCCGCTGGTGACCCGCAGTGCGCTTTATGAGATGCTGCCCAACCAGATGTACCGCACGTTCTTTACCATCATGGTCATCGTGGCGGTGTGCTATGTTCTGCGGTCGTTTCTGAATTATGTTGTGGCGTATTACGGCCATACCTTCGGCATCCGGGTGGAGGCGGACATCCGCCGTGACCTGTTCCGCCATATGCAGGAGCTGAGCGTGGATTTCTATGACCGCAACCGCACCGGTAAGCTGATGGCGCGGCTGACCTCCGATCTGTTCGAGCTGACGGAGCTTGCCCACCACGGCCCCGAGGATCTGATCACTTCCGTGCTGACCATTCTGGGGGCGCTCATCGTGATGGCGTCCATTCGCTGGCAGCTTGCCGTGATCGTGGCGCTGACCATTCCGGTGTTTCTGACGGTGGCAATGGCCATGCGCGGCCGGATGGGGCGGGCGTCCGCCGCGGCAAAGGAGAAGATCGGCCACATCAATCAGGAGATCGAAAGCAGCCTTTCCGGCGTCCGCACCGCGAAAGCCTTCGCCAACGAGACGGTGGAAGCCGCCCGTTTTGACGCGGCCAATGCGGAATTCAAAACCTCCAAGCGGGCGTTCCACAAGGCAATGGGCATGTTCCACAGCAGCGTGGAGTTCTTTTTGTGCAGCTTGAATGTCATTATCATCGGCTTCGGCGGTTATTATGTCATGCAAGGGGAAATGGACTACCGTGACCTGCTGACCTTCAGCCTGTATATTTCCTCTTTTATCAGCCCCATGCGCAAGCTCGCCAACTTCTCCGAGACGTTTGCCAACGGCTTTGCGGGCCTGAACCGCTTCGTGGAGGTCATGCGCACCGAACCCACCGTGCAGGATAAGCCCGACGCGAAGGAACTGAAAAACGTCCGGGGTGAAATCAGGGTCGACCATGTTTCCTTTGCCTACGACGCCGATCTGGCGGTGCTTCACGACGTGAGCCTGACCGTCGCCCCCGGGGAAACGGTCGCCATCGTCGGCCCCTCCGGCGGCGGTAAGTCTACATTGTGCCAGCTGATCCCCCGGTTTTACGACGTCAGTTCCGGCTCTATTTCCATTGACGCTCTGGACATCCGGGATGTGACCCAGCGAAGCATCCACGAAAACATCGGCATTGTCCAGCAGGACGTGTTCCTGTTTGCCGACACCATTCTGGAAAACATCCGCTACGGCAAGCCTGACGCCACCATGGAGCAGGTCATCGACGCGGCCAAGAAGGCGGAGATCTACGACGACATTCAGGCCATGCCCGACGGCTTTAACACCTACGTGGGCGAGCGGGGTACGCTTCTTTCCGGCGGGCAGAAGCAGCGGATCGCCATCGCCCGTATTTTCCTGAAAAACCCGCCCATTCTGATTCTGGACGAGGCGACCTCCGCGCTGGACTCCGTGACGGAGGCGAAAATCCAGCACGCCTTCGACAAGCTGGCGGCCGGCCGGACGACCCTGATCATCGCCCACCGCTTAAGCACCATCCGCAACGCCGACCGCATCATCTCGATTTCCGACGGCGTCATCACGGAATGCGGCACCCACGACGAACTGCTTAGGAAGGGCGGCATTTACGCCGAGCTGTATAAGACGCAGAATGCACTGGCGTTGGAGACGCTCGGGCAGTAAACGAGCCGGAAGGATAGAAGCCCATTTTCAACATGCTCAGAAATGCAATCACAGATTGCCTAAATGTAAACCGCATGTGGTTTACTTTCGGGAGGGGTGAACTAAAATGGAGACAGAAACCGCAAGAAACTTACCGGCGAAACTGGTTTCTCTGAGAAAGCAAAAAGGGATAACACAGATGGAACTGGCAGAGAAACTGAATGTTTCCCGTCAGGCGATATCCCGATGGGAGGTCGGCTTGGCAGTACCAACGACAGATAATCTGAAAGTCTTAAGTGAGCTGTACGGCGTATCTATTGATTATCTGTTGAATGACGCGGCGGAGAATGTCAGCAAGCAAAATGAGGTAAAGCAAGATCAATCGTCAGCCAGTGAAACGGAAGAGAAAAACGGATTCCGCAACCGCAGGAGATTGTACATTGGCGCTGCGATTGGCTTGGTGCTGATGGCGATTATTTTAGCAGTGGTGGTGACTGCTATTGCTACAGCGAAAAATTCGAAAGGAGAACAAAGTCAAGTCATGCCAATAACGGATTTGACAGTTGCAGAGGAAACTGACTATACAACGTATACTTTCTCCTTTGAATAATCCCATTTGAAAGGGGGTGATGAATATGCGGGTGAAAAGAATAATCTGTATGGTTTTGGCTTGCATTGCGATTGTGGTAGCAATTTCAGTGCCTGCAAATGCAGCCGAAATTGAAGTCATTGCCCTTGAAAATTCTACAGGCAAGTTTATCGCCCCCTTTGCAACGAGGTCGTTCAATATAAGCATTCCTGCAAAATCTCAGGTAATAGCGAACAGTAGCTTTCCTTTGGCTGCGTGGGAAACGGTTACCATTAAGGCATCCTATTCTCCGTTTTCTGCAAGTGTGGATTTCGGATTGGTTGATTCTGAGGGAACGTTCTATTACTTCAATGTGACTGATGGAAGCGTAGATAAGACCATACAGGTTGATAAAAGTGGAGACTATACGCTCCAGATACGGAACAACTCTAATGTAGAAGTAGAAGTGTCAGGTTTTGTGAACTACTGATGAAAGGGAGGCTCACTATTATGAAGAAAATGTTGTCATTGCTGTTAGCTGTAATTCTGGTTGTTGGTATCATGCCGACAACCGCGTCAGCGGTAGAAGATACTATCGCCGTGCAGGGACTTGTTCAGGCGATTAAGCAGAATTCTACTGCGGAAATCAGAGACGCTGATGGAAACCTTGTGGAAACATTGGATGTCGATGTTAAAGTCCAAAGACTTCCATCCACCCGTAGCGTGGGTGGGGGCGTTACATACGCGATAACATGTACGACGGTCGCTGATTTTGACAACCATTCTGGCAGTGCATCGAAGGGAGGCATCATGGCTTCGGCAACCATGGTGTGTACAGATGTATTTGGACCGGATAACATTTTGCACCAAGTATATGGCAGCTGGACAGGAGATGAAGATGATACTGACGACCGCTGGGTCGTTTACAGTTCTTACGACACAGACGATGAACAGACGGATCGTGTCCCGGATTACAATCCACCTCTGGAATTTAGCTATGCACCTTCTGGGTTTATAGGGTATACGTTTAGAGTCAGAACAAATGCGACCATTACTGCTACACGCGAGCAGCTGTTTTTAAGCGTATCGACAGATCCAAATGGCTAAACACGTATTGGTAGTTTAGGGAGAATCGAGAGTGAAAAGTAAGTACAGGCTCCTGACAATTGTGTTGCTTATCTTGTTCTTTACTCAAGGTTGTCACAGTCCGGCGGCAAGTCCGCCGGATATGACAGGAAAAATCAACATAGGCGATTACGTATTTTGCATCGAGGAAGCGGTTGCAGACCAGTACAATGCACGGATTCGGTGTTCGTTGAGACGAGGTGATGGCGCAAAGATTGCGCCGGATGCGCGGTTTGAATCGTTTGAGGTCAATGACAATGGTTCGAGTTCCGGAGGGACGGTTAAGTATACATTAAGTGATGACGGAAAAATAATCTGGATTGATATTGCCCAGTCAGGCTCCGGGAGATTAGATGATGTCTGCACGGTCACGTTGCGAAATCTGACATTCGGTGAAGACGGTGCGCTTAAACCTGTGAATGGAAAATGGGAAACGTCATACAGAATGCAAACGGAAGAGGAAACAGAACTGTCTGCGGATGATCTAAAATTGCAGACGGCTGATAATAGTGGAAGCTATCAGCTGTCCAGCGTACAGATTTCCAAGGTAGGCGTTCATATGGAAATGAAAATTCCACAGAACGACATTGTCGATTTTGCAAATCAGTTTGAGGCGCATTTGTTCCTTAACGACGGAACTGTTATTGAACTGGAATTACATCATTCAATCCGTGGGAAAAAGGCTCCTTTTCAGGCAACTGCCGAAGCGGTGTTCGGGGAACCGATAAAGCTTGACGAGTTGTATGCGATTGTTGTTTGCGGTCGAGAGATTCCGATTCGGTTGAACTAGGCCATTTTTGCGTCTTGCCAGAAAGATGTGTGCACACTGCGTTTCACAAAATAGCGCCGCCTTGCAATGAGCAGGCCGCATCAGACACTTAACAGGCACAGTAGGATTATCTCTGCTGTGCCTGTTCTTGTATGAGCACCCCTTGCCTCTCCCTTTGGGAGAGGTGGCCGAGCGCAGCGAGGACGGAGAGGGGAAACAAGGGTGAAAAGCCCTCTCAGTCACCTTCGGTGACAGCTCTCCCAGAGGGAGAGCCAAGGCAGGCTTTTTTCTTGATTATCTGTCCGAACTGCCCGTCCTTTGCGTCTTATAGAGCAGAAGGGCCTTTCACAGAAGCGGGATGCCCCGGAATAGACCCGGGCTTCCCAAGGAGGAACAGCATGAACGATGAACAGATTCTGGACTTGTATTTTGCCAGAGATGAACAGGCGGTGGCGGAAACCGACCGGAAATACGGCGGCTATTGCTTCACCCTCGCCAATTCCATCCTGCACAGCGATCAGGACGCGGAGGAAACCGTGAGCGATACATATTTAAGAGCATGGAACACCATCCCGCCCAAGCGTCCGGGCATCTTCAAAATGTTCCTCGCCAAAATCACCCGGAACCTCGCCTTTTCCCGCTGGCGGAGCATGAACGCCGAGAAGCGGGGCGGCGGGGAGATGACACTGGTGCTGGAAGAGCTGGACGACTGCATTGCCGCGCCCGGCTGTGTGGGGGATGGGATGGACGCCAAGGAGCTGGCCAAGGCCATCCGGGCGTTCCTGAACACCCTCCCGGCGCGGGAGCAGGACATTTTCCTGCGGCGGTATTTCTTCGTGGAGGAAAGCGGCGTGATTGCCCAGCGGTACGGCATGAAGCCTGCCACGGTGCTGCGCACCCTTTCCCGCACCAGGCAGAAGCTCAAAAATTATCTGACACAGGAGGGCTATACGGTATGAAAGCGGAAGAACTGTTTCTCGCCATCGGCGAGGTGGAATCCAGCCGCCTGACGCGCAGTGAGCTGACGACGGCAAGACCCTCCGGTCAAAGGGAACAGGAGGAACCCCAAATGAAGAAAAGAAACGTTTCCCGGATTCTCCGGAATCTGCTGGTGGCGGCGCTGATCGTAAGTGCGCTTGCGGTGACAGCCTACGCGGTGGCGGGCTTTGTGATCTTCGACAGCCCCCAGGACATGATATCCGGTCTGTTCGGCGACAAAACGGGCTATGACCACAAGGATGTGACGCATTTTACAGACCCCGAAAAGCCCGGCGAGGTTTACGACATCCCGGCCTATGACCGGGTGCCGGTGGACGAAAGCGTGGCGGCGTCCGAGGCGGTGCCGCTGGTCAGCCCCGTGGGGCAGAGCATTTCCTGGGAGGGCTACACCCTGACGGTGGACGCCAATATGTACGATCAGGTGACCAAATGCGGCGTGCTGACCTACACTTTGGAGAATCCCGACGGCATTGCCGACTATGCATTACAGGAGAACGGTGAAATTTATTTCCCGGAGGGGGAAATCCTGGACATCAATCAGTACGGCTACAGCTACATCATTCCCGATCAGTCCACGGACACCAAGCTGACGGCGGCGTATTACTACCGGCTGGACAACCCGGAAAGCACCGATCTGGTGCTGAGCTTCACCCAATGGGCGCCGATCCGTCTGTCGGATTATAAGGAACTGTGGAAGCAGACCAAGGAGCAGGTCAAGCAGGAGTTCAGCGAGGACGAGGCAATAGAGCATCTGAAGCAGGCGCTGGGCGACGAATACGAGGAAGTGGCGTCTGCGGTTTCCCGTGAGGAAATCGTGGATAGCGGATATGAGAGCCTTGTAGACGAGCGGCTGGATGGGCGGTTTGACTGCCCGGAGAAGATCACGATCCCCGAAAAAGCGTTGGGAGAGATGAGCAATCTGACGCTGGCGGACGGGAATATCAAGGTTTCGCCCATTGCCATCTGCGTGGATACCAGAGAAATGCAGGACTATCCAGAAGGATACATTAAACGGGTGAAGATTTCCTTCAAGGACGGCACGGAGTACGTGGTTGTGGACGAGAATGTTGCCAACCATATGTTTGCGGTAGGACACACCGACCGTGACGTCACCTTTATGTTCAACCGCATGATCGACGTGAACGAGATCGCGTCCGTCATTCTGGACGGCGATGTTGAGTTTCGGGTGTCGTAAATAGCAGTATGCCCCCTCCCAGCCGGGAGGGGGCATTGCTGCGTGAATCATTCCGGGTCGGTCAGGAATGGGAGGATGCCATGCAGCTCTTGGTATAGGCCGACGGCGCGGGTGACGCCCAGCGCTTCGCCTTCGATCAGTAGCTCATTTAAATCCTCCGGGGTGCGGAACAGGGTGAAGCGCGCGCTGTCCGCGTCCGTGTGGATTTGATAGTGGCAGCGCAGCTTTTCGTCCCGGTGCCCGCCTAAAAGCTGCGCCGCCGGGGGCAGGGGAGCTGTGGTAGCGCCTGCGGGTGTCAGGGTAATGGTCTCGCCGTCCAACGCCAGCTCCAGCCAGATTTCCCGTCCCTGCCATGGGGCGAGATAATCGGCAAGATTTACATCCGGCGGCACGGGCGGCAGAAAGACCGGACAGGTCAGCCCCCGCCCGTAAAGCGCGGACGCGCCCACGGGGCAGGGGAGGGCTTCGGACAGCCGCCCCGCCAGAAGTTCGGCTTCTTCATACCCCGGCCGCTGGAAATCCAGCAGAACGCCGCTGCATTTAAGCGCATCCAACCGGGGGCGCAGCTGGGCGGCGATGGCCTCGGAGTCGTGCCCATGGATGGGGGTGATGTCGTCCAGAATCACCATGGAGCCGGGGGGCAGTGCCTTCGGCAGATTGGAAAGCCCTGTGGAATAGGGGGAAAAATGACAGGCCATCCAGGCAGTTTTTGGCGGAAGCGTCTCAGTTCCCCGGATTTCCGCCGCTGTCATGGCAAGAAACGGACGAATCGCCATGGACAAATCCTCCTTTCCGTGATATAATATAGGCCGAAATGCGGAGACGGCTCCGCTCTATGAATACTATACGAACCACGGGAGGACATTATGCCCTTTTCTCTGTTGCCCAAAATCATCGCAAACCGCCTCACCGACATAACGCCGGAGCTGCTGCACACCCGGGACATTCGGCTGCTGATGCTGGATTTTGACAATACCATCGTGCCCTACACCACCGACATTCCCACGGCGGAAATGACGGCGTGGCTGGACCGGATGAAGCAGACGGACATCACCGTGTGCATCGTCTCCAACAGCCACAAGGATCGGGTGCCGCGCTTTTGTCAGGAGCACGGCCTGGACTGCATCACCCACGCGAAGAAGCCCTTTTCCAAGGGTATCCGGGAGTGTCTGGCAAAATATGACATTCCCGCGAAAAATGCGGCGCTGGTGGGCGATCAAATCTACACCGATACCCTTGGCGCGAACTGCGTCGGCGTGACCTCCATTCTGGTCAGCGCCATCAACAATCACAATTTCTGGCTGAAGGCACGCCACGTGCTGGAACTGCCATTTATTTTACCTGCAAAGAAAAGGAGAATCTGACCATGAAAAATCTTGACAAGTATCTGACCCTGCTGGACGGGGATGTGGACGGCCTGCTGCTGACCTCCCGCTACAGCCGCCATTACGGCGCGGAGTTCGACATCGCCGAGGGCGTCGCCATCGTCACAAAGAAGGGCTGCCGCTACTTCACTGACAGCCGCTACATCGAGTCCGCCGAAAAGAACCTGAAGGGCTTTGAGGTTCTGGACGTGAATCGGGAGATCGGCTACATCCAGCGCCTGAACGCGGCCATTGCCGACTTTGGCGTGACCGCTCTGGGCTATGAAGAGCATTACCTCACCGCCGAGGAGTATTTCTACTACGACGAGAAGCTGAACGCCAGGCTGGTGCCCTTCCACAAGCCCATCTACGCTTTCCGCGCCACCAAGGAGGACTGGGAGCTGGAGCTGATGCGCAAGGCGCAGGCCATCACCGACAGAGCCTTTGCCGAGGTCATCACCCGCATCAAGCCCGGCATGACCGAGCTGGAGCTTCAGGCGGAGCTGATCTACTGCATGTACAAGAACGGCGGCACCGGTCTGGCCTTTGACCCCATTGTGGTATCCGGCCCCAATACCAGCCTGCCCCACGGCGTCGCCGGTGAGCGCGTCATTCAGAAGGGCGACTTCGTCACCATGGACTTCGGCGCGTCCTACATGGGCTACTGCTCCGACATGACCCGTACTGTCGCCGTCGGCTACGCCACCGACGAGATGAAGCACGTGTACGACACCGTCCTCAAGGCGCAGCTGACCGCCATCGCCGCCACGAAGGCCGGCGTTCCCGGCAAGGATATTGACGGCACCGCCCGGAAGGTCATTGCCGACGCCGGTTACGGCGAATACTTCGGCCACGGCTACGGCCACAGCCTTGGTCTGGAGATCCACGAGAACCCCAGCCCCAACGCCAGCAACACCGAGCCGCTGCCCGCAGGCGTCGTCTGCTCCGCCGAACCCGGCATCTATCTGCCCGGAAAATTCGGCGTCCGCATTGAGGACGTGACCATTATCACCGAGGACGGCTGCGAGGATATTACGGGAAGCCCGAAGAATTTGATTATTGTTTGATATGCGGATTTACTGCTTTTGTGAAAAACGACATAACGCTGAGTAGTGAGAGGAAATGAGATGTCCGAACCGTTGATTTCTGTTATCGTGCCTGTCTATAATGCAGAAAAGTATATCGAAAAGTGTGTTGCCAGTATCCGCGCGCAGACCTATCGGAATTTGGAGATTATTCTGGTGGATGACGGATCCTGCGACAGAAGCGGGGAGTTGTGCGAAGCCTTTGCTTTGGAGAATTCCAGAATTGTCGTGATTCGTAAAGAGAACGGTGGTGTGGCGTCGGCCAGAAACGCTGGATTGGATGCTATGCATGGCGACTATGTTGGATTTGTGGACGCAGACGATTGGATTGACCCGGAAATGTACGAAGTTCTTCTGCAAAGAATGATAGCGGAAAATGCGCAGATTTCTTGCTGTGGCACGGCAATTGTTACAGGGGAGAAAATCACAGGATATTTTAACCCTGATATGGACGTCCAGTTTACAGTTGGTGGTGCCGATGCTCAGACGGAACTGATTCGTTGCAGCTGCATAACCAATGCGATGTGCGATAAATTATATTCTGCTGAGATATTTGATGGACTGCGGCAAAAAACCGGTGCCTACATGGACGATATGGCTGTGCAGCATCTGCTTGTCGCGAGGGCAGAGCAGGTAACCTACACGGCACGGCCGATGCATTACTGGTATCAGTCGGAAAACAGTATTACACGTGGGCATTTTACAACGCGCTTCTTTGAATGGATTACCAGCACCGAGGAACGGCTGGCTTTTTATCAGGAGCATTTCCCGGCGTGTGTCCCGGAGGCCTACAATCAGTATATCGGCCTTTGTATGGATATGCTTCTCATCACTTGGAAGATGCCGGAGTGGAAAGATCAGAATCAGGAGCTTGTCCGGAGAATCGCTGCGCCTCTTACAGGTAATTATGGCGATGATATGGGAAGAATTACGAAACTTAAGCGGCAGCTGGTCAAAATTCACCCCCAACTGTTTATCTGGCTAAATCCGTTTTTTGAGAAGCTCAAGGCGCGGCAGGGATAGAAGACAGGAAGCGATTTCTGCCCGCAGAAACAATCGTTTCTACACGTTTGATTAAGCTGTGACGGAGAAGGCAAAGAAGAATCCGGATAGGGCGCAATTTTTATTGGATTTCCCTATTGAAAAGTCGATTTTTTTAGGCTATAATACGCATGTAAAATTCTAGCATACACAATTTGCTTTTCCCAGGGAAGGCATCATAGGAGGAAATAGAAAATGATTTCTGCAGGCGAATTTAGAAACGGCGTTACCTTTGATATGGACGGAAAGGTTATGCAGGTCGTGGAGTTCCAGCACGTCAAGCCCGGTAAGGGCGCGGCGTTCGTCCGTGTGAAGATGAAGAACGTCATCACCGGCGCTGTCACCGAGACCAGCTTCAACCCCACCGCCAAGTTCCCCACCGCGTTCGTTGAGCGCAAGAAGATGGAGTATTCCTACAATGACGGCGCTCTGTACTACTTCATGGATCAGGAGACCTATGAACTGGAGCCCATCGACGCTTCCGCTCTGGACGATTCCTTCAAGTTCGTTAAGGAGAACGACGTCTGCACCATTATGAGCTACAAGGGCAAGGTGTTCGGCGTGGAAGTTCCCAACTTTGCCGATCTGGTCGTCACCAAGACCGAGCCCGGTTTTGCCGGCAACACCGCCACCAACGTCACCAAGCCCGCCACTGTGGAGACCGGCGCTGAGGTGAAGGTGCCCCTCTTCATCAACGAGGGTGACAAGATCCAGATCGACACCCGCACCGGCGAGTATCTGGGCCGCTCCAAGGCTTAAATCCATAAAAGCAGGGGACGTTTTTCGCCCCCTCTTTTCCAATTACGTGTAAAGGAGAATCATTATGACGATTTCCGAAAAGTCCGCCTACCTCAAGGGCCTGATGGAGGGCATGAACCTGAACACCGAGTCCAACGAGGGCAAGATGATCGCTGCCATCGTGGACCTGCTGGGGGACATGGCCAAGCGCGTCACCGACATTGAGGAGACCACCATTGCCATTTCCGACGAGCTGGATGAGATCGAGGAAGATCTGGACGCCATCGAGGACTTCATCATGGATGAGGACGATGATGACGACGAGGACTATGACGACGAAGACGAGTGGGATGACGACGAGGATTCCGACGAAGGCTTTGAGTTCGGCGACGAGGAGACCACCATTTACGAGGCGGAATGTCCCAGCTGCGGCGAAGTAGTTGACTTTGACGAGGAGACTCTGGAAAAGGGAAGCATCGTTTGCCCCAACTGCGGTGAGACGCTGGAGTTTTCTCTGGAAGACGAAGAAGAGTGATTTGACGTGTGAATCCCCTGCCTGAGTTCAGGCAGGGGATTTCTTCGTATGGGAACATTGAAAATCGGGCTGCCTTGCTGAGAGGCAGCCCGGTGCTGTATCCTTTTTGCAAAGTGCGTCATGCTTCCCGGTAGCGGATAAAGTCAAGCGTCAGATAATCCAGATACACTTGCTTGTCCGGGGTCTTGCCCATGGTGACGCGGTGGCAGTTGACTTCCCAGACGGGGAAGCTATCCAGCTCACCCTTCCTGATCTCAAAAACATGGTTCCAGCTTCTGCCTTCCAGATAAGGGGTGTCCTGCTGGACACGGATCAGCTCCAGACGACGGAAGGTAAAGGTGGGGAACGCGTTTTTGACGATGGTTTCGAACAGAAGCTCCGCGTCCCGGACACTGCCCAGTTCAAAGGTGCTGCGAATCATTGCGCCATAGTCTTGCATATTCAATAACCTCCTTACAGCTTGCTGTATGCTTTGTCCAGAAATTTCTGGTTGTTGACGACCACACGCTGGTGGGTGCCATGGCCGATCTCACCGGCTTCGTCGAAGGCACGGACGGCAAAGGTGATGACCTTTCCCGCCACGGCGGTGACCTCCGCTTCTGCCCGGACTTCCAGTCCTACCGGCGTCGCGGAGATGTGTTCAATATTCAGCGCGGTGCCGACGGTGGTCTGGCCTTCTTCCAGCGCTTCCGCCACGGCGTCGCAGGCTGCGCCCTCCATCAGCGCGACCATGCAGGGGGTGGCGTAGACCAGCAGATCGCCGGAGCCGACCTCCTTGGCGGTGTCCTCCCGCTCACAGAGCGTTTCGGCCACGCCCTTCATGCCAACGGTAATTCCCATAGGTATCACGACCTTTCTGTAATCTAATAATACTCTAACTTCCGGAAGGTGTCAACGAAAAAGGTTGCTATTTTCCGAAAGGTTTTGTATAATAGCCGCAAATATGAAAATGAGGTGACCAGAATGGTTGTGAGCGACAAATTGAATCTGACGATGCTCTGCGATTTTTACGAGCTGACCATGGGCGCGGGGTACTTCGCCAACGGCTATGCCGACCGCATAACCTATTTTGACCTGTTTTTCCGCCGCTGCCCTGACGGGGGCGGGTTCGCCATTGCGGCCGGTCTGGAGCAGATCGTCCAGTATATTCAGAAGCTGCATTTTGACACGGAGGATATCGCGTACCTGCGGGAGCGGAAGTGCTTTAACGAGGATTTCCTGAACTATCTGGCCAATTTCAAATTCACCGGCGATATCTGGGCGGTGCCGGAGGGAACGCCCATTTTCCCCCGGGAGCCGATCATCACCGTCCGCGCGCCCGCCATTCAGGCGCAGCTGGTGGAGACGTATCTGCTGCTGTGCGTGAACCATCAGAGCCTGATCGCCACCAAGGCCAACCGTGTTGTCCGTGCCGCCGAGGGACGCACCGTGCTGGAATTCGGTTCCCGCCGGGCGCAGGGCGCGGACGCCGCCATCCTGGGCGCGAGAGCCGCGTACATCGGCGGCTGCCATGGCACGGCCTGCACCATTTCTGACCAGCTCTACGGCGTCCACGCGGGCGGCACCATGGCCCACGCATGGGTTCAGATGTTTGACAGCGAGTACGAGGCGTTCAAGGCTTATGTGAAGATGTTCCCCAACAACGCGACGCTGCTTGTGGACACCTACAACACCCTGAAATCCGGCGTCCCCAACGCTATCCGGGCGTTCAACGAAATCCTGAAACCCATGGGCATCACGAAGTGCGGCATCCGTCTGGACTCCGGCGACCTCGCGTATCTGACCCGGGAAGCCCGGAAAATGCTGGACGAGGCCGGGTGGACGGACTGCAAGATCTCCGTGTCTAACTCTCTGGACGAGTACATCATCCGCGACCTCCTCCGGCAGGGGGCGCAGATCGACATGTTCGGCGTGGGCGAGCGGCTGATCACCGCGAAGAGCGAGCCGGTATTCGGCGGCGTGTACAAGCTGGCCGCCATCGAGGAACCGGACGGCACAGTGGTTCCCAAGATCAAGATTTCCGAGAACGTGGAGAAGATCACCAACCCCCACCATAAGAAGCTGTACCGCTTCTACGCCAAGGACACCGGCAAGGCCATTGCCGACTATCTGACGGTCTACGACGAAGTGGTGGATGACAGCAAGGATATGACGATCTTTGACCCGGACGCCACTTGGAAAACCAAAAAGGTTTACAATTTCACGGCCAGAGAATTGCAGGTTCCCGTGTTCAAGGGCGGCGAGCTGGTCTACAAGCTGCCCAGCCTTGAGGAGATCCGCGCCTACTGTCTTGCACAGGTGGACACCCTGTGGGACGAAGTCAAGCGCTTTGACAATCCCCAGACCTACTATGTTGACCTGAGCCAGAAACTCTGGGACATCAAGTACGACCTGCTGAAATCCAATGGCAGGTAAACGAACGCCTGCCTCGTCGGTGGCGCTGGGCGGGGTGCTTGCGGCGCTGGCAGTGGTCGTCATGTGTCTGGGAACGATCATCCCCGTGGCGACCTATGTGTGTCCTATGCTCTGTGCGCTGCTTCTGCAAGTGGTGCTGAAAACCTGCGGCGTCCGCATTGCGTGGGCGTGGTACGGCGCGGTGGCGATTTTGTCACTGCTGCTCGCCCCGGACAAGGAAGCCGCGGCGGTATTCGCGTTTCTGGGATATTATCCTATCGTCAAGCCCCGGCTGGACAAGACGAGGCTTCGCTGGCTGTGGAAAGGGCTGCTGTTTAACGCTTCCGTGCTGGTGATGTACTGGCTGCTGCTTCGGGTATTCGGTCTTGCTCAGGTCACGGAGGATTTTGAAGAAATCGGCGTGGTCATGCTGATTGTCCTCCTGATTCTGGGGAACGTGACCTTCTTTCTGCTGGATAAGCTGCTGGAAAAGCGGCTTGGAAAGCGAAAGTAGGGGGACGCGGAATGTGGTATCTGTACATTCTGCAATGTGGCGACGGCTCGCTCTACACCGGCATCACGACGGATGTGGAGAAGCGGCTGGAAGCCCACCGCAGCGGAAAGGGCGCGAAGTACACCCGGGGAAGGTCACCGCTGGAACTGAAATACCGGGAAGGCTGCGGCACCCACTCCGACGCCCTGAAGCGGGAATTGGAGATCAAGCACCTTTCCAGGGAGGAAAAGCTGGCGCTGATCGGGGAAACGGAATAATGATTACGCCCTGCGGGCTGCTCAGAGCTTTCAAAAGCCTGAACTCCCCGCAGGGCGTCCTATGTTTTGTATGTATCAGAAATTCCCGGCGGCGGTGACGAAGCCAACGCCCCACAGGACGATGCGCAGAATGCCGCAGGCGGCCAGATGGGCGGGGTAGTAGGCGTAGAACAGCTTGCCCATGCCCTTCCAGGAGCCGCGCTCACCGTTATACAGCCGCAGCAGCGGAATGGTCAGACAGGTGCCCAGCTGAACCAGGGCGTAAACCCGGTCAATAAAGAAGAAATAAACCAGCGCGTAGAGAAGTGTCCAGAACATCATCCAGAGCATCTGCTTGCGGAAATTGCCACGGTAGGAGCCGATGAACAGAATCGCCATGGATGCGATGCAGCTCCAATCGGAGGGGAAGGTGATGACGCATACCAGCAGGATGATGACGGTCTTCTGCCACGATTTCAGCTTGTCGCTGTTGTTGACGCACAGCAGCACCAGCCCCCACGCCAGCGACCAGGCCACGCTGGTCTGGTTGAACACCGAGTTCTGGAGGGGGATAAAGGAAATGCCGAAGCAGAAGTTATAGGCAAAATGGGAAATGAGTGCCAGCAGGAACAGACGCCCGGCGTATTTTTTGACGTCATGGGTGTAATGGTAGCCCTCCGCAATGAAGTACCACATAATGGGCGCAGTGAGCCGCCCAATGATATGCGCCAGCAGCACCCACCAGACCCGTGAATACCCCGGACAGATCGTCCAGACCAGATGGTCGAGGGTCATGGCGGCAATGGCGATGAGCTTCAGCTGATTGGAGTTAAGCGCGGCCTTTTTCATGAAATTCCGCCCCTTTCGGTCATTTTCCATATTCCTGTCAAAATTATATCATCCTGCCCAATGAAAAGCAAGCCCTCCGGAAAATATCCGGAGGGCTTGACGATTGCTTACATATCGTAAATTCCCATGATCAGGATACCGGCAAAGGTGACCAGAATGCAGGTGTAGTGCTTCCAGCTTAGCTTCTCCTTCAGGAACAGGCGGCTCCACAGGACGGAAGCCATGCAGTAGGAAGCAATGATGGGGGCGGCCAGGGCGGACTCGCCGCTGGCAAGGGCATAGATGTAAGCCAGCTGACCGGCGGTCTCAAAGGCCGCGCCGATGTACTTGGGGCCTTCCGCCTTGGGCAGCAGCTTCTGCTTCTTGATGATGACGGTGTAGACGAAGCTGACGATGCCCGCGACCAGGAAGGTCAGCTCATAGGCGACGTTGGCGGAATCCTCGTTCAGGGTTTCCAGCACGAGATCGTCGGCGAAGGTTCCCGCCGCGTCCAGAATGCAGTAGGCAATGGGCAGCGCCAGCGCCAGCCAGGATTTTGCGTACTTGTAATTGGAAGCCTCCTGCCGGGCGGCGCGAAGGTCGTCGTCCTCGTTGGCCTCCACAAAGCCAAGACCGATGACACCGGCACAGGCGAGGAAAATGGCGATGTACTGGGCAATCGCCATTTTTCCGGCGGTGCCGCTGACAATGGCAATGATGGCGACCAGCGCACCGCTGGCGTTGCAGATGGGGGAGGAGATGGACAGCTCAATGTAGCGAAGTCCCACATAGCCCAATGTCATGGAGCCGATGTACAGCAGGGAGACAGGCAGGTACGTCCAGATGACCTGCCAGGAAATCTCTACGCCGCCGACGAAAATCTCAATGGCGGCATGAATGCCCATGACCACGCCGACGGCCGTGACCATTTTATACTGACTGTATTTGTCGGATGCGTCCCGGCAGCCGATCTTGGAAAAGAAATCGGAACCGGACCAGCACAGCAAAGCAATAATGGAAAACCAAAACCAACTCATTTTTCTACCTCAATTTCTAATTTATAATGTTACCAATCCGGCATCCGCCATTTTTTGCAGGCTCATGAGAATGCCGATCTTGGCATGGTTCCAGGTCAGACCGCCCTGGAAATACACGGCGTAGGGCGGACGGATGGGACCGTCCGCGGAAAGCTCGATGGAGCTGCCCTGAACGAAGGCACCGGCGGCCATGATGACCTTGTCGTTGTAGCCGGGCATGTCGGAAGGATAGGGGGTGGCGAAGGAATCCACGGGAGCTGCCGCCTGAATGCCCTTGCAGAAAGCGACCATGCCCGCTTCGCTGCCCAGTTCCACCGCCTGAATGATGTCGTGCCGGCTTTCCTCCGCACCGGGGACGCAGCGGAAGCCCAGCGGCTCATACAGATTGGCAGCGAAGATCGCACCCTTTTCCGCGCCTGCCACCACCGTGGGGGCGAGGAAAAAGCCCTGATACAGCGCAGGCATCAGCCCCAGATTCGCGCCGACCTCCTGCCCCAGACCGGGGGCGGAAAGGCGGTAAGCGCACCGGTCAACGCATTTTTTCGTGCCGCAGATATAGCCGCCGATGGGCGCAAGGCCACCGCCGGGGTTCTTGATGAGGCTGCCCACGGTCATGTCCGCGCCAACGTCGGAAGGCTCAATGGTCTCCACGAATTCGCCATAGCAGTTGTCAACCATGACAGTAACGTCGGGTTTGACGCCCTTGCAGAAGGCGATCAGCTCGCCGATCTGCTTGACGGAGAAAGTGGGGCGGGTGGCGTAGCCCTTGGAGCGCTGAATGGTGATGAGCTTCGTTTTTTCGTTGATGGCCTTGCGGATGCCGTCGTAGTCAAAGCTGCCGTCGGGGAGCAGGTCTACCTGCCGGTAGACAACGCCATATTCCGCCAGAGAGCAGGGGCTTTCCCGGATGCCGATGACCTCCTGCAAGGTGTCGTAGGGCATACCCACAGGGGAGAGCAGCTCGTCACCGGGCAGCAGATTGGCGCTGAGGGCGATGGTGAGGGCGTGGGTGCCGCAGGTGATCTGGGGGCGCACCAGCGCGGCCTCGGTGTGGAACACGTCGGCATAGACCCGCTCCAGATTGTCCCGGCCGAAATCGTCATAGCCGTAGCCAGTGGTTGCGGCGAAGCAGGCGGCGGAGACCCGGTTCTTCTGCATGGCCCACAGCACCTTTGCCTGATTATGCTCCGCGACCTGATCGATGGCGGCGAAGCGGTCTTTCAGCTTCTCCAGCGTCCGCTCGCCGTAGGCGTATACCGCAGGGGAGATCCCCATGGTTTCGTAAAGCTCCAATAATTCGTCCATATTCAATCCTCTTTTTTCACATTGTTCAGTATTTCGTCTGCCAGATTGTTGAGAACGTCCGGGCGGGACACGATCAGACCTGTTTCCGCTTCGCCAAGAATGAGCAGGGTGTCGCCGGGCTTGATTCCGAACAGCTCCCGTGCCTCCTTGGGTATGACGATCTGCCCCCGGTCGCCCACTTTTGCGGTGCCGAAGACCCGCTGCTGATTGATTTTACCGAGGACATGCTTGCCTCCGGGCATAAAACCGCCTCCAATCACATTTTTCATACTTTTCACACCAGCGGATTATACAAAAAACCGTCCCGGTTGTCAATACCGGGACGGAAGAATTTGGTCAGATCGTGGAAATTTGTACCACTTCTGTCTTTTTCAGTCGCTTCTCCTGCGGCCGTTACCGCCGAAGATCACCAGCAGACGCAGAAGCTGCGCCAGAGCAGTGGCAGTAGCGGCGACGTAGGTCAGCGCGGCGGCGGTGAGGGTTTTCTTTGCGCCCTTCTGTTCCTCCTCCGTCAGCAGGCCGCCCTCGTCGATGGCGACAAGAGCGCGGTGGCTGGCGTTGAATTCCACGGGAAGGGTCACCAGCTGGAACACCAGGGAAAGACCAAAGCAGGCGATGCCAAGATATACGAAGAAATAGGAAACATCCGCCGCGTAGGACAGCAGCAGGCCAATGAGAATCAGCGGCATGGCCAGCTTCGAGCCGATGTTGGTGACGGGGATAATGGCGGCTCTCAGCTTGATGGGAGCGTAGCTCTCGGCGTACTGCACCGCGTGCCCGGCCTCGTGACAGGCCACGCCGATGGCGGCGGTGGAAGTATTGTCATACACGCTGTCGGACAGGCGGATGACGTTGGTTCTGGGGTCGTAATGGTCGGTCAGATTTCCGCTGATGCGCTCAATGCGCACGCCGTACACCCCGTTGGCGGACAGCACCCGCTGGGCGGCCTCCGCACCGGTGAGGCGGCGGGAAGAATACTGCTGGGAATATTTCCGGAAGGTGGAGTTGACATTGGCACTTGCCCAGAGGGACAGCAGCACGCAGGGGAGAACGAGGACAACATATGTCCAGTCAAAATAGTAGTAGGGCATAACGAACCTCCTGACGGGATTTTCTTTTCCTTATTATATCCCAAACGTGGAAAAATGGCAAGGCCGGGAGGGGAGGACGGTCGTGAGATTTTTGTAAACTTTTTGTCGGGGGCAAAAGAAAAAAGGGGATTGTTCACAAATTATTCATACTGGAACGGTCGAATGCTGGTATACTTTCCATAGAGTTCTTTGGGGGTGGAAACATGAAGGACCCTGTCAAGCGGCGGTATGTATATCTGATGCTGTCCATATTCGGCGGTATCGGTTTGAGTGTTGTGCTGTTTTTTGTGGTTTACCGTTTTCGGGGCGTGGGCGACGCGCTGAACAAGCTGGGGAGCATCCTTGCGCCCTTTGCTTACGGCGGCGTTGTGGCATATCTGCTGCGGCCAATGTGCAATCTGTACGAGGGACTGTTTCAGAAGTATCTGCCGAAAAAGCTGAAAAAGCTGTCCAACGGTCTGGCGGTGGGCCTCAGCATGATCTCGGGGCTTCTGATCGTGTACGCTCTGATCATCATGATCGCGCCCCAGCTGTTTTCCAGCATTCAGACCTTGTGGCTCAGCCTTCCCGACAAGATTTCCGCGCTGTACGCCTGGGCGATGGCGACCTTTGGAGAGAACGAGAAGCTGGTATCCCTGTTCAACACCGTTTACAACACTGTGAATACCGATCTGCAAAACTGGGCGGACAACACCCTTGCGCCCTATGTTTCCAGCGTAGTGAGCATCGTCTCCGGCGTTGGCAGCAGCGTATGGAAGGTGCTGATGTTCCTGTACAATCTGCTGATCGGTCTGATCGTGGCGGTGTACCTGCTGTTCAGCAGAAAGAAGTTTGCCCGGCAAAGCGTTCTCATCATCCGCAGCGCCCTGAAGCCCAAGTGGGCGGAGCTGCTGCTGGACGAGGTCGCGTTCATTGACCGGATGTTCGGCGGATTTATCGACGGAAAAATTCTGGACTCCGCCATCATCGGTGTGCTGTGCTACATCGGCTGCACGATTTTCCGATTCCCCAATGCACTGCTGGTTTCCGCCGTTGTGGGCATCACCAATGTGATTCCATTCTTTGGCCCCATCATCGGCGCGGTTCCTTCCACGCTGCTGATTCTGATTGAAAGTCCCATCAAGGCACTCTGGTTCGTGGTTTTTGTTCTGGCGCTGCAGCAGCTGGACGGTAACGTCATCGGCCCGAAAATTCTGGGCGACCGCACAGGCCTGTCCAGCTTTTGGGTGCTGTTTACCATCATCCTGTTCGGCGGGTTGTGGGGCGTCTTTGGCATGGTCATCGGCGTGCCGCTGTTCGGGGTCATCTATGACACTGTGAAGAAGCTGGTTCGCCGTGGTCTGGACAGAAAGGGTCAGATCGAGGTCTGGGAGCAGTACAAGGCCGATTATCCCGACGAAGAACCGAAGAAATAATTTCGTGCTGACCATTGCGCCGCCGTGAAGCTTCACGGCGGCGCTTTTTAGCGCATTTATCAGATAAGAGTGGAAATTGGGGTCAAGCTGTGGTATACTAACATAAAAGCGCTTCAGGAGGGAAGAATATGAATTACGCGACGATCAAAAACTGCGACATTGCCAACGGCCCCGGCGTGCGGGTGAGTCTGTTTGTCTCCGGCTGCACCCATCACTGCCCCGGCTGTTTTAACGAAGTGGCTTGGGATTTTGGCTACGGCGAGCCGTTTACCCAGCAGACCATCGATACCATTCTGGATATGCTCCGCCCGGACTATATCCGTGGCCTGACGCTGTTGGGGGGCGAACCCTTTGAGCCGGAAAATCAGGGCGCGATCGTGGAGCTGCTCCGACAGATCAAGCGGGAAATGCCAAAGAAGAGCATCTGGGCGTTCTCCGGCTATCTGTTTGAGAAGGACATCCTCTCCGGTAGGCTGGGGGATACACGGGAATACTTAAGCTATCTGGATGTTCTGGTGGACGGCCCCTTTGTGGAAGCAAAGAAAAACCTGTCCCTGCGGTTCCGTGGCTCGGAGAACCAGCGGCTCATTGACGTTCCGGCTTCTCTGGCCGCGGGAAAAACCATTCTCTGGCAGGACTGGCAGGGGGAAAAGAGAGGAATGAAATGATGAATCCTGTTCATGTGAAAATTCTCCGGGACGGGGCAAAGCTCCCTACCTACGGCACCGCCGGGGCGGCGGGCGCTGACCTGTATGCCTGCGTTGACGCGCCGGTGACCATCCAGCCGGGAGAGACGGTGTTCATCCCCACGGGCATTGCGCTGGAGGTTCCCAAGGGCTGCGCGGGGCTGGTATATGCCCGCAGCGGCCTTGCCTGCAAGCGGGGGCTTGCGCCCGCCAATAAGGTCGGCGTGGTGGACAGCGACTACCGGGGGGAGATCAACGTGGTTCTCCACAACCACGGAAGCGCCCCCCAGGCCATCGAAAACGGCGAACGCGTCGCCCAGCTCCTGATCACGCCGGTGCTGCAGCCGGCCTACGAAATTGCCGAGACCCTGACGGATACGGACAGAAATGCGGGAGGATTCGGCTCTACCGGCAAATAACTGGCGCTTTTTATAAAATTTGCGTATTGCACGTGTTAAATTTATGCAAATTTTGTCACTGTACTTTTTAGGCTTCTTTTTTTATAATAAGATTGAGCCTTGTTGGGGCGACTACGGAAGAGATATTAGGAGTTTCATATGGAGATTTTAAGTGCCATCGTGCAGCTTCTGGGCGGACTTGCCCTGTTCCTGTACGGCATCGAGCTGATGGGCGACGGCCTGAAAAACAGCTCCGGCGCCGCACTGAAACGCGTGCTGGAAAAGGTCACCGGAAATGTTGTGATGGGCGTTCTCACGGGCGCGCTGGTCACCGCCGTGATCCAAAGCTCTACCGCTACCATCGTTCTGACGGTCGCCCTGATCGGCGCGGGCGTGCTGAATCTGAAGCAGGCCGTGTCCATCGTCATGGGCGCCAATATCGGCACCACCGTCACGGCACAGATCATCCGTCTCGGCTCCATTCAGTCCGACGGAAGCTGGCTGCTGTGGCTGTTCGACACGGACACGCTTGCGCCTATCGCTCTTATCATCGGCATTGTGCTGCTGATGTTCATTAAGTCCAAGCGCTCCAATACCATCGGCGATATCTGCATCGGCTTCGGCATCCTGTTTGTAGGTTTGAACCTGATGACCAGCGGCGTGGAGCCTCTGGTGGGTACGGACGCGTTTATTGCCTTTGTGCGGTTCCTGAATAATCCCTTGTTCGGCATTCTCTTTGGCCTTGTCCTGACGGTCATTGTCCAAAGCTCGTCGGCGACGGTTGGTATGCTCCAGACGGTGGCATCTGTGCCGGGGGCGGGGATCACTTTCGCCATGGCCTATCCGGTCATCATGGGTATCAATCTGGGCACCTGCGTCACCACGGCCATGGTCTGCTCCATCGGCTCGTCCAAGGACGCCAAGCGGACGGGCGTCGTCCACATCGCGTTCAATACCATCGGAACGATTCTGTTCCTGCTTCTGATGACTGTTCTGCGGAAGCTGTCTGTGTTCTCGGCGGAATTCTGGGTGCGCAGTGTGGACAGCGGAAATATCGCGAATTTCCAGACGATTTTCAATCTGGTCACTGCCGTTGTGCTGGTTCCCTTTGCGGATCAGCTGGTGAAGCTGTCCATGGTCATCGTCAAAGATGACAAGCAGAAACAGCTGCGCCATCCCGAGCTTCATACGCTGGATGAAAAGCTTTATAATTCTCCCGCCCTTGCCGTGTCCGTCGCCATCAAGGCCGTGTCGGATGTGGGCACGCTGGCGAAGGAGAATTTTGAAAAGGGCTGCCGGATGCTGGAAAAGTACGACCCCGCCGTTGCCAGCGAGATCGACGTGGACGAGGACTGCATCGACGAGTTCACGGACAGGGCAGACCGGTTCTTCATTGGCCTGTCCAAGGCGGTGGAAACGGAGTGGGACGACCGTCAGCTGGATATGCTGATGCAGACGGTTCCCAACTTCGAGCGTATCGGCGACTACGCCACCAATCTGGTGGAGCTGTCCCAGCGGCTGGTTGCGGACAACGCGACCTTCTCCGACATGGCGCAGCGGGAATTGAAGCTGATTTTTGATGCCGTCAATGAAATCCTGACTATTACCGTGGACGCCTTTGCCAAGGGCGACAACGAAGCCGCCAAGCGCATCGAGCCGCTGGAGGAAACCATCGACGACATGGTGATGATCCTCCGGGACCGCCACACCAAGCGCCTGAAGAGCGGCGCCTGCTCCGTGGGCAGCGGTCTGGTGTTCATGGAGACGCTGACCTATCTGGAGCGTGCTTCCGACCAGTGTTCCTCCATCGCCGTGATGATGCTGGCGCGGAATAACGAGAATATCCTGCAAAACCATTACGATTATCTCCGGGAGATTCACGCGGGCAACGACGCCGCCTACAGTGCAGAGAAGGAACGCCGCCGCGAGCAGTATATCAAGCCTTTGAAAGAGACCAACTGATACTATTTCCTGATTAAAATCTTTGATTTTAATCAGGAAGGCATCGCCTAATGGCGCTGCCAGTTTTGTGATTTATAAGGAAAGAAATCACAAAACAAGTCTCATATGAACTTCATGCCCGAAGGGCAAGGAGTTCAGTACGAGTTGGTAAAAGCCCCGAAAGCTTGGCTTAATAGTGATAAGGAACTAATTCACTTATCAACTGTTAGCTGACGGTATCCGGAGTGCATACGGACAAATCCCGTCTGATTTCTAACAGGAAGTCAGACGGGATTTTACTTATAATCTCAGATTGAGAACAGGAAAGAACATGTTTTGGAGGAACCATTAATGACGAAACTGATTCACGCTTTCTACAACATGGATACCAACTCCGTGGAGCTAACCTACAACGACGGCTCCGCCCTTACGATTGATTGTGAGAAAGTGGAGAACCACTACGATGTTACAAACGGACAGATGACAGACCTCGATTGGCTGCTATACAACGCCGCGATGGAGTATGCTAGTCTGGTGTTGTCCGGGGAAATGGAGAACTACCTGAAAGGGCCTGCACTCCACGGAATAGAAGATTCATAAAGGATGCCGGTGTGTCGTGTTTGCGATACACCGGCAAATAAAACTTCTCTACGTACTTTTCTCTCTATGCGTCCTGTGCAAAAAAGGTTTGGAATTCGATACAATAACAATAGCGCACTCTATTTTGGGTGCACCAAAGCCACCCTCATACTCTATAAAAAAGAATTTGAGGGTGGCTTCGTGCTTCCCGCTTTTTGTACTGCCACTTTTATCTTAGGGCAACACCGCACAATTCGGCAAAAAGACGGCTGAGACTCGCAGACGCAATTGCGCGGTGCTGCCTTAGATTTTACCATCTTTTTACGTACTTTTCCTGTGACCCTTGATTTTCATGTATGCTTGTGCTAAAATTATTTTGATTGGAAATTGGGCATATATCTTTTGATATAATCGTTTCACTACATAATGGAAGTAATGTGTTGCGCTGAATGCCGCATTTATCTAGGGTCTATCTGAAAACCGTCAACACGCCCAAACAGCGGGTCTTTTCTGCCTGCTGTGCACCATTTTCCCTTGCAATACACAAAGTATTCCCGCGGGAAAATGGCTTCATCAGGCGAAAAATCCCTCGCTGTTGGTCATATTGCCGATTTTCAGATAGACCCTAGTTGAAACTCAGCACAGCGTGAGGAATATTACTTCCGTGCTGTGGAGTAAGGATTGGGGGCAGGTGAAGAATAACTGCTGCCTCTTTTTTTGCTTTTGTGCTGTGCGGCACAGATTTGGAGGTGCTCTATGACGGATAAAGAATTGCGGCGTTTGAGCCGGAGTGAGCTGCTGGAAATGCTGATTGCTCAGGCAGCGGAAAATGACCAGCTAAAAAACAGATTGGAGCAGGCAGAAGCACAGCTCCGGGATCGCAAAATTGCGATTAACAACGCTGGTTCCCTGGCAGATGCTGCTTTGTCTCTCAATGGTGTCTTTCAGGCAGCAGAAGCCGCAGCGCAGCAGTATCTTGAGAACATCGAACGGATAAGCGGCCAACAGGATGCAATCTGTCGTGATATGAAGGAACAGGCAAAACAAGAAGCTGCGAAGATCCGGCAGGAGGCGCAGGCATACAGCGAAAAAGCACACGCGGAAGCGGATGCCTATTGGAAACAGATTGTTGCCAAAGCAGCCAAACTGCTGGCAGATCAGGAAGCCCTCCGAGAAATGATCCAGGCAGCCGGAGAGGTTGGGACAGATGAAAAGTAAAACAATGCAGCCACGCGAGCTTCCAACCGTGGAGCAGCTCGCGGCAGAGCTTGGCAGAGAAAAATATAAGAGACGATATAAACGGGTCCTGAGAAGCACCATCTACACCCTGATTGTCGTGGCTGCGGTGGCTGTATTGGTTGCCACGATTTGGATGCCTGTGCTGCAAATTTACGGAGCCTCCATGGCCCCGACGCTGGACGAGGGAGATATTGTGATCTCCGTCAAAGGATCGGATTTTGCGCCTGGCGACATGGTGGCGTTTTACATGGGCAACAAGATTTTGGTCAAACGCTGTATCGCCGGTCCTGGTCAGTGGGTGGATATTGACGCTGACGGAAATGTGTATGTGGACGGTGAGTTGCTGGACGAACCATACCTGACAGAAAAAGCCCTTGGAGACTGTGACATTGCATTACCCTACCAGGTGCCGGATAACCGGTACTTTTGCATGGGCGACCACCGCTCTACTTCTGTGGATTCCCGCAGTACAACGGTTGGCTGTGTCTCCGATGAACAGATTGTTGGAAAAATTGTCTTCCGGGTCTGGCCCCTGCCTGACTTCGGAACATTGAGATAGGTAAGCTGGTGATTGGTATATGAAGAAGGATGCTCTTCAGGGCGCAGAAAAATACACGAAGGCACATCAAAGGAAGAAACGCTGGTACCGGGTTGTAACCGGTCTTGCCTGCGTTGTGGTGTTCTGCACGGTCTACGCATTGATTCATCCCGCCATTACCATGGAAAAGGGAGCGTGTGAGATTCCTGAACACACCCATTCGGAGGCTTGCTACACGCAAGTAACCTCTGCCACCCGGACCGAGCCGGTGTGTACCATCGAAAGCCTGAATCTCCATCAGCATGACGATACCTGCTATGACAGCGAAGGAAACCTGACGTGCGGGTATGCAGACTTTGTCGTTCACCAGCATGATTCGGCATGCTATGACGAAAATGGGAACCTTTGGTGCCCGCTGCCGGAGATCGAGACCCATGAGCACACCGGAAGCTGCTATGCCGTGCCGGAAACAGACGCACCCGAAGTACATACCCATACGGATGATTGCTACACCGTGGAGCGCGGCGAATTGATCTGTACGGAATCTACGGAACCGGCCCATGTGCATACGGATGACTGCTACACGGAAACGTCTGCTTTGGTCTGTGAAGAAGATCATGAGCATACCGAAAGCTGCTATGAGACAACGCGGGAACTGACGTGCGGCGACACAGAGGAGCCTGTACACCAGCACACCGACCAGTGCTACGAGCAGATAAAGACGTTGATCTGCGAGCTGCCCACCGAACCGGCGGAAGAAGCAGAATCTGCCGAACCGGAGTTGATCTGCGAGAAGAAAGAAATCATTCTCCACACCCACGAGCCCTATGAATCCCCGGAGGACCCGGGCTGCTATGATGATGACGGCAATCTGATCTGCGGCAAAATCCAGGTTTTGGAGCATCAGCACACGGATGCGTGCTTTGAGACGGTGGAGGAACCGGCGGATACCGAGGCTCTGACCTGTACGCTTCCCGAGGATGAAAAACACACCCATACCGCCCTGTGCTACGGCACCTGGGAATTGACCTGCGATATGGAGGAACATACCCACACGGAGGAATGCAGCACTGCGGAAGAAACAGAAGCGACAGAAGAAACGGAAGAAACGACCGAACCGGAGGAAGAGATGTCCGGCATGGAGATCGATCCCAGCCTGCCGGTTATGGGCACTGCCTACGCTTCTGGCGCCAAAACACGCGCTTATTCGGTGATGACTCTGGATGCGGATACAACAGGGGCAACCGATCCCGTTTCTGTAGAAAACTATATCACAGGCGCAACACTCTATTACCGCACGGATGAAAACGCAGCGTGGACCAATGTATCAGGCGCGACGGATATTCCCGGCGACGCGGATTTCAAGCTGGAGATCAGCTATGGCAATGTCCCCATCGACACCCTTCTGGCGGCAGACGGGAAGATGACCTATACCATTCCGGCGCTGTTTCGCAACGCTACGGTCAACGGCAAAATCACCAGCGGCAGCGCCGAGGTGGGCACCATCACGGTGGCAGGCGGTACGGTCACTCTCGCCTTTGATACTACATGGCTGGCAAATCAAAAGACAGAGACGAATACCGTCATCAGCGGCGACTTTTTTGTGGAAGCAGAAGTTAACCTGTCGCAGGTCGGCGAAGGTAGAACCGCTCGAATTGTCATTGGCAATACAACGATCACCATTGATTTTGACGGTGACATTGTTGCCCAATACGGCAATGTGGACCTGACCAAAACCGTCTCGGCCATCTCGGAAGAGACAGACGGCGATTATCTGACTTACACCCTGACCGTGACGGCTGGCGCGGATGGCTGCCCGGAGGTCAAGGTGGTGGATACCTTTGCGGATACCCAGCACATCGAGGAATATGTGGGCGTGACGGGCGGGTCCAGCGCTACCAATGATACGGATGGCCCCACGGAAACCGGAGGCACCGGAAGCGTCTACATCGGTGCGGCACCCACGGAGGATAAACCCATCCCGGATCCCGCAGGTGAAAACCCGACGAAACCCGGCACGCTGGTCTGGGACATCGGCGATATGGCAGCCAACGAAACCAGGACTCTGACATACCGGGTCAAGCTGAAGGATGCATACACCGGCGTCACGGCAAAGGGAAATCTTCAGAACACGGCGAATGTTTACTCCAAGACCTACCAGCGGGACAGCGACACCGTCACCTTTACGCCCCGTGCTGGTGCAACCATGTCCAAAGTGGCCTCGACGTTTACCCCCGGCGAAAACGGCGGAGGCACCATCACCTACACCATTTGGGTGAAGGCCAATGCGGACAACGGCCATGTCCTGGACAATGTGAAAATCATGGACGCGCTGGACGGTTCAATCGAAAATCAGAATCGGACCTCAGCACCCATCCGCCAATATCTGTCTTACGATGCAAACTCGTTCCACCTCTATCAGGGCGGTTCCAACGGCCAGAACGGAAGCAGCGGCTTAACGGAGATTACGGCAGGAACTACACTGAACATCACGGATACGGACAATGACGGCAAGAAGAACGATAGCTTCACCTATTATGTGGGTTCCCTGGCTCCCGGTGAGAGCAAGACCCTGACCTACACGGTGAATGTGGAGCCCGGTGTGTTCGTGGCGGCGGGAAACAAAGATGTCCGGATCAACAATCGCGCCTGCATTTATACCGATGACAGCAGAACAGATGGCGGCGTATGGCTGAAAGGCTATAACACCAGTAAGACCATTAACCGCAAGGACTGGAGCCGAAAGCTGGCGGGCGGGAAGCAGGAGACGGAAAGCACTGTGTCCATGAGCGGTAGCGTGTATGACGCCACCGGCAGTTCCGTTACCCAAATCACCTCCCCTGACAGCAGCTTCACTGTGCCTGCCGGCAGCTACAAGTATCAGGTGGCAGCCAATGAGGCGGGAGACTGGGATCTGTCCTCTGCGTCCATGGCTGACAGCCTGGGCAGCCAGTACATGGAGTTTGTGGGCTATGTCCGGGTGGAGGCCTATACCATCAGCAGCAACGCACCCGGTTCCGGCCTGGACGATGCAGCAGCCATTGCCAATTTGAGCGGCCGCACGCCCGATCAAACCGTCTGGGTAAAAGTTGACGGGCAAACCTCCTTCAGCTTCACACCTGAGCAGATTGGATTGGATGGAAAGAAGGCCTACCTTCTGACCTACTATGCGCAGCCCAAGAATACCGACGGCATTACGCAGGTGGTGGTGAGCAACCGCTTCGAACTGACCGGTGAGGTGGTAATCGGCAACTTCCGGTATGTTGTGCTAACCGGTATTGGCGCCGAAGCCTCCGTCGTTGTGAAGGGCGGCAACAGCTTTGCTGCGGAAAAGCAGAGCTGGTACTACGAGGAACCCAAGGTGACCACCGGAGACTTTGCCAATGGCGCACTGTACTGGGTCATCAAGGTGGATGGAAAGGTTCTGCCCAGTGGCACTGCCATCAAGGACGTCACGAATGCGGTCGGCGGGTCGGCTCACTATATTCGGGACACCTCCTTTGTGGGCGTATATACGGGCAATTTGGGAACGAACTCTCTCGCGGATTATGCGGATTTGGATTCGCTAATCGCCAGCAACCTGCTGACGGCCTTGGAAAGCAGTAACTATACCGTTGCGAAAAACAACATTTCTCTGACGCTGACCCTGAATACAGAGATTTCCTTGGCGCAGGGTGATTCCCTTTATCTGATTGTCAAGACCGAGCCGAGTCAACTGCCCGCCAAGAAACGAGACGCCTTTACCTATAACAATAAGCTGCAAAGCCGCTCCGACAGCACCAACTGGCTGGACCACAACACGGCCAGCAAGACCCTGTACGGCAGCGAAAATATCTTTAAGGAACTGGGCCGTGTCTTTACCTATCCCGGTTCCGGCAACTCCATCACGGACATCCAGCGCGGCACAAATCAGGCCATCAGCACGGGCGCGCTGAACGGAGCGGGTACCTATGTGGCCTGGCAGATTCATGTGAACTATGAGGGCAGCCTGTCCGGGCGGTACCGTGTGGTCGAGCAGATCCCGGATGGGATGGAGGTAACCTATGTCCGTATATGGTGGCTGGGATCTAAAGCAGTTCGGCAGGATCCCAAACCCACCTTTGCGCGGCTCACAGCTGAGGAAATCGCCGCCCTAGGCGGCAGCTGGACGGAATACGCGAAGGCCCTGCTCAGCAACAACGCGGGAAGCCAGACGAACTACTATTACACCAACAGTCAGCAGGTGATCTGGGATATTGACAATCTGGTAGCCGGAGGCGGATACCGGGACGATTATGCCGTGGAGATACAGATCGTCTGTAAGGTAACGGATCCTGACGTTCTTCTGGGCGGCGTGAGCAAGGAGTTCAACAATGTGGTCAGCCTGCAAAATTCCGAGGGAACGACCATCGGCAACGACAGCAATGGTGTGACAATCGGAAAACAGACGCTGTCCAAGCAAGGCACTTATAACCCCGAAACCAATGGCGGCCGGTATCCCTTTAAGATCACGCTGAATGAGTTGGGCGAGGATCTGGTCAGCGGGTCGGATACCATCACCCTGGTGGACGATCGGAGCGATACCCTGATTCTGGACACCACTTCCATTCAGGTGGTGAACACCAAGACAGGCGAGGTGGTATCGAACTGGACCGCCTCCGTGGAAGGACAGACGCTGAAAATTGTCCTGCCGGACAACCTGCCTCTGACCGTTACCTATGAAACCACAGTCAACGCCGCGCCGGGTCAGACCATCTCCATTTCCAACAACGCCCATTGGAAAGGCTATACCACCCCAAGCGGCGGCAGCGTTGAGGTCGAAGAATTCCATTATTCTTCTGGCGGCACCGCTGGTGCGGACACTTCTCCCAGTGTAACAGTCAAAAAACTGGATCAATACAATACCAGCCAGACTCTTTCCGGCGCGACGTTCACATTGGTGGAGGGAACCTATGCTGACGGTACGTTTACCCCAACAACGGACGGCCTTTCCCTGACCGGCACCACCGGCGAGGACGGAACCCTGACCTTCGGAAAAACAAGCGAGCAGACCATGTCGTATAACACCGTCTACTGCCTGACCGAGACAGTAGCCCCGAAAGGATATGTGCTGGATGCCGTGCCCCACTACTTCGCTGTGGCAAAGCAGCAGGAGGACGGGAAATGTCCCATCTTCCCGAATGGTGTGACCGTCTGGTATCAAAGCGCGGACTACACCTATCAGGCCTACAACCACAAGGGCGAAGCCACGGTGGCCAAGGCATTTTTGGATGCGGGCGGCAATAATCTGGCAAAAATCGACGGAGCCTACCGTTTCGGAATCTATGCCGAAGCAAATCCCACCGGCAATCCGCTGCAAACGGTGACCATCACATACGCGAACAGCACGGTCACGCCGGAGAGCGGGACAGCGAAGTTTACAAACCTGACCCTTGGGAAAATGTATTACATCTACGAGTTGGATGATAACGGCGTGCCGATCCGTGGAGACAATACGCTGGCCACGGTGAACGGCGCAAACTTCCTTGTCACCTATTCCAATGGCCCCGCAGTAACCATTCCCGAGAGCGGAACCGCCGCAGCCGCCGTTACCGTGACCAATCAGGTCTGTTATCCTGAACTGCCCCACACCGGCGGGGCCGGAACCACCCTGTATACCAAGGGAGGCGTCTTGTTAACGGCAAGCGCGATGTCCCTTCTGTTGTATTACCATACAAAACGCAGAAAGGAGGAATCCGCATCCTCCTGATGCGCGGCACGATCCCATTACTACGCAGAAACTTAAGGCAGCACCGCGCAATTGCGTCTGCGAGTCTCAGCCGTCTTTTTGCTCCACTTCCGCAGTTCCGAAAATGGGAAATACATACAGTATTCCTCCATTTTCGGAACTTTGAATTGGAACAAAAATCCTGCCTGAGACTTCTTGACGAATTGTGCGGTGCTGCCTTAAAAAGAAGGAGGGAAGTCAAACAATGAAACACGCAAGAAAACTCGCCAGTCTCCTGCTGGCTCTAATTATGGTTTTCGCTCTGGCTACTACCGCGTTTGCGGCAGAAAACACTACAATTTCTGCTCCCAAGGGAAGCACCCGAACCTATGATGTTTACCAGATTTTCACCGGCGACCTCTACAACGGCGTCCTGTCCAACGTAAAATGGGGCCAAAACAGTAATGGCACCGTGGGAGAAGCAGTTGACCAGACTATTCTCGATGCTCTGGCCGCTGTAAACAGCAAGAGTGATACTGAGAAGTTGAATGTGATTCAGACTTATGTCAATTTCGGCTCCACAGCTATCGGTACCGTTTCCGACAGCAATCCCCTGACCGTAACCACCGGTTATTACCTGATTAAGGACAACGGCCCTGTGGGTAACGGCGAGGATTACTCTCTGTATGTAGTCCAGGTTGTCGGCCCCACTACCATCTCTCCCAAGGTTGGAACCACCACTTCCGATAAGAAAGTGGACGACAAGAACGATTCCAATACCACCGAGGACGCCACCACGTGGCAGGATTCCGCAGACTACGATATCGGCGATGCCGTGCCCTTCAAGCTGAGCGCCACCATTGCGCAGGATTACGCCAACTACACTCACGGCTACAAGCTGACCTTCCACGATAAGGAAGACGCTGGCCTGAGCTTCAATAAGAATTCTGCGAAAGTCTATGTTGACGGAACGCTGATTACCACTGGCTATGAGGTTGTGACCGAAGGCCTGACCGACGGCTGCACCTTTGAGGTCCGCTTTGCCAACCTGAAGGACATTGCCTCTGTCGAGGCCGGAAGCATCATTTCTGTTGAGTATACCTCCACGCTGGATACCGACGCTACTGTTGGCTCCGCTGGCAACAAGAACACCTCCCATGTGACCTATACCAACAACCCCAATGACGAACAGGCCGGCGAAAACGGCGAGACCCCCGATGATGTTGTCATCGTATTCACCTACCAGACCATCGTCAACAAGGTTACCAAGAACCCCGCCTATGATGCGTCCAAGGATACTGAAAAAACTGGCACCGACAGCGACGGCAACAAGGAATTCATCCCTCTGAAGGGCGCAGGCTTCACCCTGTATAAGAAGAACGCTTCTGGTACATATGAAGCTGTAGGGTCCGAGCTTAAGGGTGAGGACATGACCACTTTTACCTGGAGTGGCCTGGATGATGGCGACTACAAGCTGGTCGAGACCACCACGCCCTCTGGCTGCAATACAATTCCCGATATCGAGTTCACCATTACGGCTACTCACGATGTGTCTTCCGATAACCCCACGCTGATATCCCTCAGTGGCGGTGATAAGTTCACCGGAGTGATTTCCACCGGTGTTGTTTCTGCCAACATTGAGAACCAATCTGGTGCACAGCTTCCCTCCACCGGCGGCATCGGCACCACCATCTTCTATGTCCTCGGCTCTGTTCTGGTCCTCGGCGCGGCTGTGCTGCTGGTCACCAAGAAGCGCATGAGCACCAAGGGCTAATTCCCTGATACATATCTGAAACGCACTGACATCCCGCTGTGAACGCCGGGGAGGGACTACCTCCCCGGCCCACAGCGGCAAGGAGAACCCCGCATGAAGAAGAAAAAAGGAAATTTTACAACGCTGTTGCTGATCCTGGTGCTTCTCGCGGGACTGTCCTTGCTGCTGTATCCTTCCGTCAGCGATTACTGGAACTCCCTCCACCAAACCCGCGCCATTGCCACGTATGCCGAAGAAGTCGCAAATTTGAACCAGGATCAATATGACGAAATCTGGGCCGCCACAAAGGCCTACAATGCGTCTTTGGCAGAACGGGACAACGCCTACCTTCTGAGCGACGCACAGAAGGAGGAATACGCGCGGTTACTGGATATTTCCGGCCTTGGCATCATGGGCTATATCGAGATCCCGGAAATTGATGTGAGCCTGCCCGTATACCATGGCACGGAGGAATCCGCCCTCCAGATCGCCGTGGGGCATCTGGACTGGTCCAGCCTGCCCGTTGGCGGGGAGAGCACCCACTGCGTCCTTTCCGGTCACCGGGGCCTGCCCAGCGCCAAGCTGTTCACCAACCTGGACAAACTCCGAGAGGGGGTATCTTCCTGCTGCGCATTCTGGACGAGGTGCTGACCTATGAAGTGGATCAGATCCTCATCGTGGAGCCTCAGGAAGTCGGAGCACTGCAAATCGTGGAGGGTCAGGATTACTGCACATTGGTGACCTGCACCCCCTACGGTATCAATACCCATCGGCTTTTGGTCCGGGGACACCGCATCGACAATGTGGAGGAGGCCAAAACCGTCCGCGTCACAGCCGACGCCGTCCAGATCGAACCGCTGTTGGTGGCGCCCATTGTGGCGATCCCGATTCTATTGTTACTGCTGATACTGCTTCTGCTGCCAAAGCGGCCCAAGACGAAACACGGAGGTGACGCCGATGAAGATCTATAAACGGTTCTGCGCACTGCTGCTTGCGCTGCTGGCGGCGGCCCTTCTGTTGCCGGTCGGCGCTTCCGCGGCGGGAAGCATTGACTTGGGCCACACGCAAAGTCTGACCATCACTGCGGTCTATGCGGACATGCCCATTTCCGGGCTGCGGTTTGACGCCTATCTGATCTCCACCGTAGATCAATACGGAGAGCTGACAGTCATTGACCGCTATGTGGCCTACGCGGAAAGCCTGGATATCCGGGGTAAAAATGACACGGCATGGCAGAACATGGCACAGACCCTGGCCCGGGAGATCCTGCTGGATCCGGACTTGAAGCCCAGCCGCTCCGCCGTGACGAATTCCGACGGCGTGGCAGCGTTTACGGATATCCCTATGGGTCTTTACCTCGTTCCGGGCAGCACCATTCAAAAGAACGGCTATGTGTATTCCACTTCCCCCTTTTTCGTCATGCTGCCGGAACAGAATATCAGCAGCAACACCTGGAATTACAATGTAGTAGCCAATGCCAAGCCCGGCCAGGAACCGGTCCGGGCGGACTATGAAGTCATCAAGGTCTGGAAAGACAGCTGCCATAAAGATCAGCGGCCTGAATCCATCACCATCTCCCTGATCTGTGACGGGGCAGTATACGATACCATCACCCTGCCCTATGAAGGAGCCTGGAGCTATACCTGGAAGAATCTGGACACCAATCATCAGTGGACAGTGACGGAGGAAAAAGAGACTGGCTACAAGGAACCGGACGTTCAGCAGGAGGGTTATCGCTTCATTGTCACCAACACCTGCAACAAGTCCACAACATTGACAGGATCAGGCAAGTCCACCCTGCCCCAGACCGGACAGCTATGGTGGCCGGTACCGGTGCTGATCGCCGCTGGATTGCTGTTCCTTGTCATCAGCTTGCTTCGCCGCAGAGGTACAACAGATGAGAAATGAAGAACAGAGTGGCAGGAAACAAAGGGGGTTTGCTGTCGATTACGATTGGGCTGCTGCTAATCGCGGCGGCCCTTTTCCTCGCATCCTACAACCTATACGACGAACTGCGGGCAGAACAAGCGGCCAGGCAAGTGGTAAATAAGCTGGATGCGTATTTCCCCTCAGAGGCTGCTCCGGAAGCGTCCACGAACCCCGCCGGGGATCAGGAGCCGTTGGTGAGCGATGAGCGGACTGTTATTCCGGACTATGTTCTATACCCTAATATGGAAATGTCGGTGGAGACCATCAATGGGATAGACTTTATCGGTGTTCTGCGTATCCCTACTTTGGAGCTTGAGCTGCCGGTTATCAGTGAGTGGAACTATCCCAATCTGAAATCTGCTCCCTGCCGGTACAGTGGGTCTGCCTATTTGAATAACCTGATTATTTGCGGCCACAACTACACTTCCCATTTCGGAACCTTAAAGAATCTCTGGGAGGGCGATATTGCCACCTTCACGGATATGGACGGAAATGTATTCACCTACAAAATGGTGGAACGGGAGACGCTGCTGCCAACTTCCATTGACGCAATGGAGAGTGGAGAGTGGGACTTGACTTTATTCACTTGTACTGTGGGCGGTCAAAGCCGTGTGACAATTCGCTTTGAGCTGGAGGAAGACTGATTCCTCCAAAAATAGAAACAGGCTTTCGCATCGGGAAATTGACGGTAGCTATACCCTGTACGGCCCTGATTTTAAGGCGCTGGACGGCGGACAGCTTGACAATCCCGATCTGTCCCTGCTGGAAGCCCGTGATGAAATCCTTGCCGACCTGGAAGCACAGGTATTGGTAACGGACATTTTGGCCAGCGACGCACTGGCAACATTTCAGGAAGCTGCCGAACAGGCAAATGCTATCCCTGCACCGGCACAGGCCGAGGAAGAACAGGCCCCGGCCCTTGACCCGGCAGCGGAGCCGGTTGTAACCGTGATATGGAGTGAAAGCCCCCACCTAAAGGACGGCCAGCAAATGCCGCTGCATGAGGCCAACGCCCTGTTTGCCCGGCTGGATGCGGAATACCCGGAAAATATGGGCTATGACAAAACCGAGTTCCGCATTGACTGCATTTTTCAGGGTGAGCCGGACAGCTACGAAGGACGGCAGGACTTTGGAGATCGGGACGGTTCCCTGATCGAGCATATCCAGAGCTATCACGAATTTTACGCACAGGATGAACATTGGAAAAATCATGTGCTGTCCACTGGCGGGCCGGAGGCATGGGAACAGGATAAGGCCCATCGAGATATGCTGCTGCATGAGTTTATCCCCTACATGAAGCTGCATTGTAGTCTGTCACAAATGGAGCAGGCCGCACAGGGCCAGTTACAATCCGGGGAAACCCTGACGCCGGAGGAAACTTCCTATTGTAATGCGGTTCTTTCTTATGTGCAGGAGTGCCGCCCCATGCTGAATCAGGGACAGTATCAGTTGCCGGAGCCGCCGAAGCTGTCCGACTTCGACCAGACCTTGCAGGACTACAAAGCGCAGGTACAGGCCGAGATTGCGCAGGAGGCCGCAGCAGCCGGTATGACCGTAGAGGAATATGCGGCGGCTGGCTATGAAGCGCCCCAGCAGGACACCTTTTCTATCTATCAGCTCCGAGGCGGGGAGGAAACCCGCGACTATCGGTTTGAACAATACGAGCGTTTGCAGGCCGCAGGGCTGACCGTAGATAGGGCCAACTATGACCTTGTTTATACTGCGCCGCTGAATCAAAACACCTCTTTGGAGGACATTTACCGCACATTTAATATCGACCACCCAAAAGACTTTAAGGGACATAGCCTTTCCGTTTCTGACGTGGTAGTGCTGCACCAGAATGGACAGGATACCGCCCACTATGTAGACAGCTTCGGCTTTACACAGGTGCCGGAGTTCTTCATCCAGCGGGAAAAGCAGCTCACGCCGGACGCCTTACTGACTGGCGAAAACATCCAGACGCCAAGGGGGAGTTTTCTTGTAACCGACATGAGCCGGGAGCAGATGGAGGCCGCAGGCTATGGCTTCCACCATGAATCCGAGGACGGCAAGTACCTTATCATGGGGAACGGGACACAGGCGTTTGCCGTGGCGGTTGAACAGCCGCAACGGGAAAATCCCCTGCGTACCGCCGAGTTGTCCACCGAACAGAACGAAAACATGATTGACGGCATTATCAACAATACGCCGCCCGAACCGCAGCCGGAGGAACCCGAACAGCTATCCTTTGAGGATGTGGCGGCTGGTTCCGGCCAGACACAGGAGGAAACGCCGGGGGCCGAGCCTACACAAACGGCTGTCCGCTATTATCCCATCAATGAGGGAGCCGCCCGCCGCGCCAAGGAAGCCATCAGCTTTTCCGACTACCGGCCCGGCAGCGCCACGGCTGAATACCGGCACTATGTCGATCAGGCCGTGGAGGTCGCGGAGCGCCAGAAAAAACGTGTAGAGCCGGAGTATCACGAAAAGATAGACCAGCTCCTTGATACCTATGCCCGCAAGTTAGCGGAGAACATGAACAAGGGCTATGAGATCACCGCCCGCGTTCCCTCTGTCCTGATTGCCGGGCCTGCGAATTTCCCGGTACGGGCAAAGGAAAAGCAGAACGCCGCCAGTGACCGCAACATGGAGGAATTTTAGTACATTCAGGGCCTACTTGATAAAATCCGCAGCACCGGCATGGGTGGAATCAGCGCCGACGATCCGCAGGCCGTTTCCAAGCTGGAAAAGAAACTGGAAAAGCTGGAAGCGTCACAAGAGCTGATGAAAGCCGTCAATGCCTACTACCGCAAGCATGGGACGCTGGATGGATGCCCCCACCTGACCGAAAAAGGCATTGAAAACCTGAAAGCGGATATGGCGTCAAGCTGGCACTATGAGAAAAAGCCGTTCCAGTCATGGCAGCTCTCCAACAATAACGCCGAAATTCGCCGGTTAAAGGGCCGGATTGAGGAATCGACCCGGCACAAGGAGGCGGCCTATGTAGGCTGGGAGTTTGAGGGCGGCACCGTGGAGATCAACCGGGAGGCCAACCGCCTGCAAATCTACTTTGAGGGGAAGCCGGATGCCACTGTGCGCGACGAGCTGAAAAGCAACGGTTTTCGCTGGTCGCCCAAGGCCGAGGCATGGCAGCGGCAGCTAAACGATACCACTATCCGCGTCACTGACCGTATCAAGTGCATCCAGCCCCTTTCTGGGGAAAAGCCCAGCGCCTTGCAGCTTGCGGCCCGCAGGGAGAAAGAAAAGCCCTCCATCCGGGTGCAGCTCCAAGCGTCAAAGGCAGAACAGGGCCAGAAGCCACCGGCGCGGGAAAAATCAAAGGGATTGGAGGTGGAGTAAATGCAGAAGTTTGAAAATGTGGATGTTCTGGCCGCGCTGGAACAGATCATGCGACAGCATACCGCCTTTTATCAGAATGACTTTGACATTGACAAAAGCATTATCCATCGGGACGCCGCCAGCGATCAGGCCGTGGATAAGGCCCTGCTTTGGATGTCCCGGCCCTCTGGGACATACTGTTTTCGGGAGCGTGACGTTTTCCTGAAAGGCACCCGGCAGCACAACACATGGAAGTTCTATGGAGAACAGACCCGTGACAAGATACTGGCCTATGCGGTGGAGTTGACCGGCACACAGGGCGGCACCATCCGGGGTAATCTCTATGAGCTGGACTATCAGCAGCATTTCCGGCACGTCGTTGAAGCCTCCCAGCCGGTGAGCGTGAACCGGCTCTTTTATGAGCATGGAACCCGTGACATCCCGGATGGCCAGTATTTTGACGGAAGCCCTGACCGGGTGTTGGGAAATTTCCTGCGGTATGAGGCCCAGCCCCATGACCCGGCTGTGCTGCAGGAGGCTTTACGGCAGGAGCAGCACAGCCGGGGGCG
>ERZ773225.495-NODE-495-length-58251-cov-12.462128_pt1 | contig 58251 bp, 47 predicted proteins | sample MGYA00580993_ERZ773225 | MGnify/ENA primary metagenome ERZ773225 (study PRJEB29015, sample SAMEA2737748) | human gut metagenome | biome: human gut; feature: human-associated habitat; material: faeces | place: China | collected 2012 ...
GCCTGCGCCATGGTGGACAGCTTGTCGTTGTGATCGCCCCAGGAGGTCTCAATGATCTCCACGGTCAGGTTGGGGTACAGGGCATGGAAGTCATCTGCCCAGGTCTTCAGGTTCGTCAGGTAATTGCCTGTGACGGGGGGAGCCATGATCACGATGGTGTCGGGTTCCGCCTTTGCTTCCGTGGGAGCCTCGGTCGCGGCAGCAGTGGTGGCGCTGACATCGGCTTCGGTGGGAGCCTTGGTCTCGGTAGTGGTCTTGGAGCCGCAGGCGGCCAGACCCAGAACCATAACGACGACCAGCAGCATGGTTACGATCTTTTTCATTTCTGTTATCCTCCTAGTGTTCAAATTAGCGCTCCGGCATTGTCGTTGCGCCATGCGATTATTATAGCGAAGTTGGCATTTCATGTCAATAGTTACGTAAATGAATGAAACTTTGTTTTATCCACTGATTTGAAATCGCAGTTTTTTAGTGAATTGGTGAAACTATTGCAAAGCAGCGTTCGCCAAAATGTACAATATCCACAAAAATCGCGTCAAATATTTGGCAACAAAATGCATGGTCATTCCTCCCAGGAGGCGATACAATGGTACGGATAGTGTAGGAAAGTATAAAGATTGGTAAAATTTTTTACAAAATGGCCGGAAGCCTCCCCAGCGCCCCGCCCCGGCTGTCCGGAACTCCCATGGTAAAAGGCGAAGAAGCAGAAATCATAACAAAAGGCGGTACCCTATGAATTTCTCTCCCGATTCAAGATTCATGCGCCTGTGCGGCAGCTTTGTGTCGCTGGTGCGTATCAATCTTCTGTGGCTGCTGTGCAGTCTGCCCCTGTTCACCGTCGGCGCTTCCACCGCCGCCATGGTTTCCGCCCTGACAGCGTTCCGGGCGGATGATGAGTGCGGCGCAAAGGTGTTCTTCCGTGCCTTCCGCACCCATTTCCGCCAGGCAACCATCTTGTGGCTGCTGATGGCTTTCCTTGGGTGTATGCTGGCGCTGGATTACCGGATCGTGGTTCATCTGGCCTTCCCCGTAAGAATGGCAGTGATCGTGGTGATCTGCTTCTGCGCGCTGGCTCTGATCCTGGTGTCCGGCCTGATTTTCCCCCTGCTGGTTCGCTTTCCGGGAACACTGCGGGACACCGTCATCAACGCGGTACTGCTGAGCATTGCTCATCTGCCGAAAATGCTGCTGGTAACGGCCATGAACCTGCTGCCGCTGCTGCTTCTCGTGCTTCTGCCCCGTCTGGTTCTCTTCTTCGGCTTCCTGTGGCCGCTGTGCGGGTTTTCTCTTATTGCACTGTACGACCTGAAGGTGATAGAAAAAATCTTCGCCATTCTGGAAAGCGGCACTCAGGAGCCGGCGGGTCAGAATTGACGGTGCCCCACTTATAATATATTAGGGTCAGGCTTGCCGCCTGACCCCAATTGTCTGTTATAAGGGATATCCCATTACCATCACGCGCTTCATTGCGAGTTTTCCTTTGCTGTTTTGCAGGAAGCAATCAGCAGTCTGCGAATATTGCCGCACAGTTTCTCGGCATATTGGTATGAAGCGAGGTCAATTCTTTTGGTTTCATACATCAGCTTCAACCAATAGCTTATCTCGTTGGACTCTTTCAATGCAATTTCCAACTTTGCAATAAAATCTTTTTTGCTCTGGGCGTACTGCGCTTCGTGTATATTCGCACCTACGGAAGTACCTGCTCTTGCAAGCTGATCGGTCATATCTCTTGACACTACCATATGGTGCGGATAAATCCCGCTTTTTTCCGGACAGCGCCGATAGAAAATGCTGCTGTCCGGTAATCGGACAGCAGCATTGTAATTGGGGATAAGTTATCAGCGCTGTACGCGGCCCGACGCATTTCCGGCCGCGAGAGCCTCAACTTCGGCTACGCCCATCTGGTTGAAGTCGTGCTCAATGCTGTGCTTCAGGCAGGAAGCGGCGACTGCAAAGTTGATCGCCGCCTGATCGTCCTTGCCGGACATCAGTGCGTAAATCAGTCCGCCGCCGAAGCTGTCTCCGCCGCCGACACGGTCAACGATATGGATGCGGTAGGTGGGAGAAAACACGGCCTTGTCGCTCGCCGCGTCATACAGCATTCCTGCCCAGTCGTTATCGCTGGCGGACAGAGAGCCGCGCAGCGTGATGGCGACCTTCCTGCATCCGAAGCGCTGCGCGATCTGGCGCGCGACGCTGATATAGCCCGCATGGTCGAGCTTGCCGCTGTTAATGTCGGTATTTTCCGCCTCGATCCCGAAAACGTCCTTCGCGTCTTCTTCGTTCGCAATGCACACATCAACATAGGGCAGCAGCTTTGCCATGACCTCGCCGGCCTGCTCGCGCGACCACAGCTTTTTTCTGTAATTGAGGTCGCAGGAAACGGTTACGCCCTTTTCCTTTGCGGCCTTGCACGCCTGCAGGCAGGCTTCCGGCATCTCGCCGCCCAGAGCAGGAGTAATTCCGGTCCAGTGGAACCAGTCAGCGCCCTCAAAAATGCCATCCCAGTCGAATTCCTCCGCCTTTGCCGTCGCGATCGACGACCCGGCGCGGTCATATATGACCTTGGACGCGCGCTGGGACGCGCCTTTTTCACAGTAATACACGCCCAGACGCGGGCCGCCGCGCAGAAGATACTTCGTATCGACCCCGTAGCGCCTCAGTTCGTTGACAACGCACTTTCCTATCTCATGTGCCGGAACCTTGCTGACAAAGGCGGCATCCACGCCATAATTCGCGAGAGAAACCGCGACGTTCGCTTCTCCTCCGGCATAGCTCACCTCGAAGCTGTTCGCCTGCACGAAGCGAAGGTACCCCTCCGGGTTCAGGCGCATCATAATCTCACCAAAAGTTACTGCTTTCATGACTTTCTCCTCATGTATGTTAATTTTTCAGAAGATGGATCGCGAAACCGGCAATTTCATTCTGGAAGTAGATGGCGGTAAGCTCTCCGTTTTTGTACTTTGCCGAACTTTCGTCAAACGCGACGCCTTTTTCCTTCAGCTCGTCCATCGCCTTTGCCATGTCGTCCACGGCGATGCAGATGTGGCCGTTGGTTCCTCTGCCGTTTTCCTTTACGATCTCAATCATTTTGTCGCCGACAAATATGGATGAATTGCCGTACTTCGGCTCAAATCCGAACAGAACATGAAACAGCTCCGCGATCTGCGCGGCGTTCTCCGCATTGGCGGCGTTGATTCCCAAATGCGCAACTTTCATTTTCGCACTCAGCCCTTCGCGATGGAGACCATCGTTCTGGCAACCTCCGTTATTTTCTCAAATTCGCCGTTCTCAACCCATTTTCTGTTGACCAGATTTCCGCCTATGCCCGCGCCGCACATGCCGAGGTCGAGATACTCCCGGAGATTCGTCTCGTTTACGCCGCCGACCGCCATCATTGGTACGTGGCTGATCGGCGCCCGCACGGCCTTGACGTACGCGGGGCCAAGGTTTGCGATCGGGAAAAGCTTTACGAAATCGGCGCCGTTGTTGTAAGCGGTCAGGATCTCCGTGGGCGTGAGCGCGCCGGGCATGGACACAAGCCCAAGCTCCCGCGTGCGCTTTATGACGTCGATATTGGTATCGGGGGAGATGATATACTTTGCCCCCGCGCTGGCGGCAAGCTCAACAAGCTCAACGGAGGTCACTGTGCCCGCGCCGACCTCCATAGTTCCGCTGTATGCCTCGCTGACAGCTTTGATCGCGGCGGCGGTGGTTGCCCAGCTATCCGGGCTTTTCTGGTCAAAGGTTATCTCAACAAGCCGGAAGCCGCCCGCGTAGAGGGCTCCGGCAACCTTCAGGCATTTTTCCGGCGCGATGCCGCGCACAATCGCGATCAGCTTTTCTTTTTTTATGGTCTCAATTATATTTTCTCTCATTGATACGCACTTCCTTTTTTTGAAAAAGCCCCGCGGACCGCGAGGCTCTTTCATTCTCATCACAGATATTTTTCACCAAAGGCAACCAGCGCCTTTTCAAAGCACTGCATCGGCACTCTTGCCATGCCCGCGCCGATCAGGCCGCCGACACGGTTGAACATACCGCCGTGAATTGCCGGGCAGACGCCCTCCTTGAGTACCTTGCGGATATCGATGCCGACGGGGAGGAAATCGAAGTCCAGGTTGGGGATGGGGAAGTTGTAGTTCTTCTCCATCGTGATCCTGTACATTTCCTTCGTCTGCCCGATGCTCTCCTTCAGCGTCATGCCGCGCAGATTGCACACGATGGGGCTTGCCGCAGCGGCAAAGCCGCCCATGCCATAGCATTCGACGACGCAGGAGTCGCCCATCCACGGGAGCTGATCCTTCTCGGTGAACTCCGAGGAGGTGTAGCGGCCCTTCATCATCGGCGCGGGGGCGGTGAACCACTGTCCCGGCAGGGATGCGATCTTGATGCCGAACTCGACGCCGTTGCCGCAGACCGCCGTGACCATGGTCGAATACTCCGTGCCGTCCGCCGCGACCAGCGCCGCTCTTGCCGCGGCCTGACCATAGCAGTGGAAGAAACGCGGCGTATCGACGATATACCGCACCGTCTTCATGATCTCCTTCTTGGGTCTGTCCAGCTCAAACAGTGCCGGCAGCATGAGCCGGTCATAAATGTAGTCGCAGGCGGTCTGACGGGTGTGGTTCTCGTCACCCATCTGCATACTTTCGGCAAGGATCGGCTTGATGGGGATGCCGCCCAGCTTGTGGAGCGCCTCCACCATGGGCGGGAACAGCTCCTCGCGCATATAGCGCAGGTTCTCCGCAATCTCCTTGGAGTAAAGGCCCCAGCCGCAGAAGCCGCCCTGAAACGGTCCTTCCGCCGGGAACGTCGCGGCGACGGTATGGTTGTGCCGGTCCTCCACAACGTTCAGGACGACGGACTTCGTAATGATGCCCGTGCCCGCGCCGACCGTGTTGTGGTCGAGTGCGCTGGAAATCTTGATCTCGCCTGCCTTGAGGCGCTTGACCGCTTCTTCCTCGTCCTTTGCCCAGCCCTCAAAGAGCATTGCGCTGACCATGCCGCGCTTGTGGAGCATCGTCATGTCCTCATAGGCGATCGGGGGGCCCGAGTGGAGGATCATGTGATCCTCCAGCCCATCGACGCATTCGATGGCCGGCTTCATATCCACCCAGACGGGGTCGCTGTCCATGAGCATATGGACTGTTTTCTCATTTGCCTGCGCTATTTTTTCTTTTATATCCATCTTCGTCGCGTCTCCTTCTGTGTTCAGAGCAGTTTGTCAAGAAGCGCAAGGATCTCCGGCTTCAGCTTGACGGGCGGACGCCACTCCAGCTGCGTCACCTTGACGCCCTGCTTTTCTACCGCTTCATAGAAGCTCTGAAGTCCGACATTGATCACTTTCAGCTTTGTCTTGTCGTATTCCTTCACGGTTCTCAGCCCCTTTCATTCAGCGCGCTCATGAGCGCCGCGGCAAGTCGCGCGCTCTGGTAATTGCTGTCCGTCACGATGACTCCTGCGTCACGCAGCATCTTTGCCTGAAGCTCGATATTCTGCGGGTCCTCCGCAGAGCCGCAGATATTGGAAATGACCGTGATGTGCTTTTCGGCGATCGCCTTTTTGGCCTCGATCGCGAACTCCTTCACCGGCTCCTTCGCAACGCCGGGACCTGTGATGAAGTCCAGCAGAATGACCGCGACCTCATCGTCCTGAAGCTCCTGACGGAAGCGCTTCAGTCTGATCTCGGGGTCGAACACCGGGTGCGGCGAGCACGCGGTAAATTCCTCGCTGCCGAGGTCAAGGATGGAGTGCCCCTCGCTGTGCAGGTGGGAGGCCAGCTTTTCGGCATACGCCGTGTTCAGGTTGCTGTGCAGCCGGGCGTTTTTGACGTGGCTGCTGTAATAGATCAGTCCTTCTTCGGTGAAGGTGCCGCCGCAGTACAGACCGCGGAAGTACTTCTGCTTTGCGGAGTACCCGCACATCTCCCGCGCGACGATCTCCTTGATCTGCTCGTCCGTGAAGCCAAAGTCATGGGTCTTCGCGCCGAGGAGCTGAGCGGCCTTTACCGCCGCGCCTTCAAGGCTGTACGTGCCATACACTCTGTGCCCCTCATAGAGCTTCTCGTCCGCGCCGAGGAAGATCGCGACGACAGGCTTTGAAACAATATCCGCGAAGCTGAGGACCTTGTTCATGACCGTGAGGTCAGCAAGCTTCGATACCAGAATGATGATCTTGGTGTCGGGGTCGCGCTCCAGACGGCGGATACCTTCGAGCATCATGATGCCGCCGATCTCCGGGTACAGGTCGCGTCCGCCCGTGCCGATGAGGGAGGAGATGCCGAAGCCCAGCTTCTCGACCAGACAGCCGACTTCCTGCGCGCCGCTGCCGGACGCGCCGACGATGCCGACGCAGCCGGGGTGATAGCAGCTGCCCGCCGCAAGCCCGACGCCCTTCAGGTAGCCGACGCCGCAGTCGGGGCCCATCATCAGCACGCCTTTGCTGATGGCAAGCTCCTTCAGGCGTTTTTCGTCTTCAAGAGAGACGTTGTCGCTGAACATGAACACATCCAGGCCCATTTTCAGCGCCTTTTCCGCCTCCGCCGCGGCGTACTCGCCGGGGAGCGAGATCTGCACGAGATCATAGGGGTCTTCGTCGAGGTCGATATCCTCGATGTTATCGTAGGTCTTGCCGCCGGATGCGGCATTCTTGTGGTCAAGCAGATCCTGACCCAGCGCCAGCGCCGCGTCCGCGGCAGCTTCGTCGGACGCGATGACGGCGACGACAAGGTCGTTCGCGCCGACATCCGCCGGGATATCAAAGCCAAGCCCTTCCAGTATCTCTCTGTTTGCCGCCGTCACCATGCTGGCGTTGCAGTTTTTGATGCCGTCCGCTTTCTTGACGCTGTCGGTCACAGACATGAGGGAGACCGAGTCCACGTATCGGTTTCTTTTGATTATAAATTTACTTGTCACACTAATCGCCTCTGGTTTCCTAATTTATACTGAACTCCAATTAAAATCTTTAGAAAAGATTTTAATTGCCCGAAGGGCAAGGAGTTCATACGAGACTTGTTTTGTGATTTCTTTCCTTATAAATCACAAAACCGGCAGCGCCATCAGGCGATGCCTTCCTGATTGAAATCAAAGATTTTAATCAGGAAATAGTATTAGATTTCGGCGCGGCGGGGCACTGCCCTGCCGTTTTCACAGCGGATGTTTACGCGGTATTTCTCCGGTTCGCCGACGGAGTCCGTGCGGACATGGCAGCCGGTGGATGTTTTCCGTTCAAGGGCGGCAAGCGTCACCGCGTATGCCGTGAGCGTATCGTTGCGCAGGCGCTCCTGCGCATAGCAGCCGCTCTCCGGGATCTGTTCCAGCATCCGCTCCAGCTCCGTCTTCGCCTGCTCCAGCTTACCGGCCTCCCGGATCACGCCCAGCGCCCCGCCGACGATCTTTGTCAGCTCCGCGCGAAGCGCATCGATATTGACCGTGGCTGCCGCGTCGCTTATCTCGTCCGTGCAGTCCGCCGGTTCGCCGCTGAATGTGTCCATATACGCCGCCGCACTGCAGCCCGCTCTGCGGCCGAACACCATCGTTTCCAGTCCGGCATTGCCGCCGATGCGGTTCGCGCCGTGCAGTCCGCCGAGGGTCTCGCCGCAGACGAACAGCCCTTCCACGCTTGTGCTGCAATCGGGTCTTGCGTACACGCCGCCCAGCGAGGTGTGCGCCGCCGGGGCTATCTCCATCGCCTGCTCGGCAATGTCCATTCCCACCGCGCGGTAGCGCTTTACGTAGGCGCTGTAAGCCTCCTCCAGCCGTTCGCGCCCGACGCCGCTTGCGTCGAACGCCACGCCGCCGTGCTCCGTTCCCCGTCCCGCGGCGATCTCGGACGCGATCGCGAAGGACAGAACATCCTTATCCGCGCATTCGCCCTTGTCGCTGTAACGGAACATGAACCGTTCGCCTTTGCCGTTGCGCAGCACAGCGCCCTCATAGAAAAGCGTCGTGATCACGCTCTTTCCGGCAATCGCCAGCGGCCAGACGGCAGCGCTCGGCTCGAACTGGACAAACTCCATATCCGTCAGCTCTGCCCCGGCGTCAAGCGCCATTGCCATGGCGTCCCCGCCGAGGTCGGCGGAGTTCGTCGAAAACGGGAATATCCTGCAGAAGCCGCCCGCGGCGAGGATCACCGCTTTCGCCTTGATCTGCATCCAGCGTTTGCTCTGCGTGTCAAAGCAGTGAGCGCCGCATACTCTGCCGTCTTCCGTTATCAGGCGCAGGGCATGGAGCGTGGTGCAGACGCTGACATTTTCGTGCTGCTCCATGACGCTAAGCAGCTTTCTGAGGATCGCGCCGCCGGCATCGTTGCCGATGCTGATGACCCGCGGACACGATGCCCCGAGGGGTCTGAGCTGCTGATAGCTCCCATCCGCCTCGCGGTTGAAGTCCAGGCCAAGCTCATCGAAAAACGACAGAAGCTCAAGGCTGCCCCTGCACAGCTCTTCAACGAGCGCCGCGTTGCCCTGACCTCTGCCGGAAGCCTCTGTATCCTGTATGAAAAGTTCCGTCGAATCCTGCGGATTCAGCGGCATATTGAAGCCGTGTACATACGGGGACGACCCCGCACCGGGGCGCAGAATCGTGATTCTGCGTCCCGGCTCGGTTTTCAGTACTTCATATGCCGCCGTCAGCCCGGCAAGACCGCCTCCAATAATAAGCAGGTCTGTTTTCACGGCTTATTTGGTCTCCCAAATACCGCCCTTTGCCATGGAGCCGACGTTCTGCACGAAGAGGTTGAGGTAACGCGGATAGTCCTTGCTGGGGAACTCCCAATGGAAGGCCGCAAGTCTTCTGTTCATTTCCTCGTCGCTGATGCACAGATGCAGCTTACGCGCAGGGATGTCGATCTCGACCTCGTCGCCCTCTTCGATGACGCCGAGGGGGCTGCCGAGCGCCGCTTCGGGGGACACATAGCCGATGGAAAGGCCGGAGGTGCCGCCGGAGAAGCGTCCGTCGGTGATGATGGCGCAGGAGTTATACAGCTCGTGCAGACCCTTCAGCTCCTCCTGGAAGGTGAAAGCGGTGGTGCCGAAACGTCCGCGCAGGCCCATAAAGCGCAGCACGCAGCAGTCGCCCGCATGGATCTGTCCGGCGCGCAGAGCCTGAATGCCATCCTCAAGGGAGTCGAACACACGGGCTTTACCCTTGTAGGTCATGAGCTGGGAAGGAACGCCCGCGATCTTGACGATAGCGCCCTCGGGAGCGAGGTTGCCGTAGAGCACGCCGATGCCCGGCTCGGTCATGACGGGGTTGTCGAGGCTGTGGATAACATCGCGGTTGTAGACGACGGCGTCTCTGACGTTCTCCTCAAGGGTATGTCCGGTGACGGTCAGGCAGTCGCCGTGCAGCTTGGGCAGCAGCTCCTTCAGCATGGCGCGCATACCGCCGGCAAGGTCAAAGTCCTTGACGTTGTAGGGGCCGCTGGGAGCGAGGTGAGACAGCAGCGGGATCTCGTTGGAAGCTTCGTCGAAGTACTTCCACCAAGGCAGGTCGTAGCCCGCTTCGTTCGCGATGGCGGGAATGTGGAGGATGAGGTTGGAGGACGCCGCGACCGCCATGTCCAGCATGATGGCGTTCTTGATGGCGTTCTCGGTAATGATCTGTCTGGCGGTGATGCCCTCGTTGACCAGATTCATGATCTGCTTACCGGCCATGTAGGAGAGGTTGTAGATGGAGGAGCTGGTCGCGCACATGGTGGAGTTGCCGGGCAGGGTCATGCCCAGAGCCTCGGCGATCATGCACATGCTGTTCGCGGTGGTCATGGAGGTGCAGGCGCCGCAGATGCCCCAGGAGTTTTCGATGAGTCCGTTGTACTCATCCATGTCCATCTTGCCGGCCTTCGCCGTGCCGACCTTGTCCTGCGCATGGATATGCAGGACTTCCTTGCCGCGGAAGGTACCCAGAGGCATGTAGCCGCCGGTCACCATGATGGCGGGGATGTTCAGTCTCGCCGCGCCCATCAGATGGCCGGGGACGACGGAGTCACAGGAGGAGAGCAGCACCATGCCGTCAAAGAAGTTGCCGTCAACGGTCAGCTCGACCTGGTCGGCGATGGAGTTACGGCTGGGGACTTCGATATATCTGGGGTCCTTGAGCACCATGCCGTCGCAGATACCCGTCGTCATGACCTCCAGAGGCAGGCCGCCTGCTTCACGAACGCCCTGCTTTACACGCTCGGCAAGCTTGTCAAGATGTACATGGCCGGGGTTATATTCGTTCCAGCTGTTCACCACAGCGATGAGGGGGCGCTTCTGTTCTTCCTCGGTATAGCCCATGCCGCACATCAGTCCGCGGCGGCACTCGGAGGCTTCGCCAAACTCCCAGCAGCTTCTCATGTTTTCATACTTTACCTTTGCCATTGTCTTTTTCACCTTTCCGGAATTTCTTCCTGAGCATTTGTTTTGCCTGTTTACTGATTTATCTCAAAATTCATCTTCGAGCATACAGTCGATCGCGCCGTCGATGCTCTGTCCGCCATCGACCGCGATCGTCTGCCCGACGATGTATTTTGTCTTTTCCACATCCGCGAAGAACTGTATCATCGGCACGATATCCTCCGGCGTTGCGAGGTATCCCGCGGCGATCTTGCGCCGGAAGCCCTCGACGTCGCGATCGGAATAACGGCTCATCACGCCGGTGAGGATCAGACCGGGCGCGACACAGTTGACGCGGATTCCGTACTTTGCCACCTCGATGGCGAGCGTCTTCGTGAACATCTCGATGCCGCCCTTGCCAGCGCAGTATGGCAGTGCCTTTCTCTTGACCCATGTGACGCTGCCGTGGATCGAGCTGATGTTCACGATGCGTCCGGGGATGTTGTGCTCCTTCATGTTCTTGATTGCTTCATGGGACAGATAGGCCGCGCCGCTCAGGTTCAGCGCTATCTGGGAATCCCAGTAATCCAGCGGCATGTCGCAGAACTCGCCCTTGGGCATTTTCAGCGCGCCGCCGGCGTTGTTGATGAGGACGTCCACCGTGCCGAAGTGCTCGATGAAATCCCGCATCATCCCCACTGCCTGCTCCCGGCAGCCGATGTCCGCGCAGTAAATCTGTGCGTCCACGCCGTATTTGCGGCATTCCGCCGCGGTCTCCTCCGCACCGGCTCTGTTGTTGTGGTAGTTTATGCCGACGTTGCAGCCGTCCTTCGCGAAGGCGATCGCCGTCGCCGCTCCTATGCCGTGGGATGCACCCGAAATAAGTACGTTCCTGCCCATTTACTTCAACTCTCCTTTATAAAACTTGCTGTGCCGGATATGCTCATCCGTCGTATACATTGCGAGGAACAGTTTCTGCGGCATTCCGCAGCCGAGCTGCGTTATCATCTGCGCGGCCATGACCGAAGTATCCGTAAGGCCGCAGCTGAGCGCCTCGTCAACAAAGCGCTGATATTGCTCCGTATAGGCAGCGCACAGGTCAAGAACGCGCCGGACATTCTCCGCGCCCTCGATGTTGTAGCCCATTCCGGCATAATCGTGCCCCGCGATGATATTCTCAATGTCGCAGGTTCTGAGCTTCGCAACCGAGCCGAGATAGGCGTCAAGGTCCTGATAGAACGCGATGCCCTGCGTCACGGTTCCGTTTGCCTGCAGGGAGTCTCCGGTCACAGCGGTCTTCGTTTTCCTGTCGTACCAGCATACGCAGTCGCCGTCATGTCCCGGGGTGTGCAGCACCGTAAGTCTGTCCCCCAGCGCCTCCCCGTCCCGGAGAACACGATCCGGCTCCACACCGCGCAGGTAGCACTGGGGCGGCGGACTGAACCTGGGGTACTTTGTCCGGATGCGCACGGCGTTCGCCGCGGGATCTCTCAGCGCCGGGGCAGCCTGCTCGATGCAGGCGGTTCTGATCTGCGGCGCAAGCTCCTTTATCCGGGCGTGGCCGCCGATGTGGTCGCCGTGGCAGTGCGTGCTGACGAGCCAGTCGATGTCTCCCAGCCCCAGCCCAAGCTCCGCCAGTGCGGGGCGTATCACCCCGTCAACCACGTCTGCGCTCGCGCCGCTATCTATGAGGCAAAGTTCCTCGCCCCGTACCAGCGTCACCCCGCTCCACACGGGTGGGAAAGGAGACTTGAGCAAAAATATTCCGTCCTGAACCTCGCGAAAGTGTTCCATATCGTCTCTCAGCCTTCCATTTTTTCTATGTATCCATAGGTCTGCCTTGCGACCCCCAGTTCCTCATTCGCGGGGATCACGGACACCCGCACCGCCGAAGCCGCGCTGGATATGGTGCCTTCCCGGCAGCCGCTGTTTTTCTCCTCGTCCAGCTCCACGCCCAGGTGCCGGATCTGCGCGCACACTCTGCTTCTGACAAGGTCGGAGTTCTCGCCGATCCCGCCGGTGAAGACGAGCTGGTCAAGCCCGCCAAGCTCCGCGTAATACGCGCCGATAAACCGCACGATGCTGCACACGAACATATTGATCGCCAGCTCTGCCCGTGCGTTCCCGTCCGCCGCCGCGGCGCTGACCTCGCGCAGGTCGTTGCTGACGCCGGACACGCCCAGAAGTCCTCCGTTTTTGCTCAGCCCGTGGAGGATGTCGTCAAGCTCCATGCCCTTGCTCATGAGGAAAGGCACAATGTACGGGTCAATGTCCCCGGCACGATTCGCGTGCATCACGCCGGTCTGGAGGGAGAAGCCGAAGCTGTTGTCCACGCTCTTTCCGTCGAGGATCGCACAGATGGAGCAGCTTCCGCCAAGATGGCAGGAGATGACTCTCTCCGCCTTGCCGAGCTTTACCGCCTGCTGGGCGATGTACCCGTGGGACGCGCCGTGATAGCCCATCTTGCGGATGCCGTATTTTTCGTACCATTCGTAGGGGATGGCGTACAGCGCCCGCTCAAGGGGGATCTCCCGGTGAAACGCCGTCTCGAACACGCCTATCATGGGCACATCCGACAGAACGGCCCTGAACTGTCCTATCGCCTCTATGTAGGCGGCGTTATGCACCGGCGCGATGTAGAGGTATTCGCGCATGTTCTCCATGACCTCGTCCGTCAGCTCGTGTACGCCGTAGTAGCCTCGGGAAAGCACGGTCTTGAAGCCTATGGCGCTTATTTCCTCCACGCCCTTTATCACGCCCGTTTCGCCGCCGGTCAGCTTTTCCAGAAACAGCGCGATGCCCTCGGCGTAGCTTGGGATGCACAGCCCCTCCGCGCTGAACCGCGCACCGCTGAGATGGCTGCGGTACGACATGATTGCCGCGTCACGGCTGCCGACGCGCTCTATCTTCGCCTCGCACAGCACCCGCTCCTCCGGCATGTCAAAGAGCTTGAATTTCAAGGATGTGCTGCCGACATTGCTGACAAGCAGTTTCATAACTGTCCCCTCCCATGTATAAGCTTTGCCGCGATCGTGATTCCCAGCAGCATCTCCGAACCGGAGCTGCTGCCGATGGTCAGAAGCCGCTGCGCGCCGTCCTCCCCGGCCCCGGTAAGGCCGCGGAGCACATTGTCCATCATTTCAAATCTGCCGCCGTCCGTGACGGCTTTCAGGATCGCCGCGCTTATGAGGTTTGTACGTTCCGGGGCATAGCGCCTCACTGCGTTCACAAACTCCACATCCGCCGCGGTCAGCTTCCGCGCGCCGTGCAGCAGCGTGTATGTCATGCCGCACAGGACGTCGTCCGCCGACGGCGTCAGCCCGATGCCCAGCCCCAGCAGACTCTTCACCTCCGCGGGCACGGCCTCAGCGTCATTGCGCGCAAGCCCGTCCCTCAGCCGGACAAGCGGCCCGTATGCCTTTGCGCAGAAAGGATTTGCCGCCATGCCTTTTTCCGGCGCCGCCCCCAGACAGAGGGCATCCGCAAGCGGCACAAGTCCGCTTGTCCTGCCAAGAGCGCTGAGCAGTCTTGCCGCCGCCTCTATCCTCTCCGTGCGGAAAGTGCCACACGGTTCCTGCGGCGCGCGCCGCGGGTACGGCTGCACGCGCAGAACCCCGCCGCGAAACACAAGCGCATTGTCTGCCGTGTCGAAGCGCCCGCCTGCGGAAAGCCGCAGAGCCGCCGCCGCGGCGGCATAGTCGTCTACGGCGATGCCGATGGGCGTTATGCCAAGGTCGGCGGAACAGAGCATATATACATCCTGCCCCGCTTTCAGATAGCCCGCTTTGGAATTGACCGCCAGAAGCTCGCCCGGGCCATTTGTAAAAAGCCTTTCCAACACGGCCTTATCCGCAAAAGCATCTATTACCGTTTCTTTCATATCACTGCTTCTCTTGTCTTCTCATTCAGGTCCGTTTCTGCCTTAAGTATAAGCTTCCGCGTTCGATATAGCAATACAATTTCCCGCCCGGATTTATAAAAAGCAAACATTTTTCGTAATTTGAATTTCGGGCAAATCGCTTTCTTTGCCGCTTGATTATTTACATCCGCTGTGCTATAATTTATAAAAAACGGTAAGAGCGGGCGCACCGTCCCCATACCGTCTCCCGCAAGATAGGAAGACGCCGACGGGCGCGTTTGCGCGATAAATCACCTTGTCTTCATGCCTTTCCGTGACGATCACAAAAGGAGTTGTTATTATGCTGCTGTGTGATGTAAATCCGAATCTCCGGTTTGCCCAGAATATCGTTTTCGTCCCCGTCGGGCGGCAGGTCTGTCCCGGTGACAACCGCATTTTTTATGTGACCTCCGGTGTCGGAACGCTTGCCGTACACGGCAGCAGCTATCCGCTTGCCCCGGGGACGTTCGCGCTGATAAACTCGGGGGAGCTTTACCAGCTCCAGCCCGGCGCACCGCTGAGCATGATCGTCTTCAACTTCGATTACAGCTTTGAGCGCTCGAACATTGTAAACTTCATCCCGCCGATCCCCGTCAGCGGCGGCGAGTCCGCCGGAGAGGTATACCGTGACCACATCGACGACTGCGCCGCGCTCAACGAGCCGCTTGTCCTCAGCGACATGAATTTCATCGAGGGCGAGCTGAAGGCCATACTGGACGTCTATGAATCGCAGGAGGTCTACTACCGCGAGAAAGCCTCGAGCCTCTTCAAGACCGTGCTCATCACCATCGCGAAGACCAAGATGGTCTCCAACAACCGTGCCGGACGCACCGCGCTGCAGCTCATCCGCTACCTTCAGGAGCACTATAACGAGAACCTGACCAGCGAGATGATCGCCGAGCAGTTCAACTACCACGCCTACCACATCAACCGTCTTATGCGCAACGCGACGGGCACGACCGTGCATAAGTACCTCATCAACTATCGCATCACCGCCGCGAAGAATCTGCTGACATGTACGGAGCTGAGTGTGCAGGAGATTGCCTTCAAGGTCGGCTTTGAGAGCACCGCGTACTTCTCAAATTCCTTCAAGAAAATGATCGGGTGCAGCCCCAACGAATTCCGCAGGCTCCAGCGGCAATCCTTCTGAGCTGTGCAGCTGCCGGTATGGCATCATGCGTCGTGCCGGCAGTTTTTTTCTGAACCGGAAATTATACATTTCCAAAAGTGCTTCCGCCGCTGTGCCGTTCCGGGTTTATCATCGGAATTGCACAGAAAACGCAATTATTTTTGCGTAAATTGCCAATGTGCATGTTCCGCAGCGCAAATGGTTTGTTGAATTTGACCATATTATACAGCAGACGCGCGCGTAAAGAAAGCGTTAAAACAAACAACTTTTTGCAAAAAGCAAACATATCCGCATCCGCCCCAGCCGGTCGATGCTCTTGACCACGAGGGTGTCGTCCTTTTTTAGGGTCTATCTGAAAACCGTCAACATGCCCAAACAGCGGGTCTTTTCCGCCTGCTGTGCACCATTTTCCCTTGTAATACACAAAGTATTCCTGCGGAAAAATGGCTTCAGCAGGCAAAAAATCCCTCGCTGTTGGTCATATTTCCGGTTTTCAGATAGACCCTAATTCCCGGATCAATCGCTTGTAATTTTTTCGTTCAAAGTCCTTTCCGGACTGCTTGTCCATATAGACCCGATTTTCCGCTATCCCGAACTCCCGCATTGCGATCAGCTGCCTTTGCTCGTTCTGTTCCTTTGTTGAGACCCGGATATACCCATATTCCATAATATAAACCTCCAATTTATCGGTATTCGGATAAATTAGAGTACAATTTGCTGCCCCTGTCGTATCCTGTGAGGCAGTGGTATATCACTTAATATGGAACAGCCGCAGTCAAAATACTCGCGGCGGGTCAAAAATCTGACAAGAAAGTCTTTTCACGTTGGAATTTTGCAAATCAGCAAAGAAAAAAACGCCCGTGCCCCGTTCAGGCAGCGGGGCGCAGGCACAGAAGTCAATATGAAATATTTCTGATAGAAATAAAAAATCCGAACCCGTCCCGTCTGGAACAAGTTCGGATTTCTTTGTTTTGGTGGACGATATAGGACTCGATCACCGATTTTGCCCCGTGGGGCAAAATCGTATGGATGCAGCCAGTTTCTGAACTGGCTGCCGCAAGATGCCACTGGCATCCTGCATTCAGATGGGTTCAAGTCCTATACCGTCCACTAAAAAGAGAAAACACCACCCGACAGGTGGTGTTTCTTATGGTGGACGATATAGGACTCGAACCTATGACCTTCCGCACGTCAAGCGGATGCTCTAGCCAGCTGAGCTAATCGTCCGTCAGTGCACTCAACTGAATGCCTGATTAGTATACACAACCATTCGCCATTTGTCAAGCGTTTTTTCCAGAAATTATCCTGCTGCCGCGTCAACGCTCTGTTCCCCCTGAAATTGGATGACCAGACGGTTGGGAAGGCACACGATCGGCGTGCCGCTGCTGCAAAAGCCACGCTCCATGCAGTAGTGGTCTGGGCAGTCCGCCGCCGTGACGGCAATACGCCCGTCCCGGACGGTGACGGTGTTGCTGCCGCCTGTTTCCCCGGTGACGGTAAACTGCTGATCGATGCGCAGATTTACGGTTCTGACAATCTTTCCCCCGCTGCTGATCTCAGCGTAAACGGCGTCGTCGCCGGGCAGCAGAAGGAAGATGCTCAATCCAAGGCACACCGCCGCAATGGCCGCAATGAGCAATATCCAGGTTTTTGTTTTCACAGGGCAGTCACCTCGCCGGGAAAGATTTGCGATTCCATTGGCAGTATAGCAAAAGTCAATGAAAAACGCAAGAAAAAGTCCCAAATACTTCTTGACTTTTTATGTCTGCAATGCTAGAATAGACAGGCCGCATTGAAGGGGCTTTCAGTCGGTGCGTCCAAAATCACCGCGCCCCCAGAGCGAGACTACACAATTAAAGTAGGTGAAACAAATGAAAGCAGTTATCGTAACCGGTGGTAAGCAGTACACCGTTGCCGAGGGCGACGTCGTGTTCGTGGAGAAGCTGGGTGCGGAAGCCGAGGCTACCGTCAAGTTCGATCAGGTTCTGGCTGTTCTGGACGGCGAGAACACCAAGATCGGTGCTCCCACTGTGGAGGGTGCCAGCGTCGAGGCCAAGGTCGTCAAGAACGGCAAGGGCAAGAAGATCGACATCATCCGCTACAAGTCCAAGAAGAACGAGAAGAAGCACATCGGTCATCGCCAGCCTTACACCAAGGTGGAGATCACCAAGATCGCTCTGTAATTTATGACAAGATGCGAATTTCACACCGAGGGCGAGAGGATCACCGGATTCTCCGTCTCGGGTCACAGCGATTATGACGAGCCGGGAAAAGACATTGTCTGCGCCGCCGTCTCCGCTGTCGTTACCATGGCCGAAGCCACCATCAACGATGTGTGCGGCGCCAAGGCCAAGGTCCGGGTCAAGGATGGGGAAGATAACCGCATCACTTTGACTCTCCCCGCGTCCTGCGACGAGGAGGACACCGTTCAGGCTGTGCTTGCCGGAATGCTGGTGACTCTGTGTTCGCTGCGGGACGACTATCCTGATAATATCGAAGTTTTGGAGGTGTAACACCATGCTGAAGATTGGTATTCAGTTCTTCGCTCACCACAAGGGCGGCGGTTCCACCAAGAACGGCCGTGATTCCGAGTCCAAGCGTCTGGGCGTGAAGCGTGCCGACGGTCAGTTCGTTCTGGCCGGCAACATTCTGGTTCGCCAGAGAGGCACCCACATCCATCCCGGTGTCAACGTGGGCATCGGTAAGGACGACACCCTGTTCGCCAAGGTTGACGGCACCGTCAAGTTTGAGCGTCTGGGCAAGGATCGCCGGCAGTGCTCCGTGTACGCCGAGCAGTAAGATCATCTGGACAAGGAAGGCTGCCGCAGCATAAATTGCGGCAGCCTTTTTTAATGGGGAAACTCTGAGATAACACCGCGTCATTGTGCGCATGCCGCAGGAAGGGGGCACCCATCGTGCTTTTGGCAGAATTTGATCCCACACCCCGCGCCGTTATCAACCCGGATTATATAAAGCCGGTGGAGAATTTCCCGGAAACGGTGGTCGCCGTCTTTTCCCACCAGCTTTTTGCCTCCGTGGCCGCATTTCTGGAGGGTAAGCGCATTGCCCAGACCCGCGACGCGGACGGGGACTGGCCCATTTATGAGGTCACCTACCGTGGAAGCCGACTGGGCTTCTGCAAAGCAAGGGTGGGCGCGCCAGCCTGTGTGGGGCAGTTTGAGGAGATCATCGCCATGGGCGCACGCCGGTTCATCCTGCTGGGCAACTGCGGCGTTCTGGACAAAAGAATCGAGGACTGCGGCATCATCATTCCCACAAAAGCCATCCGGGATGAGGGCACCAGCTATCATTATGCCCCGGCAAGCGATCTGATCGACGTCAACACCCGCTATATTCCCGAATTTATCGAGGTTCTTCGGGAATTTGGGTATCCTTATGTGCAGGGCGCTGCGTGGACGACGGACGCCTTTTACCGGGAGACCCCCGCAAAGGTTGCCGCCCGGCGGCGCATGGGTGCGGTGTGCGTGGAGATGGAGTGTGCGGCCATGCAGGCCATGTGCGATTTCCGGGGTGTGGAATTCTTTCAGTATTTCTATGCCGGGGACAATCTGGATCACCCCCAGTGGGACCCCAGAAGCCTGTCCGGACACGCCCGGCTATCAGACAAGGAAAAAATTGCCCTGCTGGCTTTCGAGCTGGCCAGCAGAATCGGCTGAATAAAGGGAAGTACCCGTACTTCCATAGATTAGGAGGACGTACAACTATGTTCGTGGATAAAGTGCGCATCACCGTCATCGGCGGACGGGGCGGCGATGGAGCGGTGGCGTTCCACCGGGAAAAATATGTGGCCTCCGGCGGCCCGGACGGCGGCGACGGCGGACATGGCGGCAGCGTCATTCTCCGGGTCAACGACAACCTGTCCACTCTTTTGGATTTCCGCTACAAGCGCAAGTACCAGGCCGCCGCCGGTGTCAGCGGTCAGGGGCGGAAAATGGCGGGCAAGCGGGGCGAAAACCTGATTATCGAAGTCCCCCGGGGCACCGTTGTGCGAGACGCCGAAACGAATCAGATCATTGTGGACATGTCCACCGGCGAGGATTTCATTCTCGCCAAGGGCGGACGGGGCGGCTGGGGCAATGCCCATTACGCCACCCCCACCCGTCAGGTTCCCCGGTTTGCCAAGGCCGGCCTCAAGGGGCAGGAGCGGGACGTAATTCTGGAGCTGAAGCTTCTGGCGGACGTGGGTCTGGTGGGCTTCCCCAACGTGGGCAAATCCACCCTGCTTTCCGTCACCTCCAACGCCCATCCGAAAATCGCCAATTACCATTTTACGACTCTGTACCCCAATCTGGGCGTGATTTACGTGGACGAGGGCGTGTCCTTCGTCATGGCGGATATCCCCGGCATCATTGAGGGCGCCGCCGAGGGTGCGGGTCTGGGGCATGATTTTCTCCGGCACATTGACCGCTGCCGCCTGCTTGTCCACGTTGTGGACGTGTCCGGCAGCGAAGGGCGGGATCCGGTGGAGGATTTCCACGCCATCTGTGCCGAGCTGAAAAACTACAGCATCGACCTCAGCAACCGCCCCATGATCGTGGCCGCCAACAAGACCGACCTGCTGCCCCCGGACAGCGACAATCTGGAGCGGCTCCGCGCCGCCGCCGAAGAAGTGGGCTGCGAACTGTACGAGATTTCCGCAGGCACTACCGTGGGCACCCGGAATCTTATGCGGGCGGTAGCCGAGCGGCTGCGCACCCTGCCCCCCGTGACCATTTACGAGCCGGAGTACGTGGAGGTCATCGCCGAGCCTACCGACCCCAACGCCTTCGACATCGAGCACTACGGCAGCACATGGCTGGTCACCGGCGTCTGGCTGGAACGGCTGGTGCAGAACATCAATTTTGAGGACTACGAGTCCCGGAACTATTTTGACCAGCAGCTCCGCAAGGTGGGTCTGTTCGCCCGTCTGGAGGAAATGGGCATTGCCGACGGGGACACCGTGGATATTTACGATTTTGAGTTTGAGTATCAGCGGTAAGGCATTGTTCTTCAAATAATTTCCAACAGCCGGGGCAGGCTTCAGACCTGCCCCGGCTGTTGCTGTCTGCGGGTCACGCCTTCCCCAAAACCGGCGAAATGACCAACCGGAGTTTCCCCCTCTGGGCAGGGCGTTTTCCGACGAAAACGCAGGTACGGTACATGGCAGGAATCACCGTTCTTTGGGCGTTTTGACGGTTTTTCGGAACACGGTGGAAAACCATTTGCCATTCCCTTCTTTTTTCGATATAATGATTCTGATACGGCTACGGCTGGTTTGCGCGAGCTATTTTTATCCGGGGGTTGATTTCCATGATCCGAAACCTGAATCAGGTCACGTTCCGCTGCTTTGGCAGTGTTCCGTCCGAGCGCACCCAGACGGACAGGAATCTGTTCCGGGACGACGCCGCCGCTGTGCGGCTGTCGCGGACGGAGGCGGTGGTCTACCGCGCCGCATCGGAGACGCGGATCAGCTGCGGCATGGGCATGAGCGTCCTGTCCGCCAGCACGGACGGGGAAACCTACCAGCGCTTCTATCTGGACAAACCCGCCATTATCCGCAAGGGGGTCTATTTCCTTTTGGAGCCGTTTCAGGGTGACGCCACGGTGATGGTGTCCGCTCAGGAGCCGCCGGAGGAACTGGGACGTCACGCCCCCGGCAGCGCCCGGGTAGATCATCAGCTGCGGGTGGAGGGCATTTACACCTTCTTCTATCAGGAAAAGGAGCAGGGCTTCCTGTTTTCCGGGGAATCCCACCCCATGACCGAGCTGACCTACGTAGATCAGGGGGCGCTGCACAGCGTGGTGGACGGGCAGGATCTTCTGCTCAAGCAGGGGGATATTGTCCTCTACGGCCCGGAGCAGTGGCACATGCAGTACGCCGACATCGGCGTCGCCCCCCGGTTCGTGACCATTTCCTTTGACGTCAGCGGCGTTGACCTTGCTCCCCTGCTGAACCGGAAATTCCCCGCGCCCCAGAGCGTGGCGACGCTTTTGCAGAATATGCTGCGGGAGCAGGAGTTTATGGACGCCTACTCCAACGACATCATCCTCTACCAGCTGAATCTGCTGCTGCTTCAGCTTCAGCGGGAGGCCGCGTCCCCCAAGGCAGGAAAGCTGCAGACCTCCAACGCCGTCCACAGCGAGAACGAGATCATCCGTCAGGCGCAGCAGTTCATCAGCGCCCACATCCGGGAGAAGCTGTCGGTGCCGCTGGTCGCCCGGCAGGTGGACGTCAGCCCCAGCTATCTCACGGCGCTGTTCCACAAGAATCTGCAGATTTCCCCCGGCGAATACATCCGCCGGATCAAGCTTCAGGAGAGCAAGCAGATGATCCGGGAAAACAACCTGAATTTCACGGAGATCGCCGCCCAGCTCCACTATTCCACGGTGCATCACTTCTCCCGGCAGTTCAAGGAGAAGTTCGGCATTACCCCCACAGAATACGCAAAATCTGTTCGTTGAGAGGTTTGGAAAATGAAAAAAGGGAACCCCATTGCGCTGCTGCCCATCGGCGTGTTTCTCGTGCTGTATCTTGGGCTGGGGCTGCTGTTTGAGTACGGTCTGCACATCCCCATGGGCTTTTACAACATCCCCATCGTCATCGCGTTTCTCGTGTCTATTTTAGTAGCCTGTCTTCAGAACCGGGCGGTTCCCTTTGAGGAAAAGCTTGTCATCATGGGGCAGGGCGTGGGAGATAAGAACATCATCACCATGCTGCTGATCTTCCTGACGGCGGGCGCGTTCGTCGGCGTGGTGGGGCGCAGCTCCGCCCAGAGCGTCGCCTACTTCATGCTCGACATCATCCCCGCCCGGTTCGCCGTGGCGGTGCTGTTTGTGGTCGCCTGCTTCGTCTCCACTGCCATGGGAACCTCCGTCGGCACCATCACCCTCATCATGCCCATTGCATTGGAGGTCGCGCAGGCGTCCGGCTTCGACACGGCGCTGTGTACCGGAAGCGTCGTGGGCGGAGCCATGTTCGGCGACAACCTGTCCTTCATCTCCGACACCACCATCGCCGCCTGCAATGGTCAGGGCTGCGCCATGAAGGACAAATTCAAGGGCAATTTCTGGATCGCCCTGCCCGCGGCCATCGCCACGCTGGTGCTGATCCTGCTTCTGACCATGGGGCATGACACCGCGCCCATTGACGAGCACTACGATCTTCTTCAGATCATCCCCTACGTTCTGGTTCTGGCGGGAGGCGTCGCTGGGATCAACGTGTTTATCGTTCTGCTGACGGGCATCGTTTCCGGCGCTGTCATCATGCTTTTGACCGGGCAGGTGGAAGCCACCGCACTTCTCGCCAGCATGGGCAACGGCGCGGCGGGCATGTTCGAGACCAGCATGGTTGCCATCCTCGTGGCCGCGATGTGCGCCCTGATCCGGGTCTACGGCGGCTTTGACGCGCTACTGAGCTTCATCCGGAAGGTCTTCCGGGGCAAAAAGGGCGGCCAGTTGGGCATGGGTCTGCTGGTAGGCGCCATGGACATCGCCACCGCCAACAACACCGTTGCCATCGTCATGGCAAACCCCATTGCCAAGGAAATGAGCGAGGATTACGGCATCTCCCCCTCCCGCACGGCCTGCCTGCTGGACACCTTCTCCTGCATTTTTCAGGGCATTATCCCCTACGGTGCGCAGATGCTGGTCGCCATCTCGGCGGCAGCGGAAATGGGCTTTGCCCTGTCGGCGTTCTCCATCATGCGGTATCTGTTCTATCCGTATCTGCTGCTGGTCAGCTCCCTGGTTGCGATTTTCCTGGTAAAGGGTAAGAAAAACTGATTTCCCGGCAGAAGCGTCGGCATTTGGCCGCGCTTCTGCCTTTCTGCGTCTTAAGGCTTGCGAAAGTGGGAATTCTGTACTATAATGAACGTATATTCCAGTATTTGTGTGGAGGCAGCTATGGACTTTCGGGTATTGGCGGTTGGCGATGTGGTAGGCAATCCGGGCTTGGAGCAGATCCGCCGGAATCTGCGGCAGATGAAGCGGCAGTATCATGCGGACTTTGCGGTGGTCAACGGGGAAAACGCCGCCGTGGTGGGCATCACGCCCAATCAGGCGGACAGCATTCTGGACGCCGGTGCGGACATCATCACCATGGGCAACCACACCTGGAGCAAGCGGGAGATCGTCCCCTATATGGACGACTGCCCCTGGATCGTCCGCCCGGCCAATTACGCCCCCCAGGTTCCGGGGCGGGGCTGGCAGGTGGTGCAGACGGCGGCAGGCGACGTGGCCGTCATCGACCTCATCGGCCGGTGCAATATGGACTACGGCCCGGAAAATCCCTTCCTGATGGTGGACAAAATTCTCAAGCAGCTCACCGCGAAGATCATTCTGGTGGAAATTCACGCGGAAGCCACCTCGGAGAAGCTGGCCATGGGCTACATGCTGGACGGGCGGGTCAGTGCCGTGTGGGGGACCCACACCCACGTTCCCACGGCGGACGCCCGGGTGCTGCCCAAGGGGACGGGCTACGTCACCGACCTGGGCATGACCGGCCCCCGGGATTCCGTGCTGGGCATCCGGCCGGAGCTGTCCATCGCCAAATTCCGGGGCGATCTGCCGGAACGCTACCGCTGGGCGGAGGGCGCGTCCAAGATCGAGGCCGTGCTGTTCACCATCGATTCGGAAACCGGAAAATGCCGCAAGGCAGAAAGGGTCGACAAATGGGACTGAAAATTTTACACAGCGCCGACTGGCACTTAGACTCCCCCTTCGCGGGCTTCGACGACAGCCAGCGGGCGCTTCTAAAGCAGGAGCAGCAGAGCATCCCCGGCAAAATCTCCCAGCTTTGCCGCCGGGAAAAGTGCGATCTCATGCTCCTCGCGGGAGATATTTTTGACGGTGAGCCCGCCCGGGAAACGGTGGAAGCCCTCAAAAAAGCGCTGTCCGAGTGCGGCGCTCGGGTGTTCATCACGCCGGGCAATCACGATTTCTGTGCCCCCGGCTCTGTCTGGCTGGAAGAAAGCTGGCCGGAAAACGTGTACGTGTTCACCGGCGGACTGGAAGCCGTCACAATTCCCGACTTAAACTGCCGGGTCTATGGCGCGGGCTACCAGAGCATGGACAGTGCCCCCCTGCTGGAAAATTTCCGGGCGGAGGGCAGCGAAAAATACTGCATCGCCGTGCTCCACGGCGATCCCACCCGGAAGGACTCCCCCTACTGCCCCATCACCGCCCAGCAGGTGCGGGACTCGGGGCTGCAATATCTGGCGCTGGGACATATCCATAAAGCGGGCGCGTTTCACGCCGGTGGGACGCTGTGCGCATGGCCGGGCTGCCCCATGGGGCGCGGCTGGGACGAAACCGGCGAAAAGGGCGTGTGCATCGTGACCGTGGAGGACAGCGCCTCCCTTCGGGCGGTGGCGCTGGACACCATCCGCTTCCACGAGCTGAAAGCGGACATTTCCTCCGGCGCGGAAGCGGCGCTGGAAAAAATCCTGCCTCCCGCGGGAAGCCGTGACTTTTTCCGGGTCACCCTTACGGGAAGCGGCGAAGCGGATATTGCCAAGCTCACGCGGCGTTTTTCCGCCGTTCCCAATCTGACGCTGCGGGACGAGACGCTTCCGCCGCTGGACATCTGGGGGGACACCGGCGCGGACACGCTGGAGGGCGTGTATTTCCGGCTGCTCCGGGAAGCCATGGAGGCCGACCCTGACAGCCGGGAGGAAATTCAGCTTGCGGCGGAAATTTCCCGGAAGCTGCTGGAAGGACGGGAGGTCACGCTGTGAAAATCTACAAAATGACTGCCACCTTCGGCAAGCTGGAGCACGCGGAGCTGACCCTCCAGCCGGGGCTGAACATCCTCACTGCCCCCAACGAGTGGGGCAAAAGCACGTGGTGCGCCTTTCTTGTGGCCATGCTCTACGGTCTGGACACCCGCGCCAAAACCACGAAAACCACCCTTGCCGACAAGGAGCGCTACGCCCCATGGTCGGGCAATCCCATGGCGGGTCGCATTGACCTGAATTGGAACGGCCGGGACATCACCATCGAGCGCCGCACCAAGGGCAGAGTCCCTCTGGGTGAATTCAAGGCGTACGAAACCGATTCCGGGCTGGCCGTCCCGGAGCTGACGGCGGCAAACTGCGGCCAGCAGCTGCTGGGCGTGGAGCAGACAGTGTTCCGCCGGGCGGGGTTTATCCGTCAATCGGATTTGCCAGTGACGCAGGATGAAGCCCTTCGACGCAGGCTCAACGACCTCGTGACCACCGGCGACGAAAGCGGTACCAGCGACAAGCTGGCAAAAAATCTGCGGGACCTGAAAAACCGCTGCCGCTTCAACAAAAGCGGACTTCTCCCCCAGCTGGAAAGCCAGCGGGACGCCTTACAGGATAAGGTCGAGGAACTGGACGCGCTGGACGCACAGGTGAAGAAGCTGAAAATGCGTCTGGACGACGTCAAGACATGGCTGCAGCAGCTGAACACCCATCAGGCCGCGCTGGACTATGCCGCCGCGGAGGCGGACGCCGGGCGGGTCGCGCAGGCGCGGGAAGCGCTGGAACAGGCGCAGGATTTACTTGCCATCCGGGAAGCCGCCTGCGAAAAGCTGCCGTCTCAGGAGGACGCGGAAAAGAAGCTCAAGGAGCTGCGCGCCTTCCGCGACGAGTGGAACGCCCTGCAGATGGAGCTGCAGATGCTTCCCCGCGCCCCCCTGCCCCCGGCGAAGAAAGACCCCTTCGCGGACATGGACGTGACGGCAGCCATGGAAATGGTCAACGCGGACCGTCAGACCATGACCGGTCTGCGGGGCAGCAAAATGCCGATTTTGCTGCTGATTCTGGGCGCTATCATCATGGCCGGGGCAATCGCGCTGCTGGTAATGGGAAATTACCTCCCGGCGGGAATCCTCGGCATGGTCTCCGTGCTTCTTCAGGCGCTCAGCCTCTTGGGAATGCACAGGCTGAAAAAGCAGACCGAGGCACTGGAAAAGAAATACGGAACCGCCGACCCCGCCCATTGGACGGACCCCCTGCGGGAATATGAGACTGCCCTCCGGGCGTACAACGCCGCCCAGAAGGAATATCAGGACGCGCAGGGAGACGTGGAAGTGCGTCTGATGGTTATGCGCAAGCGCCGGGATTCCCTGTGCGGCGCACAGGAGCCGGATGCTGTCATGGAATTCTGGCAGCAGATCACGAACAAATGGGAAGCCTACCACACCGCCCGGCGGGAAGCCCAGCGGGCGCAAAATCTGGTGGATACCCTCAGCGCCATGGCAAAGCCTGTCCGGCCTCCCGTTGGCGTGGATACCCTGACCCATTCCCCGGCGGACACGGCGCGGCTGCTGTCGGACTGCACCGAGGAGCAGCAGCGGCTGCAAAGCCGCATCAGCCAGTACAAAGGCCGGATGGAAGCCTTGGGCGACCGGGCGCAGCTGGAAAAGCAGCTGGCATCGGTCAACGCCCGTCTTGCGGAGCTGGAAAAGACCTACACCGCCCTGACCATCGCGCAGGAAACGCTGGCGCAGGCGCGGTCGGAGTTGCAGCGGCGGTTTGCCCCCCGAATTTCCCAGCGGGCGCAGACCTACCTTGCCGCCATGACCGGCGGGCGCTACCAGCGCCTTTCCATGGGCGAGGACTTCTCCCTCCAGGCCGGAACCGGTGACGAGGAAACCCTCCACGACGCCCTGTGGCGCAGTGACGGCACCATCGACCAGCTGTACCTCGCCCTTCGTCTGGCTGTGGCGGAAGAACTGACCCCGGATTCCCCGCTGATTCTGGACGACGCGCTGGTGCGCTTCGACGATACCCGGATGCAGGCGGCGCTGGCCATTCTGGAAGACATGGCGAAAAGCCGTCAGGTCATTCTGTTCACCTGCCAGCAGCGGGAGGGAAATGCCGCAAACGTATAGATATTGTTCTGCAAACAGCGGAGAAAGCGCGGCTTTCTCCGCTGTTTTCGGAACAATTCCCATGGCCTTCTGTTGCGAAACTTTTCCAGATTTTCTCAGTTTTGTCATAATTTTGTAATTTTTCCCTTGACAATGGGGGTTTACTATGTTAGACTATCTTCTGGAAGGTTTAATTCATTAAACTTTTGTATTTCCAGATACACCCAAAGGAGGTATTCTGATTGGAAGTGCCCAAAATCTTTGAAAGCGAATACCGCTTCTGCCTGATTCTATGGGAGCATGAGCCGATCAATTCCACCCATCTCGTCGAGCTGTGCAAGGAGCAGCTGGGCTGGTCGAAGGCCACCACCTACACCGTCATCCGCCGTCTGTCGGAGCGGGGCGTGGTAAAGAACGAAAACGCCGTGGTCACCGCCCTTGTCTCCAAGGAACAGGCACAGGCGTCCCGGCTGGACGAAATGGTGGAGGAAACCTTTCAAGGCTCCATGCCCGCCTTTATCGCCGCCTTTTCCCGGAGCAAGAAGCTCACCCGGGACGAGGTGGCACAGCTGAAGGCACTCATTGACAATTACGAGGAGGATCGAACATGAACACATTGTTCCAGAACATCCTTACGGCCAGCTTCCACGGCAGCATCGTCATTCTGGCCGTCATGCTGCTGCGGCTGGTGCTGAAAAAAACGCCCCGGAAGTACATCTGCCTGCTCTGGCTGCTGGCGGGACTGCGGCTGCTGATGCCCTTCCAGATTCAAAGCGACCTGAGCTTACAGCCCAGCGCCGACCCGGTGGCGCAGGTGCAGCAGCAGCTCAGCCATTCCCAGACGTCCGCCGCGCCGGAAGATTTTTCCCCGGCCGATCTGGACGTCCCGGCGCCGGTGCAGACGCCTGAAGCGCTTCCGGACATCCAGACTCCCGTCACCACCGTGATCAGCAGCACCCCCTCCCCCGCCCCGGAAACCGCGCCGGAACCGGATACGGGCTTTGATTTCCTGTCGGTTCTGCCATGGTTCTGGCTTGGCATCGCCTGCTGCTTCGGCATTTACAGTCTGTACACCTACCTGACCCTGAAGCTGAAGGTTCGGGAGGCAGTCAAGATCCCCGGCGGCTGGGAATGCGACCGCATCGAGACCGCTTTTATTCTGGGCTTCATCCGCCCGAATATCTACATCCCCATGGGCATGACCCCCGAGGAACAGCGTTACATCCTCGCCCACGAACGCACCCATCTGGACAAGGGCGACCACTGGTTCAAGATGGTGGGCTTTCTGGCGCTGGCACTGCACTGGTTCAATCCGCTGGTGTGGGCAGCCTACATCCTGCTGTGCAAGGACATCGAGATCGCCTGCGACGAGCGGGTGGTGCAGTTCATGGAGCTGGACGAGCGGAAAGCCTACTCCGCCGCCCTGCTGAACTGCTCCACCAATCGGGCGCACTTCGCGGCCTGTCCCGTGGCCTTCGGCGAGGTGAGCGTCAAGGAGCGCATCAAGTCGGTGCTTTCCTATAAGAAGCCTGGCTTCTGGATCAGTCTGGTGGGCGTGATCGCCATCGTCTTCGTGGCGGTGTGCCTCGTGACCAGCCCCACGAGAAAAGATGCGGCAGCCGCCGGGGATACCGAACCCACCTCCGTCTCCGACGCCGTTTCCGTACATAATGTGGACGAGCTGCTGGCCGCCATCGCGCCGGACACCGTCATCCAGCTGGAGCCGGGAACCTACAATCTGTCCGGCGCCAAAGGCTACGGCCTGCCCTCGGAAAGCCCCTACTACGCATGGACGGAAAAGTACGACGGCTTTGAGCTGATGCTGCAAAACGTAAAGAACCTGACCATCCGCGGCAGCGGCAAGGTGAACACGACTCTGGAATGCGACCCCCGGTCTGCCAGCGTCATCAATCTGAAGAATTGCGAAAATGTCACGCTGGAGGATTTCACCGCCGGTCACACCCTGGAACTGGGTCAGTGCAGCAGCGGCGTCATCTATCTGCAAAACTGCACCGGCACCGACATGAACCGTCTGGGCATCTACGGCTGCGGCATGATCGGATTGCAGGCGGCGGATTCCAAGGACATTTCTCTCGCGGACAGCGACGTGTACGACTGCTCCAGCAGCGCCGCCGAGATCATCAGCTGTGAAGACGTCACCATCTCCGGAACCCGCATTTACCGCATCGGCTCCGAGGAATACGGCGGATACACCTATTTTGACATTGGTTCCAGCCGGAATGTGACGGTGGAAAACTGCGAAATCAGCGACAGCAGCCTTATGTATCTGGCAATCGTTTCCGGAAGCACCGTTCAGATGAAGGGCAATCTGTTCTCCAACAACCGCAGCCAGCTGGAAGCATTCAACTTCCAGTATGAGTACTACGAAGATACCCAGACGCCGGCAGACGAGTCGAGTATGGTTCTGGACGGCAACCGGTTTGAAAATTGCAGCGTCCGCCGCTGGTTTGGAGACGGCGGTACCGTCACGGACGGCGCAGGCAATCCTCTTACCGATGAGCAGATGAACAAGCTGTACTCCACAGGCGCGACGGAGCCGACCCAGGCGCAGCTGGAAATCCACGTTTCCACGGTGGATGAGCTGATCGCCGCCATCGGCCCCAATGTGGACATCGTGCTGGACGGGGAGCTGTACGACCTCAGCACCGCCACCGGCTACGGCACCTCCAAGGGCGATTATTACTACTGGCTGGACGAATTTGACGGCCCCCAGCTGGTCATCGACGGGGTGGACAATCTGACCATCCGCAGCAATGACGGCAGCGTAACGGGACACACCATCGCCGCCATCCCCCGCTACGCCAACGTCCTGACCTTCCAGTCGTGCAGCTACATCACCCTCTCCGGCTTCACCGCCGGTCACACAAGGGAGCCCGGTTACTGCATCGGCGGCGTTCTGCGGTTCCAGTACAGCGACCACATCACCGTGGACAAATGCGGTCTCTACGGCTGCGGCATTCTGGGCGTAGACGCGGAATACTGCACCGATATACGGGTCGCCAACTGCGACATCTACGAGTGCAGCCAGGGCGGTGTCCAGTTCTGGAGCTCCGAGGGCATTGTAATGGAAAACAACACCCTGCGGGATCTGGGCGGCAGCGACATGATCTTCCACGACTGCAAGGATGTGACGGTGAACGGTGAAACCGTGATTCCCGCCAGTATGTTCTTCAGTCGGATCCTCCAGTCGGAGGAACAGCAGGGCACAGAGGCACTCAACGCCTTTGTTACGGAGTTTGCGTGTGCCTATTTTTACGGAGATATGGATACGCTGCCCCGGCTGCTCTCCAAGGACTACACAGGCGGAGTGGAAGCCTATTCCGGCAATACAAACGACGTGATTGTGTGCTGGCATGAGGTCACTGTAGACATGTGGAAAGAGGCAGAGGCCAACGGCACCTATGAATTTGCCTACCCCTACCGCGAGAACGTTGACAGCGAAATTGCCTATCTGACCATTGTCGTCGTCAGAGAAAACGACGCATGGAAGGTCAGCAGCTACTCTCTGGCCGAATAAAACAAAACCAGTCCCTCCGGCCACGCCGGAGGGACTGATACTATTTCCTGATTAAAATCTTAATTTTAATCAGGAAGGCATCGCCTGACGGCGCTGCCTGTTTTGTGATTTATAAGGAAAGAAATCACAAAACAAGTCTCATATGAACTCCATGCCCTTCAGGCAATTAAAATCTTTTTTAAAGATTTTAATTGGAGTTCAGTATGAGTCTACCGAAAAAATGTCTCCGGCACGCGGCCGGAGACATTTTTGTTTGATTACGCCTTTTCCAGAGCCAGGGTTCTGGTGGTCAGATCACAGACCTCACGGGGTCCAAAGTACTGAATGGCGCCGGGGTAGACATAGCAGGTCTCTGCCGCCCACTCGGCTCTGTGCTCGGCGAAGAACCGGAAGGGCTTGCCGTCCAGCTCCACCAGAGCCTTGCGGATAACGGGCTTGTCCTTGCCGTTTCTTCTCTCCATGTTCATCATCTTGGTGATGGGCATACCGCCTGCCACCCACTCCTCGGCGGGCTTGGACAGGTTGGAGACCTTGGACAGATAGCCGGTGTAGCCGTACTGAATCAGCATGAAGGCGTTGTAGCCCAGAGAATAGCAGTAGTCAGCGTCAAAGTTGGAGGGGAATGCGCAGCGGCCTTCGTAGCCCAGGAAGTGATGCTGGGTGGAGAACTTGCCGTTGTAAGTTCCGGCGGCCTTCCGGGCAGCCAGATTGTCTCTGACCAGAGCGGAGAACAGCTTCTCGGACTCGATGAGAGAGACCTGCACGTTGCCGTGGGGGTCGCGCTCCAAAAACAGCTGCTGCTGGATGCTCTGGGGCAGAATGGCGAACACGTCCATGGACTGCTTGGTCAGGCCATTCTTGATGAAGGCGTACTTCTCTTCCCAAGTGGGCAGGGCGTTGAATTGGGCGGTCTTCTCGCCAGCCAGCAGTTCGTTGATCTCCGCGATCAGCACGGAGAATTCGGGAACGAACTCCACGATACCCTCGGGGATGATGGCAACGCCGAAGTTCCAGCCCTTCGCCGCCCGGGTGGCCACGGAGTCGGCAATGTAGTCCGCGATCTGGGCAAGGGACATCTTCTTCTCGGCCACTTCCTCGCCGATCAGGCAGATGTTGGGCTGGGTCTCCAGCGCGCATTCCAGCGCCACGTGGGAAGCGGAACGGCCCATGACCTTGACAAAGTGCCAATACTTCTTGGCGGAGTTGGCGTCACGCTCGATGTTGCCGATGATCTCGCTGTAGGTCTTGGTGGCGGTGTCGAAGCCGAAGGAGCACTCGATGTCCTCGTTCTTCAGGTCGCCGTCGATGGTCTTGGGGCAGCCGATCACCTGAATGCCGCTGTTGTGGGCGGCAAAATACTCGGCGAGAACCGCGGCGTTGGTGTTGGAGTCGTCGCCGCCGATGATAACGATGGCGGTGATGCCGTGCTTCTTGCAGACGCCCTCGGCAACGGCGAACTGCTCCTCGGTTTCCAGCTTGGTTCTGCCGGAGCCGATGATGTCAAATCCGCCGGTGTTGCGGTACTGGTTGATGTATTCGTCGTCGAAGACTACGTAGCTGTCCTCCAACAGACCGCTGGGGCCGCCCTTGAAGCCGTAGAGGACGTTTTCCTTGTCGCAGGCCTTCAGCGCGTCGTACAGACCGCAGATGACGTTGTGGCCGCCGGGCGCCTGACCACCGGAAAGGATCACGCCCACGATCTGTTTCTTAGGCACGGAGGTGTTCTTACCCTTCTGGAAGGTGATCTCGTTTTTGCCGTAGGTATTGGGGAACAGCGCCTTGATCTTTTCCTGATCCGCGACGCTCTCGGTGGCGCCGCCGCTGCACACACAAATATCAGAAATCCCGTTTCTGAGCATACCCGGAAGCTTGGGACTGTACTGGTATCTTGCTACCTGGAGAGGGGACAGTTTCATGGATGTATACACTCCTTACTGAATTTTGTTCAAAGGAGATTATACTCTATTTTCCGCCAAACGTAAATAGCAAAATTCTGATTTTTTCCCGGGAGAACTTTCAGGATTCCGGTTTTCCTTTCAAATCGGCACTGACGGCACCGCCGGGGGGCGTTTTTCTGGTGAAAATGAACATTTTGCCGGGACGGAAGTATCAAAATATTTATATTGAAAAACCCGAAAAATATGCTATAATGTCAGCGGAATAAAAGCGGGTCATGACCCGCAGTTTAAGAAAGGATGATTCCAAATGGCTCTTGTAACCACAACTGAGATGTTCAAGAAGGCTTACGACGGCGGCTACGCCATCGGCGCTTTCAACGTCAACAACATGGAAATCGTTCAGGGCATCACCGAGGCCTGCCGCGAGGAGAAGGCTCCCGTTATCCTGCAGGTCTCCAAGGGCGCCCGCGCCTATGCCAACCACACCTACCTGGTAAAGCTGGTGGAGGCTGCTGTCATCGAGTGCCCCGAGATCCCCATCGCTCTGCATCTGGATCACGGCCCCGACTTCGAGACCTGCAAGGCCTGCATCGACGGCGGCTTCACCTCCGTCATGATTGACGCCTCCTCCAAGCCCTTCGCCGAGAACATCGAGATCACCCGCAAGGTCGTTGAGTACGCTCATGACCACGGTGTCGTCGTTGAGGCTGAGCTGGGCACTCTGGCCGGCATCGAGGACGAAGTCAAGGTCGCTGCTCACGCCGCCTCCTACACCCGTCCCGAGGAAGTGGAAGAGTTCGTGACCAAGACCGGCTGCGATTCTCTGGCCATCGCCATCGGCACCAGCCACGGCGCTTACAAGTTCACCGCTGCCCAGTGCACCCGCAATGCGGACGGTGTTCTGGTTCCGCCTCCCCTGCGCTTCGACGTTCTGGAAGAGGTCTCCCGCCGTCTGCCCGGCTTCCCCATCGTTCTGCATGGTTCTTCTTCCGTTCCTCAGAACTACGTGAAGATGATCAACGAGAACGGCGGCAAGATGCCCGACGCCGTGGGTATCCCCGAGGAGCAGCTGCGTCACGCTGCCGAGCTGTCCGTCTGCAAGATCAACATCGACTCCGACCTGCGTCTTGCCATGACCGGCACCATCCGTCAGTTCTTCAACGAGCATCCCGACAAGTTTGACCCCCGCGAGTACCTGAAGCCCGCCCGTGCCAACATCAAGGAACTGGTTCGCCACAAGCTGGTGGACGTTCTGGGCTGCGCCGGCAAGGCTTAACCGTCAACACCCATTTGATTGGCTCCCGAACATTCGGGAGCCAATTTTTACTGTGCGGACGCCCCCCTTGTCTCTCCCTCTGGGAGAGGTGGCCGAGCAGCGAGGACGGAGAGTAAACTGTACCCATAAAAATGGACACGGAGGGTGAGGGGTATCCCCGAAAAGTGGACATCCCTCAGAGGGGAAAACCCCAATTCGTGGACAGTATCATGAGGTTGCAGGATATAGAAGACGCCCCCCGTTTTGGCAGGATTTCCGGTAAAAGTGCCGCCTTAACCGCCTCGATTTATTTCTTAAGATTCTGTAACTTCTCCAAAAATCGGCGGCATTTTTCATTGACTTTATGCGCAGGTTATACTATAATTCTACCAGAAAGGTAATGGAGGCGTTACTGTAACAAGTGGTCTGTGCCTCTGGCGCGGACCTGAAATGAAAGGAGAGTATTTCATTATGAACAACGCTAGTTTGCGCAGAATTTTCAGCCTGCTGTTGGCCGTGATGATGGTCTGCGCCCTTCTGCCGACGGCTGCGTTCGCGGAGGATATTGCGGAACCGCAGGACGGGAATGGCGGCGTAACTGCTTATGCCAATAGCAGTGTGCCGCTTACGCTGAATATCTCCAGCTATGGCGCACCGTTTTATAACCCCACAAAAGGGACGCTTGACGTAAGCTCATTTAAGTTTTTCAAATACATAAACAGGAGCGATGTCGGCAGCGACAACCCAAAAGACTGCTCCGCGACTGCGCATTTTGTAGGGAGTAATGAAACCGGCTGGCAGCTGTATGTCAAATTGAAAATTGACAATTACGAAGCAGACCTCCCGCAGAATGCATGGATTTACAACAAGGATATGTCGGCAGCGACAGGCACTGTCACGTTTGGTCTTTCTTTTAACACAGCTGGCGGCACCTCCACATATGTCCATATAAGTGGCGGCAAAGACCTGCCCACGCCTCCCCAGCCTGACAAGCCCACCAAGCCCACGGCTGAAGACGTCAAGGCTCTGCTGGGCAATGAGGTAGTGAAAATTTTCTGCGGCACCGCCGGTTCTGGTGTCCACCCCGCTGCTGCATACCCCCTCAAGGATGGTTCCTTCACCGTGGGCGACGTTAATAGCAGCGGTGACATTCCCACGTGTGATATTACCGTGAACGCACAGCCGTATGTGGAGGACTACAATACGAAATATACTGGGCATACGCTCTCCACCGCCGATCACACTCCGAAGGTCATCACTCTGGAATACGACAGCAGCACGAAGACCTGGTCTCCTAAGACTCCCCTCCCCATTATTTTCAACGTTGTGTGCGACACCGCTCCCTCCGTGCCTGAGCAGGCCACGAAGGACGATGTCCTCGGCGCAAATATCAAGGTAACGATCGTATGTGACAATACAAGCGCTAATCACGGGAGTAAGGATTTCGACCTGATCGAGGATGCTATCAAAGAAATCAGCGCACCTCGTCAATCCAGCGTTGGTACATATATCTGCGATGTTACCATCAGCTCGGAAAGTTATGTGCCGCAGTTCGACCAGGATAAGAAGGCAACGCATACCCCTCCTGCGGCTACCAAGAAAATCACGCTGAGTTATGTCGATGGCAAGTGGATCGCGCCGTCCATTGATACTGCTTATCCTCATGTCAATTTCACGGTTCGCTGCGGCACAAAACCCGTTGCTCCCAACCACGACGAGCTTAGCAAGCTGATCGGCAGCATCACCATCAACTGCACCAACGACGCGGCCACTCATGACCCCAAGAGCAAGGGCTACGCCCTGATCGCCGATTCCTACACCACCAGCGGTGTCGAAGGCGACGCCGAGAATGGCTACACCTACACCGTTACCATCAAGTCCGAGAAGTACATAAATCAGTTCGATACCGATACCGGCTCGGCTCACACCCCCAAGGACGGCGAAGCCACCGTTGTGCTGGAATACAAGGATAAGACATGGGCTGTGAAGCGCGCCACCCCCGTTTCCTTCAATGTTGCGTGCGTGACCGAGATCGTTCCGCCCGAAAAGCCCGTCCCCGCTGATCTGGGCAGCTTCATAAAAGTGATCTGCACAACGAAGAAAGATGTTCACGGCACCGCGATCTACCCTTTGCACGAAGGCAGGTATGCGATCGGTGAAGTTGAGAGCAATGCCAAGGACGGCTACACCTGTACCATCACCATCGAGGCAGCCGGATATGTTGCTACATACAGCAACGCCAAGGGCGAGGAGCACACCCTCGTCCACGAAAACGATGCGAGCAAGACCGTTACTCTGACGTGGGACAGTGAGGCCAAGGACTGGAGCAGACCGGACGATGTCACCTTCGAGGTCAAGTGCGAGACCGAGATCGTCCCGCCCACAGCCCCCACCTTTGAACAGCTCCCGAAGATCTCCGTGATCGTGGACTGCGGCACCACTGGCGAACATAAGGACGCGACCTTGCCTCTGATGAAGGACTCCTATGAGGTCAGCAAGGTCGAACTCAAGAACGATGTATACACCTGCATCCTCACCGTCAAGGCAGGGAAGTATGTCGATGAGTATAGCGACACCATGTATCGCGTAGGCAAGCATGAGCTGGATGACGATGCCACCAAGGACATCGTGCTGACTTGGGACGGCCAGAAGTGGACTGCCGAAAAGAACAGTGTCACCTTCAAGGTCAAGTGTTCGCTTTACACCGTTATCTACACCGACGGCGTGAAGAACAAGGTGATCTTCAAGGATGAAGTTCACAAGGATCTGGCCTACGGCTCCGACACGCCCAAGTTCACCGGCGGCACTCCCAAGCGCACCGGCTACACCTTCACTGGCTGGTCTCCCAAGGTCACCGACACCGTGACCGGAGATGTCACCTACAAGGCCCAGTGGAAGTCCAACTCCGGCAAGGACAACGTTCCCAAGACCGGCAGCGGTGAGATCGCCATGATTCTGGGCAGCGTTCTGATGTTCTCCTTCTGCGGCGCGGCTGCTGTCTTCGTCTACGACCGCAAGAGAAGACAGGGGTAAGAAAACAACGTAAACTGTTGAACGAGGGCGGTGACGGAGATTCCGTCGCCGCCCTTTTCCGGCGGATGCCCTTCCGGAGCATCCCATATTGAGAGGAAAGAAACATGGCAAACAGGCAAGGCAAATTCCAGACGCCCCGCACCCCCGTCCCACCCCGCCGCAATGACGCCGGGCAGCGCAGACGGAGAAGGAGAGGCCCCAATCCCCTTTTCATCATCCTCGTGGCAGTGTTCTGCGTCGCGCTGATCGCGGTGGCTGCCATCCTGATTCATATGGGCAAAGCCCGCAGTGATTTCCGCAAACTCTCCGAAATGGTGGAGGAAAACGCCACGGCCACCGCTGCCCCCGTGGAGACCACGCCGCAGGAGACCCGGTCCACCGGGCCGACCACGGAAACCACCGTCCCCACGGAGCCTGAGCCGACGGAGCCGGTGATGCTGGCGAAGTATGCCCCCCTGTATGAGCAGAACCACGATCTGTTTGGCTGGCTGCGCATCGACGGCACCGTCATCGACTACCCGGTGATGCACACCCCCACCGACCCGGAAAAATATCTGCACACGAATTTTAAGCGGGAGTACAGCTTCGGCGGCATTCCCTTCATCGACGCCAACTGCTCCGCCGACAGCGACAATCTGCTGATCTACGGCCACAACATGCTGGACGGCAGCATGTTCCGCTCCCTGCCCAAGTATGAGAGCAAATCCTACTGGCAGGCGCACCCCACCATCCACTTTGACACCCTCTATGAGGAGGGCGAGTACGAGGTGCTGGCAGCCTTCTATGACCGGGTCTATTACACCTATGAGAACTGCTTCAAGTTCTATCAGTTCATCGACGCGGCGGACGAAGCGGACTTCAACAACGCCATCTCGAATTTCCGCTCCAAGGCGCTCTACGACACCGGCGTCACCGCGGCCTACGGCGACAAGCTCATCACGCTGGTGACCTGCGCCTACCATGTGGAGGACGGCCGTTTCGTTGTCGTCGCCCGAAAAAAGTGACCGTCATTCCATCCCCGCATATAACAGGGCTGTCTCATGGAGACGGCCCTGTTTTTTTGCCTAATTGCAGAAAATCGACGTCTTTTTCCATTGACTTTTGGTGTGATATTGCGTATAATTCAGGCATAAAGGTAATGATGGCGTTACCGTGCAGACGGTCTGTGCCTCCGGCATGGATCGCCAAATGAAAGGAGAGTATTTCAAGATGAAAAACCATGGTTTGCGCAGAATTTTCAGTCTGTTTCTGGCACTGTTCATGGTCTTCACCCTTCTGCCCACGACTGCGTTGGCAGAGGATACGACGGGGGCTGACGAAACCCAGCCCAAGACCGTCGTAGTGGACGAGGGAGAGAAGAAGACCGACCCCCCCGCGCAGGAGCAGCCTAAGGACGAGGATCCCCCTGCGCCGGAAGACCCGAAAACATTCACCGTTACATACACTGACGGCGCAGACGGCGCAGTATTTGACAAGCAGGTTTACAGCAACCTGTCGTCCGGTACCGCGACCCCCGCTTTCAGCGGCACCCTTGCCCGGGAAGGCTATACCTTCGTCGGCTGGAAGCCTGAAGTCGCCGAAACCGTGACTGCGGATGTCACCTATGTTGCCCAATGGGAGGCGGGCAAGACCAGTGCAAGAAGAGTGACCTTGCCGACGATTCCCGGACCCGATGTAGATCCCGCCGCTTTGGACACCGGGCATAAGATCGATGTCCGATTCACCGTCCTGTATGTGGGTGATGAATTCAACATTGGCTACAATTACGGTTCTTCCGAAAAGACCAAGTTTGTTTGCCAGTACAAGACGAATCACTCCGATACCGCGTATAACAACCACACGATCGCGATTTCTGATATTAAGGCCGCCGCAGGCCGCGCTTCCGTCAACAGCGGCTACCAGATCGTCGGTTGGTCGAAAGAATCCAATGCCAATCCCACAACGTGGTCGCTTAACAAGAGCGGTACGACCGCCTGCAACAAGGGTTCTACGATTTATCTCGTAGCGAAGAATCCCAATCCCACCACGAAATATACATACACGCTGAACTATGATGCCAATGGCGGCACCGGCGCGCCCAGTGCTGATTCGTGGTCTACAACAGATGCAGCTATCAGATACCACTCCTTTACAGTGAAGAATACCATTCCCACCCGGGAAGGCTATGTCTTTAAGGGCTGGAAGGCCAAGGATGGATCTGATACGATCTACACCGGTGGCACGCTGTGTTCCGTATCCCAGCAAGGCAATGATGTTGTCAAGAATGGCAACACCTGGACCAGAACGCTGTACGCCGTGTGGGAGGAGGACGCTCCCGCCAAGCCCACTGCCCCCGACAATGACACCGTCAAGGCTCTGCTGGGCGAAAATGCGGTACAGATTATCTGCACCAACGCGCAGATCGGCCATGGCAGCAAGACCTTCGGTCTGATCGACGGCACGTTCACCGTTTATCAGAGCAATAACCGCCGCTGTGAGGTCGTCATCAATGGCTTCAGCTCCTACATGAGCAAGTTCGACGCCGCTGTTAGCGTCCCTGCGGGAACGCACATTACCGACAACAGCATGGCGGGTCAGAATCGGACAAAAATCAATCTGGTATGGAGCGACGGAAAATGGACTGCGGCGGATGCTCCCGCGAAGTACCATGTTCTGTGCAGCTTGCAGCCCGTAGAACCCACCACTCCCGGTGAGGGCGATCTGGAAAATATTGAGAAGCTTGTAAGGATTGTATGCGACAGAAACATCCATGATGCCAAAGAATATGGCGTGATTGCAGGCTCGTGCGAGTTTGGCGGCATCGACATGACCGGCGATGTGCCCACCTGCCCCGTCACCATTCGGGCGGCAAAGTATGTCGAAGCATACAATGGCACGATTGGTGTAGAACACACCATTACCGGTGATACCGAGAGACTCCTTATCCTGGCCTGGGATGCGAACAATAATGTATGGCGGCCGATGACTGATACCCCCGTTACCTTCCCTGTCGAGTGCGAAGAAGAGCTGTTCCCCGTCCATCTTGTGATTTATCGCAACGGCGACACCTCGAAGGCATATAAGGATATCGCGCTCGAAGGCCAGCCGAAGGGTCATGTCATTGACCTGTCCACGATCGACATTGCCGACTATTACACCGGGAACTATGAGTTCTACGGCTGGTACGACGACGGCCTGTTTAATATCTACAAGAGCGACCCCGCTAATCCCCCTGCCGGTCTGAAGGAGAAAACCGTCAACGGCTGGACGAATCTGTACGCCGTTTGGGAAAAGAACACCTACACCGTGACCTACACCGACGGTGTGAACGGTGAGGCATTCGCGGATCAGGCTTATACGGCAAAGTACGAGGATGCCACCCCCGCTTTCGTGGGCACTCCCGCCCGCGCGGGCTACAAGTTCCTCGGCTGGGAACCCACGGTTGCTGAAACCGTGACCGAAAATGCGACCTACGTCGCTCAGTGGGAAAAGCTCTACACCGTCACCTACACCGATGGCGTTGACGGAAAAGCCTTTAAGGACGATGTCCATTCCGATCTGGAGAAGGACACCCCGACTCCCGCTTTCTCCGGCGACACTCCCACCCGTAAGGGCTTTGTGTTCGACGGCTGGAACCCCGAGGTCGCTGAGACCGTGACCGAGGATGTCACTTACACCGCTCAGTGGAAGCCCGTCCAGCCCGATAAGAAGGCCATCGAGGGCGCGATTGGCAGAGGCGTGGCGGTTGTCTGCGATAACCAGAACGTCAACCACGGCGAAAAGAAGTATAAGCCGACGCTGGGCGAGTACACCGTCAGCAATGTCATGGGCACCGCCGCCGATGGCTACACCTGCACCGTTACCGTCAAGGCAACCAAGTTCATCGAGAAGTACAGCTCCGATATGGGCGACGCGGTTCATACGCTGATTGCCGGTGAACCCGCCGAAAAGACCATTGAACTGAAGTGGAATGGCGAAAAGTGGGTCGCTGAGACCGAACTGCCTGTCACCTTCCATACCCTGTGCCCCCCCGAGCAGCCCAGCAAGAAGGACATTGAGGGTGCGATCGGCAGAGGCGTAAAGATCGTCTGCGATAACCAGAACGTCAACCACTGGGGCAAGGATTACAAGCCGACGCAGGGTGAGTACACCGTCAGCGACGTCACCGGTACCGCCTCCGAGGGCTACACCTGCACCATCACTGTCAAGGCAGCCAAGATCATCGAGAAGTACAGCTCCGATATGGGCAAGGCCCATGAGTTGATCATCGGCGAGCAGGCTGAGAAGACCGTCGAGCTGAAGTGGAATGGCGAAAAGTGGGTCGCGAAGACCGAACTGCCCATCACCTTCCACGTCGAGTGCCCCCCCGAAAAGCCCACCTACGATGAACTGAAGGGGCTGGGCATCAACGCGAAGGTGGACTGCACGACCACCACCGCGCACAACGGCAAGTCCTACACGCTCATCGAAGGCACTTACAACGTCTCCGACCCCGAGCGCAAGGGAACTGCGTACACCTGCATCCTCACCGTAAACGCAAAGGATTACGTTGCCAAGTACAACGCAGAAGAGAATGTTGGCCCCCACACCCTTGATGACCGTGACAGCAAGGCCATTGAGCTGACCTGGAACGGTGAGAAGTGGACGGCTGCGGAGACCAGCGTCACCTTCAACGTCAAGTGCGAGCTTCTCACCGTTACTTACACCGACGGTGTGAAGGGCGAGGAAGTCTTCGCGGATGTCGTCTACAAAGACATCCCCTACGGCACCGGCACCCCCGCCTTCGGCACGAAGGATCCCACTCGTGAGGGCTACAAGTTCGTCGGTTGGGAACCCGAAGTCGCCGAGACCGTGACCAAGGATGTCACCTACACCGCCAAGTGGGAGAAGCTCTACACAGTTACCTACACCGACGGCGTGAAGGGCAAGGCGTTCAAGGATCAGGTCTACAGCGATCTTGAGTCTGGCACCGATACCCCCAAGTTCGATGGCAAGCCCACCCGTAAGGGCTACACCTTCACCGGTTGGTCCCCCAAGGTCACTGACACCGTGACCAAGGATGTCACCTATGTCGCTCAGTGGAAGTCCGTGAAGAACGGCAAGGACAACATCCCCAAGACCGGCGACAGCGAGATCGTCATGGTTCTTGGCAGCGTACTGCTGTTCTCCTTCTGCGGCGCGGCTGCTGTAAGCGTCTACGACCGCAAGAGAAAACATTTCTAAAATACGCAAGGGAGGCGACGGATTTCCGTCGCCTTCCATTTTTTGCCCCCATAACGCGGCTGCCCCCACTCCGGCATTGACTTTTTCTGCCTGATGAACTATATTATACGTGCATTTATATGAAGAAAAGGTGATAACGATGTACATAGATGATTATAAGCGCTGGCTGAGCGCCGATCTGGAGGATCCCGCCCTCACCGACGAGCTTAAGAAAATCGCGGGTCAGGATAATGAGATCAAGGAGCGCTTTGCTGTGGCGCTGAAATTCGGCACCGCCGGTCTGCGGGGCATTCTGGGCGCGGGCAGCAACCGGATGAATATTTACGTTGTCCGGCAGGCCACCCAGGGACTGGCGAACTGGGTCAAGACCCAGGGTGGCAGCCAGCTGGTCGCCATTTCCTATGACAGCCGCATCAATTCCGACGTATTTGCCAGAAACGCCGCCTGCGTTCTGGCCGCCAACGGCATTCGGGTGCGGATTTACGACGCGCTGATGCCTGTCCCCGCCCTGTCCTTTGCCACCCGGTACTACAAGGCGAATGCCGGCATCATGATCACCGCCTCCCACAACCCCGCCAAATACAACGGCTACAAAGCCTACGGCCCCGACGGCTGCCAGATGACGGACGATGCCGCCGCCGTGGTGTACGCGGAGATTCAGAAAACCGATATCCTCACCGGCGCGAAGATGATGGCCTTTGAAGACGGCATCGCCCAGGGTCTGATCGAATACGTGGGCGAGGACTGCAAGGAGGCGCTGTACAGCGCCATCGAAGCCTGCGCCGTCCGCCCCGGCATCTGCAAAACCGCCGGACTGAAGCTGGTGTACTCCCCCCTGAACGGCTCCGGTCTGGTGCCGGTCACCCGGGTGCTTCATGACATCGGCATTGACGACATCACCATTGTCCCCGAGCAGCAGTACCCCGACGGCAACTTCCCCACCTGCCCCTATCCCAACCCGGAGATTTTCGAGGCTCTGCGGCTTGGTCTGGAGCTGGCCGAGAAGACCGGCGCCGATCTGATGCTGGCCACCGACCCCGACGCCGACCGGGTTGGCATTGCCATCCGCTGCCCCGACGGCTCCTACGAGCTGGTCTCAGGCAACGAGGTGGGCGTGCTGCTGCTGGATTACATCTGTCAGGGCCGCATTGAAAAAGGCACCCTGCCCAAGCGCCCCGTGGCGGTAAAGTCTCTGGTCTCCACCCCCCTCGCGGACATCGTGGCCGCGGATTACGGCGTGGAAATGCGCAACGTTCTCACCGGCTTCAAGTGGATTGGCGACCAGATCGCCAAGCTGGAGGCCGCCGGTGAGGTGGACCGCTTCATTCTGGGCTTCGAGGAATCCTACGGCTACCTTGCAGGCCCTTACGTCCGGGACAAGGACGCCATCATTGGCTCCATGCTGATCTGTGAAATGGCAGCCTACTACCGTTCCATCGGCTCGTCCATCAAGGCGCGGCTGGAAGCCATTTACGCAAAATACGGCCGGTATCTGAACAAGGTGAACTCCTTTGAGTTCCCCGGCCTGTCCGGCATGGACAAGATGGCCGGTATCATGGCCTCCCTGCGGGAGAAGCCCCCTGTAGAGATTGGCGGCTACAAGGTGACCAAAATCACCGACTACCAGAACACCGCTCAGACCGGCCTGCCCGCCGCCAATGTGCTGGTGTACAATCTGGAAGGCGGCGCGACGGTCATCGTCCGCCCCTCCGGCACCGAGCCGAAGATCAAGACCTATTTCACCACTCTGGGCAAGGATCTGGCGGAAGCCGAAGCACAGGAAAAGGTTCTCGCCGACGCTTTGAAGCCTATTCTCGCGTAATTCCGTGCAAAAAAGGCAAGCCGAAAAACGGCTTGCCTTTTTTGCACATTGTGCATTATTCGATTATCTGGATCCAGCCTTCGGGGGCTTCCAGGCGACCCATCTGGATACCGGTGAGGGTATCGTACAGCTTCTGGATGGTGGGGCCCATACCCACATAGTGAATTTCCTTGCCGTGATCCACAATGGTACCCACAGGGGAGATGACCGCCGCCGTGCCGCACAGGCCGCACTCGGCAAATTCGCCGATCTCTGCCAACTCCACGGGGCGCTCCTCCACCTCCATGCCGAGATAATCCTTCGCCACCTGCAGCAGGCTGCGCCGGGTGATGGAGGGGAGAATGGTGTCGGACTTGGGGGTGACCAGCTTGCCGTCCTTGGTGACGAAAATCACGTTGGCGCCGCCGGTCTCCTCAATGTGGGTGCGGGTGGCGGAGTCCACGTAGACGTTCTCGTCAAAGCCCTTCTCGTGCGCATCCACAATGTTGTAAAGGCTCATGGCGTAGTTTAAGCCCGCCTTGACGTCGCCGGTGCCCTTGGGCGCCGCCCGGTCAAGATCGGAGATGCGCAGCTTCAGGGGCTTGATGCCGCCCTTGAAATAGGGGCCGACCGGGGTGACGAACACCCGGAACTGATACTCCGTCGCGGGCTTGACGCCGATGATGGCGTCGCTGCCAAACATGAACGGGCGCACGTACAGCGTCGCGCCGGAGCCGTAGGGCGGCACCCACTGGGAGTTTGCGCGGACGGTCTCCACTACGGCCTGCACGAATCTGTCCTCGGGGAACACGGGCATTTTCAGGCGGCGGCAGGAACTGGCCATCCGCTGGGCGTTCAGGTCAGGGCGGAAGCAGACGATGCGTCCATCCTCGGTGGTGTAGGCTTTCAGCCCCTCAAAGCAGGTCTGGGCGTATTGCAGAACGCAGGCGCACTCGCTCATGGTAATGGTGGCCTGATCGGTCAGACAACCGTCATCCCACTGGCCGTTTCGGAAATTGGAGACATAGCGCATGTCGGTCTGGACGTAGCCAAATCCCAGATTGCCCCAGTCAATATCTTTTCTTTCCATTGTAAACACCTCTCTGAAATTTTATTTCCCAATTCTAGCACCGCAGGAGGCGCAAGTCAAGCATTTGGCGCGGAAAAAAGTATCTCATACAGGGACATTTGTCTTTTTCAGAGGAACGCACAAAAACCGCCCCTTCTTCTCCCCTTTTTCCTGCGAAAAACTCCAAAAGGGACTTGTATTCAATATGGTAAAGTGGTAAAGTATAGGAAAGCACCCCAGAAGAAAGGACTCCGTGTTATGGATATCGTTCGACATCCCGGTGAAGATCTGTTTTTCGAGGCCATCCTGTCTCTGCGGACGGTGGAAGACTGCCGCCTGTTTTTTGAGGACGTGGCCACCATCAAGGAATTGCAGGCCATGTCCCAGCGGTTCAGGGTCGCCTGCCTGCTGGACAGCGGCGAAAACTATATCGAAGTCTCGGAATCCACCGGCGCCAGCTCGGCTACCATCAGCCGGGTCAACCGGTGCCTCGTATATGGCGGCGGCTACCGGACGGCGCTGGACAGGCTCAAGGAATCGGGAGTCCTCCCGGAAGGCGAAGAAAAATAAAACAGGGTACACCCCTTGGCTCTCCCTCTGGGAGAGCTGTCACCGAAGGTGACTGAGAGGGCTTTTTCCCTGTTTTCCCTCTCCGTCTTCGCTTCGCTCAACCGCCTCCCCCAGAAAGAGACAAGGGGGCAGTTCAATCGCGCCCCTATGCCCAAAAGCCCCGCCGTTTTCGGGTGTATCCATGTCCATTTTTCCCAATTGACAACCACTCCTACCCATGCTATAATTTAACAGATAAGTTCAGCGGCTCATCCCGCCCGTCTTGCCGCTTTTCCGGCAGGGCGTTTTTTATGAGAAAGGAGATCAGCATGACGGATATGACGAAAGCCAAGGTTTACGCTGCTTCTTTGGGGTCCGTATTTTCCGAAGGGGTTTGTTCCTCCCTTTCCGCCCCCGGTCTTTCCGGGTTCGATTCTTCTGAATATGTTATTTTTCCCGGCTTTTGTGACGTGCATGTGCATTTCAGAGAGCCGGGTTTTTCTTATAAGGAGACCATCGCCACAGGCAGCCGGGCAGCCGCCCGGGGCGGCTATACCGCGGTCTGCACCATGCCCAACCTGAACCCGGTGCCGGACAGCGTGGAGAATCTGAGAGTTCAGCGCCGCCTCATCGAGGAAACCGCCTGCATCCACGTCTACCCCTACGGTGCCATCACAATCGGCGAACAGGGCGAAGCGCTTTCCGACCTGGAGGGCATGGCACCCGACGTAGTGGGGTTTTCCGACGACGGCCGGGGCGTGCAGAGTTACGACCTGATGCGGCAGGCCATGCTTCGTGCAAAAGCCCTCGGGAAGCCCATTGTCGCCCACTGCGAGGTCAACTCGCTCTTGCGGGGCGGGTACATCCACGACGGTGATTATGCCAAAGCCCATGGCCATCGGGGCATCTGCTCCGAAAGCGAATGGGGGCAAATTGCCCGGGACTTGCAGCTGGTAAAAGAAACCGGCTGCGCCTACCACGTCTGTCACGTCTCCGCGAAGGAAAGCGTGGCGCTCATCCGCAAGGCCAAGGCCGAGGGGCTGGACGTGACCTGCGAGACCGGCCCCCACTATCTGGTGATGGACGACAGCGACCTGCAGGAGGACGGCCGTTTCAAAATGAACCCGCCCCTGCGAGGAAAGGAAGACCGGGAGGCCCTGATTCAGGGAATTCTGGACGGCACCATCGACATGATCGCCACCGACCACGCCCCCCACTCCGCCGAGGAAAAATCCCGAGGGCTGGAAAAAAGCGCCTTCGGCATTGTGGGCATTGAGACCGCTTTCCCGATTTTGTATACCTGTCTGGTAAAACCGGGCATTCTAAGCCTGAACAAACTATTGGAGCTTTTGTGCGTCAATCCCCGCAGACGCTTCGGTCTTCCTCTGGGGACAGACTACAGCATCTGGGACTTGAATGCCGCATACCCCATCGACCCGAAGGACTTTCTTTCCAAGGGCAGAGCCACGCCCTTCGCGGGCTGGAAGGTCAATGGAAAGTGCATTGCCACCATCTGTGACGGAAAGCTGGTATACGCCGCTCCGGAAACCCATACCACCAAATAACGAGAGGAGAAACACCATGGCAAAAAGAACCGACATCAAGAAAATTCTCATCATTGGCTCCGGCCCCATCGTCATCGGTCAGGCTGCTGAGTTTGACTACGCCGGGACGCAGGCCTGTCTTGCCCTGAAAGAAGAGGGCTACGAGGTGGTGCTGTGCAACTCCAACCCCGCCACCATCATGACCGACACCATCATCGCCGACAAGGTCTACATGGAGCCGCTGACGCTGGAATATATCGCCAAGATCATCCGCTACGAGCGTCCCGACGCCATCATCCCCGGCATCGGCGGTCAGACAGGTCTGAATCTGGCCATGCAGCTGGAAAAGAAGGGCATTTTGCGGGAATGCCGGGTCAGGCTGCTGGGCACCTCCAGCGAGTCCATCGAGCGTGCCGAAGATCGGGAGCTTTTCAAGGAGCTGTGCCAGTCCATCGGCGAGCCGGTCATCCCCTCCGAAATTTCCTACTCTCTGGAGGAAGCCAAGGAGGCCGCCAAGCGCATCGGCTATCCTGTGGTGCTTCGTCCCGCCTTTACTCTCGGCGGCACCGGCGGCGGCTTTGCTTACAATGAAGACGAGCTGGTGGAGATTGGTCTCAACGCCTTCGCCCTCTCCCCTGTCCATCAGGTTCTGGTGGAAAAGTCCGTCAAGGGTTACAAGGAGATCGAATTCGAGGTCATGCGGGACTCCAATGACCACGCCATCACCATCTGCGGCATGGAGAACATCGACCCCGTGGGCGTCCACACCGGCGACAGCATGGTGGTCGCCCCCATCATGACCCTCAGCGACCACGACATGAAGATGCTCAACGACTCCGCCATCAAGATCATCCGGGCGCTGAAGGTGGAGGGCGGCTGCAACGTCCAGTTTGCGCTCGACCCCAATTCCTCCAAATACTACCTCATTGAGGTCAACCCCCGTGTCTCCCGTTCCTCCGCGCTGGCCTCCAAGGCCTCCGGCTATCCCATTGCCCGGGTCACCGCGAAAATCGCCGTGGGCATGGCGCTGGAGGACATCAAAATCGCCAACACCAACGCCGCCTTTGAGCCGAAGCTGGACTACGTCATCACCAAGCTGCCCCGGTTCCCCTTCGACAAGTTCACCTCCGCCATCAACATTCTGGGCACCCAGATGATGGCCACCGGCGAGGTCATGGGCATCGGCTCCAATCTGGAGGAATCCCTGCTCAAGGGCATCCGCTCTCTGGAGGTAGGCGCGAACCACATCTACCATCACAAATTCGACGACATGACCACGGATGAGCTGCTGGACTATATCAGCGTGTTCCGCTCCGACAACATTTTCGCCATTGCGGAAATGGTCTACCGGGGTGTCACCGTGGAGCAGATTCATGAGATCACCGCCATTGACATCTACTTCCTGAACGCCATCAAGCGCATTGTGGATATGGAGGAATACCTGAAACTCCACGTCAAAGAGGCGGAAGCCCTTCTGGACGCCAAGAAGATGGGCTTCAGCGATAAATATGTGAGCAGGCTGTGGAAATGCTCCGAGAAGGACGTGTCCGATTTCCGCAGAGAACACGGTATGTTCCCGGCCTTCCGCATGGTGGACACCTGCCACACCGGCGCGTATATCCCCTACTTCTACTCCTCCTACACCGGCGGGAACGTCTCCCGGCTGACGAACAAAAAGAAGATCGTGGTACTGGGCGCAGGCCCCATCCGCATCGGTCAGGGCGTGGAATTCGACTACTCCACCGTCCACGCCATCATGACCATCAAGAAGGCGGGCTACGAGGCCATCATCATCAACAATAACCCCGAGACCGTCTCCACCGACTACACCACCGCCGACAAGCTGTATTTTGAGCCTTTGACTCCCGAGGATGTCATGAACATCATCGATTTTGAAAAGCCCGACGGCGTGATCGCGTCTCTGGGCGGCCAGACCGCCATCAATCTGGCCCAGCCCCTCCATGACCGGGGCGTGAAGATCATCGGCACCGGCTGCGAGGCCATCGACAGAGCCGAAAACCGGGACGCCTTTGAAAAGCTCCTGAAGGAGCTGGACATCCCCCAGCCCAAGGGAAAGGCCGTCACCAAAATTGAGGACGGTCTCGCGGCGGCAAACGAGATCGGCTACCCCGTGCTGGTACGTCCCAGCTTCGTGCTGGGCGGCCGCGCCATGCAGATCGTGGCGAACGAGAGCCAGCTGCGCCATTACCTGAAAAGCGCCGTGGAGATCGACGAGGACAAGCCCGTTCTGGTGGACAAATACATTCAGGGTCGGGAAGTGGAGATCGACGCCATCTGCGACGGGCGGGACGTGTTCGTCCCCGGCATCATGGAGCTGGTGGAGCGCACCGGCGTCCACTCCGGCGACTCCATCTCCGTCTACCCCTCCTTCTCCATCTCCGACAAGGTCAAGGGCATCATTCTGCAATACGCCAAGAAGCTGGGTCTGGGCATCGGCATCATCGGCCTGTTCAATGTGCAGTTCATCGTAGACCCCGAGGACAACGTGTCCGTCATCGAGGTCAACCCCCGTTCCTCCCGCACTGTCCCCTTCCTGAGCAAGGCCACGGGCTACAGCCTTGCGGACATCGCCACCGACGTGATTCTGGGTCTGAGCCTGAAGGAGCAGGGCTTCTTCGATATCTACCCCGCCGAAAAGGAGCGCTGGTACGTCAAAGCGCCGGTATTCTCCTTCAATAAAATCCGCGGTCTGGACGCCTATCTGACTCCCGAAATGAAGTCCACCGGCGAGGCCATCGGCTATGACCGCACCATGACCCGTGCCCTGTACAAGGCGCTGCAGGCCTCCGGCATGAAGCTGCAGAACTACGGCACCGTCCTTGCCACCATCGCCGACCGGGACAAGGAGGAAGCGCTGCCCCTGATCCGCCGGTTCTACCGTCTGGGCTTCAACATCGAGGCCACCGCCGGAACTGCCACATTCCTGAAGGAAAACGGCATCCGCACCCACGTTCTGGGCAAGATCAGCGACGGCAGCGACGAAATCCCCAACGCCCTGCGTCAGGGACACATTGCCTACGTCATCAACACCCGCGACCCCGGCTCCAGCGGTCGGGACGGCACGAAGATCCGCCGGATCGCCACGGAGCACAATGTGACGCTGTTTACCGCATTGGACACCATCCGGGTTCTGCTGGATGTGCTGGAAGAAACCACGCTGACGATTTCTACGATTGACGCCTGAGCAGGCAACGCCAAAAATTCCCGGAAGGAGCGACCATGAAACAGAGCATTTTCACAATCCTATCCAATACCCCTCTGACGGACTGCGTCTACAAAATGGTGCTTTTCGGCGACACCTCCGCCATTACCGCCCCGGGGCAGTTTGTCAACATTCAGATCACAGGGAAGTTCCTCCGCCGTCCCATTTCCGTGTGCGACTATGACGGCAGCACCCTCACCATCGTCTACAAGGTGGTGGGCAAGGGTACGGAAACTCTCTCCCGGATGGTTGCCGGAGAGAAGCTGGACATCCTGACCGGTCTGGGCAACGGCTACGACCTCGCCCCAGCCGGGGACAGCCCCGTCTTACTGGGCGGCGGTGTGGGCGTCCCGCCGCTGTACCACCTTGCAAAACAGCTGCTTGCCATGGGCAAGCAGGTAACGGTGATTCTGGGCTTCAACACCCAATCGGAAGTATTTTACGAAGCGGAATTCCGGGCTCTGGGGTGCCGGGTGATCGTCGCCACCGCCGACGGAAGCTATGGCGTCAAGGGCTTCGCCACCACGCCGCTGAACGATCTGAATTATTCCTATTTCTACACCTGCGGCCCGGAGCCGATGCTCAAGGCGGTGTATAAAGCCGCCTGCACCTCCGGCCAGATGAGCTTCGAGGAACGGATGGGCTGCGGCTTCGGCGCCTGCATGGGCTGCTCCTGCAAGACCCTCACGGGATACAAACGCATCTGCAAGGACGGCCCCGTCATGCGGAAGGAGGAAATTCTATGGGAAGCCTGAGCGTGAACCTCTGCGGCATCGAGCTGGACAACCCGGTCATCCCCGCCTCCGGCACCTTTGGCTACGGCTATGAGTTTGCCGAACTGTACGACATTAACTGCCTTGGCACCTTCTCCTTCAAGGGAACCACGAAAGAACCCCGGTTCGGAAATCCCACGCCCCGCATCGCCGAGTGTACCGGCGGCATGATCAACGCCGTGGGGCTGCAAAATCCCGGCGTGGAGAAGGTCATTGCCGAAGAACTCCCGAAGCTGAAACAGTGCTTTCACAAGCCGGTCATGGCCAACGTCTCCGGCTTTTCCGTGGCGGATTACGCCTATACCTGTGAAAAACTGGACAAGGAAGAACAGGTGGGCTGGCTGGAGGTCAACGTCAGCTGCCCCAACGTTCACGGCGGCGGCATGAGCTTCGGCACCTGCCCGGAAGCCGCCGCAGAGGTAACGGCAGCGGTGAAAAAGGTCACGAAAAAGCCTGTTATCGTCAAGCTCTCCCCCAACGTCACCGATATCGTCTCCATCGCCAGAGCCTGCGAGGACGCGGGAGCGGACGGCATCAGCCTGATTAACACTCTGCTTGGTATGCGCATTGATCTGCGCACCCGAAGACCCGTCATCGCCAACAAAATGGGCGGCTTTTCCGGCCCTGCCATCTTCCCGGTGGCGCTGCGCATGATCTATCAGGTCGCGGGCGCGGTGAAAATTCCCGTGGTGGGCATGGGCGGCGTCAGCAGCGCCGAAGATGTGGTGGAAATGATGCTGGCAGGCGCTACCGCCGTGGAGGTGGGCGCGGCCAATCTCGTAAATCCCTACGCCTGCCGGGACATCATCCGGGAGCTTCCCGCCGTCATGGAAAAATACAAAATTGAGAATCTGAAAGACATTATAGGAGGCGCGAAATAATGGGTAAGGACGTCATTGTTGCCTGCGATTTTTCATCCGCCGAGGCGACCTTCGCTTTTCTGGACAAATTCACCGGCCGCAAGCCCTTCGTGAAGATCGGCATGGAGCTGTACTACGCGGAAGGCCCCGCCATCGTCCGGGAGATCAAAGCCCGGGGACACAAGATTTTTCTGGACTTAAAGCTCCACGACATCCCCAACACCGTGAAAAAAGCCATGTCCGTCCTGCGGAATCTGGACGTGGACATCACCAACCTCCACGCCGCCGGTACCACCGCCATGATGAAGGCCGCGCTGGAGGGCCTGACCCGGGAGGACGGCACCCGTCCCCTGCTGATCGCCGTGACCCAGCTGACCTCCACCGATCAGACGGCCATGGAGTCCGACCTGCTCATTCATGAACCCATTGACGAAGTGGTCATGCACTACGCCGAGACCGCGAAAAACGCGGGTCTGGACGGCGTGGTCTGCTCTCCTCTGGAAGCGGGGAAGGTGCATGAGCGCTGCGGTCAGCACTTTCTCACCGTGACCCCCGGCGTCCGTTTCGCCGACGGCGATGTGGGCGACCAGAAGCGGGTGATGACCCCAGCCGCCGCCAAGGCCATCGGTTCGGACTACATCGTGGTCGGCCGTCCCATCACGGCCGCCGCCGACCCCGTTGCCGCCTACGAGCGCTGCATGGCGGAATTCTGCGACTGAAATAAGGAGGAAGCATTTTGGAAAGCTACAAAAGAGAATTCATTCAGTTTCTGGAGATGGCCGGTGTGCTGAAATTCGGCGATTTCACCGCCAAATCCGGCCGGAAAATCCCCTATTTCATCAACGCCGGGGAGATCAAAACCGGTAAGGAAATTGCGACTCTGGGCGAATTCTACGCCCGCGCCTACCGGGAAAAGCTGGGGCAGCGGAAGGCCGTCCTCTATGGCCCCGCCTACAAGGGCATTTCCATCGCCGTGTCCGCCGCCGTTGCCCTGAGTCGGGACGGGCTGGACGTTCCCTTCTTCTTCAATCGCAAGGAAGCTAAGGATCACGGCGAGGGCGGCGTGTTCGTGGGCTACGTCCCCAAGGCCGGTGAGGACGTGGTCATCGTGGAGGATGTCATCACCGCCGGAACCGCCATCCGGGAAAGCATGGCTATCTTAAGCCGTCTGGAGGGCGTCAAGGTCGCCGCCACATTTATTATGGTTGACCGCAAGGAGCGGGGCAAGGGCGAAAAGCTGGCCATGGAGGAAGTGGAAGAGGAATTTGGCTTCCCCGTCTACTCCGTGGTGGATGTGTATGACATCATCGCCTATCTGGAAGAAAATCCCGCCAACGCCGAGAACGTGGCGCGGATCAAAAACTACCTTGCCGTGAATGGAGCGAAAGCATGAGGAGTCTGAACAGCATTCTGGATTTAGGCGTAGACGAGCTGGACGAACTGATCGCCACCGCCAAGGATATCATTGCCCACCCGGAAAACTACTGGGACAGATGCGCCCACAAGAAGCTGGCGACGCTGTTCTTCGAGCCCTCCACCCGCACCCGCCTGAGCTTTGAGGCCGCGATGCTGGAGCTGGGCGGCAGCGTCATCGGCTTCAGCGAAGCCAGTTCTTCCTCCGCCTCCAAGGGTGAAAGCGTGGCGGACACCGCCAAAATTGTCAGCTGCTACGCAGACATCATCGCCATGCGCCACCCCAAAGAGGGCGCACCCTATGTGGCAAGTCAGGCGGCCTCCATCCCCGTCATCAACGCCGGAGACGGCGGCCACAACCACCCCACCCAGACCCTTGCCGACCTGCTGACCATTTCCCGGGAAATGGGGCGGCTGGATAACCTCACCATCGGTCTGTGCGGCGACCTGAAATACGGCCGGACTGTCCACTCCCTGATTGAGGCCATGAGCCGCTACAAAGGCATTCAATTTGTTCTGATTTCCCCGGAGGAATTGAAAATCCCCGGTTTTATTCGGTATAATGTTTTTGAAAATCAGGGAATCCCCTACACGGAAGTGTCCTCTCTGGAGGAAGCCATGCCCAAGCTTGACGTGCTGTACATGACCCGCATCCAGCGGGAGCGCTTCGACGACCCCTGGGAATACGAGCGGCTCAAGGACAGCTACGTCCTCGATACCGAGAAAATGAAGCTGGCGAAGAAAAAAATGTGCGTCCTGCACCCCCTGCCCCGTGTCAATGAGATCAGCGTCAAGGTGGACGACGACCCCAGAGCCGCCTATTTCCGTCAGGCGCTGAACGGCAAGTACATGCGCATGGCGCTCATCCTGAAGCTTCTGGACGAAGCCGCCCGGAATCCCGCAAAGGAAGCCATTGACACGACCGGTTTGGAATACGACCGTGTCTGCCGCAATCCCAAGTGCATCACCCAGACCGAGCAGGAGCTGCCCCAGCTGTTCCGCTGCACCGACAAGGCCGCGGACATCCACAGGTGCGTCTACTGCGAGCAGAGGGCTTAGGAAACTCTGAGCAAATCGTCTGCGGCTGTGAGCGGATCTTTTCCGCCCACTCTTCGGTATCGAAAACGGGAAATACATACAGGATTCCTCCGCTTTCGATACCTCGATTGGACGAAAAATCTCTCACGCACAGTTCTTGCCGATTGAATCAGAGCTTCCTTAGCTCTCCATCTGCCGGCCGAGAAATCCGGCGACGGTCTGCACGAGCTTCTGCTCGGCCTCGTCGAGCGCGGGCGCGCCGTCCTCGGTCAGAAGCAGCACGCAGCCCATCAGATCGCCCTCGGCCACGATCGGCGCCGCCGCGCCGACGCGGTAGCGCTCCGCGCCGTCCGTCGGGCGGACCGGCAGATCGCCGTCCTGATACCGGTAGCTGCGCCGCAGCTCCATCAGCTGCTCGAGCTCCTGCGAGCAGCGCTTGTCGAGCAGCTCGCGCTTCTGCACGCCGTGCACGGCGATGATCGCGTCCCGGTCGCACACCGCCGCGATATACCCGGTGTTTTTCCCGATCGACTCGCAGATCTGCCCCGCAAAATCCCCCAGATCCCCCATCGGCGAATACTTCTTAAAGATCACCTCGCCGTCCTTCTCCGTATAGATCTCCAGCGGGTCGCCCTCGCGGATGCGGAGGGTACGGCGGATCTCCTTGGGGATGACGACCCGGCCGAGGTCGTCGATCCGGCGGACGATGCCTGTAGCTTTCATAGTTGGCTCCTCCAATGCTGTTGTATTTTTGTTGCAAAGCTATTGTTTGCATGCAAAGGAGAAATATACAGCCCGCGTCCAGCACAGCAGACTCCTGCCGCGTTTGGATGAAATTTGATGAAAAAACAGCTTCAGGCGGTGCAGAATCGAAAAGAATAAGGCCGCCGGCGATGCCGGCGGCCTTGTCCTGTTCATTATATATTTGTTACATGACCCGTTCTACGGCGTGGTAGAGGCTGCGGATGGCGAGTTCGTAGTCGGTTTCTTTGACGGCGATGATGATGTTCAGCTCGCAGGAGCCCTGGTCGATCATGCGGATGTTGATGTTCGCGTCGGCGATCACGCGGAAGATGCGCGCGGCGGTGCCTTTGGCGTAGATCATGCCCTGGCCGACGACGGCGATGAGGGCGAGTCCGTCTTCGACGCTGACGTGGTCGGGCTGCAGCTCGTCCTGGATCCGGCGGAGGATCTCCTCGCGCGCCGGGGCCAGCGCCTCGGTCGAGACGATGATGGAGACCGTATCGATGCCCGACGGGCAGTGCTCAAACGAGATGCCGTGGTCAGCGAAGATCTGCAGCAGATGGGCCACAAAGCCGATCTCGCCGTTCATCATGGATTTTTCCACGTACACGCTGCTGAAGCCCTTGTGCCCGGCGATGCCGGTGACCTTGCGCTTGTGCGCGTTGGCCGGGAGCGTCGGGACGATGAAGGTGCCGGGATCCTGCGGGCGGTTGGTATTGCGGATGTTGATGGGGATATTCGCGCGGCGGACGGGGAAGACCGCGTCCTCATGCAGGACCGATGCGCCCATGTAGGAGAGCTCGCGCAGCTCGCGGTAGGTGATATAGTCGACGACGTGCGGATGCTCGATGATGCGCGGGTCGGCCGCCAGCACGCCGGACACGTCCGTCCAGTTCTCATACAGCTCTGCGCCCACCGCACGGGCCACGATCGAGCCCGTCACGTCGGAGCCGCCGCGGGAGAAGGTATGGATGGTGCCGTCGGGCATTGCGCCGTAGAAGCCGGGGATGACGGCGCGGTCGATGCTGACGAGCGCGTGACCGATGGCCGTGTTCGTGGCCTCGGCGTCAAAGGAGCCGTCTGCGCGGAACAGGACCATCTGCGCCGCGTCGACAAAGGCAAAGCCGAGATAGGCGGCCAGAAGCTTGGAGTTCAGATATTCGCCGCGGCTGGCCATATAGTCGCGCTGCGGTGAAGTGCGCAGGTGTGCTTCGATGGCGGCAAAGTCCGGCGCGAGATCGACCTGCAGCTGCAGCTCGGAGATGATATCGGCAAAGCGCTGCCGGATCTCATCGAGCGCGGGGGCAAAATCCTGCCCGGCGCAGGCGGTGTCATAGCAGCGGTAGAGCAGGTCCGTGACCTTCGTATCGCCGGAAAAGCGCTTGCCGGGCGCGGAGGCGACAACGTAGCGGCGGCCGGGGTTTTCGCGGATGATGGCCGCGACCTTTTCAAACTGACCGGCGGTCGCCAGCGAGCTGCCGCCGAATTTCACAACGATGGGGTTCATAAGGGGGCTCCTTTCTGCAAATACCCTGCAGAGGGATGGGATTTTAACGCTATTTTCGCACAAAGGGCCCGTTCCGTCAACTGCAAACTTTTTCAGAATCTCCGATTTGGACAAAATTTATGCGCGCGGCAGAAAAACAGATGTCTTTTTGGTGAGAACGAACAAAACCGCCGGAGGCTGTGCCTCCGGCGGCTGCCATTGAAAAGTCAGCCGATCAGGCTGCAGACGAGATCGGTATATTCGCCGGCGTTTTCGACCGGCAGATCGGCCATCAGCAGCGCCTGCGTGTAGAGGATCTTCACAAGATCCTCGGCCTTCTTCTCATCCTGCGCGACGGCGATCTGCAGCTTGGCGAAGATCGGGTGGTCGGCGTTGAATTCGAGGATACGGTCAGCCTTCATGCCCGAGTTCGGGTCCACGCGCTTGAAATACTTCTCCATCTCAAACGTCATACCCTCCGCCGGGACGACGCTCACGGGGTGACTGCCCAGATTGTCGCTCAGCCGCACGTCCTTGACCTTGTCGCCGAGCGTCTTTTTGACGAAGTCCAGCGTCTGCTTCGACTTTTCACTCTTTTCCTCGGCGGCCTTCTTTTCCTCCTCGGTCTCGAGACCGAGATCGCCCGCTGTGATGGACTTGAGCTCTTTCTCCTGATACTTGCCCAGCGTCTGCGGCACGAAGCCGTCGACCTCGTCGGTCATGAACAGCACGTCGTAGCCCTTCTGCTGCAGCTTTTCCATCTGCGGCAGCTGACCGAGGCGCTCGCGGCTCTCGCCGTTGGCATAGTAGATATACTTCTGATCCTCCGGCATGGCGGCGGCGTATTCCTTGAGGGAGATGAGCTTGCCTTCCTTGCTCGACCAGTAGAGCAGCAGATCCTGCAGCGCCTCTTTTTTCGCGCCGTAGTCGGCCAGCACGCCGTATTTGATCTGCGGGCCGAAGGCGGCGAAGAACTTCTCATATTTCTCGCGGTCGTTGTCCAGCAGCTTCTGCAGCTCAGCCTTGATCTTCTTTTCGAGGTTCCCCGCGATGAACTTCAGCTGGCGGTCATGCTGCAGCATCTCACGGGAGATGTTCAGGCTCAGATCCTGCGAGTCGACCACGCCGCGCACGAAGCGGAAGCAGTCCGGCAGCAGATCGGCGCAGTTCTCCATGATCATGACGCCGGAGGAATACAGCTGCAGGCCCTTCTTGAAGTCCTTGGTATAGAAGTCATACGGCGCCTTGGCCGGAATGTACAGAAGCGCCTTATACGTCACCGCGCCCTCGACATTCGCGTGGATGACGGCGAGCGGGTCTTCGAAGTCAAAGAACTTTTCTTTGTAGAAATTATTGTATTCCTCGTCCGTGACGTCCTTCTTGTTCTTGTTCCAGATCGGGACCATGGAGTTGAGCGTCTCGACCTCGGTATAGGTCTCGTATTCGGGCTTTTCGCTCTGTTCCGTGCCCTCCTTCATGCGGCTCTTTTCGACCGCCATGCGGATGGGGTAGCGGATATAATCGGAATACTTGCGGACCAGCTGCTGCAGCTCCCACGTCTTGAGGAAGCGGGAGTATTTCTCGTCGTCCGTATCGGCCTTGAGCTGCATGATGACGTCCGTACCGGCGTTTGCACGCTCGCAC
>ERZ773225.506-NODE-506-length-57534-cov-4.075280_pt1 | contig 57534 bp, 48 predicted proteins | sample MGYA00580993_ERZ773225 | MGnify/ENA primary metagenome ERZ773225 (study PRJEB29015, sample SAMEA2737748) | human gut metagenome | biome: human gut; feature: human-associated habitat; material: faeces | place: China | collected 2012 ...
CCTGCCGAACCCGAAAGCGAAGAAAAAGTAATCTTCCCGCTTTTGTGAAAACGCCTCTTCGGAGGCGTTTTTTTTCCTGAAAGCTACCAGTTCTGGTAGTCATCTTATTGATATCTCCACTAAAAAAAATTGCGCAACTGCCGATACTTTTTTCGCCATTGTGTGGCTACTGGCCGCGCGGTTAAGAGGCTCTGGACTCTCTATTACACGAAAAAAGGAAAATACATGTCTTTAAAAAAAATCGCGGTTGTTGGCATGATTGTCGCGACAATGACACTGACCGGTTGTGGCGCGATGACCACCGCCGTTAAAAAACGTAACCTTGAAGTGAAAACGCAGATGAGTGAAACCATCTGGCTGGAGCCTTCCAGCGAGAAGACCGTCTACATTCAGGTAAAAAATACCTCTGACAAAGACATGAGTAACCTGCAAACCCTGCTGGCAAATGACCTGTCCGCGAAAGGTTATAAAGTGACCAGCTCACCAGACAGCGCTTATTACTGGGTACAGGCGAACGTATTGAAAGCGGACAAAATGGATCTGCGTGAAGCTCAGGGCTTCCTGAAAACGGGTTATGAAGGAGCCGCGATGGGCGCAGCGTTGGGTGCGGGGATTACCGCCTACAATAGCAACTCCTCTGGTGCGGCGCTGGGTGTTGGTATCGCGGCGGGGCTGATCGGCATGGCTGCGGATGCGATGGTGGAAGACGTAAACTACACCATGGTCACTGACCTGCAGATCTCTGAACGCAGCAAAGCGAAAGTGACAACGGATAACGTTGCGGCGTTGCGTCAAGGGACATCCGGTATCAAGTTGCAAACCAGCAGCGCGCAAGGCGATCGTGCAAAATATCAGACTCGCGTCGTGTCTAATGCTAACAAAGTGAATCTGAAGTTCGAAGAAGCGAAGCCGGTTCTGGAAGCTCAGTTGGCGAAATCTGTCGCTAACATCCTGTAATTTGCTGTGGGTTGCCGGGGGGCGACTACGCCTTACCCGGCCAACTTATCTTTCGAATTGGTATCAGGGCGCTACGGGCTGCCAGGTTTTATCCGGATGGAATGTGGTTAACGCCTGTGCTTTTTGCTGAGAATCAACGCCGAGATCGGCCTGATAGACTTTATCATCACCGTTAATCATAAAACTCATCACGCCGGTGTGATCATAGCTAACAGGCCAGGCCACCATGGCAAAACCGCTGGTTTTGTCGGGAAGGATACGAAAATGATAGCCGTGATAGCCCGTGCCAGGTTCCTGTGGACTAAAGGCCGGACCGAGCGGGCTTGGTGCTTCGCCGGGCGAAACAGGCCAGTACAGACCATCCTTTTTCCCTTCAGAACTGACAATCTTTTGCGCGTATTTCTGGTTCATCGCAAAATAGCTCTGCTGGGCGTCTACATAAGCGTGTAACGCCTCGATAGCCGCGAGTTCGTTACGTCCAATCTCACGGGTCAGGATCTCTTCGGCCGCTTCCTTGATATCAAATTGCCAGCCTGAAGCGTTTTTGACGACCGGGATTGGCAGTTGCCAGTCGCTATCCCCGACCACCAGATGCGCGGTATTGCCGTCGACAACGGTATTATGGCGAACCTTCCAGTCGCGCAGGAAACGATCAACCGCATCAGGATCGACGCCTTCTGGCGGTAGAAAAGCACGCCAGTTTTCCCCGAGCAGGTTGCTCATTGCACTTTCATTTTGCTCACTAATCGCGTTTGCCAGCGCATCGGTCGCCTGGTCTGGTGTGCTGAAGGATTGTTGTGCCATCGCGGCAGCCGAAACCATGAACAACACAATTCCACTGAGTAGTTTATTTTTCATGTCGGTTCCCTTAACGATGACGGAATTCACGGTGTTCAGCACGCCCGCCAGAAGGCTGGCGCGATGGCTGATTACGGGCGACCTGCCGGCTCTGTGCCCCCCGCTGTTGCTGCGCCTGCCAGTTGGCGGAGCGACTGTCGTTCCCGCTCAGCGCATTGGCGCGTGGCTGGCTGGTCCGTTGTTGAAGATTGCGCTGTTGCACATTGCGTTGCTGCGCCGGTTGCGTGACCCGTTTCTCCTGTCGCTGGGCGACTGCCTGACGATTCTCACGTTGCTGTGTGCTTGTCCGTTTCGCGGTTTGCGGTTTGGTATCGTAACCACGGTAGTTATTACGTTGGGAAATTTGCTTCAGCTGTTGGCTGGATGCCTGACGCTGGGCGTCTTTCGTGCCCGTACGCGCCGTCTGCGGGAATGTTTTTCCCGTTGATTTTTCCATTTGGCTCATCGCAGCCTGGCGTTGGCTATCACGGTTGACCGGTCTTTGCTGGGTTGAACTTAAACCTGTAGCCGTGTTAGTGGAGTGGAAGCGGTTATTGAGCTGGTTATTTGGGTATGGCACACCCTCACGATAGGCCGGGTTGTGCTGCCAGGTACGGTTGGCGTCAGTCAGTCGTTGCCCACTGATTTTATTAAAGTTATCAACGTTAATATTGATGTTGTTATCACCATTACGGTTATAGCCGCCATGGTTATCCCAGTCATCATTATGATGGTGATCGTCGTCGTCATCCCAGTCGATGTTGCTGAAGATGGCATAGGTTGTGGCAACACCGAGGCTGAAGCCTAAACCATTAACGAAGCTGTTACCAAACTGCTCACCGGGCGTTGGCGGCAGATAGGTTGGCGGATAGGCGGTGTTCGGCCAGGTACCGTAAACCGTATTCGGGTTATAGGTAGGAACGTACACCACCTGCGGATCGGCGGATTCAATTTTGATTACCGTTGGAGCCGGTGGGGCCGTCGATTGAACTGTTACTCCTTCTTGAGTTTGGGTACGAGGAGGAGGCACATTTTTCACACTCGTGGTGACTGTCTGCTGCGGTGTCGATTGCAACGCACCGGTCTGTTGCGCCAGTGCACGCAGGCGTTGAACGGAATCCATAACATCTTTTGGCTGCGCAAGGAAAGCATCGCCCAGACTTTGTACCCACGGCGGATTTTCACCCATCAGCGACATCAACTGAGGAAAGGCGACCAGCGATTTCACGCTGGGATCCCAGGGCTGGCTGGCAACGGCCTGAATGGCGGCATCGCCCTGCATTTTGGGATTGTCTTTTGACCACTGTGCGGCCTGGATGACGTTAGCCGGATAGGTTGAGGCTATCAAAATTTGCGACAGCAGCGAGTCTGGATAGAGTGCGATAGGTGCAACCCACTGATCGATTTGTGCTGCCGAGTAGGTTGGTGCCACGACGGGCGCTGTTTGGTCGGCCGGGGCAGGGGCCGCTATTGGCGCTGGAGCCGGTGTTGACGGTTGCTGTGCAACGGGGGCCGGAGCCGCAGGCTCCATAGCACGACTTTTAACGAACATCACGCCTGAGGCGGCAAACAGCCCGACACTGCACAAAAGGACAAGCAGATGTGGCTTAAGGGGCAACTTCATAAAATGACTCCAACGAGACAAGCGCTGTGCCGTGAGGCGTTCCTGTTGCCGCGAGTATTATTCACCCGTGTTAGACAGTTTTGACTTTTATTGGGGATTCACCCGGTAGGTCCGGAAAAAGAGTGTGAGGATTTATTACACAATTATATCTGATGGCTGAAAAGTCGCTGGAAAATCCAGCATCTCGCGCTTGAAAATCAACCGTTTCAGGGTGGTTTTAGGTAGCCTGAATTGCGTTCCTCCTTGCCGCTACACCATTCTTAACGATTCAGCCAATTTTTTATGTTGCTTTTTTGTAAACGGATTAACACTTAATGAAAATCCTGTTATTGTGCCTTATGCGGTACCGGGCATTTACCCTACTAACTACTGTCTCACAGGAGCGTGAAGAGAATCGCCCATCTACAAAAGCGCCGCATTATGACAATGAGAGCGAGGAGATATCGTCGTGCTAGAAGAATACCGTAAGCACGTAGCTGAGCGTGCTGCCCAGGGGATTGTGCCAAAACCTTTAGACGCAACCCAAATGGCCGCACTTGTCGAGCTGCTGAAGACCCCGCCTGTGGGCGAAGAAGAATTCCTGTTAGACCTGTTGATCAACCGTGTTCCTCCTGGCGTAGATGAAGCCGCTTATGTTAAAGCTGGTTTTCTCGCTGCCGTCGCGAAAGGCGACACCACCTCCCCGCTGGTTACCCCAGAAAAAGCCATTGAACTGCTGGGCACCATGCAGGGTGGTTACAACATTCATCCGCTGATCGACGCGCTGGATGACGCCAAACTGGCACCGATTGCCGCCAAAGCGCTCTCTTCAACGCTGCTGATGTTCGATAACTTCTACGATGTGGAAGAAAAAGCCAAAGCGGGCAACGAATATGCGAAGCAGGTAATGCAATCCTGGGCCGATGCCGAATGGTTCCTGAACCGTCCGGCTCTGGCTGAAAAAATCACCGTTACCGTCTTTAAAGTTACCGGTGAAACCAACACCGATGACCTCTCTCCGGCACCGGACGCATGGTCCCGCCCAGATATCCCGCTGCACGCGCTGGCGATGCTGAAAAACGCCCGTGAAGGTATCGAACCGGATCAGCCGGGCGTAGTTGGCCCGATCAAACAGATCGAAGAATTGCAGAAAAAAGGTTACCCGCTGGCTTATGTGGGTGATGTTGTCGGTACCGGTTCTTCGCGTAAATCCGCGACCAACTCCGTGCTGTGGTTCATGGGTGACGACATTCCTCATGTGCCGAACAAGCGCGGCGGCGGCCTGTGCCTCGGCGGCAAAATTGCACCTATATTCTTCAACACCATGGAAGATGCGGGCGCACTGCCGATTGAAGTGGACGTGTCGAACATGAACATGGGCGACGTGATTGACGTTTACCCGTTCAAAGGCGAAGTACGCAACCACGAAACAGGCGAACTGCTGGCCAGCTTTGAGCTGAAAACCGAAGTCCTGATCGACGAAGTACGTGCTGGTGGTCGTATTCCGCTGATCATCGGTCGTGGCCTGACCACCAAAGCGCGCGAAGCGCTGGGTCTGCCGCACTCAGACGTCTTCCGTCAGGCGAAAGACGTGGCGGAAAGCAGCCGTGGCTTCTCCCTGGCACAGAAAATGGTTGGCCGCGCCTGCGGCGTGAAAGGTATCCGTCCGGGCGCGTACTGCGAACCGAAGATGACCTCCGTGGGATCTCAGGATACCACCGGCCCAATGACCCGTGACGAACTTAAAGACCTGGCGTGCCTGGGCTTCTCAGCTGACCTGGTGATGCAGTCCTTCTGTCACACCGCTGCCTATCCGAAGCCGGTGGATGTCAATACGCACCATACGCTGCCAGACTTCATCATGAACCGTGGTGGTGTTTCCCTGCGTCCGGGCGACGGCGTTATCCACTCTTGGCTGAACCGTATGCTGCTGCCGGATACCGTAGGTACCGGTGGTGACTCCCATACCCGTTTCCCTATCGGGATCTCCTTCCCAGCAGGTTCTGGTCTGGTGGCGTTTGCTGCAGCGACCGGCGTGATGCCGCTGGATATGCCGGAATCGGTGCTGGTGCGCTTCAAAGGTAAAATGCAGCCGGGTATCACTCTGCGTGACCTGGTTCACGCCATTCCGCTGTACGCGATCAAACAGGGTCTGCTGACCGTTGAGAAGAAAGGTAAGAAGAACATCTTCTCTGGCCGCATCCTTGAAATCGAAGGTCTGCCGGATCTCAAAGTGGAGCAGGCGTTCGAACTGACCGATGCTTCCGCAGAGCGTTCTGCTGCGGGCTGTACCATCAAGCTGAACAAAGAGCCGATCATTGAGTATCTGAACTCTAACATCGTTCTGCTGAAGTGGATGATCGCGGAAGGCTACGGCGACCGTCGTACGCTGGAACGTCGTGTGCAGGGCATGGAAAAATGGCTGGCGGATCCGCAGTTGCTGGAAGCCGACGCTGACGCAGAATACGCGGCGGTGATCGACATTGACCTGGCTGACATCAAAGAACCAATCCTGTGTGCACCGAACGATCCGGACGACGCGCGTCTGCTGTCTGACGTACAGGGTGAGAAGATCGACGAAGTGTTCATCGGCTCCTGCATGACTAACATCGGCCACTTCCGTGCCGCAGGTAAGCTGCTGGATGCGCACAAAGGCCAACTGCCGACACGTCTGTGGGTAGCTCCGCCAACCCGTATGGATGCGGCACAGCTGACCGAAGAAGGTTATTACAGCGTGTTCGGTAAGAGCGGTGCGCGTATCGAAATTCCAGGCTGCTCTCTGTGCATGGGTAACCAGGCGCGTGTCGCCGACGGCGCAACGGTGGTCTCGACCTCTACTCGTAACTTCCCGAACCGTTTAGGTACCGGGGCAAACGTCTACCTGGCTTCTGCGGAGCTGGCGGCGGTTGCGGCGCTGATCGGCAAACTGCCGACGGCGGAAGAGTACCAGACCTATGTGGCGCAGGTGGATAAAACTGCCGTGGATACTTACCGTTATCTGAACTTCGACCAGCTGTCTCAGTATACGGAGAAAGCCGATGGTGTGATTTTCCAGACCGCGGTGTAATGCGCTAACGCGTTTTGTGTAAAAACACATCAATGCCCGGAGAAGTCTGCTTCTCCGGGCATTTTTATTTCTATTCCTTATACCCACTACGCTTTTTTTCTGCCGCGCTGCTGCGATAATTACAGCAAGGCGCGATGCGGTATTGGCGCATTGCCGGGAGTAGAGGAAGACATTATGGATTACGAATTTCTGCGCGATATCACCGGTGTGGTGAAAGTGCGTATGTCGATGGGGCACGAAGCCGTTGGCCACTGGTTTAACGAAGAGGTGAAAGAGAATCTCGCGCTGCTGGATGAAGTTGAACAGGCGGCGAAGACGGTGAAAGGCAGTGAACGCTCCTGGCAGCGAGCAGGGCATGAATACACGCTCTGGCTGGATGGCGAAGAAGTGATGGTTCGCGCTAATCAGTTGGAGTTCTCTGGAGATGAGATGGAAGAGGGGATGAGCTATTACGACGAAGAAAGTTTTTCGCTTTGTGGTGTAGAGGACTTTCTTCAGGTTGTGGCGGCATACCGCGAATTTGTGCAACAGCGTTAATTCATGCGGAGCCAGCGGGCTCCGCTATGTCTGTTACTTCACGTACGCCAACAGGCTCAGAGAATCACGCGCCAGTGCTTTGCATTTCTTTGCCGTGGGGATGCCGATACCGCTGAGATCGCGGTAGCTGTCTTCACCCAGCGCTTTCATATTGAAGGTGTCGTAATTACTCAGATCCCACTGGTTTTGCTGGGCAAAAAAGACCAGTGCGCGACGAATCTGCCCATTAGGCAAATTCTGGTATCCACAGTCATTTTTCAGAAAAACAAAAACTGCCGTTAAATCGGCCATATCTTCGGCTTCGGACTCGCTAAGCGCGTAGCTGTTTGCGCATACGGCCATCAGGCTGCCGAACAAAACTGTTCTGAAAAACGTCTTCATTGCTTCTACCACTGCATCACGGAATTTAAACGTTAGCATACTGCGAGCGAAGCGACGACCTTTATTATTAGCCGTTCACTTGACCTTCCCGTAAGGGGAAGGCTTATGCTTAAAAGATAGCCTGCTTAAGCTGCTGAATATAAGGAAGTGAGAATGCAACGTCGTGACTTTTTAAAGTACTCCGTGGCGCTGGGCGTCGCGTCAGCGTTACCTTTGTGGAGCCGGAGCGTATTTGCCGCCGACCGTCCCGCCTTACCCATTCCTGATCTGTTAACCGCCGATGCTTCGAATCGCATCCAGCTGATCGTGCAAGCCGGGCAGTCAAACTTTGCCGGTAAGACGGCCACGACCTGGGGATATAACGGCAATCTGCTCGGACCTGCGGTCAAGCTGAACAAAGGGCAATCGGTGAACGTGGATATCCATAACCAGCTTGCCGAAGAGACGACGTTGCACTGGCACGGGCTGGAAATCCCTGGTGAAGTCGACGGTGGGCCGCAAGGCATAATCCCGGCGGGCGGGAAACGTTCAGTGACCTTCACGCCGGATCAGCGCGCGGCAACCTGCTGGTTCCACCCTCATCAGCATGGAAAGACCGGTCATCAGGTAGCTATGGGGCTGGCCGGACTGGTGCTGATTGAAGACGAAGAGATTCGCAAGCTGATGCTGCCTAAGCAGTGGGGAATTGATGATGTGCCGGTAATTATTCAGGACAAACAGTTCTCTGCTGATGGGCAGGTTGATTATCAACTGGACATCATGACCGCCGCAGTCGGCTGGTTTGGCGATACGCTGCTGACCAATGGGGCGATTTATCCTCAGCATGCCGCACCGCGCGGCTGGCTGCGCCTGCGTCTGTTGAATGGTTGTAACGCGCGCTCGCTGAACATTGCGGCCAGCGACAATCGTCCTTTGTACGTCATTGCCAGCGACGGTGGGCTGTTGGCGGAACCGGTAAAAGTGACCGAGCTTCCTATGCTGATGGGCGAGCGCTTTGAAGTACTGGTGGATGTCAGTGACGGCAAAGCTTTTGATCTGGTAACTCTGCCAGTCAGCCAGATGGGGATGGCAATTGCGCCATTTGATAAGCCGCACCCGGTGATGCGCGTTCAGCCGCTGCTGATTACCGCTTCCGGCACGTTGCCGGATACGCTGACATCCATGCCATCGCTGCCGTCACTGGAAGGTCTGACGGTGCGCAAGCTGCAGCTGTCGATGGATCCGATGCTCGATATGATGGGCATGCAAATGCTGATGAAGAAATTCGGCGGTCAGGCCATGGCGGGTATGGATCATGGAAAGATGATGGGCCATATGAATAATGACAATATGGACCACGGCAATATGAATCATGGCAATATGAACCACGGTGAGATGGGGAATATGCAGCATGGCAACATGGGCAACATGAAGCATGGCGGATCGTTTGATTTCCATAATGCCAACCGGATTAATGGTCAGGCGTTTGATATGAATAAACCGATGTTTGCCGCGGCAAAAGGGCAGCATGAACGCTGGGTGATTTCTGGTCAGGGCGACATGATGCTGCATCCGTTCCACATTCACGGCACGCAGTTCCGCATTCTGTCTGAGAATGGCAAAGCGCCTGCCGCACACCGTGCGGGATGGAAGGACACGGTACGGGTAGAAGGCGGCGTGAGCGAGGTATTGGTTAAGTTTGACCATGACGCGCCAAAAGAGCATGCCTATATGGCGCATTGCCATTTGTTAGAGCATGAAGATACCGGCATGATGCTCGGATTCACCGTCTAAAAAAATCGCGCTGTGCTTATCCGGCCTACAGAAATCTCTCGTAAGCCGGATGAGACACAGTCTCTTTACAGCGTTTCATCGCACGACTCCCTCCTCCTGCTAATTCTGCTATTGCACATAAAGTAATCGCCTTTAGAGCCGATAATCATTGGGTACCCAATGTGAGTTCAATGGATGAAATACTATGATTAAAAATGTGCGCGTTATTACCGGCATTCTTCTGGTTCTCGCCATTTTCTGTTTGCTACAGGCCGTGACAGGAAGTTTTTTTTATTCTGCAGTAAACAATGATCGCCATAATTTCCAGAACTCAGGCACCCTGAATGCCCAACAGGAAAATCTGAGTGATAGCGTCAATACGCTGATTAAAACCCGGGTAACGGTAACCCGCGTAGCAATTCGTTTCTTAAAGAACCAACGCGATCCGGCCTCACTGGCGGCAATTGATACTTTGCTAAAAACGGCGAGTGAGTCGATGAAGAAGGCTGAGGGATACTTCGCGCATTATCAGTCATTGCCGCAGGTGTCGGGGCAGAATCCGCAAATTGCATCTGAAATGGAAAAACAGTATCGGCAGATGCACGACGTGATGGCGTTATCGATAGAGTATCTGCGCGCGAATAACTATCAGGCCTATGGCGATCTTGATGCTCAGAAGGCGCAAGATGAAATGGAAGCCAGTTATGACCAGTGGCGTAACGAAAATAATGCGTTGCTTCAGCACGCGGCGGCGGAGAATCAGCACAGCTTTACCCGCATGCAATGGACATTAGGGGCAATTGTCGTCGCTGTGCTCATCGTTCTGGGCATGATCTGGAGTGGGTTGCAGCATATGCTGCTTAAACCCCTGGCGCAGATTATGGAGCATATTCGCATTATTACCCGTGGTGATTTGACCCATCAACTCGACGTCCAGGGACGTAATGAAATGGGGCGTTTGGCGACGGGGTTAGATGAAATGCGACAGTCGCTGATTTCGACAGTCACGTCGGTGCGTAACAGTTCAGAAACGATTCATAGCGGTGCAGCGGAAATCTCGTCAGGTAACAACGATCTGTCTTCGCGTACCGAACAGCAGGCTGCTTCACTTGAAGAGACTGCCGCCAGCATGGAACAGCTTACTGCAACCGTGAAGCAAAATACGGACAATGCGAAACAGGCGACTCAACTGGCTAAGAATGCGTCTGATACTGCCGCGCGTGGTGGACGGGTTGTTGATACTGTCGTGCACACGATGAGTGAAATTGCCGGTAGTTCACAGCAAATTGCGCAGATCACCAGCGTCATCGACAGCATTGCTTTCCAGACCAATATTCTGGCGCTCAACGCGGCGGTTGAGGCAGCCAGAGCAGGAGAGCAGGGACGAGGATTTGCTGTTGTAGCGGGTGAAGTCCGTACTCTGGCAAGCCGTAGCGCTCAGGCAGCCAAAGAGATCAAAGCGTTGATTGATAACTCAACTCACAGCGTGGGGATGGGATCTCAGCAGGTGTCGGACGCGGGTAAAACGATGAAAGAGATTGTCGCTGCGGTCACCCGCGTGACGGACATCATGGGGGAAATCGCCTCAGCCTCAGAGGAACAGAGTCGGGGGATTGAGCAAGTGAGTCTCGCGGTCTCGCAGATGGACAGTGTCACACAACAAAACGCCGCGCTGGTAGAAGAGTCTGCCGCCGCCGCCGCTTCGTTGGAACAACAAGCTGAACAGTTACGCCTGGCCGTGGCAGCATTTCGCATCACTCGCGATACCTCGAACAGTGAGCATCGGAAACCGCCTAAGGATGCTCCGCAAGCAACCTCTGCAGGGAGTACGACACAAGACCCGCATTGGGAAACGTTTTAGCCACATGCTGTCGTGCGAACCAGGTTTTGCTTAATAAGCATACAAAAAACGACGCAAACGGGTTCTCCTGTGAACTATCAGAGGAACCCGCTCTCTTTACTGGTATACTTCATCAACTGAATTGTTTGTATGCTGTCGCAAGTTTTGTGGTTAGAGCGGGTCGCCGTCTGTCAGTCGGTGTATCAACGTAAGCGCTTTCTTTCGATCTGCATGATGTGTCAACTGATAAAAATCAGTGAGTTATAGGGTTTATGAAACATACTGTTGAAGTGATGATCCCGGAAGCGGAGATCAAAGCGCGTATTGCTGAACTGGGGCGCCAGATTAACGAACGTTACAAAGACAGCGGCAGCGATATGGTGCTGGTTGGTCTGTTACGTGGCTCATTTATGTTTATGGCGGATCTGTGCCGTGAAGTGCATGTCTCCCACGAAGTCGATTTCATGACGGCATCCAGCTATGGCAGCGGAATGTCTACTACGCGTGATGTTAAAATCCTGAAAGACCTGGATGAAGACATTCGTGGCAAAGACGTGCTGATTGTCGAAGACATCATCGACTCCGGCAATACGCTGTCCAAAGTGCGTGAAATTCTGAGCCTGCGCGAGCCGAAATCCCTGGCTATCTGCACGCTGCTGGACAAACCTTCTCGTCGTGAAGTGAATGTTCCGGTCGAGTTTATCGGATTCTCTATTCCAGATGAGTTTGTGGTCGGTTACGGCATTGACTATGCCCAGCGTTATCGCCATCTGCCGTATGTTGGCAAAGTGGTGCTGCTGGACGAGTAATTGGCGGGAGCGCCTGATGGCGCTTCGCTTATCAGACCTACGGCGTAGGTTTGTAGGCCGGGTAAGGCGTCTCCGCCTCCCGGCAATGTCACATTATTTATGGTTGCTGTGTTTCTGACTCAGGTTAGACAACCCCTGGCGATAGCGCTGCTCCAGAGTTTCGCGGCTGGTGGCGGTGACGTCGAGATCGCGCAATAGACCGTCATGAATACCGTAAGCCCAGCCGTGAATGGTAACTTTCTGACCGCGCTTCCAGGCTGAACGCATAATGGTTGAGTGGCCGAGGTTGTAGACCTGCTCCATGACATTCAGTTCGCATAGGGTGTCCATGCGACGTTCCTGCGGCATTTCGCCCAGCAGTGAGCTGTGTTTGAACCAGATATCGCGGATGTGCAGTAACCAGTTATCAATCAGCCCTTGTTCTTTATTTTCAATCGCCGCCTGGACGCCGCCGCATCCGTAGTGGCCGCATATAATAATATGTTCCACTTCCAGCACATCCACCGCATACTGAACGACTGAGAGACAGTTCAGGTCAGTGTGAATAACCAGATTGGCAACATTGCGGTGAACAAATAATTCGCCCGGTTCAAGACCGGTTAATCGTTCAGCGGGGACGCGGCTATCGGAACATCCAATCCATAGAAAACGCGGATTCTGTGCATGCGTCAGCGTTTCAAAAAATCCGGGATCCTCTTCTACCAGCATCTTTGACCATAGTGCATTGTTGCTGATGAGTGTATCTATGTCTTTCATGGAGTTGTACGACCCGAAGCCAGATAAATTCGATGGGCTAATATAGGGTAACTCCAGCATTAATTAAACTATATATAAAATGTCAGAACGTAAGGTAAGTAAAAAACCATGACCATTGCTCTGGAACTTCAACAACTTAAAAAAACCTATCCCGGTGGCGTTCAAGCGTTACGCGGGATAGATTTGCAAGTCGAAGCGGGTGATTTTTATGCGCTTTTGGGACCGAATGGCGCAGGAAAGTCCACCACCATTGGAATAATCAGCTCGCTAGTGAACAAAACCTCCGGGCGGGTGAGCGTCTTCGGATACGATCTCGAAAAAGATACGGTTAACGCGAAACGCCAGCTTGGTCTGGTACCGCAGGAGTTTAACTTTAACCCGTTTGAAACCGTGCAGCAGATCGTGGTCAACCAGGCGGGTTACTACGGCGTTGAGCATAAAGAGGCGGTCAAACGCAGCGAATTATATTTAAAGCAGCTCGATTTATGGGAAAAACGTAACGAGCGTGCGCGCATGCTTTCCGGCGGAATGAAACGCCGTCTGATGATTGCTCGTGCTCTGATGCACGAACCAAAATTACTCATCCTGGATGAACCAACGGCGGGTGTCGACATTGAACTGCGTCGTTCAATGTGGGGCTTTTTAAAGGATTTAAACGACAAAGGCACCACCATTATTCTGACCACTCACTACCTCGAAGAAGCAGAAATGCTGTGTCGCAATATCGGCATTATTCAGCACGGCGAGTTGGTGGAAAACACCTCGATGAAGGGGCTGCTCTCCAAGCTGAAATCCGAAACCTTTATCCTCGATCTGGCGCCGAAAAGCCCGTTGCCGAAACTGGACGGTTATCAGTACCGGCTGGTAGACACTTCCACGCTGGAAGTGGAGGTGCTGCGTGAACAGGGGGTTAACAGCGTCTTCTCTCAGCTGAGCGCGCAGGGCATTCAGGTATTGAGTATGCGTAACAAAGCGAACCGACTGGAAGAACTGTTTGTTTCTCTGGTTCATGAAAAACAAGGAGATCGCGCATGATGCAGCTTTATTGGGTGGCGCTGAAAAGCATCTGGGCGAAAGAGATCCACCGCTTTATGCGTATCTGGGTTCAGACTCTGGTTCCCCCCGTCATCACCATGACGCTCTATTTTATTATCTTTGGTAACCTGATCGGCTCGCGTATCGGCGAAATGCATGGTTTTAGCTACATGCAGTTTATCGTGCCGGGGCTGATTATGATGGCGGTGATCACCAACTCGTACGCGAACGTGGCATCGTCATTCTTCAGCGCTAAGTTTCAACGCAATATTGAAGAGCTGCTGGTCGCCCCGGTACCAACGCACGTGATCATCGCCGGTTTCGTCGGCGGCGGCGTGGCACGTGGCTTGTGCGTAGGCATTCTGGTAACGGCTATTTCACTGTTCTTCGTGCCTTTCCAGGTGCATTCTTGGGTCTTTGTGGCGCTTACGCTGATGTTAACGGCGGTACTGTTCTCGCTGGCCGGTTTGCTGAACGCAGTCTTTGCTAAAACCTTTGACGATATCAGCCTGATCCCAACCTTCGTACTGACACCACTGACCTATCTGGGTGGCGTGTTCTATTCGCTAACGCTGCTGCCACCGTTCTGGCAGGGGCTGTCGCATCTGAACCCGATTGTCTACATGATTAGCGGTTTCCGCTACGGCTTCCTGGGGATTCATGATGTTCCGCTAGTCACCACGTTTGGTGTGCTGGTGGTGTTTATCGCTGCGTTTTATTTGCTGTGCTGGTACCTGATTCAGCGCGGACGCGGCCTGCGCAGCTAATTCTTTCTTCCTCTCCTTGCCTGGGAGAGGAAGACTTTTGATGCTTGTCACCATTACGGATTTATCACACTGATAAACTACTTGCCTGCTAAGGAGGTAGGCAATGTTAGGTTGGGTAATTACCTGTCATGACGATAAGGCACAGGATATGCTGCATCGTCTGGAGAAAAAGTACGGCCCGTTGGCCCAATGTCAGGCGGTAAGTTTTTGGCGTGGACTCAGCTCGAATATGCTAAGCCGCATGATGTGCCATGCTCTGCATGCTACAGATTCAGGTGAGGGTGTGGTATTCCTGACGGATATGGCTGGGGCTGCGCCTTACCGTGTCGCGTCGTTAATGAGCCATAAACATCCCCAGTGTGAAGTGATTTCTGGCATCAGCTATCCATTACTTGAGCGAATGATTTCGTCTCGGGAATCTATGAGCAGTTCAGCGTTTCGCGATTGCATCGTCGCACTTGGCGGCCCCGAAGTCTCCAGTCTCTGGCATCAGCAACAAAAAAATCCCCCCTTCGTGTTGAAGCATGATTTGTATGAGTATTAATCATTGGTATTGATGATGCTTTTGCTACAATAGCCGAGGTTACTCGCCTCGGTTATCTCATATGGTTATGCGCGTTCTGCTTGTTTTATTGCTCCTGTTTTCTGGCAGCGTCGCTGCGGCTTTGCCTGCTCGTTATATGCAAACCACCGAAGCCGCCGCCGTATGGGCGCAGATTGGCAATAAGATGGTGACGGTTGGGAATATTCGCGCCGGGCAGATCCTCGCTGTTGAGCCTATTGCGGCAGACTATTACGAATTTTCCTTTGGTTTTGGCACCGGGTTTATTGATAAGGGACACCTGGAGCCCGTTCAGGGGCGGCAGAAAGTCGATGATGGTCTGGGCGATCTCAATAAACCGCTCAGTAACCAAAGTCTGATAACCTGGAAAGATACATCGGTTTATAACGCTCCGGATGTCGGTAGCGCCCCGTTTGGCGTGCTGGCGGATAATCTGCGTTATCCGATTATCAGCAAGCTTAAAGACCGACTCAACCAGAGCTGGTACCAGATTCGCATTGGTGGCCGACTGGCCTATGTTAGCGCGCTGGATGCGCAGGAAGACAACGGTATCCCGGTGTTAACCTACCATCATATTTTGCGCGATGAAGAGAATACCCGCTTTCGCCATACCTCCACCACAACCTCCGTTCGCGCTTTCAGCAACCAGATGGCCTGGCTTCAGGATCGCGGCTACACCACGCTGACGATGTATCAACTGGAAGGCTACGTGCAGAATAAAATGAATCTCCCGGCGCGAGCGGTGGTGCTGACTTTTGATGATGGTCTCAAGTCAGTGAGCCGTTATGCTTACCCCATTTTGAAGCAGCACGGCATGAAGGCCACGGCGTTTATCATCTCCTCACGCATCAAGCGCCACCCGCAGAAGTGGGATCCGAAATCGCTGCAGTTTATGAGTCTCTCTGAACTGAACGAGATCCGGGACGTGTTCGACTTCCAGTCGCATACCCATTTTTTGCATCGGGTTGATGCGAATCGCCGGCCGATCCTACTGAGTCGCAGCTATCATAATATTCTGTTCGATTTCGCCCGTTCGCGCCGGGCATTGTCCCAGTTTAATCCTCACGTTCTGTATCTTTCGTATCCGTTTGGGGGTTATAACGCCACGGCGGTAAAAGCAGCAGGCGACGCGGGATTCCACATGGCGGTCACCACGGTGAGAGGGAAGGTTAAGCCGGGAGATAATCAGTTCTTATTGAAAAGGCTTTATATTTTAAGGACGGATTCGCTGGAGACGATGTCGCGGCTGATAGTTAATCAACCGCAGGGGTAATGGCAGGTTGTTCAACGGGAAATGATGGAACAAGTTTATATCTAATACAATCATCGGAAACGACTAAACTGTTCCTGCTGGCCTGTTTAAAGCCACTGGCATTTTTAGTATAACCTACGACTCATTACTGCCGGGGCATTTAATGTCGTAAATTCAGCTGTGAATATATTACCGACTCACGGGAGTAGCAAATGCAATGCTCCGCCACTGTATTTAGATGAGGTATTGCTATAGCCGTTCTTGAAACTGCATTCAAGTGCAGAGCATATCGTTTCAAAATATAACACACAAGTGTTAACCATCAATCCTGTTTATATATGTCCTTCATGTTTTTTGAACATATTCTTCCTTTCCAGGCATTTCTATTCATAGGTGACATTGACAGTGGCCTGACTGGTCACCAGACCCGCAGAAACAACCCCTGTGTTTTGATAGCGGGCACTAAATGAGTATTCACCTGGCCAGGTGCTCTGAGCATCAAGCAATAAATTTGAACTGCCATCGGCATTGAGCACGTTGGTTTTTAAATCTTTGGAAAAAACGACAACCCCAACATTTTCAGCTGCGCCAGCTGTGGCATTGTTTTTAAATACCTGGTACTGGTTGTCGCTGAACCCTGACTTTGGCGTAAATGTAAACTTCAGTTGTTTGACACTATTATTATTTTCAGAACAACTGTTAACCATGATGCTAAATGGTGTACCGGGTTCATTATCAGTAGGGGTTAAACGATCGCTATTATCACTGTTGTAAAACCAACTGCGCTTGACGGTCGGCAAATAAATTTCGCCATCATTTTGTAGGCTAATTTCACAAGTCGAGTTGATAATATTGGCTGTCAGGTTTGCATTGATGCCTGAGCTTGCCTGGCTTACGCCAGGCAAAATGCCACCAGCCAAGCCCATAAGCAACACAAGACCGGGCTGGCACAGAGTAAACGGTGATTGTTGCATGATAAATCCTGTCTTACGGATAAGCGATAGTGAATGTGACCGGCGCGCTCGCAGCACCTGTACCGACATCTGCGATCGTGTTGCCTTTACCGATCACGATACGTGAATTCATCGGAAACTCGCCTACACCACCAGCGATGGTCACTTCCTGTGGGGCTGGTGGGGTTTTGCACTTAAGCATTACGCCTGAATCGACCTGACCAGACCACACTTCAAATCCCGTCGCTAAACCAGCGCCGTATGAATCACCGTCAAAACTCGTCCCTGAGCACTTTCCGCCAGTGGTTGACGCGGCGGCGACCGTGGCTTTTTCCACGCCAGAGCAATCGCTGAAGGTGATTTTTAGCGGTTCAACGCGGGTTTTATTGACCAGGTCTGACTTATAGACATCGCCAAACGCAATTTCAGAGGCCGGTGTCCCCGCTCCGTTCACCAGTTTTGCTGTACAGGTGCCGGATACGACTTTACTCTCAAACGTCATTTTAAGGCTGGAGGTTCCCGTAATGGCTGCATTTGCCATTCCTGCAAAGAAGAGCGCAGAAACGGAAAGTGCGATATAAGTCATATTAATTTTCATAGTAGAGCTCCGTCTTCTTGCTCAAATTATTCGTAAGTAAATTCAAAAGTGCCAGCAGCCGAGAAATCACCTATGGTCATTTTTCCAGCACTGGTTTCGCTAAGAGTGGCAATTAACGGCACTTCTTTATTGGTAATTTCAGCAGCAGACCAAACAAGACGTTCGCTGTCAGTGGTTGAGTTAATTTTAAAGGGCGAATTCGGTGCTGACGCCCGAGCAATAGTCACAGCGGCCCAGTTGGCGCCACCATTAGCTACAGTTATTTGGTTTACCAGCCCTGTTAGCAGTGAAGCCGCTGGTGTACCTTTAACGGTGGTTTTCAGCGATCTCAGTGAGGAAGGGCACTCAACGATTTCAATTTTAAAATTCGCCGTTGCGGTGCCAGCCTTAACCGCATCCAGACGTACCTGGCCGTTGCTGTCACCGATTTTCAGCGTTTGTTCAGTATCGGAACCCGTACCACCGACCAGCTTCATGTTACAGGTGGTTTCCAACAAATTAGCTGTAAAGGTCACATTAAGGTCAGTGGCGTTTGCCGTCCCTAACGATGTCAGTGTTGTCAAAGCAATGACAGACATGCTGAAGAGGTTTTTTTTCATATAAACTCTCATTTATTTTCCCTAAAAATTACATTTGGCACACTTGGTTGCTCAGGACTGTTGTGAGCCCTGCCTTTGTGGTATTTCCTGAAATGTTATAGTGAACGGTACATTCACTATTGTTTTCATTTCCCCATACCACGCGAAGAACACCTTGATCTTCAATTCCGCGTACATAAGCCTGTCCGGCTTGTCCTACAGTACCGACGGATTCATTTTTCTCATTCATGACATCTGCGCCTAAAGGAATAAAACCTTTATCGCTACGCTGAAGTTCTAATACTAAAGAGCGTGACTCATCGGTCTCGAAATTAATGAGTACAACGGATCCGCTGCGAGGTACGGTAGTCTCTGTGGTATTTTTCACTTCTACGTCTTTTTCCAGTGAACTAATATCCAGAGAGACTCTATTTTCACGATAGGCAGACATATACGGTAAAATTCCGTAGCCTGAGTCGCCAATTTTACCGTTACCATATCCCACGCCTGCACCCGTAGCCCCGCTGGCTTTAACGAGTGCGATGGAGTCATTATCACCAATACTGCCTGGTGCAAACGCAATACCACCGGAATGCAATACCATGCCGCCACTATAGGTTGCGGAATATTGCTTACTATTATCGTCAGAAAATGAAGCTGATACGCCTAATGGGCCGTAGCCGCTATTCCAGGATGTAAATCCACTGAGTTGGTTTGTATCACCATAATTACCGCTATTAGACGCAGTGCTGATGGAATAACTGACCTCATTGTCTTTTGTATTGCCACTGGCAGAACTGTTAAAGCTGGTACCGCCTTTAAGATCGGAACGTAATCCCATATTAATATTAGAGAAGCCACCGCTATGAGTACTGTCTTTGGCGAAAACGCTTAACGGAATGCTCAGATTTACATAAATGCTGTCATCTTTTTTCCCGTCCTGATCGTAAGAGCGTTGAACAGAAATACTGTAGCTACCGTAAGTAAAACTATTGTTGTATCCGATGTTGTAGTCGGAATTTGACCCTACCCCGTTCCAGTAATCCTGCCATGTCCCATTGATAAACAGGGAACCGAGATCGTTTTCACCTGCTTTGAGCGGTTGGTTGATACTGAGCTGAATCTGGTTTTTGGTGCGCTGATAGTCGTCATACAGTGCATTATTTGATTCATAGCTACGGTTGGCGTATTTCTGCTGCTTAACACTGTCTTGCAGTTGTGCAGCGTCATTCAAACTTAGGTAATCCTCTGTAGAGAAACGATAAGCCGCTACGTTAAAGGAGGTGTTCGTTTGTTCAATCTGTTTACTGTACGTTAATCGATAACTTTTACCGGTGAGCGTATCCAGGCCCTCGATATCGGCATGCGATTGTGTGATATCAAACGCAAATGCACCCAGGGTGGTATTCATCGCCAGGCCCGCGATGCCTGCGTAGAAGTCCATATCGCTGTACTGCACGCCAGCATAGCCTGTGAAGGTATTGTTTATACCGTAGTAGAGCGTGCCGTAACCTATTTTGGGCCTTTCAGCGAGTGAGTCGTCATTTAATTCACCCACGCCAAAGTCCCAGCGTGCTGAGCCAGGGCGCAGCATCTGAGTGACGGAAGAGAATGGAACGGTAAACGTACGTTTACTTCCGTCAGATTCTTCGACCGTGACGATAAGATCGTTACCATAACCTGTTGTGCTCAGGTCATTAATTTCAAAAGGTCCCGGTGGTACAGATGTTTCGTAGATTTTATTGCCGCTCTGCACAACAGAGACTTTGGCGTTACTGTTCGCCGTACCACGGATAACCGGTGCATAACCGGTCGAGCCTGTTGGCAGCATTCGGTCGTCATTGTATATACGTGCTCCGCGAAGGCTCAACGAATCGAAAGCTTCGCCACGCGTATAGGAGTCACCGATGACAAACTGTCCTGTAAGGGCGGTGATATCGCGTTGCAGATAAATATCCTGGCTGGAGTATTTACTGCCGTTATCCTTGTCCCATGCCAGGTTGCCCCGTGAACGCAGACGCCATGCTCCCATATTGAGCCCGTAACGCAGGCCCATATAAGCACTTTCAGATGTCGTACCGTTACCTTCGCTATGCCAGCCGTTGATGTCATAAGACACCAGCGCGGCTGGGATACCATCTTCCCACAGCGAAGGATCGACGTAACCTTCAGGGCGCTTGAGGATATAGATTTGCGGAAAAATGAGATCTAAGATCTGTTTGCCACTGTCGTAATTCGTCGTTGCACCTGAAAAAGATGTTTTAATATCAATGCATGTTTCATTATCTTCGTTGTCCACAGAGTCATCGAGTTCACTGAGATCAATACCGCTTTGTGTTAACAACAGCTTCGTTATGCAAGGTGTCGCGCGTGGCGTTCCGTTATCTTTAAATGTTATATCCGTTGTTGATTTTAACTTATTGTTAAGACTGATCTTGGTACGATATGTCCCTGGAGCAACAGGGTTGCCACGTGCAAAACGGCTAACGTCAATATTTGTACCGCCATTCAGTAAAAACTGATCGTTAAACTCGACCGCTTCTTCACTTTCAGTCGTGTTTTCAACGGGGACTTTATTTTCTGCATATGCATGCAACGATAATGTCGCATTAATGGCAATGCAGAGTAGAGAGCGTCGAAACAACATGGCAGTTCCATTTAATCATAGCGGACAGAAGCTATCCGCGGAGTGAAGGCTATAATGTTTTATTAATTAATAAGAACTATTTCACTATGGCTTCATGTTTATCAACACCGCCGCTATCGTTAATCGTTTCAAACAGCACGTTCCCAGAGGCCGTTGACGATAATCCTTTGATGGTCATGGCTATATCGCTAAACGGCAGAATTGATTTATGTTCAACCTCAAAGGATTTTTGCGTGGTTTTCAGTTTTACAGCGGAGATAGCGACATTATACGGTGACGCATTATGTGCAATAAGTTGCACATTATTTCCCTCTGTCTTCTGAGTCCAGGTGAGATTATCTGCGGCATCGAGAGGAGAACCTTTTAATCCTTCTGGACGGAAGAAGAATTTAATACGTGTACGGAATGCCAACTGAAGTAGGTTGAGGCTTTCACCGTCTTTTGCTTTTGATTTTGGCGGGATTTCTAATACGTTAAACCAAAAGAGTGATTCGCGATCCTGTGGCAGCGGTTTACCCATGTAGGTAATACGCACAGACTGCCCTTTTTTCGGATCGATGCGTGATACTGGTGGGGTGATCACAAAGGGTAATTTAAGTTCCTGAGGGTCAACGTCTTCACGACCGTCATCTAACCATGTTTGAACCAAAAGAGGTTTATTACCTCGGTTGTCGAGATCGACGATGACATCTTTAGAAGACTGAGGATAAACAATTCGTGTACCAGAAATAACAATATCAGCGCTTGCCTGAAAGGTGACCAGACATGGTATTAAAAATAATGCCGTTTTTAATCCTTTAAATACAGATTTATTATACATTTTCCACTTCCTGTTGGAATGATATTGATAATCCCCCAGTCAGGCTGGGGGATTCATTACTTTAATGAAATACGAAAGTATTATTCGTAAATCATAGTGAAGGCAACTTGTGCCTGCACGGTACCAGCAGATACTGGGCTATTTGTTGCATCCCATTTTTGACCCTGGGTATAAGCCACTTTGTAGTACAGGTTGCCTGTACCGGCGCCATCGATGGTTACTTTCTGAGTGTTGTTGGTTTGGTCAATTTTGATCTGATCGGTAGCAGAGTTACCATCGTTGCTCAGCACCAGGTTAACGTTCTGAGCAGCGCCTTCAGCATTTGATGGTGGAATCAGCAGACCGGAGTCAGAAGAAGTAGTACCTGCCCATGACTTGAACTGTGCAGATGCCTTTTTAATTGTATCTGGGTCACAGCCGGTCAGAGACAGGTTGAATTTCTTCTCACCCAGGGTGCTGGATGCGCCCAGCGCATTTGCAAAGTCTTTTACGAAAACGGTATCCAGAGTAACGTCGAAGTCGTTACCGCTCTGGTCGATTTTCTGATCCAGAGAAACCTGGCAGGTGTTATTGGAAACCATACCGTGGAAAGTAATAGTACCTGTATCAGGGGTTGCAGCAATTGCAGAACCTGCACTCAGAGCCATTGCTACCGCAGCAGCCATACTTATTTTTTTTAAAGACATTTTAATATCCATATTTTGAATACAATAATGTGCAAATATATCGTTAAATATATCTGCTTAGGTTGAAATGTTATTTCGAATGTGAGTTTATTATCGTTGTTTTGAAAACTAAATAGCTCGGGGGTGATTAAATCTACAGATGGTATTAAGAGTTTCTTAAATCAATTACATATGAAATATGTGGGTGTGATTATATAGGTAATTGATATTTGAGTTGGTAATATAATTTGTGAGGAGGAGCTCATTCACTATAATGATAGTTAAGTGAATGAGCTATATATATTCAGGCAACCTGTACCGGAATAGCTTTCGCGGTGCGCTTCATCTCGTTGTCGCCTTCAAAATAGGCCACTTTCGGACGCCAGGTGCGGGCTTCTTCGTCAGACATGGTGACGAAGCTGGCGATAATGACAATATCGCCAACATCAGCGCAATGCGCCGCTGCTCCGTTCACCGAGATGATTCTGGAGCCGCGTTCAGCCGCAATTGCATAGGTTGAGAAACGTTTACCGTTGGTTACGTTCCAGATATCAATAGCTTCGTTTTCCAGAATACCTGAGGCATCGAGGAAATCCTGGTCGATGGCGCAGGAGCCTTCGTAATGCAGGTCCGCCTGCGTGACTTTTACGCGGTGGAGCTTGCCTTGCAGCATGGTGCGAATCATAACTTCTATACCCTGTCGTTTACCTTGGCTAAGCAGACGAAACTGGCCTGCTTTGAGAAATTCTCAGGCAGTATTGCCCGATTTTTAACCCCTGTCTACTGGGCTAATGTAACGCTTTGATTATCGATCAGACGCGCCTGACCCAGCCAGGCGGCAGCCAGAATCACCGCGCGTTTGCTGGTTTCCGTCAGCTCCAGCAGCGTGTCGGCATCACGAATCTGAATATCGTCGGCGCGGAAGCCTTTTTCATTCAGCTCCTGCTCGGCAATAGCAATAATCTCCTGCAACTCACGATTACCCGCAATCAGTTTTTCTGCGATGCTATTCATCACTTTGTGCAGACCCGGCGCAATTTTACGCTGTTCTGCGGTCAGATAACCGTTACGTGAGCTAAGCGCCAGGCCGTCTTTGGCGCGAATAATCGGCACGCCAACGATCTCAATGTCATAACCCATATCCGCCACCATTTTGCGGATCAGCGCCAACTGTTGGAAATCTTTCTCGCCGAAGCAGGCGAGGTCAGGCTGGATAAGGTTGAACAGCTTGCTGACGATAGTGGAAACGCCACGGAAATGGCCCGGACGGCTGGCACCTTCCAGCATGGTGGAGAGACCGGGAACCTCAACAAAAGTCTGGCCTTCCAGACCCTGTGGATAGATTTCCTCAACGGCTGGTGCAAAAACATAATCGACTTTGCGCTTGTTCAGCTTTTCACAATCTTCCTGCAGTGTGCGCGGATAACGCACCAGATCGTCCGGTCGGTCAAACTGCATCGGGTTGACGAAAATGCTGGCGATTACCACATCAGCCCGGGCTTTTGCCTCATCGACCAGCTTCATATGGCCGTCGTGCAGATTTCCCATGGTGGGAACCAGTGCGATGCGTTTACCTTCCTGACGCAGACGACGAATATGCTGGCGCAGCAGCGGCAGGGTTTCAATAATTAACACAACAAGACTCCTTAAATACGATGCCTGATGGCGCTTCGCTTATCAGGCCTACGCGTGAAGATGTAGGCCGGATAAGGCGCGTAGCGTCACCATCCGGCGTAATGGCGTGCTGGCGGATAAATTAATGGAAGCTGTGTTCTTCGCCCGGGTAAACGCCGGACTCCACTTCAGTCATATACTGCCGCACTGCGGCGCGCATGTCGCCTGCTTCATTGAGGAAATTCTTCGCAAATTTCGGGATATGACCACCGGTAATGCCAAACGCATCGTGCATGACGAGAATTTGCCCGTCCGTGACGTTACCTGCGCCAATACCGATAACCGGAATAGACAGTGCTTCAGTGACGCGCTTCGCCAACTCAACCGGCACGCACTCCAGCACCAACAGCTGAGCGCCAGCGGCTTCTAAGGCCAGCGCGTCATCCAGCAGCACTTGTCCGGCATTGCCGCGGCCCTGAATTTTATAGCCGCCAAACACGTTCACCGACTGCGGGGTTAACCCCAGATGGCCGCAAACCGGTACGGCGCGTTCGGTGAGCATTTTCACCGTATCAACCAGCCACGCGCCGCCTTCAATTTTGACCATGTTGGCGCCCGCACGCATAACCACCGCGGCGTTTTCAAACGCCTGTTCCGGCGTGGCGTACGTCATAAATGGGAGATCGGAAAGCAGTAGACAGTTAGGAGCGCCACGGCGGACGGCACGGGTATGATAAGCGATATCTTCAACGGTCACAGGAAGCGTGGAATCATGTCCCTGAACGGTCATGCCCAGCGAGTCGCCGACCAGCATCACATTGATGCCTTCGTCGGCGAACAGTTTGGCAAAGCTGTAGTCGTAGGCGGTGATGGTGGCGAAGCGCTTTTTCTCTTGTTTGCATTTCTGCAGCAGCGAAATGGTGGTCGGTTTCATCATAACCCCTGTTGGTCATAGATTGTATGAATGCAATAGGCGCATTGTAGGGGAAGGGGGGCGGGAACGTTAGCCCTTTGTGGGGAAATCCCACAAAGGGGGGGGATGAACAATTATCAAGGGTAGTCGATGGTAAAGATACCGTTGGCCTTAAAGTTACCAGAGCCGATTTTCTGATTGCTGTCGCGCTTAAGCGTGGCGAGGAAATTCAGCGTATGGGTTTGTACCTTGCCGTTTTCGCTGGCCCCATAGATGTTGTCATCCCCGGAGGTGTTGCGCTGATCGTTATATACCGAGGTGGATTCATTCGGAATCATCAACGTTTGCGGGCTGTAGTTATTGGCTGCGCCGCGAATTTCCAGCCCCACGCCGGTGGCATGGTTGAGGGTGAGCATGTTGCCGAGCAGGGTGGTATCGGTTGCGACGGTGGTGGACGCGAGCGTGACGTTAATATTGCGCAGCCCCTTACAGCCTGCCAGCTTGATCGCAAACGGCACGGCGGTTGCACCATTGATGATATCGTTCGGGCTGTAGCTGCCTAAATTAACGGTGGTGCCGCTGACACTGCTGCCGCTGGCGACCGGCTGGGTGGTACAGGTGGGTTCGGCGACGGTGACCTTGCTGATATCAAAAGTGACGTTATCGTAATAACCTATAATTGCCGCCCCGGGATTTTCATTCCAGATACGTACGTGATAATTGCCGCTTTTTTGCAAATTGATGGTTGCACTGCTCGGTGTGTAAGTTTGATCGGTATAAAAGCTGATGGCTACATAAAAACCTAATCCTCCTACGGTAGAATACGTTGGAGTTCCTGTAAAATCAGTTGTTTTGCAGTTGGATTGAGCTTTGTCTTTTAATGAAAGATAATTATGCATTATCCCACTTCTTAACGGTAATGTGTCACCAGTGATGGTAATATTATAGGAACTAAACGATCGTAATGTGACAGAGGCATATAACCCAGTAATGTTAGTTTTAAATATCTCTACGTTACCGTAAAAGCCTGCTGAAATTAGCCCTGACTCTATTGAAAGTCCATTCCCTGTCCCTTGGTTTGACTGCGTACAAAAAAGACTGTTGGTATTCGTACTTGATGAACCATGGTTTGCATTCCAGTTTATGGTGACATTCGCGGGGGCAAGTTGGGATGTCCTGCTAAAATAGACCGTTCGGCCAGTGGGATAGCTCATTGCACTGTAACCATCACCAGTTGGACCACCATGATTCCAGTTTTCAACATAGTTTCCTAAGGTAAAGGTTTCTGTTGCGTGAGCATTAGGCATTAGAATTAGTAGTATTGCTAATAGTGGCGCCAGAGCGTGGCGTACAATCTCCCCTCTTTGGGGACTCGTTTGGTATAATTCCACTGTCGAGATCTTTTCCATTATCATTAGACCTTGTCTAAAAAGTATCCATACTGTCATCGTCGAATGTTGTATGGCTGTGAGATTTGGTTAGCTCATTGCTTATTCATAATAAACCGACACCAGTACGCTGGACTTTACCGGGCCGCTAACGATGGACTGGCCGGACTGTATTTTCTGCATCCGGGCGTAAAACGAATAGCGGCTGTCAGCGTAGTTGGCGGCGGTAACGTCGAAGCTGCTACGTGGCGTACCGTCGGTGTTCATCACGTTGTATACGTTGTTGGCGTCGTTAACTGAGAAAATCACCACCCCGACGTTTTTCGCACCAGTGGTGTCATCATTGGCGAAAATTTGCGTCGAGCCTGTGGCGAAGCTGCCAGACAGCGGCGAAAAAAAGACGGTGAGCTTTGAGGGGGCTTTGCCGCTGACCGGCATACACTCTTTTACGTGCACGTAGAAGGTGCTGCCGCCCTGGTAAGGGTCTTCTGCCGTCACGCCGTTGGCAAAATAGTCGATGCCCTTGGTGCCGAGGCTGACCAGCCCGTTGTTGTCGACCGAGATCTGACAACTGGTGTTGACGACGTTGGCTTTGATTTCGACGTCGGTATCGGCCTGGCTCAGGGGCACCATAAGCCATAAGCCATAAGCCGCAGCGCTGCACAATAATTTACTCATCACAATTTACTCATAAGAAATAGTGAACAGGCCCTGAGTCGAGAATGAGCCAGTGTGTAAATCGGTGATCGTACTGCCCGAGGCCAGCACGATACGGGCACTGAGGGGCCAGACGATGGTGGTGGTATCGCTGGCTTCGACCAGATCGATAAGCTGTTGCGCCGGGCTGGCGCAACGCAGCTGTTTGCTGCCACTGGCTTCAGGGGGGGCGCCCGCCCAGATTTCCGCCGCAACACCTGCGGCGTCATCGCTGCCGTTGAGCGCGTTGCGAAACCCGTTACCACCGCCGGAGGCACCGTCGCAGCCGGTTTTGGCAGTCAGGGTGACGGTAGCCTGTTTTTTGGCAAGCCCGACGCAGTCACTGAACACCAGTGAAAAGGCGCGCGATTTACTCTTATTAACGATCTGCGGAATATAGACGTCACCCATATCCACAACCGCATTTGCCGTGCCGCTTTCGTCGTGCAGGGTGGCCAGGCAGGTTGAGGGCGTAATGGTGGTGGAAACCGTTAATTCCAGCGAGTTTACGCCCGCCAGGGCCGGGGAAATGTTGAGGAGCACCGCCAGTGCGGTACACAGCGGTAACAGATATCGCATCAGTCCAGCCTCTCTGCTATTCATAGGTAAACGTAAAGGTTGCTTTGGCCTGAAAGTCGCCGGGCGTTGGGGTCAGCGAGGTGCTGGCGCGGCGGAAAAAAGCGCTCAGATCCATTCCGTCAGCGATTTGACTTTGGCTCCAGGTAATATTTTGTGCGCCGTTGAGCTTAAAGCGGCTGTTTTCGTCGCCGCCCTTCGGTTTAAAGCCCAGACCAACATTTTCCGCATTATTGCTGTTCAGCGCGTTTTGCAACATATACTCGCTGCCAGTCAGCGTGGTGCCTTGTACTGTCATCGTCAGAGAGGTGATTTCGTTGTTACACTCTTTCGGCTGCAGTTTGAAGCTGCCCTCAGTACTGGCGGTAACGTTAAGCAGCTCCGCGATACCGATATTCGGAATGGTGAGTTGATACTGTGTACCGCTGCCGCTGAGTGTTGCGTTGCTGAGGCTGGAGATGTTCATTACGCAGGTTGTCTCTTCAATTACTGCGGTGAAATCCAGACTTAAACCTTGAGTGGAAGCAAAGCCTGGCGGTGCCAGCAGCGCAATAACGAGCGTTGACGGGGTGACTACGCGGTGTGTTTTCATTCTTTATCCTCGTAATCTATTGCATTTTGCAGGGCACAGCGCTCAGGACGATGGTTTTCCCGAGCAGTTTTTCGTTGCCTGAGTCGACCTGATAGTGCAAACGACAGCGCTGCGTTTGGTTCTGCTGGATCCAGCGTACTTCGAGATCGCCACTTTCAACGATTCCGCGTACAAAAGCCTGGCTACCCTGACCTACTGTACCTAACAGGTTATTGTTCAGGTCGTAGACTTCTGCCGTGAACGGCACGGGCTGGCGATCGCTTCGTAACAGATTGATAATCGCAGATTTTCCCTGGTCAGTTTCGAACTTGCTGACGACTACCGCGCCGCGCCGCGGGATCACGGTGGCGCTAGTATTCTTCAATTCGACGTCGTTATTCAGATCATCAATGTCGAGCGAGACAATATTTTCCCGGTACGGTGTGAGTGAACTGCCGATGCCGTAGCCAAAGCGGTCAATGGTGCTGTTACCATAGTCAATGCGAGCCCCCTGCGCACCGGGCGCGTCGATCACGACCAGCGCATCGCTGTCGCCAAAGCTTTGATTACTGAAGGTTAAGCCGCCGCTATGCAGCACAAAGCCGCCGTCAGTGTTTAAGGAGTACTGGCGTGAGCTATCGTTGCTGGCTGACGCCGAGGCGGCGATATTGCCGTAGCTGGAGTCGTAGCTGATGAAGGAGCTGATGGTAGAGAGGTCTTTATCCTCTTTTTCCATGTTATATGCAGTACTGACGCTATAGCTCCAGCGGTTGTCTGCGCTGTAGCCGCTGGCACTGGTGTTGAACTGGTTGCCGCCGTTGAAATCGCTGTTGATGCTGCTATTCAGAGTGCGGAAGCCGCCGCTATCGCGATCGGTGCCCAGTAGTTTATCTAACGGAATCGTTACGCTCAGGTAGACTGAATCGTCGCGTTTATTGTCTTCGTCGTAGGTGCGCTGCAGGTTTACGCTATAAGTAGCCCAGCCGATACTGTTGCTGTAGCCTGCGGAAAAACTGCTGCGTGAATCATTGGTTACCCAGTAGTCAGCCCAACTGCCAGTCAGATAGAGTGAGCCGTAGTTGATATTATCGCTTTTCAGGCTCTGGTTCAGGCTGATGGTGAACTGATTTTTCATGCGCGAAAAGTTATTCATGCTGCGAGCGTTATTGCTGGTGTTGTACTCGGCATCGTCAATAATGCTCAGCGCATCGCTTAGCCCCAGATAATCCTGGGTGGAATAGCGATAGGCCGCGATGTTCAATGAAGTATCCGTGGGCACGAAAAATTTGTTCCACGATACGCGGTAGCTCTGCCCACGGTAGGTTTTGTCGTCGGGGATCTCGGCCTGTGATTGGGTTACGTCAAAAGAGACGGCGCCGAGGAGGGTGTTCATGCCCACGCCCAGCAGTCCGGCTAAATAACCATTGTCAGTGGCCTGAATGCCGCTAAAACCGGTAAAGGTGCTATTAAAGCCGTAGTAAAACGTCCCCTGTGCGAGGCCGGGTTCATCATGCAGGCTATCGTCATTTACCTGGCCCACGCTAATATCCCAGCTGCCGACGCCGGGATGCATCATCTGCACCAGCGACGAGAAGGCCTGGCTAAAGGTATGTTTCGAGCCGTCGGCCTCGGTGATGGTGACCTCTAAGTCGGCGCCATAACCAGACGGTGACAGATCGTCAATGGCAAACGGCCCCGGTGGAACTGTGGTCTCGTAAATTTTGTAGCCGTTTTGCGTAATGGTGACTTTGGCGTTGCTTTTGGCAACACCACGGATAGTTGGCGCGTAGCTGGCAAGCTGCGGCGGCAGCATCTGTGATTCGCTGTACAGACGAACGCCGCGCAAGTTGACGGTATCGAAACTCTCACCGCTGGTGCCGGACTCGCCAATCACCAGTTGAGAGCGCAGGGCGGCGATATCCCGCTGAACATAACGATTTTGAAATTCAGTTTCGCTGCTGCCGTCTTTCTGCCATGAGTAGTTGCCCTGCGCGCGAAAATGCCATGCACCAAGGTTGATGCCGCCGTTAAAGCCCGCATACACGCTATCTTCGGTACCGTAGTCATTTTCGTTTTTCCAGGCACTGAGATTGTATGACAGCATGGCTGCTGGAATACCATTGTCCCACAATGATGGGTCAACGAAATTGGCAAAACCTTTCTGTACCCACATTTGTGGGACGCCGATATCCAGACGCTGATCCCCTCCGTCATAATGCACTGTCGACAGCGGAATTGTCTTCGTCAGGTCGAGGCAGTTGTCGATGCTCTCTTCTCTTTTTTTCCACACGGCTTCTGCTGGGATCTCATCCGGTAGGCGGATGTGCAGTTGACTGAGCATTTTGGGGGTAATACAGATCCTGGTAGCGCGTTTATCTCCAGTTTCAATAAACTCAACTTTCAGTGAGTTCACCAATTCGTTATTGACGTAGGCACTGGCATCATAGATACCCTGTGAAATAATGTTACCGTCAGAATAACGGCTAAGATCGACGCTGCTCGATCCCGGTCCCATCAAAAAGGAACTGTCAAATTCCAGTTTTTCGTTTTCAGCCCATGCATCGATGCTGCCAGAAAATGCAACAAACATAACAAACCGTGCAAGGAACGTTACTTTTAATTTATTTGACGGCTGTTTCATTGACGTATCCAGAAATAAAATTACAGATATTAAATCTCCACCTTCCCATTAATAGGACCACCAAAGTCGCTGATTGCAATATAATCGATAGTGGCTTTTCCGGGACTGCCGTTTAATCCGGCTACACTAAATTCAGATTCGCTTTTAGGGGCGATCATTGAATTTTTAATATTGTATTTCTTTCCGCCTACGATGGCGCTTATGCTGTTAAATGAGACGAAATATCCCGTGGGGTTAATGACATGCACGACGGCCTGACCATTTTTATTGCGTAATTGCCATTGCAGCTTTTTCGGCGCGTCAGAAGCTATATCAGTAAGACCTGAAGGACGATAAAACATTTTTATTCGGGTACGGAATGCCAGTTGTAAGATATTTTTATCTTTAGAGCCCGCCTCGTTGATTTTGGGTGGAACTTCCAGAACGTTAAACCAATAAATACTTTCGCGATCTTTTGGCAAAGAGATGCTATTGGTATATGTTAATTTAACCGTTTGCCCGCGACCCGGTTCGATACGTGCAACGGGAGGTGTGGCATTAAACGGAACATTGATCGTGCTGGGATCGGCATTTTGCTCACCGTCATCCAGCCAGGTTTGTACTAGCGCCGGGCTGGAGCCTTTATTTTCCAGACGAATAGTCACATCTTTTTGGGACTCTTTATAGACAATGCGCGTACCGGAAAGAACAATATCTGCCTGTGCCGGGAAAATAACCGCGAAACTCAATACGGCAGAGAATAATGAAAAGAGAGAGCGAGACGTCCTGGTCATCGTAGTTCCTTTATGGTCGTGAGTAAGAGGGAGTAATCTTTAGCCGAGAAGTTACTCCCTTAAATATTTAATTTATTACTCGTAAGTGATTGTATAAGCGGCGTTTGATTTCACGTAACCAGAAGTCACTGGCACTGCATTTGACTCTTTGACATAGGAAACGACGAAGTTAAATTTCGCGATGCCGGTTGTCATTGTTGCGGTCTGAATATCGCTAGGATCGTTGATTTTGACCTGGTCGTACGTCAGGTTTGCACCAGAGTTATCAACCTGGTGGATAGCCAGGTTAACACCTGTTGCCGGACTGGTGATGGAGTCATCGTTGTTCAGCGTGCCGTTGTTATTGCTGAAAAAGGTAGATGCCATGCTCAGCTTTGCACTCTTGTTTGCTGAAGTAGCACCACAGTCGACGGTGATATAGAAAGGTTCCGGCTGCACACCAGGCGCTGTCGCTGAAACACCAGCTGTAATATCGGCAGAAACTGCGGTATTAAGTTGTATCTGACCATCCTGACTGCCACCGTTTACGTGTGGCGTACAAGTGTTATCACTAACCAGACCGGCAAAATTCAGCTGACCACCATCTAGTGCGGCAAATGCTGAAGACGATGCTGCAGACAGCACCAGGGATAAAGCAATTAACTTTAATTTCATGTTGAAATATCCTTGTTAAAAAATGTCATTACAGACAAATATATTTTATCCGTGTATTTAATTATGTAAATGTTCTACGGGTGAATGTTTTTTGTGAGACATATCTGTTTTGTGAATTTTATTTCGCGTCAAGTTATCAATGTCAAATTTATTGTTTGTGTGGCGCTTTTAACTATATGTATTCATTGGATAATTGTGTATTAAGATATTCTTAAATATTATTTAGTTATTGTTTTTTTTGTTTTGATGCAATTTAAATATACTTTTATTTTATTGGTTGCGTGTTGTCTATTATTTATGGTTTCGTTAGAATTTGTATATTGACAATTAAGGAAAACTAAATCGTTATTATTGTTGCCATTTTTTCTTTGTTTTTTTGAGAGGAATACATTTGGGAGATTGAATTATGTTTTTTGAATGTTGGGGGGGGCTGTGTTGATTGTCAGCTATAAGTTAAAGTATAGGCGTAGTTGATTGTACATATCCTGCCTTAACTGCTGACTGTTTGACACAGGAGGATATGAAGTTAAATTTTGTGATGCCGGTTGTCATTGCCGCTTTCTGTACATCGCTGGCGTCATTGATTTTTACCAGAGCGTAGGTCGGGCTTACATCTGGCTAATCGACCTGATGGTGTGCCTTTTTATGAACAGCGTATTTCAGCAGCGTGAATAGTGTTACCAGCGGGTAGGGCGAGCCGGAAGGCGTGTCAGGTACTCAGTCAACGACTTGCCATCATCAGGAAAATGCAGCTCTGGCGCAATTTCAAATAATGGCCACAACATAAAGCCACGATTTTTCATATCGTAGTGCGGCACGGTTAAACGTTCCGTGTTAATCACCTCATCGCCGAACAACATAATATCCAGATCCAGCGTGCGCGGTCCCCAGCGTTCAGCTTTGCGCACCCGGCCCTGTTGCAGTTCAATTCGCTGGGTATGATCCAGCAACGCTTCGGGGGCGAGAGCGGTATCCAGAGCTACGGCGGCGTTCAGATAGTCGGGCTGATCCTGTGGACCCAACGGGGGGGTACGATAAAACGAAGAAACCGCAACGATACGGCTGTCAGGGATTTCGCCGATCGCTTGCACGGCAGCATTCACCTGCTCCAGGGGAGAAGCTAAATTACTGCCGATGGCGATATAAACGACGGTCACGCGCTACCTTCGCGACGCGGCGCACGCTTACGCGGGCGGCGATGGCGACGGCGTACGTCAGGCTCTTCATCCAGTTCGTTCAGCATGCCTTTTTGTTCCGGCGGCGCGGAAACCTGGAATTCACCCCACCATTTCGCCAGTCGTTGCAGTTCAGCGTTGTGTTCTACTTCGGCACGCAGTGCTAACAGGTCATAAGCTGCGCGGAACTTTGGATGTTCCATCAGCTTCCAGGCGCGTTTACCCTGACGACGGGACATACGTAATTGCAACTGCCAGATATCGCGGGTTAGCGAGGTCAGACGTTTCGGGATCGCCAGCGAGCGGCAGGCTTCGTCCAGCACGTCGTTCATTGCCAGCGCGAAAGCGTCGTAGTAGGCCAAACCGCTTTCTTGCGCAATTTTCTGCGCGGCTTCCAGTAACGGATACCAGAACATCGCGGCGAACAAGAACGCCGGGTTAACGCGCATATCATTGTTAATGCGGTTATCGGTATTCTTCAGCACCTGAGCGATAATGCGTTCCATCGGGCTGTCACCGTCTTCGGTGAAGTAGCGTGTAATGGTTGGGAACAGCGGCTGGAACAGGCTGTACTCACGCAGTTTTTTATAGGTTTCATACCCATAGCCCGCCTGTAACAGCTTAAGTGCTTCTTCAAACAGGCGTGCAGGAGGAATGTCGTTCAGCAGCGTTGCCAGACGCGGGATCGGCTCTGCGGTTTCCGGGCTGATACGCATGTCGAGCTTGGCGGCAAAGCGCACGGCGCGCAGCATACGCACGGGATCTTCGCGATAGCGCGTTTCCGGATTACCGATCAGCCGAATGATGCCCTCTTCGAGGTCCTGCATACCGCCGACGTAATCACGCACGGTGAAATCGGCCACGCTGTAATACAGGCTGTTTATCGTGAAATCGCGACGTTGGGCATCTTCTTCAATGGAGCCGAAGATGTTGTCGCGCAGCAACATACCGTTTTGCCCGCGTTGCGACGTGGTACGATCGGCTTCGCTGCCTTCATGATGGCCGCGGAACGTCGCCACTTCGATAATTTCTGGACCGAACATGACATGAGCCAGACGGAAACGGCGACCGACCAGGCGACAGTTACGAAACAGTTTACGCACCTGATCCGGCGTTGCGTTAGTAGTGACATCAAAATCTTTCGGCTTTTTGCCCAGCAAAAGATCGCGTACACCACCGCCAACCAGCCATGCCTCGTATCCGGCCTTATTGAGCCTGTACATTACCTTCAGGGCATTTTCACTGATATCTTTGCGGGAGATAGAGTGCTGCTCACGCGGAATTACCGTCATATGTGGACGGGCGACGGCGAGCTCAGCCTCGCGCTCCTCGCGGCTTAGCACCTTGCGGCAAAAATTAGCGACTCGGGTAAAAATAGTGCACCTCGGTAGTGTCAAACTTCAATCAGAACAAGTGTTGCTGTGTAAAAATAGCGGCTAATCATAGCTCAGCGTGGCGCATTTGAGAATGCCGGATTTAAGATCGCTGATTCTGGCACTGTTGTCAGACGCCAGTTCTCAACGGCAAACTCCAGGATCTGGTCCACACGCATCTCCTGCCACGGGATATCGGCACGCTGGCCGAGAAAGCGTAGCGCGGCAATAGTCACCGGGCGCGGATCGCCTTGTGGTAGCGCAGGTGCATGATTTTGTTTTGAAAGTTTAGCGCCTTGTTCGTTGAGCGCCAGCGGAAGATGAATATAGTCAGGCGCTTGCCAGCCAAACTGCTGATACAAAGAGATTTGCCGCACCGTGGGTTCGATGAGATCGGCGCCGCGAACAATCTCAGTTACGCCCTGAAAGTGGTCATCAACTACGACGGCGAGGTTATAGGCAAACAGCCCGTCGCGGCGGTGGATGATAAAATCTTCACCAGCAAGTTGCGGGTCAGCCTGAATCACACCGCGTAGCCGGTCAGTAAACTGCATCACGGGATGGCGTTGTTTAATACGGACGGCCGCCTGTTCTGGCCCGAGGCGTAACTCACGGCAGTGACCGTCGTAAATACCGCCGACGCTTTGAATACGCGCTCGCGTACAGGTGCAGTAATAGCTCAGATCCTGCTGATGCAGCCAGGTAAGCGCCTCGCGGTAGGCTTCGTGGCGTTGGGATTGCCATAAAATATCGCCATCCCAGTGCAGGCCGTAATGTTCCAGCTGACGCAGGATCGTATCTGCGGCACCGGGAACTTCACGAGGGGGATCAATATCTTCAATGCGTACTCGCCAGATTCCGCGCCGGGCACGAGCCTGCAGGTAACTGCCGAGGGCGGCAATCAGTGAACCGAAGTGCAGTTCGCCGGAGGGGGAAGGGGCGAAGCGGCCAATATAGTGTGAATCGCTCATTTTACGGACTGACAAATAATAAGGCGGGAGAAACTCCCGCCTTTAGTAAACGTGGTAAAAATGACCGGAATTAACCTGCCATCTGTTTTTCGCGGATTTCTGCCAGCGTTTTGCAGTCGATACACAGATCGGCTGTCGGACGCGCTTCCAGACGGCGAATACCAATTTCTACGCCGCACGATTCGCAGTAGCCGAAATCTTCGTCTTCTACCTTCTTCAGCGTCTTCTCGATCTTTTTGATCAGTTTGCGCTCACGGTCACGGTTACGCAGCTCAAGGCTGAATTCTTCTTCCTGCGCGGCGCGGTCCACCGGATCAGGGAAGTTAGCCGCTTCGTCTTGCATATGAGATACGGTGCGATCAACTTCATCCCTAAGTTGATTACGCCATGCCTCAAGAATACGCCTGAAGTGCGACAGCTGGGCTTCGTTCATATACTCTTCGCCCGGTTTCTCCTGGTACGGCTCCACCCCAGCGATGGCGAGAATACTCAGGGACGATGTTTTACGGTTTTGCCCTTCTTGCATGTTGCTTCTCCTTAACACGCACTATCGATCCCCATGTTCGGGGGAAAAATGAGGCCGCTATAAATAGCAGATGCTTTTCCGGATAGCAATTATCTAAACGTAACACTTGACAACCCTGTGAGGAAAAGCGTATTTGCCCACGCGTCCAGAATACTAATTAACCAAATGTTTACACCATTACAAGGTAATGGGCAACGGCTCTTTAAGAGTCATGCCATGGGCAGAAAGTTCCGCTTTATAAACCAGAATTTCTACCCCCTTAAGCTGTGCCTCAACTAATAATTGCGCATATTTTGCATCGATATGGTGCGCGGGTGAAAACCGTGTAATGGCTGAATGCAGCACGGCGAAAAATATCACTGCCCGCTTGCCTTCAGCCGCTACGCTCATCAATTCCCGAAGATGCTTCTGACCTCGTTCAGTGATGGCATCGGGAAAATAACCCTGCTCTTTTTCCGCCAACGTGACTGATTTCACTTCAATATAGCAGTCAGGTCGGGAATCTGCCTGTAACAAAAAGTCGATACGGCTCCCTTCGGCGCCGTATTTTACTTCACTTTTCAAGACGCTGTAGCCTGAAACTTCTGAAATTAACGACTGCTGAATCGCCTCTTTCGTTAATCTATTGGCCCACAGCGTGTTAACACAAATAAATGCCCCGGATTGGGTTTGCGTTAATTCCCAGGTATGTGGATATTTCCGTTTAGTATTTTCTGATGTCGAATACCAGACGGTATCACCCGGGGTGGCGCATCCGGTCATCGCGCCAGTATTTGGGCAGTGTAACGTTAACGTTGAGCCATCCGGTGTGATCACATCCGCTAAAAAACGCTTGTAGCGCTGGATGAGCGTTGCAGGTTGTAAAGGTGGAGAAAATTGCATAAACAGTCCCTTTAATTATTCAGTCAGCGTCCAGCGTTGCAGCTGCGTATAACGCGTGCGTCCTCGTGCGAATGAAGAGGAGTAAAGTGCGAACTCCGTGACCGGAAATGACCAGCCAAAGCCCGGTGGGGGGATGGGAACCGCGTGTCCGGCATCGCGCAGCAGCGTGATATGTGGGTGAAACGGCTGCGGGCTTTGATAACACCCGCTGCGCGCGGCCTGTGCCCGTAGCATATTCGCCAGTTGTAACAGTCCGCGCGGTGGCTGACGTATCCCCAGCCACACGACCCGCGAGCGCAGCCATTGCCCGGCATCATCCAGTTTGAGCGTAAAACCTGGTTGGCGAATGCGTCCGGCTAGTTGCGACAACGCCTGTTGCTTCTCTGCGCTGACATCACCTAAAAAGGCCAGCGTCAGATGCAGATTCTCGGCGGCGACGGGACGGCCTGCTTCTGCGGGGAACTGCTCCGCACGCCAGTGAACAATTGGCTCACGGATTGCGCCAGGCAATTCAATCGCAAAGAACAGCCTTTTTGGCTCAGACATTATGGATACTCGGTTATGAATTAACGCGATGCTACAATGCAGCGCGAAGAATGTTAACCCTCTGGAGCTATTTGTGACGTCGTTGCCCGTTGCCGCCGTAGTGCCTGAACTGTTTACCGCCCTTGATGCCTCGCCACAGGTGCTGCTGACCGCGCCGACCGGTGCCGGGAAATCGACCTGGCTGCCGTTGCGACTGCTTGAACATGGTGGCATTAAGGGGCGGATTATTTTGCTGGAGCCGCGTCGTCTGGCGGCACGCAACGTGGCGCAGCGGTTGGCGGAGTTGCTGAACGAAAAGCCCGGTGAGACCGTGGGTTATCGCATGCGCGCGCAAAGCTGCGTGGGGTCGCAGACCCGGCTGGAAGTGGTGACGGAAGGCGTCCTGACGCGCATGATCCAACGCGATCCCGAACTCACTGGCGTCGGGTTAGTGATCCTCGATGAATTTCACGAACGGAGCTTGCAGGCCGACCTGGCACTGGCGCTGTTGCTGGATGTACAGCAAGGTCTTCGTGACGATCTGAAACTATTGATCATGTCCGCAACGCTCGATAACGGGCGCTTGCAGCAGTTATTGCCCGATGCGCCCATGATTATCTCTGAAGGCCGTACATTCCCGGTCGAGCGACGGTATCAGCCGCTGGCGGCACATCTGCGTTTTGACGAAGCGGTGGCGATAGCCACGGCGGAGCTACTGCGCCATGAAAGCGGGTCGCTGCTGCTGTTTTTACCGGGCGTTGGGGAAATCCTGCGTGTGCAGGAACAACTGGCAACGCGTGTGGGCGGCGATGTTGTGTTATGTCCGTTGTACGGCGCGTTGACGCTGGCTGAGCAGCGTCAGGCGATTTTGCCCGCGCCGCAAGGTAAGCGCAAAGTGGTGCTGGCGACCAATATTGCCGAAACCAGCTTAACGATTGAAGGCATCCGGCTGGTGGTGGACTGCGCCCAGGAGCGCGTGGCGCGTTATGACGCGCGTACCGGTTTAACGCGGTTGATTACCCAGCGCATTAGCCAGGCATCGATGACACAGCGAGCCGGGCGAGCCGGGCGTCTGGAGCCAGGTATCTGCCTACATTTGCTTGCCAAAGAGCAGGCGGAAAGAGCGGCGGCGCAGGGAGAGCCTGAGATATTACAGAGCGATCTGTCCGGACTACTGATGGAGCTGCTGCAATGGGGATGTACCGATCCTGAGCAACTGAACTGGCTGGATACGCCGCCCGCTATCAACCTGCAGGCGGCAAAACGGCTGTTGCAGATGCTGGGGGCGCTTGAGGGCGACAGGCTCAGTGCCCGTGGGCAGAAAATGGCGGCTTTGGGTAATGATCCCCGTTTAGCGGCTATGCTGGTTAGCACCAAAAATGACGATGAAGCGGCATCGGCCGCAAAACTGGCCGCAATTCTGGAAGAGCCGCCGCGCGGGGGCAGCACCGATTTAGCTGTGGCGTTTTCACGAAATCAGCCCGCCTGGCAGCAGCGCAGTCAACAATTATTGAAACGGCTTAACGTACGCAGCGGGCAGCCCGACATCGCGTTGCTCCCTTTGTTGCTGGCGCAAGCGTTCGCCGATCGGATCGCCCGTCGACGTGGACAAGAAGGGCGCTATCAACTGGCCAACGGTATGGGCGCGATGCTGGATGCTGATGACGCCCTGGGGCGCCATGAGTGGCTGATAGCGCCGCTGTTACTGCAGGGTAGCGCATCGCCAGATGCGCGTATTTTGTTAGCGTTGCCGCTGGATATTGAAGCGTTGATGCAGACGTGTCCTGAACTGCTGCAACAGTCCGACACCATCGAATGGGATGAAGCCCAGGGAACGTTAAAAGCACTGCGTCGGTCGCGTATCGGCCAGTTGACGGTAAAAGTACAGCCGCTGGCCAAGCCCTCGGAAGAAGAGTTGCATCAGGCGATGCTGAATGGTATTCGCGATAAAGGGCTAAGTGTGCTCAACTGGACGCCGGAGGCCGAGCAGTTTCGGCTGCGTTTGCAATGTGCGGCAAACTGGTTACCGGAGTACGACTGGCCTGCGGTAGATGAGGATTCTCTGCTGAAGACGCTGGAGCTCTGGCTGCTGCCGCACATGAGCGGTGTGCACTCTTTACGCGCGTTAAAAGCACTCAATGTGGGTCAGGCATTGCGCGGTTTGCTGGACTGGTCAATGCTGCAACGTCTGGATAGTGAACTGCCAGCGCATTACACTGTGCCAACGGGAAGCCGGATTGCCATTCGCTATCATGAGGATAATCCTCCTGTATTGGCCGTTCGGATGCAGGAAATGTTTGGTGAAGCAAACACCCCGACTATCGCCCAGGGACGCGTGCCGCTGGTACTGGAGCTGTTGTCTCCGGCCCAAAGACCGCTACAGGTGACGAGCGATCTAAGCGCGTTCTGGCAGGGATCGTACCGCGAGGTGCAAAAAGAGATGAAAGGGCGTTATCCCAAACATGTCTGGCCGGACGATCCGGCGAATACCGCGCCAACGCGGCGCACCAAAAAGTATTCATAGCTGTATGCGTGGTTGCCTGATGGCGCTGCGCTTATCAGGGCGAACGTAGGCCGGATAAGGCGTTTTACGTCGCCATCCGGCATGAATACAGCTGAAAATTGAGAGATTTCTTCTTCTGTCGCAGGACGGAAGAACAGAGAATCGGGCCTTTGCGCCTGAATGTTGCGGAGAAAAAGCATGGCGGGGAATGACCGCGAGCCAATTGGACGTAAAGGGAAACCCTCACGTCCGGTGAAACAAAAGGTGAGCCGTCGTCAACTCAGAGATGAAGAGTATGACGACGATTATGATGATGATGACTATGAGGATGAAGAACCGATGCCGCGTAAGGGTAAAGGCAAAGGGCGTAAGCCTCGCGGTAAACGCGGCTGGTTCTGGCTGCTGGTAAAACTGTCGATTGTTTTTTTGGTGCTGATCGCCATTTACGGCGTCTATCTGGACCAAAAAATCCGTAGCCGTATCGACGGTAAAGTCTGGCAGCTTCCGGCGGCAGTATATGGCCGCATGGTTAACCTTGAGCCAGAAATGCCCATCGGCAAGAACGAGATGGTGAAGCTGCTAGAGGCCACGCAGTATCGTCAGGTCTCGAAGATGACGCGTCCGGGCGAATTCACCGTACAGGCGAAGAGCATTGAGATGATTCGTCGTCCGTTTGACTTCCCTGACAGTAAAGAAGGGCAGGTGCGCGCACGTCTGACCTTTGATGGCGATCATCTGGACACTATCGAGAATATGGATAACAACCGCCAGTTCGGTTTCTTCCGTCTCGATCCACGCCTGATTACCATGCTCTCTTCACCTAACGGCGAGCAGCGCCTGTTTGTCCCGCGCAGTGGATTTCCGGATCTGCTGGTAGATACGCTGCTGGCAACCGAAGACCGTCACTTCTATGAGCATGATGGCGTCAGCCTCTACTCGATTGGTCGTGCGGTGCTGGCCAACCTGACGGCCGGTCGCACGGTGCAGGGGGCGAGTACGCTGACTCAGCAACTGGTGAAGAACCTGTTCCTGTCCAGCGAACGTTCTTACTGGCGTAAGGCCAACGAAGCCTACATGGCGCTGCTGATGGATGCGCGTTACAGCAAAGATCGCATTCTTGAGCTGTACATGAACGAAGTCTATCTCGGTCAAAGCGGCGATAATGAAATTCGCGGCTTCCCGCTGGCGAGCCTCTATTATTTCGGTCGTCCGGTGGAAGAACTGAGTCTCGACCAGCAGGCGTTGCTGGTGGGGATGGTTAAAGGGGCGTCAATCTATAACCCATGGCGTAATCCGAAGCTGGCGCTGGAGCGTCGTAACCTCGTGCTGCGTTTGCTGCAACAGCAGCAGATCATCGATCAGGATCTGTATGACATGCTGAGCGCGCGTCCGTTAGGCGTACAGCCGCGTGGTGGAGTAATCTCGCCACAGCCAGCCTTTATGCAGATGGTGCGTCAGGAGCTTCAGGCGAAGCTGGGCGATAAAGTTAAAGATCTCTCCGGCGTGAAAATTTTCACCACCTTTGATTCCGTGGCGCAGGACGCTGCGGAAAAAGCGGCGGTGGAAGGCATTCCGGTGCTGAAGAAACAGCGTAAGCTGAGCGATCTGGAAACCGCGATTGTGGTGGTTGACCGATTCAGTGGCGAAGTTCGCGCCATGGTTGGCGGGGCAGAGCCGCAGTTCGCGGGCTATAACCGTGCGATGCAGGCGCGTCGTTCGATTGGTTCTCTGGCGAAGCCGGCGACCTATCTGACTGCGCTCAGCCAGCCGAAGCTTTACCGCCTGAATACCTGGATTGCCGATGCGCCGATTGCGCTACGTCAGCCGAACGGTCAGGTCTGGTCGCCACAGAACGATGATCGTCGCTATAGCGAAAGCGGAAAAGTGATGCTGGTGGATGCGTTAACCCGCTCCATGAACGTACCGACGGTAAATCTGGGGATGGCGCTGGGCTTGCCTGCCGTGACTGATACCTGGTTGAAGCTGGGCGCGCCGAAAGATCAGCTTAACCCGGTTCCGGCCATGCTGCTCGGGGCGTTGAACCTGACGCCAATCGAAGTAGCACAGGCGTTCCAGACTATCGCCAGCGGCGGGAACCGTGCGCCGTTGTCGGCGCTGCGTTCGGTGATTGCCGAAGATGGTACCGTGCTGTACCAGAGCTTCCCGCAGGCTGAGCGTGCCGTTCCGGCGCAGGCGGCGTATATGACGCTGTGGACCATGCAGCAGGTGGTTCAGCGTGGTACGGGTCGTCAGCTTGGCGCGAAATATCCTGGCTTGCATCTGGCAGGGAAAACCGGGACCACCAACAACAACGTGGATACCTGGTTTGCCGGGATCGACGGCAGCCAGGTGACCATCACCTGGGTGGGCCGCGATAACAACCAGCCAACCAAGCTGTACGGTGCCAGCGGCGCGATGTCGATTTATCAGCGTTATCTGGCTAACCAGACGCCAACACCGCTGGTGCTGACGCCACCGGAGGATGTGGTGGATATGGGCGTAGACTACGACGGTAACTTCGTTTGTAGCGGCGGGATGCGCACGCTTCCGGTATGGACCACCGATCCTGATTCGCTGTGTCAGCAGGGTGAAATGCTGCAGCAGTCGGGGAATCCGTTCGATCAATCTTCTCAACAGCCGCAGCAGCAGCCTCAACAGCAGCAACCGCCGCAGCAAGAGAAGAAAGACAGCGATGGCGTGGCTGGTTGGATAAAAGATATGTTTGGCGGTAACTGATTTTTTAGCTGTCCTCCCCCGCATCGGTGCCTGCTGATGTGGGGGAATTCTCCCTCTTGCTGTATTCGCATTTCGGTCTGTATAGCAAGCTCAGGATAGGGTGAACAGTGATGGTGTTTCCTGCCTATATTTTCCGTTTAATCATAAATTCAATATATTATTTTTTTGTATATATCATCGGTTGGTTGATTTTATTCTATTTTTTTCTGCGTTTTTTTATTATCTGCCCGTATGCCTATGTGGGTAATATTGTTTTTATGAATATATTCATGCTGGCTAAAATCACCATTAAGAAAATATTATTTCCATAAATTGTTCTGCTAAAACAAGATGTTGTGTGTTGTTTCTTTAGTTTTGGTGAATGTGTTGATTAGCTTTTATTCATCATGGTACGTAGAATAGATGACACAAGGGAATGTTTTAAACTGAATGAGTTGATAAAGGTATATTATATCTATGATGTTGTTGGATTTATATTCCAGCACTTCTCCAGCCATTGTCTATTTCCCCTCTGTGTTAACTTTTCTCTTCATTGATTTTTGTGAACATATGTAAGGAATACGTTATGTGCAAAAAAATTATCATCTCGTTGCTTGTCAGTAGTGCAATGGCAACTGTAGCAACATCTGCTTTTGCCGTTGATACCGGGACGGTAACGTTTAATGGGAAAATTCTTCCCGATAGTTGCGTGGTTGATGTAAATGGTACAGCGACAAACGGTACTGTGACGTTTAACAACCTTTCTCAAACTGCGTTTGGCGAAGATAAAAAAGTCGGCGACACGCAATCTTTTGCGATTACGCTGACAGAATGTGATGCTGCGGTTGCCAACCTCAATATCAAATTTGATGGGACGCGTATTGCCGGATACGACGATGAAGTCTTGCAGGCGACAGGGACTGCGCAGAACCTCGGGGTACGTATGCTTCCTGAAGGGAGCAGCAACTACGTGAAATTTGATGGCTCAGATCCTGAAGCGGCACTGAATAAGACTAACGGCGAGAGCGTGGTTTTTAATTATAAAGCTGAGGTTATCCAGGTTGGTAGCACTTTACCAACTACCGGTGATTATACCGCACAAGCGACCTATACTCTGCTTTATCGTTAATCATCATAAACCTGGCCCAGGCAGGGCCAGTATTTCAATGGAATGGAAAGATGAAACGACTTATCACAGCATTAATACTTATATTAACCTCGGGATTAAATTCGGTTCAAGCTGGCGTAGTAGTGGGTGGCACACGAATTATATATCCGGCTAACCAATCTGAAGTACAGATTGCTTTAAAAAATAAAGATAATGATAAACGTTATCTGGTGCAGAGTTGGGTCAGTAATATTGATGACAGCAAAGCGCCATTTATTATGACACCGCCAATTTACAAATTGGACGAAAACCGCCAGACGCTGCTACACGTGGTTTATACCGGAAATAAATCGGCGCTGCCTCAGGATCGTGAGTCATTATTTATGGCGAACATCAAATCTGTTGCAGCGATCCCAGAAGAATTGCATGACAAGAACACGTTACAATTTGCCATTAAAACTAAATTAAAACTGTTTTATCGCCCGGCCTCATTGACAGAAGACGAGGCAAAAATGGCCTGGCAATCGTTGCAATTTAGCCGCCATCAAAATCAACTGGTGGTGAAAAACCCCACACCCTTCTATGTCACCTTCGGACAGATCTCTGTGGCGGGAAAAGCGATTAAAACGGCTACAAACCAGTCCTCTCCGACGGCATTAACGATGATGGTTGCTCCATTTGGTGAGCAGCGTTTTCCGCTGCCATCGGCAGTAAAAGGCAACGTTGTCTGGACCGCAATTAATGATTTTGGCTCAGAAACCGAACAGCGTAAACAGTCGCTGTAAATCAGCTATCGATGAGTTATGGGGTGACATTTATGCCTTCACATCGTACTGCCCGGCTTTTTGCTCTCAATACGCTGACATTCGCTATATTGACTGCGAGTGGTTCCGTTTGTGCTGATGATTATTTCAATCTCAGTGTACTTGAAACGGGAACCCCACTTGAGAATACCGGGGCGCTTGAAGCTTTTTTACAGCATAATGGTTTATCCCCCGGGCGTTATTTAACGTCGATTGTTTGGGATCAGGATCGCATTGATAAACGAAATTTAAATTACCTCCTTTCAAAAGATAACAGCAAACTGATTCCGCAATTTACCAAAGCGGAGCTGCGCGAACTGGGCGTTAAAGTTGATACGGTTCCGGCATTAAATAATGTTAACGAAGATACGTTGCTGGGTGATATTAGCGAATATATCGCGGATGGACGCTATGACTTCAATCCGGAAACACAGGTGCTGCAATTACGTATTCCGCAGATCTACCGCGACCGCAAAATTTCGGGCGAAAGCAATCCCACTTTCTGGGATGACGGCATTCCGGCTCTGTGGACCAGTTACTATATTTCGGGATCGCACCAACAATCCAGAGGTCAAAATAATGTTTCGAACTGGGCAAGTTTGAATTCAGGGATGAATATCGGCCCCTGGCGTTTGCGTAACACCAGCAATTGGGGGAGTGATAATGGTTGGCAATCTATTAATACGACGCTTGGACGCGATGTCAAAGCATTGCGTAGCCAGCTTCAGATAGGGCAAACCTACACTAACGGCGAACTGTTCGATAGCGTGCAGATGACGGGCGTTAAGCTGGAGACCGATACCAGTATGCAGCCCAGTGGATTACAGGGCTTTGCCCCGGTCGTTCGTGGGATTGCTAATAGCGATGCCAAAGTCACCATTAAGCAAAACGGTTACACCATCTACCAGACCAACGTCTCGCCTGGCCCGTTTGAAATTCGTGATTTAACGCAGGTGACGGCAGGAGCGGATCTGGAAGTCACCGTGACGGAGGCCGACGGTACAGAGCGCAGCTTTATTCAGGCCAGCTCCTCGGTGCCGATTATGCAACGTGAAGGCGTGCTGAAGTACAGCCTGGCAGCCGGGAAATATCGCGATGTTGATAACGGCGAGGAGCCGGAATTCAGCCAGGCTACGGCAATTTATGGCTTACCTTTCGGAATTACCGCTTACGGCGGTCTGCAGGGCGCGTCGATGTATCGTGCCGGACTGGTCGGCATCGGAGCTGATTTACGCGATTTGGGTTCGCTGTCGATGGATCTGACGGCGGCGAGAACCGCGTTTGACGACGAACGCGCGGATGCGAATGGCCAGTCGTGGCGCGCGCAGTACGCAAAAGATTTTCCGTTAACCAATACCACGGTCACGCTGGCCAGCTATCGTTATTCCACCTCCGGGTTTTATACCTTTCAGGAGGCTCTCGATCAGCGTAATAACAGCTACGACGATGACAGCATCTATAGCTATCGCGATAGCTATAACCGTCGCAGCCGCCTGCAACTTAATCTTTCTCAGTCGTTACAGAGCTGGGGATCGGTATACGCCAACGCTTATCAGCAAGATTACTGGGGAATGGAAGGCCATGAACGAAGCGTGAGTCTCGGTTACAGCAGCAGTTGGCAGGGCGTTAACTGGTCGCTGAATTACAGCCTGACAAAAACGCCATCAACCACTAACGATCAGCAGTTTTCTATCTCAATGAATGTCCCTCTTTCGCGTTGGCTGGCGAATGCCTGGGGAACATATACTCTGACAAGTTCAAAAAATGGTAATAGTGCACATCAGGTTGGCGTCAGTGGAACGCTACTGGAAGATAACAATTTAAATTATAACCTTCAGCAAACCTACACCGATAACGATGTCGGTTATGGTGCCTATCTCTCTTCCCGGTATCGGACATCGGTTGGCGAGTTCAGCGCCAATTACAGTTATCAAAAAGACAGTAAACAGTGGGGCTATGGCGCCCAGGGTTCCGTTGTTGCGCATTCGCAGGGAATAACGCTTGGACAATCCATTCAGGATGCTTTTGCCATTGTGCACATTACCGATGGCGATAATGTAAAAATACAAAATTCCCGGGGGGTTTACACCGATTATTGGGGCAATGCCATTGTGCCAACTTTAACCAATTATCGCCGTAATACTATTACTGTGAATACTCAGGGACGTGATGATATTGATATTCAGGATGCTTCTCTGGATGTGGTTCCGACAAAAGGGGCCGTCCTGAAGGCTGACTTCACGGCGCGTTCAGGTAAGCGTGCATTACTTACCTTAAAACATGGTCAGAGCGTGGTTCCTTTTGGTGCTCTGTTAAGTATGGACGGTACGACATCGATCGTGGGTGACGACGGTGAAGTGTATGTCACTGGGCTAAAAGGAACACAGCGCATTGAGGTGCAATGGGGAAATACCGCACAGACGAAATGTACGGGCAGCGTAAGCGTGCCTGAGAACATGGGTACGGGAATTCTCTCAGCTACGGTTAATTGCCAATAATGGAAGATGGCTTATGAATACGGAAATTGTCAGATATGAGTAAAAGGAACAAAAACATTTTCAGGGCTATGTTGATCATATTGATTTTAGCTGGATCGGCGGCACCTGTTTATGCCGCCACATGTACCGGAAATTACCCGGAAAATGGCGCAATGACCTTTCAGCTACCGGCAAGCATCACTGTGGAGCCTGACGTATCAGTTGGTACGGTTATTTATGAGGGAAGCATTGAGAGCGGCCAAATCGATATGGATTGCCAGGATACTGGCAACAAATATAAAGGTTACGCAGTGTTAACGGATGCCGATGCCCGCAATGGAGTGCTGGAAGGCGTTTATCAGACTAGCGTTCCAGGTATAGGTATCCGCATGGCTGAAGCGGAAGAACGAACGCCTACCTTTACCTCTGAGGATATCGTCACACCCATGCATTTTTATAGCTATGGAGCAAGCGGATGGAACAGTATTCATACAAAGTACCATGCGTCAATGCAGTTGGTTGTGACGGGCGACGTCGAGGATGGTTATCTTGATACCTCCCGGCTGACAGCGCAAGAGAAGTGGGGTAATGATGTGATAGCTCAGATATTGGTATCTCCCACCAGCATTCATATCCAGACTAATACCTGTAACCTGGAGGATAAAAATATCTACGTGCCGCTGAAGACGATTAATGTCGATAACTTTGACAGTCAATTTTCAGAAGTACTCACCGATAACAGTTTCAAAATCGAGATTTCTGATTGTCGGGCAGGTACCCAAATCGATTATAAGTTCAACAGTGCTGGTTCGACAGGTGTTACGGATGGCAATATTTTGGCTATCGCCAGTGGAGACAGCTCTGCCAGCGGTGTCGGTATCCAGATTCTGGACACGAACAATAATGTGCTGAGTTTTGATCAAACCTATACCGCTGTGAGCAGCACCAGCGCTAACGAAGTGGCAGAAATTCCGCTGAAGGCACGCTATGCCAAAACCGGCAATGTCAAAGCCGGGAAAGTGGACGCCGTCGCGACTTTTGAGGTCTTTTACCGCTAACGCCTTGCGACCCGCTGCGGCGGGTTGGCAGCGCTCTAACATTCCAGCCTAATTTATTAACCCTTTCTTTTCATCTGGTTATTTCTTAACCCCTCAGTTTTAGTAGGGGCGCGTATTGCTTGCTATCTCGCCAGAGTTTCGAATATTATGCTGCCGTTATAATAATAATTCTCGTTTACGTTATCATTCACTTTCATCAGAGAAATACCAATGGCGCGTCTTAAAACTGCTCAGCCAAGTTCATCACTGCGTAAAATCGCAGTAGTGGTAGCCACAGCGGTTAGCGGCATGTCTGTCTATGCACAGGCGGCGGTTGACCCGAAAGAAGAAACCATCACCGTAACTGCAGCTCCTGCTCCGCAGGAAAGCGCATGGGGGCCTGCGGCAACCATCGCCGCACGACAGTCTGCTACGGCGACCAAAACCGACACTCCAATTCAAAAAGTTCCTCAGTCTATTTCTGTGGTCACCGCCGAAGAGATGGCGTTGCATCAGCCAAAATCGGTCAAAGAGGCGCTTAGCTACACCCCGGGCGTTGCCGTGGGTACGCGTGGTGCGTCCAATACCTATGACTACTTGATTATTCGCGGATTTGCCGCCGACGGCCAAAGTCAGAATAACTATCTGAATGGCCTGAAGATGCAGGGCAACTTCTACAACGATGCGGTCATAGACCCTTATATGCTGGAGCGTGCCGAAGTGATGCGCGGTCCGGTTTCCGTTCTGTACGGAAAGAGCAACCCGGGTGGGTTGTTGAATATGGTCAGCAAACGCCCGACCACAGAGCCGTTAAAAGAAATTCAGTTCAAGATGGGCACTGACAGCCTGTTCCAGACAGGTTTTGATTTCAGCGATGCGCTGGATGATGACGGTGTATACTCTTACCGCTTAACTGGCCTGGCGCGTTCCGCGAATGCGCAGCAGCAGGGCGCAGAAGAACAACGCTATGCCATCGCGCCATCTTTCTCATGGCGTCCGGACGATAAGACAAACTTCACCTTCCTCTCCTACTTCCAGAACGAGCCGGAAACCGGTTATTACGGCTGGTTGCCGAAAGAAGGGACGGTGACTGAGTTGCCGAATGGCAAGCGTCTGCCTACCGATTTCAACGAAGGGGCGAACAACAATACCTATTCTCGTAACGAGAAGATGGTGGGCTACAGCTTCGATCACGAATTTAACGACACCTTTACCGTGCGTCAGAACCTGCGTTACGCGCAAAATAAAGTCTCGCAGAACAGCGTGTATGGCTACGGTATGTGCTCCGATCCGCTCTATACCAAGGATCCGGCTAACAGCCCTTGTGCCAGCGTTCCTCAGGCCGACTGGGATCATACGCTGACGCGTCAGTATGTTATCGATAATGAGAAATTGCAGAACTTCTCCGTCGATACTCAGCTGCAAAGCAAGTTCGCGACAGCCGACGTAGATCACACGCTGCTGACTGGTGTTGACTTTATGCGTATGCGGAACGATATCAACTCCTGGTTTGGCTATGCGGGTTCTGTTGCGCCGTCCGATATCTATAACCTCGACCGCAGCGACTTCGATTTTGGCTCACACCCAGGCCCTTCAGGTCCTTACAAAGTGCTGAACAAACAGAAGCAGACTGGCTTGTATGTTCAGGATCAGGCGCAATGGGATAAGGTGCTGGTTACTCTGGGCGGTCGTTACGACTGGGCTAAACAGGACTCTCTGAACCGTGTTTCTGGCGTAACGGATTCCCGCGATGATAAGCAATTCACCTGGCGCGGTGGGGTTAACTATCTGTTCGACAACGGCGTAACCCCGTATTTCAGCTACAGCGAGTCGTTTGAACCGGCTTCCCAGACGGGGGCAAGCGGTAATATCTTTGCGCCATCTAAAGGTAAGCAGTACGAAGCTGGCGTGAAGTACGTGCCGAACGATCGTCCAATCGTGATCACCGGTGCTGTCTATCAGTTGACCAAAACCAACAATCTGATGGCCGATCCGAACGGATCGTTCTGGTCAGTTGAAGGCGGTGAAATTCGTTCTCGCGGAGTGGAAATTGAAGCGAAAGCGGCGCTGTCTGCCAGCGTCAACGTAGTGGGTTCTTATACCTACACCGACGCGGAATACACCACCGACACCAACTACAAGGGCAATACGCCTGCGCAGGTGCCAAAACACATGGCATCATTGTGGGGCGATTACACCCTTTATGACGGCGCGCTTTCTGGGCTGACGTTGGGTACTGGCGTTCGTTATACGGGTTCCAGTTATGGCGATCCGGCAAACTCCTTTAAAGTGGGGAGCTATACGCTGGTGGATGCGTTAGTACGTTACGATCTGGCGCGCGTCGGCATGGCGGGCTCCAACGTGGCGCTGCATGTGAACAACCTGTTTGACCGTGAATACGTCGCCAGCTGCTTCAATACCTATGGCTGCTTCTGGGGCGCAGAACGTCAGGTCGTTGCAACCGCAACCTTCCGTTTCTAATTTCTATTGGGCACGCTTTGCGTGCCCGTTTTACAAGTTGGCTGCTATGCAGGAAAACAGATCCCATCCCGACACTACTTTTGCGTTGCGTAATGTCTCCTTTCGTGTGCCTGGCCGCACGCTTTTGCATCCTCTCTCATTAACTTTTCCTGTGGGTAAAGTGACCGGCCTTATCGGCCACAACGGTTCCGGAAAATCGACGTTATTGAAAATGCTGGGACGTCATCAGCCGCCGTCAGAAGGTGAAATCCTGCTCGACGAACAGCCGCTGGAGAACTGGAGCAGTAAAGCGTTTGCCCGCAAGGTCGCCTATCTGCCGCAGCAGTTGCCGCAGGCCGAAGGGATGACTGTGCGCGAACTGGTGGCGATTGGCCGCTATCCGTGGCACGGAGCGCTGGGACGTTTTGGCGTTGCCGACAGAGAGAAAGTAGAAGAGGCGATTTCGCTGGTTGGCTTAAAACCGCTGGCGCACCGTTTGGTTGATAGTCTGTCCGGCGGAGAACGCCAGCGCGCGTGGATTGCCATGCTGGTAGCGCAGGACAGCCGCTGTCTGCTGCTTGATGAACCGACTTCCGCGCTGGATATCGCTCATCAGGTTGACGTACTGGCACTGGTGCATCGCTTAAGTCAGCAGCGCGGGCTGACGGTGATTGCGGTGCTGCATGATATCAACATGGCGGCCCGCTACTGTGATTACTTAGTTGCGCTGCGCGGTGGTGAAATGATTGCACAAGGGACGCCAGCTGAACTGATGCGCAGTGAAACTCTGGAACAGATTTACGGTATCCCGATGGGCATTTTGCCGCATCCGGCCGGTGCCGCACCCGTGAGTTTTGTCTATTAATGATTGAATTACATCATATTACCCGTCGGCGGCTGCTTGCGGCGATGGCGCTGTCGCCGCTGCTGTGGCGGATGAATACGGCACACGCTGCGGCGGTTGATACGCAGCGCATTGTGGCGCTGGAATGGCTACCGGTAGAGCTATTGCTGGCGCTGGGTATTACGCCGTATGGCATTGCCGATATCCCTAACTACAAGCTGTGGGTCAGTGAGCCCCCGTTGCCGGATTCTGTGATTGATGTCGGGCTACGTACGGAGCCCAATCTCGAACTGTTGACCGAAATGAAACCCTCGTTTTTGCTGTGGTCGGCAGGCTATGGTCCTTCCCCTGAAAAGCTGGCGCGGATTGCGCCTGGCCGGGGATTTAACTTCAGTGACGGTAAAAAGCCGCTGGCCGTTGCGCGACAATCGCTGCAGGAAATGGCGCAATTGTTCAATCTGCAAGCCTCTGCTGAACGCCATCTGACCGAGTACGATCGTTTTATCGCCAGCCTGAAACCGCGCTTCATTCAACGCGGCGCACGCCCTGTACTTCTCACTTCCCTGCTTGATTCGCGACATATGTTGGTGTTTGGCCCAAACAGCCTGTTTCAGGACGTGCTGGATGATTATGGGATCCCCAACGCCTGGCAGGGCGAGACAAACTTTTGGGGCAGCACTGCCGTGAGTATTGACCGTCTGGCTGCTTATAAGGATGTCGATGTGCTGTGTTTTGACCACGGCAACGATAAAGAGATGGCTGCGCTGATGTCTACGCCGTTGTGGCAGGCGATGCCGTTTGTCCGCAGCGGACGTTTTCAGCGTGTGCCTGCCGTCTGGTTCTATGGCGCCACGCTCTCGGCGATGCATTTTGCCCGCATTCTGGATAATGCGCTGGGAGGCAAAGCGTGAGTAAACGAATTGCGCTATTCCCGACCCTTCTTCTGGTGGTTCTGTTTGTCGCTGCCTGTTGGCTGACCTGGGTAAACTTCTCTGTTGCGCTACCGCGCAGTCAGTGGCAACAGGCTATCTGGTCACCGGATATCAATGCTATTGAGCAGATGGTTTTCCACTACAGTCTGCTGCCGAGGCTGGCGATTTCGCTGTTGGTCGGTGCCGGGCTGGGGCTGGTCGGTGTCTTGTTTCAGCAGGTGCTGCGTAACCCACTGGCAGAACCCACTACGTTAGGTGTCGCAACCGGGGCGCAGTTGGGCATTACGGTTACCACGCTGTGGGCTATTCCCGGTGCGCTGACCACGCAATTTGCGGCGCTGGCGGGAGCATGTGTTGTTGGGGCTCTGGTGTTTGGCGTTGCCTGGGGCAAACGTCTTTCTCCGGTGACGTTAATCCTTGCCGGGCTGGTGGTCAGCCTGTACTGCGGGGCAATTAACCAGTTGATGGTTATCTTCCATCACGATCAACTGCAAAGCATGTTTTTATGGAGCAGCGGTACGCTAACGCAGACCGACTGGAGCGGCGTACAGCGTCTGTGGCCGCAACTGCTGGGCGGTGTGATGCTGACGCTGTTGTTATTACGCCCAATGACGCTGATGGGACTGGATGACGGTGTGGCGCGTAACCTCGGTCTGGCGCTGTCGCTGGCACGTCTGGCGGCGTTATCGCTGGCCATTGTTATCAGCGCCTTACTGGTTAACGCGGTTGGGATTATCGGCTTTATTGGCCTGTTTGCACCGCTGCTGGCGAAAATGCTCGGCGCGCGTCGTCTGCTGGCGCGTCTGATGTTGGCCCCGCTGATTGGTGCGTTGATCCTCTGGCTCTCCGACCAAATCATTCTGTGGCTGACCCGCGTATGGATGGAAGTTTCCACTGGTTCGGTGACGGCGCTGATTGGCGCGCCATTGCTGCTGTGGCTGTTGCCGCGCCTTAGAAGTATGAGCGCGCCGGATATGAATGCCAGTAACCGCATCGCTGCTGAGCGCCAGAATGTACTGATGTTTGCCCTGGCGGGCGGGGCGATATTGCTGCTTACCGTTATTGTGGCGCTCGCGTTTGGCCGCGATGCGCACGGCTGGACATGGGCCAGCGGCGCGATGCTGGATGAGCTCATGCCCTGGCGCTGGCCACGTGTTCTGGCAGCGCTGATTGCCGGGGTAATGTTAGCGGTAGCTGGCTGTATTATTCAGCGTCTGACCGGAAATCCAATGGCCAGTCCGGAAGTATTAGGAATTAGCTCCGGGGCGGCATTTGGCGTGGTGCTAATGTTATTTCTGGTCCCCGGCAATGCCTTTGGCTGGCTGCTGCCGGCCGGGAGCCTCGGTGCGGCAGCCACCTTGCTTATCATTATGATTGCCGCCGGGCGCGGGGGCTTTTCACCGCACCGCATGTTGCTGGCAGGGATGGCGCTCAGCACGGCGTTTACAATGCTGCTGATGATGCTGCAGGCCAGCGGCGATCCGCGTATGGCGGGGGTGCTAACCTGGATCTCCGGCTCAACTTATAACGCGAGTGGCGAACAGGCCCTGCGCACCGGGATTGTAATGGTCATCCTGCTGGCGATGACGCCGCTGTGCCGCCGTTGGCTGACAATTTTACCGCTTGGCGGCGATACGGCGCGGGCTGTCGGTATGGCTATTACGCCATCACGCGTGGGGTTACTGCTGCTGGCGGCAGGGCTGACGGCGACAGCCACCATGACCATTGGGCCGTTGAGCTTTGTCGGGCTGATGGCGCCGCATATTGCCCGGATGATGGGTTTTCGTCGGGCGATGCCGCATATGCTGATTTCGGCGCTGGCGGGTGGCGTGTTGCTGGTTTTTGCTGACTGGTGCGGCAGGATGGTGTTGTTTCCGTATCAGATCCCGGCGGGATTACTGTCGACGTTTATTGGCGCGCCGTACTTTATCTATTTGTTGAGAAAGCAGAGCCGCTGAGGCTGATTCTTTTCATGTAGGCCGGATAAGACGCTTTGCGTCGCCATCCGGCAATAAAAAAGCCGGGTGGCGGCTTCGCCTTACCCGGCCTACGTTGCCTCTGGACGGTCTCCTTTACAGTTTCGCAAACACCCGGCGCGCGGCGTCGATGGTGTTATTGATATCTTCTTCACTGTGCGCCACGGACATAAAGCCTGCTTCGAACGCGGACGGCGCCAGATAAATTCCTTCATCCAGCATCATGTGGAAGAAACGCTTGAAGCGTTCAACGTCGCATGCCATCACATCCTGATAGCAGGTTACGGTTTCTGCATCGGTGAAGAAAATCCCGAACATCCCGCCTACATGATTAACTACCAGCGGAATATTCGCTTCTTCAGCAGCTTCCAGCAGACCTTCCGCCAGACGCGTCGTCAGTTCGTTCAGCGTTTCATGAATACCCGGCTGGGCGACTTCTGTCAGACAGGCATAACCTGCCGCCATCGCGATTGGGTTACCGGAAAGCGTCCCCGCCTGGTAAACTGGTCCAGTCGGCGCCAGTGCGTCCATCACATCGCGACGTCCACCGAATGCGCCAACGGGCATTCCGCCACCGATGATTTTGCCAAGACAAGTCAGATCCGGCACGACGCCGTAATAATCCTGTGCACCGGCCAGCGCCACGCGGAAACCGGTCATCACTTCATCGATGATCAACAGTGCGCCAAACTCATCGCATAGCGCACGCAGGCCCGGCAGGAATTCCGGCAGCGGTGGGATGCAGTTCATGTTGCCTGCGACCGGCTCAACAATGATGCAGGCGATCTCCTGCGGATATTGTTCAAATGCCGCACGTACTGAAGCGAGATCGTTATAGGTGCAGGTTAGGGTGTGTTTCGCGAAATCAGCCGGAACGCCCGGGGAGTTCGGCTGACCCAGCGTTAACGCGCCGGAACCCGCTTTGACCAGCAGACAGTCAGCATGACCGTGGTAGCAGCCTTCAAATTTGATGATCTTATCGCGACCGGTGAAACCGCGCGCCAGACGGATTGCGCTCATCGTCGCTTCCGTGCCGGAGTTCACCATGCGCACCATGTCCATGGTCGGCACGAGTTCAGTGACCAGCTCCGCCATTTTCACTTCCATTTCGGTCGGTGCGCCAAAGCTTAAACCGCGCTCCGCAGCTTCAATCACCGCATTACGGATTGCCGGGTGATTATGGCCCAGCACCATCGGTCCCCAGGAACCGACGTAGTCAACATAGGCTTTACCATCGACATCGTACAGATACGCGCCGTCGGCTTTTTCGATAAACAGCGGAGTACCACCCACGCCAGTAAAGGCGCGAACGGGGGAGTTAACGCCGCCTGGGATAAGTTCGCGTGCTGCGCTGTAGAGATTTTCAGACTTACTCATGGATGGGGTCCTGGTTCGTAGAAAAAGTAAATGCCCGCTATTCTAGTTATTCAGAGAAGGTTATGAAAGTTTTACGCATTTGAAACAATACGATTTGCAGGGGATTTTCGTGAAATGTGCGAGTAGAATGCCGATTCCGTATTTGTATTACCAATTAATGATCATCTGATGAAGACAGACACTCCCTCTTTTGAAGCACAACAAATTGTGCGTTTACGCCGCAGGGATCAAATCCGTCGACTCCTGGAACGAGACAAAACGCCGTTGGCGATCCTGTTGATGGCTGCCGTAGTGGGTACAGTGACAGGGCTTGTTGGCGTGGCATTTGAGAAAGCGGTGACCTGGGTGCAGAATCAGCGCATTGGCGCGCTGGCTCAGGTTGCGGACCATGCCATTCTGCTGTGGCCGCTGGCATTTATTCTCTCTGCGTTGCTGGCGATGGTCGGCTATTTCCTGGTGCGTAAATTTGCGCCGGAAGCCGGTGGTTCGGGGATCCCAGAGATTGAAGGCGCGCTGGAAGAGCTGCGGCCTGTGCGCTGGTGGCGCGTACTGCCGGTGAAATTTTTCGGCGGTATGGGCACGCTGGGTGCCGGTATGGTGCTCGGGCGAGAAGGACCGACCGTGCAGATCGGTGGTAACCTCGGGCGCATGGTGCTGGATATTTTCCGCATGCGTAGCGCAGAAGCGCGACATACCTTATTGGCTACCGGTGCGGCAGCGGGCCTTTCGGCGGCGTTTAACGCCCCTCTGGCGGGGATCCTGTTCATTATTGAAGAGATGCGCCCGCAGTTTCGCTATAACCTTGTCTCGATCAAAGCCGTGTTTACCGGCGTCATCATGTCGAGCATTGTGTTTCGTGTTTTCAACGGCGAGGCACCGCTTATTGAAGTTGGGAAGCTCTCCAATGCGCCGGTGAACACGCTGTGGTTGTATCTGGTCCTGGGGATTATTTTTGGCTGTGTCGGACCGTTGTTCAACACCATGGTGTTGCGGACTCAGGATATGTTCCAGCGTTTCCACGGAGGCGATCTCAAAAAATGGGTGCTGATGGGCGGTGCGATCGGCGGTCTGTGCGGGATCCTTGGCTTAATTACACCTGAAGCGGCTGGAGGCGGGTTTAACCTGATACCTATCGCTGCGGCAGGGAATTTCAGCGTTGGTTTACTGCTGTTTATCTTTATTGCCCGCGTCATTACCACGCTGCTGTGCTTCTCGTCCGGCGCGCCCGGCGGGATATTTGCCCCGATGCTGGCATTAGGCACGTTGCTTGGCACCGCGTTCGGTATGGCGGCAGCGGCCTCTTTTCCGCATTATCATCTGGAGGCCGGGACCTTCGCCATCGCCGGAATGGGAGCATTGTTGGCGGCCTCGGTGCGCGCGCCGTTAACGGGCATTATACTGGTACTGGAAATGACCGATAACTATCAGCTCATTTTGCCAATGATTATTACCTGTCTTGGCGCAACACTATTAGCCCAATTTATGGGCGGAAAGCCGCTATACTCGACTATCCTTGCCCGTACGCTGGCAAAACAGGAAGCGGAGCAGGCGGCTAAAAGCCAGGGTACAGCCGCTGGCGAGAATACTTGAACGAAATACCAGGGTATT
>ERZ773225.510-NODE-510-length-57106-cov-5.808400_pt1 | contig 57106 bp, 57 predicted proteins | sample MGYA00580993_ERZ773225 | MGnify/ENA primary metagenome ERZ773225 (study PRJEB29015, sample SAMEA2737748) | human gut metagenome | biome: human gut; feature: human-associated habitat; material: faeces | place: China | collected 2012 ...
TCACGATAATTTGCGTCAATAACTCAAAAAAGCACTTGACAAAACGCTTCATGGGGTACGGCGAAGGACATCAAGCCCTTCATAGACCCGGTTTTCAAAAACAACGTCATTCTCACCGGGACGGAATATCTGACGATCAACACCCGGCCCAAAAACCCGGCCAACGCTCGTAACCTGAACGCCTGTGTCATCGGCTCGTCGGGAAGCGGCAAGACCCGCTTCTGGCTGACCCCGCAGCTCCTGCAAGCCAATTCCTCCTATGTGGTCGTTGACCCGAAGGGAAGCATTTTGGGCCAGGTAGGGCATTTCCTACAAAAGCAGGGGTATCGGATCAAGGTATTCAACAGCGTGGATTTTGCAAAGTCCATGCACTATAACCCCATCGCCTACCTGAAAACGGAGAGCGATATTCTGAAATTCATCAACGCCTTGATTACCAACACCAAAGGCGACGGCAAGGAGGGCGACGAGTTCTGGACAAAGGCAGAGACCCTTTTGTACTGTGCGCTTGTTGCCTATATCGTCTTTGAGGGCAAGCCCGAGGACAAGAACATCAATACCCTTGTGGACATGATAAACAGCATGGAGACCCGGGAGGACGACGAGAATTTCAAGAACGCCGTGGACTATATGATGGCCGGGCTGGAAAAGCGCAAACCCAATCATTTTGCCGTGCGACAGTATAAGAAGTACAAGCTGGCAAGCGGCAAGACGGCCCGCAGCATCCTGATTTCCTGCGGCGCACGGCTGGCTCCCTTCGATATTCCTCAGCTTCGGGAGATCATGTCCTACGATGAAATGGAGCTTGACCGCCTGGGCGACAGGAAAACCGCCACCTTTTTCGTGATCTCCGACACGGACACCACCTATAACTTTGTCGTGGCCCTTGCCTTTTCGCAGATGTTCAATCTTCTCTGTGAACGGGCCGACAATGTTCACGGGGGCCGCCTGCCCCATCATGTGCGGGTGCTGTGGGACGAGGCGGCCAACACCGGCCAGGTGCCCCAGCTTGAAAAGATCGTGGCCGTCATCCGCTCCCGGGAAATCAGCCTGACCATGTTCTTGCAGGCACAGAGCCAGCTAAAGGCCCTGTATAAAGACCATGCGGAGACGATCGTGGGCAACATGGACAGCGTGATTTTTCTCGGAGGCCGGGAGCACACCACCATCAAGGAGCTTTCGGAGGCTTTGGGGAAAGAGACAATTTCCATGAACACGGAGAGCCGGACGCGGGGCCACTCGGAGAGCTACGGGCAGAACACCCAGCGGCTCGGCAAGGAGCTTATGACCATGGACGAGCTCACCACCATGGACGGAAACCGCTGCATCCTCCAACTGCGGGGGCTGCGGCCTTTTTATTCCCCGAAGTACGATCTGAAAAAGCATCCAAATTACAAGTACACCGCCGAGGCCGACAAGGAGCGCAACGCCTTTGACCTCTCCAAACTTGTGACCCGGCGCATGACAAAGCTCGATGAAAACGAACAGTATACCGTTTACGAAGCGACCGAGGCGGCGCTACCGGCCATAGACGAGGACGAGGACATCCTGAACTATGACGATGTAGACGACCCGGACGCCTTCGCGTAACTTCGGGCCAGGTTGGCCCGAAGTGTGCCGCCCCAAGAGGCGGCTTTTTTCATACCTGAACAGATGAAGGAGGAACATTCATGGGATTTTTCACAAGCGCGGTAGATACCCTGCAAACGCTGGTCGTGGCTCTGGGCGCTGGCCTTGCGGTGTGGGGCGTGATTAACCTGCTGGAAGGGTACGGCTCGGACAACCCAGGTGCCAAAAGTCAGGGCATCAAGCAGCTCATGGCGGGCGGTGGTGTGATCCTGCTGGGCATGACCCTTGTACCCCTGCTGGCAACGCTGTTTTAAGGTAGCCGCCTATGGGGATTCTCACCGACTGGATTACAGAATGGCTGAGGGGCCTGCTCATTGACGGGATCATGGGCAACCTGGAGGGCCTTTTTACCAACCTGAACAATCGGGTCGGAGAGATCGCGGTAGAGGTGGGGACATCCCCGGCGACATGGAACGCCGGGGTGTTCTCCCTGATACGACAGCTTTCCGAAACGGTTGTATTGCCAATAGCCGGGATCGTCCTCACCTTTGTCATGTGCTACGAGTTGATTCAAATGCTCATAGACCGGAACAATCTGCATGACATCGACACCTGGCTGTTTTTCAAGTGGATTATTAAAACCTTTATCGCCGTGACGATCCTCTCCAACACATTCAATATCGTCATGGCGGTGTTCGATGTGGCCCAAAGCGTGGTAGCACAGTCTGCGGGGCTGGTGCAGGGAACCACCGACATCTCCCCGAACTTGGTGGCGAATATGCAGGCGACGATAGAGCAAATGGAGCTGGGCCCGCTGCTGGGCCTGTGGCTGCAATCCTTTGTGGTCCATCACACCATGACGGCCCTGAACATCTTTATCTTCGTGGTCGTGTACGGCAGGATGATCGAGATTTACATGCTGACGAGCCTTGCCCCGCTGCCCTTTGCCACGGTAGTAAACCGAGACCTCGGGCACATGGGGCACAACTATTTCCGTTCCCTGCTGGCAATCGGCTTTCAAGGGCTGCTTATCATCGTATGCCTTGCCATCTACGCGGTGCTGATTCGGAGCATTGCGGCAGCCGGCGGCACGGACATCTTTGAAACCATCTGGACGGCCATCGGTTGTACGGTACTGCTGTGCTTTACGCTGCTGAAAACCGGGTCACTGGCCAAAGCCGTGTTCGGCGCACATTAAAACACTGAAAGGAGAACTGCATGAGCAACGAATTGGAGAAAACCGCACAGGTGGCGGATATGAAGCTGGATGTGGATGTACGCCTGATCGAGCCCAGGGGCAACCTCATGGGCTTTGCCAATGTGACCGTCAACGACTGCCTGCGCATCGACGATTTCAAGGTGTTGCAGGGCGAAAAGGGCCTTTTCGTGGGGATGCCCAGCAAGGCGACCCAGGGCCGGGACGGCAAGACGGCCTACTATGACACCGTGCGGCCCGTTACAAAGGAGTTTCGGGCGGCGCTGACGGAGGCCGTGGTGACGGCCTATACCGTGGAGGTGGAGAAATTGCAGAGCCGGGCGGCCAGCCTTGCCAAGCCCTCCATCTCCCAGCAGCTCGCGGAGGGGACGAAGCAGGCGGCAAAGGAGAACGCGGAGCGCCCCTCTCCTGCTAAGTCCTCCAAGGCGAGGACTGAACGCTGACTTCGGGCCAACTTGGCCCGAAGTGGGAAAGGAGGCAAAGCAAATGGCACGAAAAAGCTCCGGCTACGGAGCCGCCTGCTACTACGCCGGGAAGCTGGTGGGACGCTGCACTCCGGCAGACGCGCAGGGCTACGAGCAGCTTATGAAATCCTGCGGCGGCAACGCTGCTCGCGTTTTGCAGGAATACGCCTATTTCTCCCCGGAGCTGCGGGGCATATTGGAGAAGGTGGCGGCGGTACAGGCCAAGGAAAACCGTACCGCCGGGATCTTCCAATCTCCCAGGCTCTCTCCGTGGGGAGATATTCAGACAAGCGACACCCTCTGCCCGGGAGTGTTCATGGTCAGCACGGCCAGTCACGGCGGGACGATGGTGGCCCTGGACATGGCGGCGATCCTCTCGCCCGCCGCCCGGAAATGCGGCCTGAGAATGGGCGATTATCTCTGCTTTGAGGAGGACTGCGACGAAAATATCGTGCTGCGGGAGCTGCTGGACAAGAAGCTGTGGCAAATCCCGGACCGTATCCGGGACAAGGCCGCCTTTGAGGAGAACATCAACCGCGCCCTGCGGGAACACCACCCGGAATACTGGCGCTCGCGGCAGCAGGGGCTGGAACGGGAGCGCGCCCGATCCGGCCCCTCCCGGGGCGCGGAACGCTGATACACTTCGGGCCAAGTTGGCCCGAAGTCGGGAAGGAGGTATCTCTATTTGGCCTATGTAAACGTACCCAATGACCTGTCCCGTATCAAGACAAAACTTGCTTTTAACCTGACGAAACGGCAGCTTGTGTGCTTCGGCACGGCGGCTGTCATCGGTATCCCCGTCTATCTGCTGGCCCGTTCCTCCGTCGGAGGCACCGGAGCCATGCTCCTGATGATCGCCCTGATGCTGCCTTTCTTCTTCCTTGCCATGTACGAGCGAGACGGCCTGCCCGCGGAAAAGGTGCTGCGGAATATCCTGCGGGCCACGATCCTGACGCCTCGCGTCAGACCGTACAGGACGGAGAATTTCTATTACTATCTGCACAAACAGGGAAAGGAGGCGTCGAAGGTTGCCCAAGGGAAAAACAGCACAGCCCCAAAGAAAAAGTAAGCTCCGCAAGCGCGGGCCACAAACAGCACAGCAGACCATCCCCTATCGGGAAATGCACCGAGACGGCATTTGCCGCATATCGGAGGACTACTACACCAAGACCATTGAATACGAGGACATCAACTACGCCGTGGCCTCTACGGAGGACCAGGGCATTATCTTTGACGGCTACTGCGGCTTTCTCAACTACTTCGACGCCACACTTCCGTACCAGCTTTCCTTTATCAACCACCGTTCCCGTCCGGAGAGCCGGTACAGCGTCAATATCCCGCCCCAGGATGACCAGTACAACAGCGTCCGGGACGAGTACACCGGGATGCTGAAAGGTCAGATCGCCAAGAGCAACAACGGCATTGTGCGTTCCAAGTACATCACCTTCGGCATCCACGCCGCCGGTATCCAGACCGCCCGGCCACGGCTGGAACGTGTAGAGGCCAATATCCTCAGCAACTACGGGAAGCTGGGCGTACAGGCCCGCCCCCTCAGCGGCAAGGAGCGCCTCGCGCTGCTCCACAGCCAGCTTCGGCCCGGCAGCCGGGAGCCCTTCCGCTTCTCGTGGGACATGATACCCCGTACCGGCATGGGGACAAAAGACTTCATCGCCCCGGACAGCTTTGACTTCCGGCAGGCCCGCCTGTTCCGGGTGGGGACGACCTGGGGCGCGGCCTCCTACATGCAGATCATGGCGTCAGAGCTTTCCGACAAGCTCCTTGCGGAGCTGTTGGAGTTGGATATGGAAATGACCATCACCATGCACATTCAGACCGTTGACCAGTCCAAGGCCATCAAGCAGATCAAGGCCAAGATTTCCGACATCGACAAGATGAAGGTGGAGGAACAGAAAAAGGCCGTGCGGGCGGGCTACGACATGGACATCCTTCCCCCTGACCTCGTAACGTACAGCAAGGACGCGGCGGCTATGCTGGCCGACCTGCAAAGCCGGAACGAGCGGCTTTTCCTGCTCACCTTTCTTGTGGTGAACACGGCCAACACCCGGCAGCAGCTTGAAAACGACCTGTTCACCGTGGCGGGCATCATGCAGACCTACAACTGCTTTCTGCGACGGCTGGACTTCCAGCAGGAGCAGGGCTATATGTCCTCTCTGGCCCTCGGGTATAACGGGATCGAGATACACCGGGGCATGACAACAAGCTCCACGGCGATCTTCGTCCCCTTTATGACCCGGGAGCTGCGCATGGGCGGCGAGGCCGTCTACTACGGACAAAACGCCCTGTCCCATAACGTCATCATGGCGGATCGGAAGAAACTGAAAGCCCCCAACGGCCTGTACCTCGGCTCCACCGGCAGCGGCAAGAGCTTCGCCGCCAAACGGGAGCTAATCAATGTATTCCTTGTGACAAAGGACCGGATCATCGTCGTTGACCCCATGGGAGAATATGCGCCCCTTGTGCGCAGACTGGGCGGGCAGGTCATAGACATATCCCCGGACAGCCAATGCCACATCAACCCCATGGACATCCAAATGAACATGGCCGGGGATGAAAGCCCGCTTTCGCTGAAAGCGGACTTTTTGCTTTCCCTCTGCGAGCTCATTGTAGGCGGGAAGGACGGCTTGCAGCCCGTGGAAAAAACGGTCATTGACCGCTGTGTGCGGCTGGTGTACCGGGAGCTGGCCCTGGGCCTTGAAACGGCGAAAACGCCCATCCTGCAAGACCTGTACGACCTGCTTTGCCAGCAGCCGGAGCCGGAGGCCCGGCGGATCGCAACGGCGCTGGAGCTCTACTGCACCGGCTCGCTCAATATGTTCAACTTTCCGACCAACGTGGACCTGAACAGCCGCGTTACCTGCTTCGTGCTGAAAAACCTCGGGGAAAACCTGCGGAAGATCGCCATGCACGTTACCAACGAGCTTGTTACCTCGGCGGTCAACAACAACTTTCAGAACGGCGTGGCGACCTGGTGCTACTTTGACGAGTTTCATGTACTGCTGCGGGACGCACTCACCGCCAGCTACTTTGTGGCCGTGTGGAAGATGCTCCGCAAAAAGGGCTGCGTGCCAAGCGCCCTGACGCAGAACGTGAAGGACCTGCTTGCCAGCCGGGAGATCGAAAACATCCTGGAAAACACGGATTTTATGGTGCTCTTGTCGCAGGCGCAGGGAGACCGGGCCATCCTCGCAAAGCAGCTCGGTATCTCTGCCCATCAGCTTTCGTACATCACGCAATCGGAATCCGGCAAGGGCCTGCTGTTCTACGGCAATACCACGATCCCGGTCATAGACCGATTCCCCCAGGATACGGAGATTTACCGCCTGCTCACAACACGCCCGGAGGACATGAAGAATGACGCCGCGGGATAAGACAACTTCGGGCCAACATGGCCCGAAGTCCAATCGGAGCAAATTCCATCAGGAGAGCAAGAGGCCGCGCCCGTCCTCCCGTCTGCGGCGGGAGGACGAGACGCCGCCCAAGGGAGAGAAGAAGGCCGCCGATCCCAAGGCTGACAAGCGATTTGAGAAAGCCGGGAAAAAGGCGGAAAAGACCGGGGCCCGGCTGGAAGCCGCCAAAGAAAAGCTGGCCGCCCAAAGGCCCGTCAAGCGTCCCGGTCCGGTAAAGCTCGCCGCCACCGCCGCAGGGCATCAGGTACACCGCTTTGTCCATGGAAAGATCCATGAGGTTGAGCACGAAAACGTAGGCGTGGAGGCGGCCCATCGGGTGGAGCTGGCCGGAGAAGGTATAGGCCGTACCGGGGCAAGAGCTATCCGGCGGCGTATCCGGCAGGCCCCGGCCCGGCGGGTGCGCCGCTGGGAGCGGCGGGACATTCGGGCCAAGGCCGAGTATGAGATGCAGAAGCAGGCCCGGGAGCATCCCGAACTCAAGAAAAACATTCTCTCCCGGTACTGGCAGAAACAGAAGCAAAAACGGGAATACGCCAAGCGTGCCCGGGAAACAGCGAAAACGGGTGCCAGGGCCGCCAAGGAAACGGCAGTCACGGCGGGCCGCATCGCGGAAAACACCGTCGCTTTTGTCAAGCGGCATCCCGTAGGCGTGGTGATCGCCCTGTGCTGTGCGCTGCTGCTGGTGTCCCTGCAATCCTGCCTTTCCACGATGGTGACGCTGGGGAACGGGACGCTTACCGCTGTTACCGCCAGCACCTACCCCTCCGAGGACGGGGATATGCTGGCCGCCGAGGCCGCCTATGTGGGGATGGAAAACGAGCTGCGCGCCTATCTGGAAAGCTACGAGCAGACACACGACTACGACGAATACCACTTTGACCTGGACGAGATCGAGCATGACCCCTATGTGCTGATCTCCATTCTTACGGCATGGCATGAGGGCGCATGGACGATAGACCAGGTACAGGGCACCCTGCAAATGCTCTTTGACCGCCAGTACATCCTGACGGAGACCGTGGAGGTCGAGGTGCGCTACCGCACAGAGCAGCGGACGGGCTACCGCACCTACACCGATCCCAACACCGGGCGGACCGTGACGGAGGAATACGAGTACGAGGTCCAGGTCCCCTATAACTACTACATCTGCACCGTCGAGCTGGAAAACTTCAATCTCTCCCATCTGCCCGTTTACATCATGGGTGAGGAAAAGGTTGGCCGGTACGCCTTGTATATAGCGACCCTCGGCAACAGGCCGGACCTGTTCGGCGGCAGACCCCTGACGCCCACCCTCTACGACATCCCGGAGAGCTACCTTTCCGACGAAACCTTTGCCGCTATGATGGCCGAGGCCGAAAAGTACATCGGCTACCCCTACGTTTGGGGCGGCAGCAGTCCCAAGACCTCTTTCGACTGCTCGGGCTTCGTGTCGTGGGTCATCAATCACAGCGGGTGGAACGTGGGCCGTCTGGGAGCGCAGGGGCTTTGCAATATCTGTACCCCGGTATCCGCCGCCAATGTGCGCCCCGGCGATCTGGTGTTCTTCGTGGGCACCTATGATACGCCGGGCGTCTCCCATGTAGGCATTTATGTGGGCGACGGCTGGATGATCCACGCAGGAAACCCCATCGGCTATGTGAATCTGAACACAAATTACTGGCAATCGCACTTTTACACCTATGGACGCTTACCGTAAAGGAGGATGACAGATTGAACGCAAAAATCGAGCGAGTGATTAAAGAGATCGACAAAACCAAGGAAAAGCTCACGGAGTTTCAGGGCAGGCTCCGGGAGCTGGAACGGCAAAAGACCGAGCTGGAAAACACGCAGATCGTGGATACCGTGCGGGGCATGGACATCTCCCTTGCGGACCTTGCCGCTTTCCTGAAAGCGTCGAAGGCCACTTCGGGCCAAGTTGGCCCGAAGTCTGAGCCGGAAAAGGAGGATGAAAGCCATGAGGAAGTCTAAACGCTGGCTGTCGGCGTGCCTGCTGACCCTGATCCTCTGCCTGGGCGTATTCTGCACCCCGGCCATGGCGGACAATTCTATACCGGAGCCGACGCAAACCCCGCAGCCGGAAAACGGCGTGGAAGTGACCGTCTCCGAGGACGGCACCTACACCGTCTCCTTGGGCGATTGGGAATGGACCTTCCGGGTGGAAGATCTGGCAGAGGCCCGAATCGGCACCGTTGTCAACGTCCACTCCTATCTGAATGTCCGCACCGGCGCGGGCACAAGCAATCAGATCATCGGGCACCTTTTACCCGGCGCACAGGTGAAGGTCCTGGGAGAATCGGGCGGCTGGTATCGGGTGACGGTCCCGGAAATCACGGGCTATGTCTGCGGCGACTACCTCCGCGTTTCGGATGCGGCGGCAAATGGCGGCATGAGCATAGATGAAAACACGCTGAAGCTCCTGCTCAGCGCCATGCTCCAAAGCGGCAGGCCCAACGGCAGCGGCACCCTTGCCCTGACCCCGGACGGGAACCTGACGCTGCGGGACGACCTGGGGACCATGTTCGGCGCGGGAAAGCAGTTTCTCACCGTACAGACCAAATCCGGCAATTACTTCTACCTCATTATTGACCGCGACGCGGACGGCGAGGAAAATGTCCATTTTCTCAACCAAGTGGACGAAGCCGACCTGATGGCCCTTATGGACGGAGATAACCGCATGAACGCGCCGACCTGTATCTGCAAGGACAAATGCACCGTGGGCCATATCAATACCGCCTGCCCCGTCTGCTCCGTCAATATGAGCGAGTGCATGGGCAAGGAAGCGCCCACCCCGGAGCCGCAGGTTGCGCCCGAGCCGGATACCCCGGAAAAGAAGGGCGGCAGCGGGCTCCTGATCTTCGCGGTGCTGGCGGTACTGGCCGCCGGAGGCGCCGGGTACTACTTCAAGGTCTACCGGGCCAAGCAGACACATGAGGACTATGACGAGGGCGGCGAGTACGAGGAAATCCCCGAGGAGGAATACGACGACAGCCCGCCCTGGGACGAGGATGGCGAGCTTGGCGCCGATGAAGGCGGTGGCGACGAGTGAATTTCACCGACAACCCGCTGGAACGGCTGATGAAAGAGATCCCCCGGCCTGTTCCGGAAAGCAGGCCAAAGCCCCGGCGCGGCTCCCTCTGCGCTTCCTGCCCCTACTGGAACGGGACGGCCTGCGTGGGCTTCTGCTACCGGCTGCTGAAAATCCAGAGGACTTCGGGCCAACTTGGCCCGAAGTCCGGGGAATGAGCTGTGGACGCCCGAGAGCTGACCCGTGCCGAGCGTGCGGCCATCCGAAAGCTGGTAAAAAGGTGGTGCGCCAACTATGACCCGGAATACGGCTGTCTCCCGCTGGGCTGTGAGTGCTACATGCTGAATAAGTGGTGGACAGACGCGTATTGCCGTTATTTCCGTGAGGCGGTTTTGCCCCTTGCCCCGGAGCTGGCGCGGGCCTTGTCCTGCCCCGGCCATAAAGCGGAGCTGCGGACCTGCGCCGTCTGCGGGAGACTATTCCCCCGACAGGGCAAACGGGCCTTCTGCTCCGACGCCTGCAAGGAGGCCGCGAAGCGCAAGCGGCATCGGGAATATATGCGCCGACGGAGGGCGGCATGTGGACATTTAGGACCTGAAAAACCCTTGTAAACAGGGGCTTTCCAGGGCCGGAAACAGGGGGGTAATATGATTTCTCATCCCACCCCGGTTTTGCGGAGAAAAAGCTAACATTTCGGAAAGGAGGACGCCCATGGAGATCAACGAGGGCTATGTGATCCGGCGCACGATTCTGTTTGACAACAAATGCGGCTTTGTTATTGGAGAGGACCCCAAAGCCCCCAATCCCTTTGTAACCTGGCAATTCAACGAGCGGGACGGACGGCGGGGCTACTTCTGGGGCCATTACCACAACACCCCGGAGCAGGCGGAGGCCGATTTTCAAGAGCGGGCTGAGAGCTATCAGCGGCGCTTTCGCGTGAAGGTGGTGGAGCAATCGACGGCAAAAAAGGATGCTCCATCCATAGCGGATCAGCTTGCGGAAAACGCGGACAAGGCCGCCCGGCACAACGCCTCGCGTCCGACCCCGGTAAAAGATACGGACAAACAAAAATAACTTCGGGCCAAGTTGGCCCGAAGTCAGAAAAAAGGAGGTATTTTACTATGCAGGAAAAGGACAACTATCTCAAAAACGCGGAGCTCGGGACGGAGCAGAACTACAACATGATCGACGGCATCCTGAACAACGAGCCCACCCCCGTGCCCGAGCCGGGGCGGGAGCCGCTGGACAAGGTGAAGGAGCCGCCCCGCAAGAAGCGAAGCCGCGAGCGTGACGACAGATGACCCGCAAGCGCATCCGTAACGTCCCGATTTACGTTTGGGTGCGGCAGGACGAGCTGGAGGCCATACAAGAACGTATGGCCTCCCTCGGTATCCAGAACATGAGCGCCTATATCCGAAAAATGGCGCTGAATGGGTATGTGCTCTATGTGGACCTGGCCCCGGTAAAGGAGCTGGTGTCCCTGCTTCGCCGCTGTTCCAACAACATCAATCAGGTGGCGATACAGGCCAATACCTACGGCGGGATTTATCCCGGGGAGGTTGAACGCCTACGGCGGGACTATGATGCCCTGTGGGAACGCACGGGAGAAGTTTTGAGGCGGCTTGCGGAGATAACGGCTGCATGATAGATAAAGGCGAGGTTTTACCTCGCCTTTATCTATTGCTATGCCCGTTTTGGAATAATCGTTTCTGGAGCAGTCCCTTCAAAATCACGGATAAATCGTGTAGCAGAAACCCTACGCCAATTATTTGCACTTGCAGGAATGTTTATCCCCAATGCCTCATTCCCAGGGAGACCAACAAATGAACTTATTATTAGCGTTCCTGGATAGCCTTCGTCGCTGCTCTTGCAACGAGTAATAGCAACATAGAATAAGCGCCTTTGCTCCTCTAACTGCTTTTCAACACTTACGGCACTTTCTTTGTCAATGCGAGGTATCAACTCATCAATAGCACTCATAACAATTACATACTTTGCGCTAAGACCTTTTGAGGCATGAAGGCTCATAATTCTGACATGGTCATGTTCAGATGTGTTATCAGGATAAGATACCTTTTCAACAGAGTATGAGTAAATCTCATGGAGCCATGCGGAAACATTTTCTTCCCTGCTGTTTTCTGCCGCAGCAACAGCTTCCGTTAGAATATAACGGAAATCACCATTCTCCGGTATATCTGCCGCTAAAAGATCAATTAGAGTTTCGGCATTGTCCTCCGCAGCAGACTGCAATGTTTTAATCTTCTCTCTAATGCTTTTGTACTGACTTATGAGCGAAGAAATATGAGGAACACGCAGAGTTCCTGAAGCACACTTTTCAAGAACATCAATAGTGGTCATGTTGTTTTCTACGGCATAATCATAAAGATATTTATAGCTCCCAGCCCGGTATGTTGGATTGCCAAATCCCAACAAAAAACGCAAAGCAACCATATCTTTAGGATTTGCGAGCAAAGTCAAAAGAGCAAAATTATACTTCAACTCGTCAGAAGATATTGCTGATTCTCTAAAATAAGACTTTGCATTAACGCCTCTATTTACAAGTGCATCACGGATTCGGTATCCTATTTTCCTGACAGGAGCGAGAATCAACACATCTTCTGGGCGAATGATTCCTTTGGAAATATCTTGCTGTACCTTTCTACTTATGCCCCTGATTTCTGCATCAAGAGATTCCCACTGAACTATTCTAACCGTTCCATTCTGATTTTTCTCAAAAGCGTGTAAATCTCCAAGTGTTCGATTTGTATTATGTGAGATTAAGCGTGAGGCCATAGCCACAACCTGTTTCGGACAACGCCTACAATGATCGAAATCAATTGCATTGCAGCCAGGATGTGTATCGGGAAATTCTCGTATACCTTCGGGGTTTGCATGTTTGAAAGAGTAGATGGATTGGTCATCGTCTCCGATAATAGCTAAATTCCCGTTTGAGGCCAAGAGGTCTATTACAGCCTGCTCCGCCTTGTTAAGGTCTTGATATTCGTCAACAAGAATGTGGTCAAATTCTCGTCGTTCTGCGCACATCGGATTGTTGCGCAGATAATGAAATGTCTCGATAATCATTTCGCCAAACAACATGGCTTTATGTGATTTAAGCCACGCCAGAACTTCTTTCTCAAACTGCCTGTCAATCTCTTTAGAAGGAAAACCAGGCTCCTCAGACTGGAGACGGGCCCAAGCTGCCTCAAATGCTTGCAGTCGTTTTTGCTTTTCTCTGATGTTGCCAAAAGAAGTGTCTATATCGTATAACATGGGCTTTTGCTCAAACTCAAGCATAGGACGAGGAAAACGCCCCGTATTCTCAATAATATCCCTTTTATTAAGCAAGCCGAAGCAAAAACTATGTAAAGTTTTAGCAACGACCTTTTCTGCTCCACTAATACCAATGGACTGTATTTCATTTTTCAGATCTTGTGCAGCAGTCCGTGTAAATGTTACCGCAAGGATTTTGCGGGGATTTTGGCCTTGCTCTAACAAACGCGCCACGCGGCGGTTCAAACCAAACGACTTCCCAGTTCCTGGGCCCGCAACAACACGAATGATTTTTGAATTATCTGCTGCAAATCTATAAGCGGCGGATTCTTTATCTAAACCATTATCCCATGCCATGGTAATTCCTCCAAACGCAATTATTCCCAAAAATAGTCCACAATGCGGACTATTTCTAAGGTAATTATATATTATTTTCTTTAATAAAGCAACAAACTTCGGGCCAAGTTGGCCCGAAGTGCGGGACCGGATCGGCAAAGTCTCGACATTATTGTTGCCCCGTTAGAGGCATGGTACAATATAGGTGTAGGATAAACATAGACGCTTTAGAAAGGGGCTGCACGATATGAGACTGATCCTGAAAATCCTTGTTCTCCCGATCATCCTGGTGCTGACGCTGCTGACAGCGGTGCTGGGTTTCCTTGTGGCGTTGGCAGGCTGGCCGCTTTCTATCATCGCCTCGATCCTCGGCATCCTGAGCTTTATCACGCTGGTAACAGGCGGCGGTACGGCAGCGGGCATAGGCGGCATGGTGATCGCTTTCCTGATTTCGCCCTTTGGCCTTCCCGCGGTGGCCGGTTGGATTATAGAAAAGCTGGCCGATCTCAACTACTCGCTGAAATGCTTTTTGACCGATTAACTGACTTCGGGCCAAGTTGGCCCGAAGTCCCACCACAAGCGGCGGCTGTAAAAGGCCGACGCCATTTTTGTTAAGGGGGGTGCCTATGGCGACGACCTATCTAAAGGCCCATCACATCAGCAGAGGCGAGACCATAGCGCAATCCATGAGAGATCGTTTTGACTACGGGCAAAACCCGGATAAGACGGAACAGGGCGAGCTTATCATGGCTTATGAGTGCGACCCCCGGACCGCCGACGAGGAGTTTCTTTTGACGAAGGCCAGGTACAAGGTGATTACAGGCCGGGAGCAGAAGCGGGACGCGGATGTGCTGTGCTATCAGATCCGTCAATCCTTCCCGCCGGGGGAAATAGATCATCGAGAGGCGCTAAAAATCTCCTATGAGCTGGCTATGCGCTGGACCAAGGGCAAGCACGCCTTTTTCGTCGTTTCCCATACCGACAGGCCCCATCCCCATTGCCATATCTATTTCAATTCGACCTCTCTGGACTGCACCCGAAAATACCGGGATTTCCTCGGCTCGGCCCGCGCCCTGCGCAAGCTCTCTGACAGAGTATGTATTGAGCACGGCCTTTCCGTCATTCAGAATCCGAAACTGAAAAGCCAAGGCCGCTATCGGCATTACGGCCAATGGCTGGGCGCTGATAAGCCGTTGACCCATCAGGAGAAGCTAAAGCTCCAGATTGATCTTGTGCTGGCAGAAGGTCCCGCCGACTTCTCCGATTTCCTTCGGCGTATGGAGGCGGCGGGATACGAGGTCAAGGAGCAGCGTGGGGCTATCAGTTTCAGGGCACCCGGGCAGGAGCGATTTACACGGCTGCGGGCTGAAACGCTCGGCGCGGGCTACGGCCCGGAGGATATACGCGCCGCTCTCGGCGGTAAAGGCCGGACGGTGCCTCGGCGCAAAGTCAGCCTGGCAATCGACATCCAAGCTCGTATGCAGGCAGGCAAAGGCCCCGGCTATGAGCGATGGGCCAAGGCTTTCAATGTCAAGCAGATGGCCGCGGCGCTGGCCTATATTCAGGAGCACGGCTTGACAGATTATGCGGAGCTTGCTGACAGGGCGGCCAAGGCCACGGACAGCTTTCACACGCTGGAATGGCAGGTCAAGAACATCGACGCCGACTTGCAGCGAAACGGCGAGCTCATGGGTGCGGTGGTGAATTATGCCAAGACCCGGAGCGTGTTCGAGGGCTACAAAGCGTCTCGGTACAGCAAGAAATATCTTGCGGAGCATGAGGCCGACATCCAAACACACCGGGAGGCGCGGGCCGTTTTTTCGCGGCTGCTGGCCGGGGGAAAGCTGCCAAGCATGGACGCTCTCAAAGCGGAGCGTAAAAAGCTGACGACAGAGCGCCGAGATACCCTGCAACAGTATAAGGAGGCCAAGGCGGATATGCGGGAAATCGTGACGATCAAGGCCAACATTGACCGTCTGCTGGCCGTAACCGGCGACAGCCGGAATAAGGAAATGGAGCGATAGCGACATGACGCAACCGAAAGACGCGAAGCGGCTGACTTCGGGCCAAGTTGGCCCGAAGTGCCGGGTTTGGGGAGGCTCCCCAACAAGCATTTTTTCCGGCCCTCCGGGGCCGGAAAAAAAGCAAGTGTCAATACACTTGCCCTGCTTGCCGTTTAGCGAAACCCCCAATCTGCACGAAAAACGGAGGCCGCGCTTTTCTCACACGTCCTCCGCTTCTTTGGCCTCTTTGACCGTCCGTATCAGGTTTTCCACAAGATGCAGGTCTTTTGCGTCCATGGAACTAAGCATGACATTGATTCGCTTTTTGCAAGCGTCATCTGCGCCCATGTTTAGATAGAAAAATTCGTCAACTGATATATCGAACATCGTCACCAACTGATAGAAAACATTGAGGCTCGGATGCTGGCCGTCGTTTTCATGGTACATGACGGTGCGCGGGTCGCGGTCAATGATATTGGCCAGTTGTTCCTGGGTCAATCCCTGCTTTTCCCGTGCCCGTTTGATAGCTATCCCAATGTCGTGAAAATCAAATTTGCGGTCATCGCGTTCATGCTTCATGTCATCACCACCTTATGTAATTTTACATTTCAGGTGGCTTGATTTGAACGGTATTTTATTTCATGTTAGAGACTGTTTAATTTCATCCCGTTGGGGTGTTGACAAAATCGTGTCTTTTGTATATAATGTGTATGTGTTAGATACACAGTTATGGGAGGCGACAGAATATGAACATAGTCGTATCCAATTCATCGGACGTTCCACTGTATATGCAGATCAAGGAGCAGATCAAGGATGCCATCTTAAAGGGAGAATTAGAGGACGGAGAAATTTTGCCGTCTATTCGGAACTTTGCAAACGATATTCAGGTTAGCGTCCTGACGATCCGCCGCGTCTATGAGGAATTGGAAAAAGAGGGCTTTGCCGTCAGTCAGGCGGGCAGAGGTACTTTCGTTTCCATGGGCAATTTGGAATTGCTCCGAGATTCCAAACGCCGCATTATTGAACAGGATTTGCAAAAGGCTGTTCATAACGCAAAACTGTTTGACATTGCAAAAGATGATCTATATGCAATGTTGGATATTCTCTACGAGGAGGATTAACTATGGATAACATCCTTGAAGTGACCGGTCTTGTAAAACGGTATCCGTCGTTTTCTCTTGATAACATTTCCTTTTCTTTGCCGGAGGGCTGTGTCACTGGCTTTATCGGAGCCAATGGCGCTGGGAAAACTACGACGATACGCTCTATTCTGGGTCTTGCACGCAAAAACGCAGGCGTAGTAAAAGTTTTCGGCCTTGACGCAGATGCCCATGAACAGGAGATCAAAGACAGGATCGGTATTGTTATGGACAGCAGCTACTTCTATAATGATTTGTCCATGAAGGACATGAAAAGCATTATTGCGCCCGCCTATTCCAAATGGAGCGACGCCGACTATCGGTTATATATGGAGAAGTTTGAGCTTGATCCAAAGCAAAAAATCTCAACGCTTTCCAGAGGTATGAGGATGAAATTTGCCCTTGTTCTGGCACTCTCCCATCAGGCCGAGTTGCTTATCATGGACGAGCCGACAAGTGGGCTTGATCCTCTTGTGAGAAGTCAGTTTCTGGAGATTGTCATGGATTACATGAAAAACGGCGGCAAGGGGGTTTTCTTCTCGACACATATTACTTCTGATCTGGATAAAATCGCGGACATGCTCATTCTCATAGATGGAGGGAAAATAATCTTGCAGCAAAGCAAGGATGATCTCCTTGACACTTTCCGCATTGTAAAAGGAAATGCTGCCCTGCTTAATGAGCAAAGCAGGCAGCTCATAAGAGGCCTTAAAGTTTCATCCTTTGGCTTCACAGGAATTACAGATCAAGTGGCGGAAATGAAGAAAGAGTTTCCGGGTGTTCTGCTCGAAAAAGCAACCATCGAGGATATTATGCTGGCATACATTGGAGGTGACAACGATGCTCGCTAATCTTGTAAAAAAGGACTTTCTGCTGGTAAAGAAGTCTATTATGGCTTTTTTAGGAATCAGTATTCTTGTGCCTTTGATTATAATAATTCTAATGAGAAACATGACGCAAATACAAGGAATGGGTATGCTCGTTTTTCTCTACATGGTAATTTTGATGGAACTGTCATTCATGCAGGCAGTTGCGACGGAAGAAGAGAAAAGCCCGAAAGCAACTGCACTGCTTTGCGCAGCACCATATCCCCGAAAAAGTTACGTTATTGCCAAATACATCTGTTACCTGATTTTCTATGGGGTATGCGTCGCTGTTTATTCGATTATAGCCGCTGTTTATCCGGGGCTTGGTTTTCTGAATATCATGGAAGCATTGACGGTCTTTTTGGTGGGAGCCATCCTCTACGGGATATATACTCCTGTTGCGATAAAATACGGAATAACAAAGGCTCGTCTTGTGTTTACCGTTGCTATACTGATTGTATCGCTTGGGCCGACTCTCATCTTTCAGGTGTTCCATCCCGACATGAAGTTGATTCTGTCGTTCATACAAAATACATCAAACGTGACTGTACCTATCATTCTTGGCATTGTTGGCATAGGTATTTTCCTAATATCTATGACAGCATCCATTCGCATATTTGTTAACAAAGAGCTGTGAGATCCCGTCGATACCATGAACAGGGGGTGAAAAAATGGGAAGTGTCGTTCTACTGTTTCTGTTTGCGGCATTTGCGCTTTTCTTGCTGGGATGTAAAGAGGGCATTATACTTCTGAAAAAACGAGATCGGTTATGCAGGGCCACGGGAAATATTGTCGATATATCCACGCTCGCCGCTGAAACAATGAAAGTTTATAATTCCAAGTGGGCATTGGTCATGTATAACGTGGACGGGCAAATGATAATTTCTCAAAACCGGATTGTGGTGCCGATGTCAAGCAATATCGGTGATCCGGTGAAGATTCAGTATGATCGGGATAACCCAAGCGTTTTGATCGTGCAAAGCCCAAAGCGATTTGTTGTTTTCATGCTCTGCGCTGCCGCAGCCTTGATAATCGCTTTGTTCCTGAAAACATGATAAAAACTATGGGTACGATATGGATAAAATGCCCTATCTGCGGTGGCAAAACAAGAGTGAAAATCAAAGAGGATACTGAATTAAGGAATTTTCCTCTGTACTGCCCCAAGTGCCGAAATGAAACGCTGATTGATTTAATACAAGGCAATATCACTATCATCAAAGAGCCAGACGCTTAGACGCAGAGCCGATGATCGACAGTCAATGACTGCCATCATCGGCTCGTTTTCGTTAAGGAGAGTTTTTGTTTATGAGAATGATTGCACGAAAAAAGGAAAAGCCGCATGACGGCGGGTAGACCGGGCACGTAGCATGGCTATAACCTTTTTGACGGCGGCTTTTCCGGAAAAGCCGCCGTTTATGCTTGCACTACAATTTGATAGCTGACAAATAAGCGGCGGCAACAGGAGGATTGCCGCTATGTCAAACATTCTAACCCGGAGCATCTATCGCTACACATTTTTTCGCCAGCGAAAAAAAGTGAAAACCATCCACCGGGTTATTGTGGGCACGGGCACGAAATAGAATATGGTGTTTTAAGAAACTATGTTTCTGCTGCCTGCACGGCTTCATGTCGTGCGGGCATTTTTCATGCCCTGGACTTCGGGCCAACTTGGCCCGAAGTATATCAGCGGGGCCCGCCCCGCTGCCGATCCCCGCCGCGCCTCCGTTCAGATCCCTTACCCCTCAAAAAATCTGAACGGAGGAAAAACAAATGAAAACCATCAATTTACGGGACTATTATCCCTTTTACCATAACGACCTGTTCATCGAAGTCTCCGACGAAGTAGCGGCTGCGCTCCAGGAGGCCGAGAGGCAGGAGCGAAACTATCTCCGCCGCGTTGTCTACAACAAGGCGTTCTACTCGCTGGACGCTGGGGACGGTATCGAGCAGACGGCGCTGTTCCAGGCTATGTCTCCCTGCGAAATCTACGAGCGAAAAATGACCATGGAGCAGTTATACGCCGCGCTGGACGCTTTGCCGGACAAGCAGAGCCGCAGGCTCTATGCCCATTATATCCTCGGGGTGCCGCAGACGGAGATCGCCCGGGCGGAGGGCGTCGGGCTCACCGCCGTCAACAACTCCATCGAGCGCGGATTGAGGAACATGGAAAAAATGTTGAAAAACATTCTCTGACCCCGTGGAGATTTGCCCTCTCAATCGTACAGGTTAATGAGAGGAGTAATTCTTCCGCATGAACCTTGACAAGTGAATACGGACGGCACGGATACCTTCACAGCGGGGGGGGGGAGCCGGCGCGGGTGTGCGATAACTACCGGACAGGTACGAGCGGCAAACACCGACAGCGGCGAGGCGGGACAGGCAGGCCCGCCGGGCGACGATCCAGCGCGTGGGATTATGATACTTGCGGTTTGAACGCTTCACAGCATTGACCGCCGCGCCATCAGCATGGGGCGAGGTTGAGATACCTATGAGGGCGGTTGCCGCCACCCGTCCGGGCCGTCAGAACAACATAGAAGCAAAGGGATCACCGCGCCGGGGTCCATCTGTCTTAGGACAGCCCAAACATCCCCGGCGCGGCATCCCGATCTCGGACCACTTCGGGCCAACCTGGCCCGAAGTACCGGGGAAAGACCAAAAGGCAGCGCATTGAGGCCACGCGCTGCCCTTTGCTGTTTCTCCGAAAAATGAGAGAGGAGCGTCAAATATGGAAAACAAGAACATCGTACAGCTTCCCGTCGAGTATCAGGTCGGGAATACAAAATACTCTGTCAAGCCTATCTATGGCGAAGCGCCGAACAAGGAGACTGTTGAGGATAAGGTACGGCGGCTGATCCTTTCAGAGAGCAGGAACAAGCCCGATAAGCCGTAATCCCCAAACCCGCGACATCCTTAACACGGGCCGCCGGACATGCTACAATATACTTGTAAAAGCATTTGTCTGGCGGCGTGAAAGGAGGAATAATGAATCGCCAGTCAAACATTATTACTGCTCTTTACTGCCGCCTGTCCCGTGACGATGATGTTCAGGGAGACAGTAACTCCATAGCCAACCAAAAGCGGCTGCTTTCACGATATGCCAAGGATTATGGCCTGTCCAACACCAAATACTTTGTGGACGACGGTTATACGGGTACGAATTTCAATCGCCCAGGCTTTACCGAAATGATCGAGGCCATCGAGGACGGGTATATCGGTGCCGTGATGGTCAAGGATATGTCCCGGCTGGGCCGCGACTATTTGCAGGTAGGGATTTACACGGACCAGTTTTTCCCCGAGCACGGCGTCCGGTTTATCGCCGTCAATGACGGCGTGGACAGCGCCGAGGGTGAAAATGAGTTTGCTCCCTTCCGCAACATTATGAACGAATGGTACGCCCGGGATATTTCCCGTAAAATCCGAAGCTCCCAGCGTTTGCGCGGTAATGCCGGTGTCCCGCTTTCTCTGCCGCCCTACGGCTATGTGAAAAGCCCCGACAACCCCAAATACTGGATTGTTGACGAGGAGGCCGCCGCCGTGGTACGGCGCATCTACCAGATGTGCATTGACGGGTACGGGATCGACAAGACCGCCGCTATATTTGAGCAGGAGGAAATCCTGAAGCCTACGGAGTATTGGAAGCTGAAAGGCGTCAGGAAGCCGGGGAGAAAGCCTTTTTCCGAAAGCCCCTATCATTGGAGCTCAAATACGGTGAACAAGATATTGACCTCCCGCGAGTACATGGGGGATGTGGTCAATTTCAAGACCTACTCCAAATCCTTCAAGGATAAGCGGCGGTATGAAAATCCCGAGGAAAACCATGTAATCTTTGAGGGCGTGCATGAGCCCATCATTGACCGCCAGACCTGGGAGATGGTACAGCGTATCCGGGAGGGTACAAAGCGCAGGCAGCCGAAGAAAGTGGAAAAGAATATGTTTGCCGGACTTCTCTACTGCGCGGACTGTGGCCGCAAGCTGCATTTCAACGTCAACCATCCACACACGGAACTGCAATACTTCAACTGCTCCAACTACCGGGGCAATCGGGGCACCTGCAATCAGACCCACTATATCCGGGTGGATGCGCTGGAACAGGTCATGCTTTTGGAGATTCGGCGGCTGATGGCCTTCTTGCAGGACAAGGAGGAGGACTTCGTAAAGCTGCTGATGGCAAAGACCCTGGAGGTGGCCGAGCGTGAGAGCGCACGGCGCGCGGAGGAACTTCGGGCCAACTTGGCCCGGTGTGCCGAGCTGGACGGGCTTTTCTCCAAGACCTACGAGGACAACGCCAGCGGAAAGCTGTCCGACGAGCGGTTTATGATGCTCACGAAGCGGTATGACGACGAGCAGCTTATCCTGAAAAAGAAAATCTCCGCTTTGCGGGCGGAGATTGACAAGGATAAGAAAAGCCGAATGAACGCTGCCAGCTTCCTACGGCTTGTCCGAAAGTATACGGACATACAAGAGCTTACGCCGCTGGTCCTCCATGAGATGGTGGAAAAGATCGTTGTCCATCACGCCCAGGGCACAGGGAAAAACCGGACGCAGCAGCTTGACATCCACTACAACTTCATCGGCGTACTGGATATGCCGGAGGTTGCTTCTTTACCGTCCAGCGTGACGATAGACACCCGACAAGGCGTTGCCGTCGAGTACATCACACGCAAGGCCGGATAAACGAAAACAGGAGCAATCTTTCGATTACTCCTGTCTACGGAATGTTCATTGTCGTTATGAACATTCGACATGGTGCCGGAAGTGGGACTCGAACCCACACGTTGTCGCCAACAACGGATTTTGAGTCCGTCACGTCTGCCAATTCCATCATTCCGGCGCGAGCTGTATTTTATCATAATTCAGCGCGCAATGCAACATAAATTGCGCACACAAACACCGCACGGCAGCGCAGCTTATGCGCCGCCGCAACGGCATGAATAATTATTCTTCGTCTATATAGGGCTTAAGGAACGCGGGCGCATCATTTACGCTGCCGGTTATGCTAAGCACCAGCTTGACTTTGCGGCGCTCGGCAAACGCTGCCATCTCCTTGAACAGATCCTCAAGGGTATCCAGCGGATGATGGACTATTTTCATAAAGCCGTCAACAAAAAGGTATTCCAAATCGAAATCCTGCGCCGCAATGCCGGAAACGAAGCCGAAGAACATCTTGGGGCTGTCTATATGATATTCCGAAGCATCCACAAAGCGGATATCATGCTTCAAGCCAAACATATACTGGCTGTCGTTATCGATGAACACTATGCTACCGTTAGCCGTTTTAAGCGTTTCGTTAGCAATGTCAATTATGCGCTTGGTCTTGCCCGCGCCGGTTTCGCCAAAGATTACCTTTATCAAGTTGAGCCTCCCTCTGCGTTCAATAACGCTACTGAAATGGTCATGTATTATTATAACCTTTTTTCATGCGTTTGGGCAATAGCGGTTTATACAAATTCACCTTAAATACATAAATACATTTTATATGTTCTTTTCGGGGCCGAATTATGGTATACTGCAAAAATGAGCGACAAAAAAGGAACTAAGGACATGAAAAGAGTTTTGGGCTGCATCCGCCGCGCGGACGAAAGATACAATATGATACGCGAAGGAGATAAAATATGTGTTGGCGTATCAGGCGGAAAGGACAGCCTTCTGCTGCTGTATGGATTAAAGCTGTATCAGCGGTTTTGTTACAGGCATTTTGACGTATGCGGTGTGATGCTCGATCTTGGGCTGACGAACCAGGATCTTGCCCCGGTAGAGGAATTTGCGCGCAGCATAGACGTGCCGTTTGACATTATAAAAACCGACATAGGCGATGTTGTGTTCAACATCCGCAAGGAAAGCCACCCCTGCGCCCTTTGCGCCAAGCTAAGGCGCGGTGCGCTGAACGACGCCGCCAAGGAACGCGGCTGCAATCTTGTTGCCCTTGGCCACAACCGAGACGATGTTATAGAAACCTTTTTCATGAGCCTTCTTTACGAAAGCAGGCTGAATACTTTCGGCCCGGTAACATACCTTGGCCGCAAGGACGTTACCGTTATCCGCCCGATGGTATTCCTGCCGGAAAAGCAGGCTCTCAGCATCGCCACGCGGCTGGAGCTGCCAATACGCAAGCCAAACTGCCCCGCCGCAGGCCATACCAAGCGAGAGGAAATGAAGCAGGTGATGCGCTTCTTTACCGGCCTTATACCGGACGCAGAGGAGCGCATAATGAACGCAATTGCAGACACGGAAAAATACGGCATGTGGGACAATCTCCGCCTGCCGCCGCGCGACGTGCTTGATATTGTTTCCTCCCCGAAGGCGCCGCGCTTTTGCCGCGAGTGTCCAAACAACGCAAATAAATCAGACGATAACGGCGAGGATGAATAATATGGACGAAAAAACTCTGTTCATAATCATCATCACATATCTTGGCATAATGAGCCTTATACTGTTCCTTATGATGGGCATAGATAAAGCAAAGGCCAAGCAGGGTGCGCGCCGCCTAAGCGAAAAGTCGCTTTTCACAGTGGCTGCACTTGGCGGCGGAATAGGCGGAGTGCTTGGCATGAAGGTATTCCATCATAAAACGCTGCATACCTCATTCAAGCTTGGTATGCCAGCGCTTACTGTGCTCAATTTCGGCATAGCCTTCCTTATAATGTGGCTTAATCAAAGATAAAAAGACCGGAGCGGTTATTCAATAGGCTGCTCCGGTTCAACGTATTCTATTGCGCACCAAATCGTGCTAAGCAGGCCGTCGGCATTGTTCAGTTCTATCTGCACCTGTCTGCGGCTTTTGTTTACCTTAAGCACGCGCCCGTTAAGCTCACATAGCGGGCCTTCCACAAAGCGTATCTTTGTCCCTTCCTTTATTACCTTTGTCGGCTCTATCGTGCCATCGTGCCGCCGTATCCACTCAACAAAGTCCAAATCGGCACCACGCAAGCGATATTCGCCGTCGTCATACTGCAGCAGCTTTATGGCGTTTTGCAGTGTGTTTATCGAGCGTACGTCAAGCTCTTTTTCGTCCGTTTCAAAGAACACATAGCCGGGCAGAAGGCGCAGTTCTTTTTCAACCAGCTTTCCTCCGCTCGGCTTAAACTTTTTTATTTTCGGAACCAGCGTAACGTAACCGCGCCGCTTAAGGCGGGACTCTATGCCCGCTTCAAAACCGGTTCTGCAAAAAACACAATATACTCCCGTCAAGATCCCCCACTCCGTCGGTAGTTTTATTTTACTATTCGATTATACCTAATTCTTTCAGTTTTTGCAAAAAAACTTTTGTATCGGCCTCAGCCGTTGCTGTATCAACATCATATTCCGCGGCAAGCATGGCCGCAAGCGCGCTTTCGTTTTCCGCCTTTTCAAGCGCGTCCCACAGGAACTCTCCCGTTTCGTTCAGCGTTATAAGCCCCTTTATTTCAAGCGATGCATCCCCTACGGGTACCAGTATGATATCGCCCGCAATGTTTCGCTTAATAAGCCGTTTCAGTATTTTCATTTGCTTTCCTCCTCCAATGTAAGCCGAACCGTTTCGTGCGTCATGCGGCACACATATTCCGGCTTAACGTTAAAATGCCCCGTTTCCGTTACGCACATGGCGGCGCAGGCATGGCACGCATGCTTATATCCGCATACGGCGCACTCCGCCGACAGGCGTATTTGTGCCGTTGCCGCCTTTGTAGCTTCCCAGGCCTTTATGAACCCAAGCTCCTTCACGTTTGCCACGGGTTCGGTCATCATGCCGCATGGGGTCATTACGCCCTGCCAGTTTATCCAGAATGCGCTCCTGCCCGCGCGGCACATTATGCCCTCTCCGGGCGTGCCTTCGCAGTCCGTATTCTCGCTTACGCTTATGCCGCGGCGCATGGCCTCCGCCCGCGCACGGAACTGTTCTTCGCTAAAGCGCATCCTGTCCCACATAACGCTGTACTTTGCCGCCTCCTCCGCGCTGAAGCGGTCGTTCTCGCCAACCATGGCTGTGTCGCGCCGTATGGGCGGGAACATATATGTTGCAAGCTGCATGGGCGTGCCGAGCGATTCGGCAATTTCATAAATGCGCTGCATGTCCGCCGCGTTATACTGCGTAAGCGACACGTTCAGCTTCACGCCGATGCCTATATCCTTCAGCGCCTGTATGTTATCAACCACCCTATCGAACGCATTGTTGCCGCAAAGCCGTTCGTACGCTGCCCCGCTTGCGCCGTAAAGGGTTATATTGAACCTGAACGGCGGCTCATGGCGGAAAAAGTCCAGCATGTCCTTATCTATAAGCGAAGCGTTGCTGTTTATGCTCACCATCAGGCCCATCTTTTTCAGCTCGCTCAGAATATATCTAAAATCCGGCCTTATCAGCGGCTCCCCGCCCGTGAGCAGCAGAAAAAGCATACCCTCGCTGCGCGCCGTTTCCGCAATGCTCAGCCATTCGTCCGCGCTCAGCTCCGCGCCGCGCCGCTTCTGCTCCGCCTCGCTCAGGTGAACATAGCACATTTTGCAGTTGAAATTACACCGCGGCGTAAGCTCAAAATTGCCCGCAAGCGGCGTTCCCGCCCGGCAGGCCTTTGCATGAAGATATGATGATAGGCGCGGTTCTGCGCTGTTATTTTCCATTTTGCCCCCCAAATAATTCGTTTTGCAGCAGCCGCACCGCCCCTTCGTCCGCGCGGCAGCTAAGCCGATACACGTCCGCACGCTGCACCAGCCCAGCTACCAAATCCGTCATATTTATTGCCGACTCCGCATCCCATTGATAATATGAGCATTGGCTCAGCACAGCGGCAAAGGCCTCCTTTGCCCCGGCGCGGCGCAGCGTATTTTCGCCCGATTGTTCAAGCAGCACTATAGCCCTGAGCGGCGCGGTGACGTTTTTGCATATGCCGGACGTGCCGGAATAGAACACGCCGTGCGCGGTAATATCGCCCGTGCGGATGAGCGTCCTGTCCCCGTTTATAACATCCGCGCCGGCATACTGCTGCCACAGCGCGGCTTGCGTGCTTTTGCCTATGCCGCTGGGGCCGCTGAAAAGCACGGCTTTACCGTTTGGCGGCAGCACATAGGACGAATGCAGCACAAGCTGGCCATAGCCCGCCAGAATATCGAACATATCGGCGGATTCAAGTATTGCCTGTGAATACATTGTGCTGCGGTAGCCTTCGCCGAACACAAGGCGCGTTTGCCCCTGCGTGCGCACGGCATACGAAAACTGCGCCGCACCGTATACCCTGAGTGTATGCAGCGCATCCCCTTCGCGCCAGCGGCTCACCGGGCCGTTTTTCACGGCATGGTCGGGCACGGGCGGCGGGGTTGGGCTGTATTCCACGGATATGACATGGTTCGTTTCCGCGCCGTCCTCCGCATGGAAGCGGGCGCTGGCCTTGGATACCGTCCATGCGTCCTGCCCGCGCACTTCAAGCGTTACCCCGCCGAAGGTGAAGCGTTCAGTGTTCATACGTGGCGAACATCAGCTTGCTGTATTCGGTTGAATAGTGTCCGGCGTAGCAGGTTGTGCTTTGCCCTGCGGCAAGGCCGTTCACGCCCACACGGTAAGTTATGCCGCCAAGGTACAGCTCGCCATACGCCACCTTATAGTATACATAAACCTGCCCCATGTCCTTACCGGAAATGTTCTTTACGGTGATTGCCGTATCCTGCGTGGTTATCTCCAGCGCGTCAGCATTCATGCCCGGCTCGGCATCGAACGCGGCATACATAGTTACCAAGGCCGTGTATCCATCCGTGCTTTCGGGCATGGGCTGGCGGCTGAGCTCAAGGAGCTGAACCTCCGCATCGGGCGGCAGGGTGGTTACGTCAAACTCATATGCCGTTTCGCCTATGGTAACGGTCAAATGCGCATACTGCACCGTTTTTTCCGCATTGTTGCGCACCGTTACGGCGCATACGTCGGACACGGTTTCGTCCGTTCCGTCCTCAACAAACAGCCCCGCGTATTTGCTTATGCCCTTTATTTCCAGCCCGTATTCGGCGGTATTGCCGCTGCTGCCGCCGTTTTGCTCAGCGTTATCGTTTTGCATATCGCCGCCGCTGCTTGCTGCGGGCGTGGTTTCGGGCGGTATCTCCACCGCGTCGCTCAGGTCGTCCCCGCCGCCCGTGCAGCCCGCAAGCATAAGCGCCGCCAGCGCAAGCGCAAGCAGTATAATTGCAGTTTTTTTCATGGCATACTCCTTTCCGTCAAAAAGCGCCCCGCCCTATGCGGGCAGGGCACTCGTACTACTTATCGCACTTATTGCTCAAGAACCATCGAATATGTTCTGGTTAGCAGTTGGAATATCATAGCAAATCCCACCTTCATTCGGCTCATATGCACACGGATTCGGCGAAGTTGAGAATATCGTTCCTCCTGTTGTTTCATATGCACATTGATTACCATCCGAAAGAGTTACATCAGTATATGCACATGCCGCTATACTCGTGCTCAGCTCAAAGTTCTCGAAGTACAATTCGGGCTTAACATATTGTTTTTTCATGTTTTTCACCCCTTTCCTTAAAACCAACCCTTGAACCAATCCCACATGTCGCGCATGCTGTTGGGACGGGTTTTAACGGTAAGCCGCGCGGTGATGGCTTCGCTCTCGGTGCCTTCCGCATTGATGGCGGTCACGCTGAAGTCCGCGGATTCCTGAGCCACCATGCTGTAAGTGAACTCCCTGTACGTTATGCGCTTCGCGCGGCGGCCGAAGCCCATGCGCTCGGTACGGGTGCGGTAGCTCCTTATGGTCTGGCCGTCCACGGTAATGGCTTCCACGTCCTCGGAGGTCTTAACGGTAAGCGTAGCCTTCCTGCCCTGCATAACGTTCCTGCTCCAGCTTGCCTCGAACCGCTCCGGCTCAAATGTCTTTTCAGGCTCCGGCTCGGGCTCAGGGGCAAGCAGATTGTTCACCATGCTGACTGCCATAAGCGCATCGTCGTAGCTGATAGCCAGCGCTACTGTGTTGTTTTCGGTATTCGCAGGCTCATCGAAAGTGCACTTGACATTGGTTATGGAGATGATGTTAGTAGAACCTTCCGCGCTGTTATTAGTCAGCACAATCAGGTTAGATACCTTCTTTTTACTCTGCTCACCTGTGCCATCACTCCAAGTCAACCCTGTCAGCGCATAGTACATATCGGTCGCGGTAGTAAGCTCCAAACTGTTAGCTACAACTTTATTATTATACGCCTCAAACTTAATTTCTTCGCCGCCTATTTTCAGCGTTCCGCTCTCTCCGTTCGCAAGCTTCACGCCAAGCTGTACGGTTTTGGGTTGGCTGTCAGCAACTATCTTGAACGCTATCGCCTGACCTTGTGCAAGATAGACCTCGTGATTCGGGCCGTAGTTCTTATATTCATCTATAGTTGCGCCAGACGCCTTGCCGTCAATGAATACCGCGCCTGTTACGTTAGTAGCGTCATTTGAGACAAAGCTTTTCTGACCAATCAGCGCCTTACGAACCTCGGTATACACAGGCTTGGCTTCACTGTCCTTACCATATTCTGTATCAAGCTTATTGCCAGCAGGATTGTATACGCGCACGGCGTCAAGCCAGAATGAGTATTTCTTCCCATCAGCCACATCAAATATTTTGTCATAGCATACTTTTATTACAACAGTATGCTCACCGTATGTAAGCCCACTAACCTTAATTACAGGTACCTGATATATAGCGTTGGAATTATTATCTATTTCCCATCCATTTTCTTTTGAATATGTATAGCCATAATAGTTATTAACAACGTGGCCTTTTTCCTTTTCCCCGCTATTACTATTGCCCTTATACACATCCACAAATATCGCACCCGACGTATTATTCGTCAAGCTGATGATATCAAACCCGGTGCCCTTGAAGGTAAACTGCGCCGTCGGCCAGACTACGCCATCCTTTGCCATGTCGCTGGTCACGGTCACCTTGCGCGCGCTGCCCATGGAGAACATGGTGCTATCCTGATACGCAGGGTCGTAGCCGTAGACATTGTGGTTCGTCTTTTCGCCAAGCGCTTCGAGGGCTTGGTTGGCGGTCTGTTCCTGTCCGGCTATGTACCATACGCCGGGGGTGTCGCCAGTGCCAGTCGCAGTGAATTGCGTCTGCTGTATGCCGTCGCTGCCGTAGAACTTCGCAAAGCTGTCCTCGTAGTAGACGTTCGTGGCGGGGATGATGTTAGCGGTGAACAGCTGCGGTTTGTCATTATCCCCTTTTTGACTAAACTTTACATACAGCGGTATGGTTATGTTCTTGTCAAGCGGCTTATCCAGTGTGTACAGGACGTACTTACCCTCGGTGTCATTCATAATAACCTTGGCCGTGCCATACAGTCCTTTGTTTTCGAGTACTATCTCTTTTTCCCAAAGAGACACTGTATCTATGTCTGCATCATTCGTTACGCCAAAGTCGCTAAACTTAATCTTCAGCGGCAGGCCGAAATCGATAACATACGTGTGCTCGCGTGTGAACGTATAGTATATCCATACATTCTTATCATCTTTTCTAAAGTCAACAATTTTGTACTTGGAATAGCGATACTGCGGTTCAAGACCCTGCAGCGTGGCAAGTTTCGAGGATACGGTTATCGTTTCGTTATTGCTGTTTATCACCTCTCCGTTAAGCAGCGGCCCGCCAACAGTATCATCATCTTGGGGATTAAGAGCTATACCGGAATTAAAGGTTGTGTCTTGGTTAACGGCTATGTTGTATTCATAGAACGCCGTTTCGCTGCCTTGTATTGCGTAATGCACCGTCAAGCTATCAGGGGTTTGCTTGGCGCGCAGATAATACGTCACCAACAGACCTTGATACTGATATATCTTAACGGATTCGAGGAACGGCTCGCCACCGTATTTCACATTGGGCATTTTGTTAAGCTCGGTGCTGTTGGCATCGGCCTCAGTCTTGGCCCACGCTATTTTTTCAGTACCACCATAAGGATAGCCATTCGATTCAGTTGGCTTAGTACCCTTGGTAATATAGTCAGTATGTGTATCGCTTGTCGGCGTAACCGTTATCATGTAAACCTCATATTCCGCGGTTTCTACACCGGCAATACCATAAACAGTACGATAATAAGTACCATCGGTATCCTGCACAACATAACCATTGCCGAGCGGTACAGTTTGATCAGTCGGGCAATCGAACCCAATGGTCTTACCCGTTACTGGGAAACTATTCGGTATTCTATCTGAAGTACCGTCGTATTTTACCGCGAAATCAAGCAGACATTGATTCGCACTATATTGTATCGGGCCCCAGTCAACTATTTCTGTAGTAACCTCGCTTGTAACCGTGGTCACCTGACGATACCATATACATACTTGATTCTTATCTGTGTCGGTTGCTCCTGCGCCGACATTTTCAATATTTACCCATGTAATGCCATCTACGGAATAAGCCCAACTGCCCTCATAGAACCTGATATATTCAAATTTGGTTCCTTTGTGGGAATAATTCGTCCAGCCATCGGTAGACTGCCTGTTTTCTGCCGTATGGTATGCGCTTTTCCAGTAAGTTACATTGTATGTATTGTTGTCCCAGCTTTTTGCTGTACCGGTTACTTGAGGTAATATGCTGCTCAAGCTTATTCCGTTAGGGCTGTTCACCGTGGAGTGCGATGCTTTAAGAGTATATATACTGCGCCTGTTGCCGCCATCATCGCTATACGTAAACTCCGCAGGGGTACCATTGCTCCAATTGGTCGGCACAACGCCCGTGTTGGTTATCCACAGGTTGATGGGCAGCACCACATTCTCAAGCTCAGCGGCCTTAACCTCTATGTTATACTCCACTCCGGCAATTGTCACCGTAGTTGTACCAGACTTAATGCCCTTAAAGGTTATTTTTGTAATATCAACAAGGTTTGGGCTATCTGCGCGCTTATACAAATAGCCGCTTGTGCCGTTCCCAGTACTTGCAGTCCAGCCATTATTAAACTTCAAGTAGTAATAGTTGTTCCAGCTTTTTTGCTGGTAAAAACCATATCCATCATAATAGTCCCACGACGAAGATGAATTCTGTATTGCCAGCTTATTATTGTTATTTATTGTCAAATACTGGCTTTTGTCTTTGACCTGAATAGTATAAGTAGTAGTCCAATACCCTGATGAAGATGTAACAGTAAACACCGTAGCATTGGCTATTTCTGTCGTATTACTAATCGAACCTGTGTCCGACACAACCAAGTAGTTGCCATTGCCATCGGATATAACACCTTCGCCGGTTGTTATCTTGTTGCCAAGTGTAAACTGGGTTCCTTCACCGGGCTTAGTGTCGTACTTTACACTTGTTTTAGTTGCAACAGCCGTATCCGCAGGATCGCCAATTTCGTTTTCGGCCAATTTACCATCAACGGTCAGGACTTCCTCTTTCCCTTCTACAATCGTTATCGTTCCGCCAACCCCTGTCGTTGCGGCCTTCTCATATATGCCCATTACGGAGAAGTGCGGCGCGGTAAACACATACCAGCCATCCTCGGTCGCCGTGCCGTCGATATCCTTAGCAGTACCATCCTCAACGATGAACGCGATAACCTTGCTGCTATCCCATTCTGCGGGTATCTTTATGCGAACCTCGGCCTTTTCGGTATAATTAGAATCCGCGGTCGAAGGGGTCACATTATAGGCCGCTATCTTCCCCTCAGCAGCACCCTGTATCGTAACCGTTGCAGTCTCACACTTCAGCGCCGCAAGGTTGGGGCCGGTTACGCGAACGGTGTCGTTATCGGCGGTAGTAGCATTGCCTACGGTGGTGGTGGGAACATTTATTGTTCCATCAGCCTTAAACCCGCCCTCAACATGCACATCAGAAGCGGAATAGTCGTTTTTATTCTGCATGCGCGCGCCAATAACGCGCAGTATCATGCGAATTTGCTGCGCAACTTCGGTTTCAGTTCCCTGCCCAGGCTCATCACACCAAATACAGAACATAGAACCCGCAGGTGTAGCTGTATAATTACCATTGCCTACTGCGGTATTCCAATTATTATATGTGGTATTGCTAAATCCTCCAGCGTAGTTTTCCCAGGAGTTATTTCCGTTATTATAGTTTCCGGAAGAGAGTTTATACTCGCTACTCTTGCTGGAATCCAACACATAGTAATAATCTTTATTAGTGTTAATTAGATTGTAGCCGCTATCTGCTATGGTCTTTGCGCCGGAATACAGGTTTCCACTGTACCCAGTATACCAGTAACAAACATCTTTCAGATATTCGTTAGATATATAAGTGTTACTATTATATCTAAAACTATCGTTAAATGCCCGTGCAGTCATACCAGCTTCGGAAATCATCTTTGCAACATCGTTGGCATAGCTGTAGAAAGTATTATTCCATCCGCCGACATATTCATCTGCGCCGAAGTTGAAGTATTTGCAGCCATTACCTTGGAAATAGGTAATATACTTCTGCATAAGCGCCTTTACGAATGCAGTAGCATAATCGTTGCTAAGGTTCAGGCAAGCTTTATTGTTGCCATAATATGCATCTTGAATATTAAGCTGTCCCATTGCCGTAATAACGGCTTCCATATGGAAAGGCGTATTGAAAAGAGGAACGATTTCAATGCCGATTTTTTTTGCGACCGCTAAAATCTCATTCATTTCGGCTTCAGTTAGCTCATTCTTTTCGCCTGCATTGTAATATGCCTTGTTGCCTTCCTAAATTGCATCTGTAACTGCCTGTTTTTCATAAGTATTCACAGACATATCATCAAGCAGGAAGCGCAGACCTTTATTTCCGAACGCAAGCTGAACCTGATTATATCCGGCCGCCTTCGCTTCATACATCAGTGCAATAATCCAGTCTTTGCTGAAATACTTGCGACCGCAGTCCAGATGTACTATACGATATTGAAGTTCCACATTCGCCTGCACGGGCATCACGTTCGCCGGCATAATCCCCTCATCCGTGGGCTCGGCAGTGGGCTCGCCCTGCGTGGGCTCTACCGTGGCCGCGGGGTTCTCGGGCGTAGGCTCGGGAACTTCAGTGACTTCGGGAGTCTCCGTCTCGGTCGGCGCGGTGGGTTCAGCCGATTCCGTCGGTTGCACTGCTTCCGTAGGCGCGGGCGTAGAATCCGCATTGCCTTCCCCCTCCGCCAGCACTGACGCGGGCAGCAGACCTGCCACCATTATCAGCGCAAGCAGCACGGAAAACAGCTTCTTGAACACTTGATTTCTCATATGTTTCCTTCCTCCTAAAAAATGTCGGTCCATACCGCATAATTTTAGTATTACACGGAATATATTGTATTCCTTAACGAAAGAAAAAGCAAGAGCGGAAACGAAAAACGGTGAATTTTTTGTTAAAAAAGAGCCGCCCGCGCACGGGAGACTCTTTGCATATAAAAAACAGCTTTACGCGGGCAGCGAAACGGTTACCGTCGTGCCCACGTTCGGGACGGATTCAAGCCTTATGCTGCCGTGGTGATACATTACCGCGTGCTTGACTATGGATAGGCCAAGCCCCGTGCCGCCGCTCTCCTTGGAGTGGGACTTATCCGCGCGGTAAAACCGTTCAAACACGCGGGCCTGATGCTCCTCGGGTATGCCTATGCCGGTATCCGCAACGGTAACGGTTGCAAGGCCGTCCTTTTCGCCCACGGTTATGCTTACGCTGCCGCCGTCGCGGTTGTACTTAACGGCATTGTCGCACAGGTTGTAAATAATTTCATACAGCAGCCGCCTTACGCCGGTAATATATACGTCGTCGCCCTGCACGCTCACGGAAACCCGCTTTTCCTCCGCCTCCGTGCGCAGGTCGTTTGCAGCCTCCGCCGCAACCGCCTTCAGGTCAACGCGCTCCGTAGGCATGTCGCAGCCTTCGTCCAGCTGGCTCAGCCTTATTATGTCGCCTATCAGCGTAACCAGCCGCTGCGCCTCCTGCCGAATGTGGCCCACAAAGCGGGGCATATCCTTCGCCTTCACCATGCCGTTTTCTATCAGCTCCGCGCTGCCTATAATGCCCTGCAGCGGGGTTTTCAGCTCGTGCGAAACGTTTGCCGTGAACTCGCGGCGCATGGCGTCCGCATTCTGCTTTTCGGTTATGTCAAAGCTGAGTATCACCGCGCCTATGGTCTTTCCTTCGGATTCTATGCGGCTCACGTCAAGCTGATATACCTTGCCGCCGCGGTCGATGGTCGTCTCGCCGTGGCCGCCGTCGTATGCGGCGTGTATGGCCTCGCTCAGCTTGGGGTTCCTGTCCACCGTAATAAAATCGTGGCCCGCGCAGTTTTCTTCCGCGTTGAATAGCTGCCTTGCCGCGGGGTTCATGCTTATTATGCTCCCCTTTTCATCCAGCAGCACAAGCCCTTCGTTCATGCTGCGGGTTATGGCGCTGAACTCATCCTTTTTCTTGTCCAGCGCGCGCATCTGCGCATTTATCTGCATATGCTGGCGGTTTATGCGGCTCAGCAGCGGGGCTATCTCCTCGTATGCATCGTTGTCCAGCGGATGGTCAAGGTCCAGCGCGTTCAGCGGCGCAACTATCTTCTGCGCCAGCCTGTTCGCCATGATCGTCGCCAGCACAAGCGCCGCCAGCACTATTATTACCACCGGCCTCAGCATGCCCAGTGCCAGCGTTGCAATGGTAGCCCTGCTTACGGATATTCTTATTACGCTGCCGTCGTCAAGCCGCTTTGCGTAGTACATCGTCTTTTGCATAAGCGTTGCCGAATAGCGCGTGCTTTGCCCTTCTCCGGCTTCAAGCGCCTGCCGCACCTCCTCGCGCGCGGCGTGGTTGTCCAGCGTGCTTTTGTCGCTTCCGCTGTCGTATTTCACCGTGCCGTCGGGCGCTATCCATGTCAGCCTGTATCTTTCGCTGTTCACGCGGGCAAGGTATTCCTCCCCGCCCTGCTCAACGCCCGCCGCCGCAAGGCTCAGCTGATCCTTCAGCTCGTTTTCCTGCAGGCTTGCAAAGTATTCGTATAAGCAGTCCATTATTATCAGCAGGCTTGAGAGCAGTATTATGCCCGCAACCAGCATTATCGCCCTGAATATTCTTTTCGTCATTGCCCTTCCTCCATCCGGTAGCCAACGTTTCTTACGGTTTTAATGCTTTCGCCGCATTTGCCAAGCTTTTGGCGCAGCGTGCGTATATGCATATCTATGGTGCGCGTTTCGCCCATGTAGTCCGTTCCCCAAACCTGTTCCATAAGCTGCTCCCTTGTGAACGCCGTGCCCATATGGGAAAGGAACAGCTTCAGCAGCTCATATTCCTTGTATGTCAGCGTTATTCGCTCCCCGTCTGCGCTCACGGTATGCTCAAGTGTGTTCATGCTTATGCCGCAGGCGTTGAGCGTGCTTTTTTCATCCTCCGCGCCGCATCGCCTGAGCACGGCCTTAACGCAGGATATAAGCTCCATCACGCCGAAGGGCTTGGTCAGATAATAATCCGCGCCAAGGTCAAGCCCTTGTATCCTGTCGTATTCGCTGCCCTTGGCCGTGGCCATGACTATGGGTATCTGCTTCAGTGCGGCGTTCGCGCGGATGCGCCTTAGCAGCTCTATCCCGTCAATGCCCGGCAGCATAACGTCCAGCACAATAAGCTGCGGCTTTTCCTTTTCGCCCGTTATGGCGGCATAGAAGCTGCTGCCGTCCTCAAAGCCCCTTGCCTCAAAGCCGGCTGAGTTCAGCGCGTATACCTCTATGTCCCGAATGCTTGCGTCATCCTCCACGCACCATATCATGCACTTTAGTCCTCCTTATGCACTCCCGTTACGGAGAATATGACCCATTCGGCAATGTTCACCGCGTGGTCGGCAATGCGCTCAAAATACTTGGCTATCATCAATAGGTCCAGCGCATATTCGCCGTCCGTCGGGTCGGCCGCTATTCTTTCGATAAGCTGATGCTTCACCCTGTCGAAATATGCGTCAACAACATCGTCCGCGGCAATGACCTTCTCCGCCATTATTGTATCATGTTTTACATATGCGTCCACACTATCCGTAACCATTTTTATTGCCGCGTTCGCCATTTCGCGCATAAGCTGCTCATTGGCGGCGCTCCTGTCGCTGAGATAGGTTATTATCTCCGCGATATCCTCAGCCTGGTCGCCTATGCGCTCCATGTCGGTTATCATCTTAAGCGCGGCGGATATCTGCCTTAAATCGCGCGCAACGGGCTGCTGCTGAAGCAAAAGCTTCAGACACATGGATTCTATGCTGCGCTCCTTCTGGTCTATCGCCACGTCAAGCCCGGCAACCTTTTTCGCAAGCGCCTTGTCGCCATCCATAAGCGCCTTCAGCGCCATGCTTATGGATTCCTCGCACATTGCGCCCATCTCAATAAGCTCCCTGTTCAGCTCCGCAAGCTGATTGTCAAACCGGCTTCTCATTATCCGAACCTCCCTGTAATGTAATCCTCTGTGCGCTTATCCGTGGGCTGTGAGAACATCTCCTCCGTCTTGCCGTATTCAACAAGCTCGCCCAGCAGGAAAAACGCCGTGTTGTCCGATATTCTTACGGCCTGCTGCATGTTGTGTGTAACAATGACTATTGTGTATTGCTCCTTAAGCTGCATGGCCAGTTCTTCTATTTTTGATGTTGATATGGGGTCCAGCGCGCTCGTGGGCTCGTCCATCAGCAGCACGTCCGGCTCCACCGCCAGCGCACGCGCTATGCAAAGGCGCTGCTGCTGCCCGCCGGAAAGGCCAAGCGCATTCTTCCTCAGCCTGTCCTTTACCTCGTCCCATATTGCCGCGCCGCGCAGGGACTTTTCAACAATGTCGTCCAGCTTGGCCCTGTTCCTTATGCCGTGGGTGCGCGGGCCGTAGGCAATGTTGTCATATATGCTCATGGGGAACGGATTAGGCTTTTGGAACACCATGCCTATCTGCCGTCTCAGCTCACTCACGTCCACGCCCGGCGCGAATATATCCTCCCCTTTGTATTCAACGCTTCCCGTTATCTTAACGTCCGGTATCAGATCGTTCATGCGATCAAGCGTTTTAAGGAACGTAGACTTGCCGCAGCCGGACGGGCCTATCAGCGCCGTTATGCTGTTTTTAGGTATATCTATGTTTATATTTTTCAGCGCCTGATGGTTGCCATACCACAGGCAAAGCTCTTTCACGCTCAAAATGCTCTTTTCATTGGCTTCCATATTCTCTCTCCCTTCCATGCGCTTAGTATCTATATCCGCCTTTTGTTCTTAAAGCTTCTTGCAACCGCTTCCGCGCTCAGATTTATTATAAGCGTCAGCAGCATAAGTATTGCCGCTATCGCAAACGCAACGCCGAATTCGCCGCGTTCCTTTGCGTATATATACAGCGCAACGGTAAGCGTCGCGCCGGAGCTTTTAAGCCCCATGAAGAAGCCGTTCACAACGTGCGCTATGCCGGCCGTGAAAAGCAGCGCCGCCGATTCGCCGAGTATTCGGCCGACAGACAGTATGCAGCCGGTTATAACGCCGTCCACGCAGCCCGGCAGCACCACCGTGCGTATAACCCTCCATTTGCCCGCGCCAAGGCCGAACGCGCCTTCACGGTAGCTCTGCGGCACGGTTTTAAGGCTTTCCTGCGTTGTGCGCATTACCGTAGGCAGGTTCATTATAACAAGCGTGAGCGCGCCCGCCATAAGCGAGGTTTGCATCTTCAAAAATTCGCAGAAGAACAGCATGCCCACAAGACCGTATATAATGCTCGGTATGCCGGAAAGCGTTTCCGCAGCGTATTCTATAACGCGTACAAGCCTTTTGTTCGATGCATATTCGCTAAGATATATTGCCGCGCATACGCCAAGCGGAAGCACAATTATTATGGTTGCTATCACAACATAAATGCTGTTCAGTATATCAGGCCAAATGCCTATCGTGTCGTTCAGTATGCTTGGCGCCGTGGTCAAAAACTTCCATGTTATGTTCGGTATGCCCCGGTAAAGCACATACCCTATCAAAAACAGTACCAGCGCGCCTATGGCGGCTGTTGACGCGTACATCAGCGCCTTCATGCCAGCCGTATATGCCCTGCGGCCGGGCGAAAGCTTTTTGTTCATATATTTACGCCTCCTTGTCCCGTTTCAGGAAGAAATTGAGCGCCGCGTTTATAAGCATTATGAACACGAACAGCACCAACGCTATGGAGAACAGCGCCTGCCGCTGAAGTCCGCCGGAATAGGACATTTCGCTTGCAACGGCCGTGGTAAGGAACCTTACGCTTTCAAAAAGCCCGGGCATGTTCGCCGCGTTGCCCGAAACCATCATAACCGCCATCGCCTCGCCTATCGCGCGGCCAACGCCCAGCACAACCGCCGCCGCAATGCCGCTGCGCGCCGCGGGGACGGATACCTTGAAATATGTTTCCACCTCGGTCGCGCCAAGGGCAAGCGATGCATCCTCGTATTCCTTCGGCACGGCCTCAAGCGCAGTTACAGATACCTTTATTATTGAAGGCAATATCATTATTGCCAGCACTATTATCGCCGCCAGCAGGCTTGCGCCGTCCGGCACGTTAAGCAGCTTCCTTATGCCCGGCACAAGCACCAGCATACCCACCAAGCCGTATACAACGCTCGGTATTCCGGCAAGCAGGCTTACTGCCGACTGCATGACCGCCTTAAGCTTTTTAGGCGCAAACTTTGCTATATACACGCTTGCCATAAAGCCTATCGGCACGCCCAGCACTATTGCGCCGCATGTGCCGTATATGCTTGTTAATATAAACGGCAGTATGCCAAACGAAGGATCCGTGGTTTTTGCGGTTGAGGCCCACACCTTGCCGAACAGGAACGGTATAAGGCCTATTTCTCTTATTGCGGGCAGGCCGGATATTATAAGATAAACCGTTATCAGCAGCACGCAGCCCACGGTTATAAGTCCCGCCACAAGGAATATTCCGTGCACAATGGTTTCTATCGGCTTTGCTGTATGCTTCTTATTCTGCTTCATGCCTGCTCCTTTCTTATTAACGTGGCTGTCGGACGGCTTTCGGCCGCCCGATCATTAAGGTTTGTATTGTTCACGCTCAGTTCGCGGCAACCGCACCGGCCTTGGCGATTATGTCCGCCGCATCGGCGCTGGTGGCGTAGTCGAAGAACTTCTGCGCAGTCTCGCTGAGAGCCGCACCGTCCTTAGTTACCAGCACGAACGGGCGCTGTACAACGTAGCTGCCATCCTTAACGGTTTCCTCGCTGGGAGCCACTCCGCCAACGGTCAGGGCCTTAACGCTGTCCTTCAGAGAGGCAAGGGAAGCGTAGCCGATGGCGTTGGGGTTCTGAGATACGGTGGTTATAACGTCGCCGGTGGAGGTAAGCTCCTGGCGGTATTGGCACTTGTCGGCAGTGCCGGTGATGGATTCAAAGCCGTCCCTTGTGCCGCTGCCCGCCTCGCGGCCTATGAGCACCACTTCCGCATCGCTGCCGCCAGCATCCTTCCAGTTGGTGATTTCGCCGGTATAAAGCTTTGCGATGGTTTCAAGGTCAAGATTGTTTATGGGGTTATCCGGATGCACTATTATGGCGATGCCATCATACGCAAGCACGGTTTCCTTAAGCCCCTCGGCCTTCTCGTCGTCCTTCAGGCTTCTGCTGGAAAGGCCGATGTCGCAGCGGCCTTCAAGCACGGCCTTTATGCCGGAGCCCGAGCCGGTGGGGTTGTAAGTGAACGTTGTGCCCTGGTTGTTCGCCATGAACGATTCACCAAGCGCGCCTATCACCTTTTCCATGGACGTTGAGCCATCCGTTGAAACGCTGCCGCCCGCGCTGCCGTTATCGGATGCGCAGCCCGCAAACATAGCCGCCGCAGTTATCGAGGCAAGTACGATCATCATAATCTTCTTCATAATTCTTATCTCCTTTCGGTTCCTTCAAATCATTTTTGTTTATGCTTAAATAATACCCATTCCGTGTAAAATCAAAAAGAAATGTTATGTAAAATCCATGTCAAATCGCACGTTATTGACAAGGCGCTGTCAATATGTGTATAATGTAAGCAACACTTGTTGCGCAAACTATGTTACTCAAAAAGGAGGCTGCCTGATTGGAGGCGCTTAGCGTAAAAGGATTATGCAAGGAATACCCGTCCTTCAGCCTGAAGGATATTTCCTTTTCGGTTGAGCAGGGTGCTATAATGGGCTTTATCGGCCGCAACGGCGCAGGAAAAACCACCACGCTCAAATCAATACTCAATTTGGTGCATCCAAGCCGCGGAGAGATACGCTTTTTCGGCATGGAACTTGAAAAGAACGAGCTGGAGATAAAAAAACAAATAGGCTTCGTTTCCGGCGGCATAGATTACTATGTAAAAAAGAAAATCAAGACCATAACCGGCGTTACGCGCCGCTTTTACGATGCTTGGGACGAGCAAGCGTACCGCCGCTATATGGCGCAGTTTGAGTTGGATGAAAACAAAACGCCGGATCAGCTTTCCGCCGGCATGAAGGTGAAATATGCGCTCACGCTTGCGCTGAGCCACAGGGCGAAGCTGCTTATACTCGATGAACCCACAAGCGGACTCGATCCCGTATCGCGCGACGATCTGCTGGATGTCTTTCTTACGCTTCAGCGCGAAGGCGTAAGCATACTTTTCTCCACGCATATAACAAGCGATCTTGACCGCTGCGCGGATTCAATAACATATATACGCCGCGGGGAGATCGCCGCAAGCATGCCGCTTGAGCAGTTCCTTGGGCAATATATGGCCGCGGAAATAGACGCCGATGCCATCCCCGCCTATATAAGCGCGCTGCTCATAGGCGCAAAGCCCGCCAAGCACGGCTATACCGCCATAGTGGATAAGCGGGACGCAGCCAAGCTGCCCGCATTTGCGCGTCTTGCCCCGGCCGATCTTGAAACGGCCATGATACATCTTGAAAAGGAGTGAAAGCCATGCTGTCAAAGCTGTTGTATAAGGAATTTAAGCTTGCCCTGCATCCGGCGGCGGTGCTTTTTCTGCTGCTGAGCTCAATGATGCTTATTCCAAATTATCCAATGTATGTACTGTTTTTCTATAACACGCTGGGCATATTCTTCATCTGCCTGAGCGGGCGCGAAAATCACGACTTTGCATATTCCCTCTCCCTGCCCATAAGGAAGCGGGACGCCGTGCGCGCGCGCATTGTGTTCGCCGTTATATTGCAGCTTGTGCAGTGCGTATTGGCGGTTGGCTTCATGTTCGCCCGCCGCGCGCTGGGCCTTGGCGCAAATGAAGCCGGAATGGATCCGAACGTTGCGTTTTTCGGGCTCAGCTTCATAATGCTCGCCGTCTTTAACTATGTTTTCTTCACCGGCTATTTTTCGCAGCCTGATAAGGTCGGCCGTGTATTCGCCTGCGCAAGCATAGTAACGTTTGTGTACATTGGCATTGCGGAAGCCTGCGCGTTTGCCGTTCCGTTCTTCCGCGATGTGCTCGATACGCCCGATCCCGAAAACATGGGAACGAAGTGCATCATACTTGCCATAGGCGCGGTGACATACGGGCTTACATCATATGTAGTGTATCGCATATCCGCGAAGGAATTCGAAGCGCTTGATATGTAAAATTAAATCTTCATACAGAAAAGAGACAGCCGCATGACTGTCTCTTTTTATGTTTAATTATGCGTTTCAGGCTTTTAGCGCTGCTTCGATGGTGTCTATCAATTCCTTGGCGGCAAGCGTTGGCGGCATTTCCCCGCTCATTACCTGCCCGCTCAGTTCGTCCATGCATTTCTGCACGCGCGGATTTGAATAGATCATTGTGCGGATATAATCATCCGTCATGCTCTTTACCCATTCCATGGTCTGCGATCCGCGGCGGGATTCAAGCACGCCCGTGCGGCGCGTCTGCTTGATAAAGCCGAGTATAACGTTCCATATGCCCTCTACGCCTTCGCCCGTTATGGCGGAACATGTGTATGCTCCCGTGGTCCAGCCTTCGGTCGCAGGGCGCAGATATCTGAGCACCTGCTCATATTCGGCCCTGGCGGCCTGCGCGCGGGTTTTATTGTCCCCGTCGGCCTTATTGACCAAAATAGCATCCGCCGTTTCTATAACGCCTTTCTTTATGCCCTGAAGGTCGTCCCCTGCGCCGGCAATGGTTATAACAAGGAAAAAGTCCACCATTGCGCGCACTGAGGTTTCGTTCTGGCCCACGCCCACGGTTTCAACAAGAATGGTATCGAACCCGGCTGCTTCGCAAAGGAGCATGGTTTCGCGGCTTTTGCGTGTTACCCCGCCCAATGTTCCGCCGGAAGGAGACGGGCGTATGAACGCTTCATTCCTTCTTGAAAGGCGTTCCATGCGCGTTTTGTCGCCCAGTATGCTGCCGCGTGAGATGCTGCTTGTCGGGTCCACGGCAAGCACGGCAACCCGCCTGCCCTTATCGCAAAGCATATTGCCGAAGCATTCTATAAATGTGCTTTTGCCCGCCCCCGGCACGCCCGTTATGCCAACGCGCACGCTGTTTCCGGTATGGGGCAAAATGCGGCGGATTATTTCCTGCCCCAATGCGAAATGCTTTTCGGAATTGCTTTCCACAATGGTTATGGCCTGCGCCAAAATGCGGCGATTGCCGCTGAGCACGCCCTGAACATACTCCTCCACGCTCATCTGCTTACGCGAAAAGGGGCGGGGCGCAGTTTCCTGCACTCCGCTGCCTTCTATCCCCGGCATAACGCTGGAAGCAAATTCGCTTCCCGCGCCGTCCGGAGTCCATTCGGGTTTATAGTTTTCCTTGTTCTCTGCCATTTTTATTTGGTGTAGCCAAGGCGCTCGTTAAGCTTATTGAGCATTTCTTCCGCGGCCTCGGGTATGCGGGTGCCGGGCCCGAATATGCAAGCCGCGCCGGCCTTATACAGGAAATCATAATCCTGCGGCGGGATAACGCCGCCCGCTATTACCATTATGTCCTCGCGGCCAAGCTTCTTCAGCTCTTCCATCAGCTGCGGCAGCAGCGTCTTGTGTCCGGCGGCAAGGGAACTCATGCCAACGATATGCACATCGTTATCCACGGCGTCGCGCGCGGTCTCGGCAGGGGTCTGGAACAGGGGACCTACGTCCACGTCAAAGCCCATGTCCGCATAAGCGGTAGCGACTACCTTGGCGCCGCGGTCGTGACCATCCTGGCCCATCTTGGCGACCATTATGCGAGGACGGCGGCCTTCGCGCTTTTCGAATTCATCGGTCATCTTCCTTACGCGCTCTATCGCGGCGGTATCGGAAGATTCCTTGGAATATACGCCGGAAATGGAGCGTATAACGGCCTTATGGCGGCCGCAGACCTTTTCTACTGCCATAGATATCTCTCCCAGGCTTGCGCGCGCACGGGCGGCCTCAACGGCCAACTCAAGCAGGTTGCCTTCTCCCGTTTCAACGGACTTGGTGATCGCGTCAAGGCACTGCTGAACCTTTTCATTGTCGCGGTTGGCGCGCAGCTTGTTCAGCCTTGCTATCTGCGCTTCGCGCACGGCGGTGTTGTCAACTTCAAGAATGTCTATCGCATCCTCGTGCTCAAGCTGCATATAGTTCAGGCCGACTATATTCTCGCGGCCGGAGTCTATGCGGGCCTGACGGCGCGCAGCGGCTTCTTCTATTCTCATCTTGGGCAGGCCGGTTTCTATTGCCTTGGCCATGCCGCCCAGCTTTTCAACTTCCTGTATATGGCCCCATGCACGCTTTATCAGCTCATCGGTCAGGGCTTCAACATAGTATGAACCGCCCCAAGGATCAACCACCTTGCAAACGCGAGTCTCGTCCTGAATATAAAGCTGGGTATTTCTTGCTATGCGCGCAGAGAAGTCCGTTGGCAGGGCAATGGCTTCGTCAAGAGCGTTGGTATGCAGGCTCTGCGTATGGCCAAGCGCGGCAGCCATGGCTTCCATGCAGGTACGTCCAACATTGTTGAACGGATCCTGCGCGGTAAGGCTCCAGCCGGAGGTCTGGCAATGCGTCCTCAGCGCCATGGACTTATCAAGCTTCGGCCCGAATTCCTTTATTATCTTGGCCCACAGCACGCGGCCCGCGCGCATTTTGGCAACCTCCATAAAGTAATTCTTGCCCATGCCCCAGAAGAAGGACAGGCGGGGCGCGAACGCATCTATATTCAGTCCGGCGGCGATACCGGTGCGGATGTATTCAAGGCCGTCCGCAAGGGTGTAACCAAGCTCTATATCCGCAGTTGCACCGGCTTCCTGAATATGGTAGCCGGAGATGGAGATGGAGTTGAACTTTGGCATATACTTCGCAGTGTAAGCAAAAATATCGCCAATTATGCGCATGGAGGTCTTTGGAGGATAGATGTAAGTATTCCTCACCATGAACTCCTTGAGTATGTCGTTCTGTATGGTACCGGCCAGCTTGGACTTATCAACGCCCTGCTCTTCGGCAGCCAGAATGTAGAACGCCATTATGGGCAGCACCGCGCCGTTCATGGTCATGGAAACGGACATCTGGTCAAGCGGAATGCCCTTGAACAGTATTTCCATATCCAGTATGGAATCAACGGCAACGCCGGCCTTACCAACGTCGCCAACCACCCTGGGATGATCGGAATCGTAGCCGCGGTGGGTAGCAAGGTCAAACGCTATTGAAAGGCCCTTCTGACCGGCGGCAAGGTTGCGCCTATAAAATGCATTGGATTCTTCCGCGGTGGAGAAACCGGCATACTGGCGAACGGTCCATGGGCGGGTGACGTACATTGTGGGATACGGCCCGCGGAGGAAAGGCGGCAGACCGGCGGTGTAACCGGTGTGTACGGCATCCTTAATGTCCGCACGGGTATAGTTGGGCTGAACGTCTATCTGCTCCATGGTATGGGTGACCAGTTCTTCAACGCTCATGCCGGTTTCGGCCTTAACGCGCGCGGCCCACTGCTCCTTTGTTTCCTTTTCAATGCAGGGAGCGGTAAAATCTACTTTCGAAAAATCGGGTCTTGTGCTCATGTTAGCCTATCCCCCTCTCGGACTGTATCTTTTTAAGTATCTCAAGGCAGTTTGCTTTAACGTGAATGTATTCGTCCACGCCCGCCTCGTCATAGCTGGGCTTGAACTCCGCCGCAGGTGCGCCCGCAAGCATAACCAGCATATTCGGCGCCTTTTCCTTTATGCCCTTTGCAATGGCTGGAACAAGCTCCGGATAAGTATCATCGGTGGAGCAGATAACGGCCACGTCCGCGCCGCTTTCCACCGCCGCCTTAACGGCGCAGTTGGGGCATTCAAAGCCATCGTTGCCAATAACGTTTATGCCGCCCACCTCAAGGAACCCGCGCGAGAAATCCGCCCTGGCCTTATGCTGGGGGATCGGCCCCATGTTCACAAGGAACGCGCTCAGGCGCTTGCCGGTCTTTTCCGCCGCATCGTCGGTAGCCTTGCGCAGCGCTTCAAACTGCTCCGTCCAGCGGTGCTGTTCGATGGGTTTAATGTGCATGGCCATGCTGCCGCCGCAGCAGGGCTGTCCAGCGGGCTTTGCAGCCCTTTCGAGCGGCTTTTCGGTCATGTTGGCATACATATTGGTGCCCACGGCCCTGTCCGCACGGGTAGCCAGCTTCTTAAAGCGCTCGTTGAGCACCTTTTTAACTTCGGCCTGTATTTCGCCCTTTTCAAGCATGGCATACATGCCGCCGTTAGCCTCTATTTCCTTAAATTTATCGGATATCGCCTTTATCAGCTCTCCGGTAAGGGTTTCAACATACCAGCTTCCGCCTGCGGGATCCACAGGATGCAGCAGGTCGAATTCCTCGCGCAGCATAAGCTGCAGGTTGCGCGCTATCCTCTTGCTGGTTTCATCGCTTTCGCCGATGGCTTCATCAAGCGGGGAAACGCTCATGGCGTTTATCCCGCCAACAACGCCGGAGAAAGCTTCCGTGGTGGTGCGCAGAATATTTACATAGGGATCGAACACCGTTTTGGTGAACGCGGAAGTGCGGGCATAAACGTCCGCCTTGGCGGCCTCGTCACCTGCGCCGTATGCGCGCGCCATGCGCGCGTACACAACGCGCATCGCCCTAAGCTTGGCTATTTCCATGAAGAAGTTGGAACCGAGGGACACGGAAAGGCGAATGCTCTTAGCAGCATCGTCCGCACTTATGCCGCGCTCCATCATGGCGGCGATATAATCGCTGGCGGTGGCTATAACATAAGCCGCTTCCTGCACGGCAGTAGCGCCGCCGTTGGCGTATACGTTGCCGTCCGCTATAACGGTGCGCAGCTTGGGTGCATTCTCCTTGGCGAACTTTACGGATTCCGCCATGTCGTCATACGCCTTTTCAAGCGTTTTGCCTATGCCGCCGCGCAGCGCTATCATGCCGATGGGGTCCGCGCCGAAGCAGCCTTCCGCCTTATCAAAGTCCTTAACGGCGGCCTTGGCAAGCTTCAGCTTGCTTATGGCGGAGCCGCCTGCGGTTACGTGCAGTCCGGCCGCGGGCAGCACAACGCCTTCAAACAGCTTTGCCATGTCCGCTTCGTTTTCTACCTTTACGCCGCCGCACAGCTTAACGTTAACGGCGGTAGCGCCTCGGTCAAGCTCATGCAGTATCTGCTTATTGGCCTGCGCCGGATCAACGGCGTTCACTTCCTGTGCTATCGCCCATGGGTGATCCATATAGCCCGCGGGGTCGGTGCCGCGCAGATAGTCGCCCTCGCCGGGGCGTTCGGGGTTGGCGGAATAGTCCGCATCGGTATATATGGGCTTAAGGGTTATGCCCTCATATGTTTTGGTGAGCAGCTTTTTATCAAAATCCGCACCCTTGAGCGATTCTATCGCCGCGGCCTTCCATTCGTCATAGGTAGGCACGGGGAATTCGTCAAGAGACGGCCTGGTGAACTGGTTTTCTTCGTTTGCCATTGTGTAAATATCCTCCTTGGCTTAAACGGGGAAATTGCCGTGCTTCTTTTCGGGACGGGTTTCCTTTTTGCTTTCAAGCATGGCAAGGGCGCTGGCTATATGCACGCGGGTAAGCGCGGGCTCTATAACGTCGTCCACAAAGCCGCGGGACGCCGCCTGATAAGGATTGGCAAAGTTCTTGCGGTATTCCTCTATCATCTGCTTGCGGGTCTCCTGCGGGTTCTCGCTGGCCTCTATTTCCTTGCGGTAAACTATGTTGGCCGCGCCGTCCGGACCCATAACGGCTATTTCCGCCGTGGGCCATGCGAACACCATGTCCGCGCCAAGGTCCTTGGAGCACATTGCAAGATATGCTCCGCCGTAGGCCTTGCGGGTAACAACGGTTATCTTGGGGCAGGTAGCCTCGGAATAGGCATAGAGCATCTTCGCGCCGTGGCGGATTATTCCGCCGTATTCCTGGTTCACGCCGGGCAGGAAGCCGGGAACGTCAACAAAGGTGATGAGCGGTATATTGAAGCTGTCGCAGAAGGAGATGAACCTTGCGGCCTTATCGGAAGCATTTATATCCAGGCTGCCGGCCATAACGGTGGGCTCGTTGGCCAGTATGCCAACGCTCTTCCCGCCAACGCGGCCAAAGCCGGTTATCATATTTTTCGCATAGTAGGGCTGCACCTCGAAGAAGTCGCCGTCGTCAACAACGCTCTTTATAACGGTCTTCATTTCGTAAGCCTTGTTGCTGCTTTCGGGCATTATCTCGTTCAGGTTTTCGCATACCCTGTTCACATCGTCTCCTGAGTACCTTACAGGGGCGCTCTCGCGGTTGGAAGAAGGCAGGAAGCTTACAAGGCGCCTTATGCCCTCAAGCGTCTGATATTCGTCGGGATATACAAAGTGCGCCACGCCGGACTTCTGGTTATGCACCATTGCGCCGCCAAGGGCTTCGCTGGTGACTTCCTCGCGGGTAACGGTCTTTATTACCTGCGGGCCGGTTATGAACATGTAAGAGGTCTTATCGGACATGAATATGAAGTCCGTAAGCGCGGGGGAATACACCGCGCCGCCTGCGCAGGGGCCCATTATGGCAGATATCTGCGGCACCACGCCGGATGCAATGGTATTGCGGAAGAATATGTTGCCGTAGCCGGAAAGCGCGTCAACGGCTTCGGGTATTCTTGCTCCGCCGCTGTCGTTAAGGCCTATCACGGGCGCGCCCATCTTCAGCGCAAGGTCAAGCACCTTGCATATCTTCTTTGCATGCATTTCGCCCAGCGAACCGCCCACAACAGTGAAATCCTGTGCGAAAACATACACGAGCCTGCCGTCTATCATGCCGTAACCGGTAACCACGCCGTCGCCGGGGGCCTTGGCGTCGTAGCGGCTTTCAACGAATGCGTCAAGCTCAACAAAGCTGCCCTGATCCAGCAGGTAGTTCAGCCTTTCGCGGGCGGTCAGCTTGCCGGAATCATGCTGCTTGGCTATGCGCTTTTCCCCGCCGCCGGCAGCGATCCTGTCCTTCTTCTCGTAAAGCAGATCTATCTTGTTTCCCATCTGTTTTTCTCCTTAATTTATGTTGTACCTGTAATTTTTTATTTTCTTTCGGTAAGCTCCAGCAGCACGCCCGCAGAAGCCTTGGGGTGCATGAAGGCTATGCTTGCTCCGCCCGCTCCGTAACGGGGGGCGTTATCTATCATGCGGAAGCCCTTTTCCTGCATTTCGGCTATGGCAGCCTTTATATCGGGAACGCGGATAGCAATATGCTGTATGCCGGTGCCCTTCTTTTCTATGAACTTAGCTATGGGGCCGTCCTCGGTGGTACTTTCAAGCAGCTCCAGTTCGCTGTCTCCGCAGGGATAGAACTCCACGCGCACCTGCTGCTCCTTAACTTCCTCTATGCCGGTGCTCTTAAGGCCGAGCGCCTCATAAAACGGCCTCATTTCGTCAAGGCTGTTTACCGCTATACCTACATGGTCGATCCTGAGTGGTTCCATACTGTACCGTCCTTTCTATGCGTTAAAGCAGAATATATCTATGCTATAATTCTCCACTATTTTTCTTCGTTTGGGTATACATATCCCACCTGTCGATTTTTCAACAGGTGGGATATGGTAATTTTACTTGTTAAGCAGCTCGTCTGCAAACCTGAAGCCGGCTTCCGCGCACTTCATGTTCTTTTCTATGAAGCGGGGGAACTGCTCCTTGAGCGATTCAAGCGCGCTCTCGCGCCTTACAAGGCCGGTATAGCCAACCAGGAAGGATACGGCTATAACGTTTGCGCCCTGGGGATTTATCTCATGCGCGGCATGCAGAATGGGAACCTTTATAACGTTCTTGCCGCTGCCGTCGGTATGCATGGAAGAATCCACGAATATGACCGTTTTATCGTCCGCCGCAAGGCCATAGGTCTTGAATGCGTCGTCCGTGAGGCACAGCAGGTAATCCGGCGTGGTCGCCTTGGGATAATCGATAGGCTCCTCGCTTATTACCACTTCTGCTTTGGAGGAGCCGCCGCGGGCTTCGGGGCCGTAGCTCTGGCTCTGTATGGCATACTTGCCGTCGTGCACGGCGGCCGCGGCCAATATTATACCGGCAGAGATTATGCCCTGTCCGCCGGAACCGCTGAAACGGAATTCAATACGCTTACCCATTATTTCTTTCCTCCGGCCTTCATAATTACTTCATCATAAGCCTCGGTATATTCCTTGGCTTCCTTGTTAACAAATTCGCCTATGACGAACGGCTTGTCGTATTCCGTTACGCCGGGCTTAAGCATGGTGCAGTCGTCGCGCAGCCTTTCCATCATGGATACAGCATCGCCGATCTTGTTCCTGCGGCCGTAATAGGTGGGGCAGGTGGACAGGCACTCAACAACGGAGAAGCCCTTATGCTCTATTGCATGCTTTATATAATTCTTTGTCTGCATCGCATGATACACGCTGCCGCGGGCAACATAGGTCGCGCCTGCGCCGCCGGCCAGATTCACCAAATCGAACGGGCGGTCGATATTGCCGTAAACGGCGGTGGTGGCGAACTTACCGGTAGGAGTCATGGGCGAGAACTGACCGCTGGTCATGCCGTAGATGCAGTTGTTGACAACCACAAGCGTTATGTCAACATTCCTGCGGCAGGCATGGATAAAGTGGTTGCCGCCTATTGCGGTGGCGTCGCCGTCGCCGGAGATTACTATAACATGAAGATCGGGGTTAGCCATCTTTATGCCGGTAGCAAACGGAAGCGCGCGGCCGTGCGCAGTGTGCAGGGTATCGAAATCCATGTATCCGGGTGCGCGGGAGGAGCAGCCTATACCAGAGACTATAACGGTCTTGTCGCGGTCAAGGCCCAGCTCATCTATGGCGCGGATTATGTTTCCCATCACGATGCCGTTGCCGCAGCCGGGGCACCAGATATGGGGCATATGGGACTCTCTGAGGTAATCTTGTACGTTCGTCATTTTGAAATCACCGCCATTACGTCGTTGTAAAGTTCTTCAGTCTTGAACAGCTCGCCGGAAGCCTTAGCTATCAGGCTGACCTTGGCCTTGCCTTCGGTGTAGCGTTCAACCTCGCCCACATACTGGCCAAGGTTCATTTCGGGAACGATTATGTTCTTCACGTTCTCGTTAAGCAGGGACTGATATTCCGTCTTGGGGAACGGCCAAAGCATCTTCACGGTGAAAAGGCCCGCCTTGATGCCTTCGCTGCGCAGCCGCTTGACTATGTTCATGGAAGTCCTAGCCACGGAACCGTACGCCACGAATATATGCTCTGCATCGTCGGTCATGTACTTTTCGTTTATGGCGAAGTTGGGATCGTTCTCCTTCACCTTGCCGTTTATGCGCGCCATCAGCTTTTCATGCACAGCGGGGGTGTTGGTGGGGAAGCCGGTCTCGCCATGGGAAAGGCCGGTCACGTGGAAGTGATAGCCTTCGCCGTAGGCTGCCATCGGGGGAACCATGCTGCCTTCCATGGGCTTGTAGGGCAGATAGTCCTTGCTGGGCGCTTCGGCGGGATGCACGCGGTCAACAACTTCGTAATCGTCTTCCAGCGCAACGCCTTCACGCATGTGCGCAATGACTTCGTCCGTCATCAGCAGCACGGGTGTGCGGTACATTTCCGCAAAGTTGAATGCCTTTATGGTCAGCTCATACATTTCCTTAACGGAGCTGGGACAAAGGGTTATCATCGGGTGGTCGCCGTGCGTACCCCAGCGGGCCTGCATCACGTCGCCCTGTGCAGGGGAGGTGGGAAGGCCAGTGGAGGGACCTGCGCGCATTATCATGGCAACAACTATGGGCAGCTCCGCCATGGCAGCGTAGCCTATAAGCTCCTGCTTAAGGGAGAAGCCCGGGCCGCTGGTGGCAGTCATTGCCTTTTTGCCGGCCAGGCTTGCGCCGCAAACGGCCGCTATGGATGCGATCTCGTCTTCCATCTGGAGGAACTTGCCGCCTACTTTGGGGAGCAGTATGCTGGACTGCTCAGCTATTTCCGAGGAAGGGGTTATGGGGTAACCCGCAAAAAGACGCATGCCCGCCTTTATTGCGCCCATAACGCAGGCTTCATTGCCCTGCAGCAGAATTGCCTTGCTCATTTGTCGCCCTCCTTAATCACTTTGATCGCCAAATCAGGGCAGCGCAGCTCACACATATAGCAGGCTATGCATTCATCCTGATTAACTACCGTGGCCTTCTCCGTTTCTTCGTCAAGGCCAAGCACCTTCTTGGGGCAGAACGCCGCGCATATGCCGCAGCCCTTGCACCATTTCCGGTTGATTTCGATTCTGTTCATCAATACAAACCTCTGCAATCATTTTGGGCAGAGCGTACAGTACCAACTCCGCCATGTATGATTGTACTGCATATCCGTTAAAATGTCTACAAATTTTTTATATTTTTATTCATTCATGATAGCTGGCGGCGTTTTTAGCCAAATGCATAATTTTAGCTTATTTCTCTGGATTTTAGTATTTTCGGCTCCACGGATTCCCGTATTCTTGTATCCTTGTATACAGCATAATCATTTTATATTTTGGTATAATTATGCATTATTTTTTACAGCGAAACAAAATGCGGCAGCAACATAAGTTGCCGCCGCAAAGCAAATCATACGTTCAGTTTTATCAATAATTGTCGGCCTTTATTTCAAAGTAAGCCTTGGGGTGCGCGCACATGGGGCAAACCTCCGGCGCCTTGGTGCCGATGTGTATATGGCCGCAGTTGCTGCATTTCCAAACAACTATGCCATCCCGCTCGAACACCTTGCCGTTTTCAATGTTATCTATCAGCTTATTGTAGCGTTCTTCGTGTTCCTTCTCTATCTTGCCGACCGCCTCGAACAGATACGCAATGTGGTCAAAGCCTTCTTCCTTGGCCACGGCCGCAAACTGGGCATACATATCCGTCCATTCATAGTTTTCGCCTGCAGCAGCATCCTTCAGGTTTGTCAGCGTATCAGGCACCTTGCCGTCGTGCAGCAGCTTGAACCACATTTTTGCATGTTCCTTTTCGTTGCCGGCGGTTTCTTCGAATATGGCTGCTATCTGGTTATAGCCTTCCTTCTTGGCGGCGGACGCATAGTAGGTATACTTATTTCTGGCCTGGCTTTCGCCCGCAAACGCAGCCATCAGATTCGCTTCGGTCTTGCTTCCCTTGAGTTCCATTTTTAATTTTCTCCCTTCAATTTCTTTTCATCGTTTTATATTCTGTCTTTTTTCAGCGGTATTCATTCCGCTGCGTTTGGGCGCACCGTGCGCATATTCCGGAAAACAGCATGCTCACGCCGTCCACATATATGTCGCGCTGTGCATTGGCTGCCGCGCAAACATCCGGCAGCGGCACCATTATATCGAACATTCTGCCGCAGCAGGAGCATACGGCGTGGTTATGATGCACAATGTTGCCATCGAACCTGTCCGCCCCGTTCGGATTGGAAATTTTGAGCACCTTGCCCGCAGCCGCAAGCTGATTAAGGTTGCGATACACGGTTGCAATGCTTATGTTCGGGTCCTGCTCCTTCACCATCTCGTGCAGTTCATCCGCCGTGGGATGAACAGGATTCGTCCTGAGCGTGTTCAGTATTATTTCCCTCTGCCGGGAATAGATCATCCGTTTTCCTCCTCTTTCAATATTAGTAACAGTTCTTAATCTTATTATATTTATTTTTTGTGTAATGTCAAGATGAAATTTGCAAAATATCTGTTTTTCGCCTGCCAGAATAAAAAAGAACCCCGAATCACTTCGGAGTTCTTCTTTTTTGCCTTTTCTAATTCACCGATATACCGCTGCGCGGAACAAAGGGGATTAGCCCCAAAGGTGGGGGGACGTTCTGCGTCCGCCAAAAAAACGGAGGCTTGTGGGTTTTAAGCTGTCAGCTTACCTTCCCTTGCGCGCCTGGAAGCAGGCGGAGCAATAGATGGGCCTGTCGTTCTTGGGAACGAAAGGAATCTTGGTGGGCGCGCCGCACGCCGCGCAAACGGCGTCGTACATCTCACGCTCGCCGGAGCGCTGGGACTTACGAGCGTTCCTGCACGCCTTGCAACGGATGGGCTCGTTCTGGAAGCCTTTTTCGGCATAGAATTCCTGCTCACCGGCCGTGAATACGAATTCAGCGCCGCAATCCTTGCATACCAATGTCTTGTCCTGGAACATGTGTGTGTTTCCCCTTGTAAATATTATTTATTTGGCTGTACCAAACTTCGGCTGACCTGGTCTTTGCCCCCACACTCGCCGCCCGGGGCTTCCGCTACTGAGCGTAATTGCCTCCCACTACCGGCCCTCTCGCGCGTTATGCGCGGACGGACTTACATCTAAGCCGCACCATGCTCACGGGCGCTTTGGCCCGCTTATGTGGATCGTTTCGCCTGCGACTGGCATCGACTTTCAACCACAGACCCGAAGCGTTGGTATAACTTTATCTATTATATTGCACCCATCCAAAAAGTGCAAGCAGTTTAAGCCGCAGAAAAATAATATATTCTGCTTATCTGTGGGGCATTTCGTCATACGCCGCGCGCGGGCCGCCAACGTATTTGGGCCGTGTGCGCGCCATGGTAACGTTTGCTTCGCCTATATGGCGCGTTTTTGCGTGAACAGGCACCACTACCGGATGCATATGCATGCCTATGAACGTGCCGCCTATGTCCATGCCGGCGCTTGCCCTGCCGCGCAAATCCTCCACCATAACATGGTCGTCAAAGCGCGCCACCGCCTCCATTGAAAATGCGCCGCCCGCATGCAGCTGCGGCTTTACCCAAACCTGCTGAAGGTGATATTTTTCCATGCATTCGCGCTCCACCACCAGGCAGCGGTTAAGATGCTCGCAGCACTGCACCGCAAGATACAGCCCGTGTTCCTTTATTTTGGGCAGCACCGCATCCATTATGGCCTTCGCGGCCTCCACACTGGAGCCCGTGCCTATAAGCTTGCCCATCACTTCGCTTGTCGAGCAGCCTATAACCAATATATCGCCCGTTTTAAGCGTATCCGCAGCCTCAAGCAGTTCGTCTATCGCGGCGTTAGCCTGAGCATTTATGCTTTCATATGCACTCATAAGTTTTTCCTCCTGTTTTTCCTTTATAAGCGGGATTATTATAGCACAAATGCGCAGCCGTAGCAAAATAATATATACTGCCGTTGAAAAAAGGTATCAAAGCGTGATATAATCCAATCAATCCACTTTGTTAAAGGAGATTCTCATGAAAATCACAGAAGTCCGTCTCGGCATGATATCCGTGCCGCTGCGCGTTCCCTTCAAGACCGCTCTGCGCTCCGTAAACAGCGTAGAGGACGTGGTGGTAGAAATACACACCGACACCGGAGCCGTCGGCTACGGCGAAGCACCACCCACCGGCGTTATAACCGGCGACACCACCGGCGCTATAATCGGCGCCATGAAGGACCACATTATAAAGACCCTTGTCGGCCGCGATGTGGACGATTTTGAAAGCGTTACCAAGGCGCTCAACGGCTGCATAGTGCATAACACTTCCGCCCGCGCGGCGGCGGACATGGCGCTGTGGGATCTTTACGGCCAGCTGCACAATATCCCCGTGTACAAGCTGCTTGGCGGCGGACGCAGCAGCATAGTGACCGATATCACCATAAGCGTAAACAAGCCCGAGGAAATGCAGCGCGACGCCATAAACGCCGTGGAGCGCGGCTATGACTGCCTTAAGGTAAAGGTCGGCAGCGATCCTTCGTTGGACGTTGCGCGCCTGAGCGCCATACGCGAAGTTGTGCCCAAGGATATCTGCATCCGCATAGACGCCAACCAGGGCTGGACGCCCAAGCAGGCCGTGCGCATACTGAACAACATGCAGGACCGCGGCCTTGACATAGAATTTGTTGAGCAGCCGGTAAAGGCGCTGGACTTCGACGGCATGAAGTACGTTACCGAGCGCAGCTATGTGCCGGTATTGGCGGACGAGAGCGTATTCAGCCCCGCTGATGCGCTGAAGATAATGCAGATGGGCGCGGCGGACATGGTGAACATAAAGCTCATGAAGTGCGCCGGCATAACAAACGCCCTCAAGATAGCCTCCGCTGCGGAAGTTTACGGCGTTGAGTGCATGATAGGCTGCATGCTGGAAGCAAAGATAAGCGTTACTGCGGCGGTGCATCTTGCCTGCGCAAAGAGCATAATAACCAAGATAGACCTGGACGGCCCCGTGCTTTGCAAGGAAGACCCCATCAAGGGCGGCGCAGTATTCAACGAAAAGCTTATCTCGCTGCCCAATGAACCCGGCCTTGGCATAAAGGGCATAGAGGAAGGCAAGATACACTACATAGACTGATACCCCCTAACACTAAAAACACGAAGGAGGCTGTAACAATATGGATTATCGTGAACTGGCGGGCAATTCCGTATCGCTGCTCGGCTACGGATGCATGCGTTTCCCCACCAACGAGGCGGGCGAAATAGACGAACCGCGCGCGGAGAAGCTGCTGCTTAGGGCATATGAGCAGGGTGTGAATTATTTCGACACCGCCTGGCCGTATCACAGCGGCAAAAGCGAACCGTTCGTTGGCAAGGTGCTTTCCAAGCTTGACCGCGACAGTTTTTACATTGCAACCAAGCTGCCCATGTTCACAATAGAAAGCCTTGAACAGGCAAAGGAGATATTCAACACCCAGCTTGAGCATCTTCAGACGGACCACGTTGATTATTACCTTCTTCATTCGCTGGATGAAGCCAAATGGCAAAAGGTGCTTGACCTTGGCCTTCTGCCGTTCCTTGAGGAGCAGCAAAGGCTTGGCCGCATAAGGAAGCTCGGCTTTTCTTTCCATGCGCCGTATGGTATTTTCAAGCGCATAATAGACTACCGCAATTGGGACTTCTGCCAGATACAGTTCAACTATATGGATACCGAGCATCAGGCGGGGCTCAAGGGTCTTGAATACGCCGAAAGCAAGGGCGTTGGCATTGTTGTAATGGAACCCGTAAAGGGCGGCACGCTTGCCGCTCTCCCCTTATATGCTTCAGATCCGCTCATTGCGGCAGATCCCGGCAAATCCATGGCTTCCTGGGCGCTGCGCTACGTTGCCGGTTTTGACAACGTTAAGGTCATACTCAGCGGCATGAGCAACGAGGAACAGTTGGAAGATAATCTTTCCACATTCTCGCCCTATGTGCCGTTTACCGACCATGAAAAGGTTGCGCTGGACGCTGCCATAACCGCGCTCAAGGCCCGCCCGAACAACGGCTGCACGGGCTGCAAATACTGCCTGCCCTGTGCAAGCGGGGTCGAAATTCCGCGCGTGTTCCGCGTGTGGAATGATTTCCAGCGGTATCAGAACGAGGATGCCGCAGCTGCGGATTATGGCTACATTCCCGCGCTTGGCCGCGCGCAGAACTGTATCCGCTGCGGCATGTGCGAGGAGCGCTGCCCGCAGGGCATAAAGATACGCAATGATTTGAAAACCATCGCCGCTCAGCCCTGGGCAAACAAGGCATAATAAAACAAAGAAGTAAAAAGGCTGCCGTAAGGCCCCCTGCTGGTAAGACAGTAAAACTCAAATTTCTTGGAACAGGCATGATCTCGGTCATGCCTGTTCCGCTTTTAGCAGCTCATCCACGGGAATGTAGCC
>ERZ773225.520-NODE-520-length-56565-cov-9.740329_pt1 | contig 56565 bp, 54 predicted proteins | sample MGYA00580993_ERZ773225 | MGnify/ENA primary metagenome ERZ773225 (study PRJEB29015, sample SAMEA2737748) | human gut metagenome | biome: human gut; feature: human-associated habitat; material: faeces | place: China | collected 2012 ...
ATTTTCTCCCCAACCCGCTTGCTTCCTATCAGCTTCCGATTGGGGAGTTTTTCCCATTCCTCCACTTTCTCCCCATCCTGCTTTCTTCCTATCAGCTTCCGATTGGGGAGTTTTTCCCGTTCCTCCACTTTCTCCCCATCCTGCTTGCTTCTCTCAACCTTCCCGTTGGAGTAAATTCTCTATTTTGGAAAAATTCACCCAATTCACGCATATACTTTCTCAGGACATAGTATAAATTTCCAAAAAATCCATAAACTATATGCATATCTGCACGAACCAACTAACCCAAGAAAGGACAAACCAACATGAAATTCAAAACCAACGCCATCCGTTTTCTCTTCATCTCCATCCTCGGAGTGCTGCTGCATTTCACCTATGAATGGTCGGACGACAACCGCATTGTCGGGCTGTTCTCGGCGGTCAACGAATCCACGTGGGAGCATCTGAAGCTGCTCTTCTTCCCGATGCTTCTGCTCACGCTGGTCGAGCTGTTCTTCTTCCATGAAAAAATGCCAGCCAATTACCTCTGGGCGCGTACCCTCGGAATCTTGTCCGGCATGATTTTTATTGTCGCAGTTTTCTATACACTGAATGGTATCCTCGGAACAAACTACGACTGGATCAATATTGCACTATATTTTGCAGGCGTTATCTTCGCCCTCTTCGTGGAAAATGATGTCTACCGAAATGGGAAGGCAGAAAAGCTCATCCTTTCTTCCGCGATTTTGCTCCTCTTAACCGCGGCATTTTTCACCTTTACGGAATATCCGCCACAGCTCGGCATCTTCCAGTAAATAATTTTTCTATCTCAATTGTTTTATTTGTCCATCCTCCATTTCATACACATGATCACATAATGCTTCAATATCTTCCCGGTTATGGCTTGCCAAAAGAATTGTCTTTCCTTTCTGCTTTTCTTTGCAGAAAATTTGACGCATCTCTTCTACCCCCTGTCGATCCAAACCATTCATAGGCTCATCCAATATCAAAACAGCAGGGTCTTCCATAATTGCCTGCGCAATTGCCAGACGTTGCTTCATTCCTAAAGAAAAGTTTTTTACCTTCTTTTTGGATTCCGGATCAAGTCCTACCATCCTCATTATTTCATGCAACAATTCCATGTTCTTTTTATTTCGAATTTCAAACAAATATTTTAAATTATTAATCCCACTTTCACTTTCCAGAAACGCCGGATTTTCAATAATTATCCCTGCATTTTTTATTAGTTCGCCACCAGATTTATATCTTTTTCCATCAATCAAAATCTCTCCGCTATCTTCAAATAATAATCCACATATACATTTAAACAGTACTGTTTTTCCTGATCCATTATGCCCTATAATTCCTGTAATTTCACCATTTGGGCAAACAAGCGAAACATCATTCAATACCTTTTGTTCACCAAAACTTTTTTCCAGATTCTTTACCTCGATCATTATCAAACCTCCATGCCTACGTTTCATTGATCCAATCAAATTCAGTATGCCTGATTCTTCTATATGCCGCAAAAAACGATAAACACATTATGCAGATTATCAAAATCACATATACATATTGTTTCGGATACTGCCAATCCATAAATATTGTTTCTCCGTATACTGATATTCGATACCATGTAAATATCGAAAGAAATGGCAGCCAGCGTTGGGTAAAAAACAGGCCTTCCGATAACCCTAACAAAGACAGCATCAAAACCACTACGATTGACACTGTACGATTGAACCAGATACTTATTGCAAACATCACACATCCTACCATGACCGAAACCAGCCATACCATCAAGAAACAGGTTTCCATTGCCGTGATCGGCTTATAATTCATCAAAATACTCGGTGATACCAGATTCATCAGATTATAGGAATACAAATTGGTTGAATATGCCATTGTATGTATTACTTTTCCCCATTCCATTGTAAAGTTGATTTTGGGAACAAATACAAGTACGCATACAGCAAACGAAATAATTGTAAACATAAACATGGATAGTATCATGGATAGCATTTTCTCCATAAACCACTTTTTTCGTCCCATTCTTGAAATGTAATATAATTCATTCGCATTAAAATAAGGAATATCCGATAACAGATAACATATAATAATTCCGTAAAATGCCGCAAAAAATGTATTACTAAATATATGAGGAACAATCCAGATGCTTACTTTTTCATTCACATCCCCAATTAATTGATCCATTCCCGACGTGACTGCTAACACTAATCCGACTACCATCATTACAGCACTTATGAATCGAAAGGAACGCATTTTTTTAATGCTGTCATAAGCAGCTGTTTTTATTATTTTTTGAACATTCGCCATTCACTTTCTCCTTCCATTCTTATAATTAATACAATAACTGACAATGAATATGTAACAACATATTTGGAAGAAAAATGTTGATGGTTGCTGTCCTGAAAGTGTCATTTCCAACTGATTCACCCCTAATGCCTTCCACGAAATGACTGCACCTCTTTGCCATCCAAGTAATCTTTGCATTAAAATATCCTGTACATACACACATAATAGCGGAAATGTATATGCCGCGATTTTATTGTTCACAAACTCTGACACAAACAACCCAAGCAATGACATAAAGCCTGCCAGTACTGACATATGGAAGATACAAACTGCAAAATACAGACCTGTTCTTCCTTCTTTTAAGTACTGCATATATGCGCGCTCCAAATCCAGTATTTCAAACCACTGTGTTTCATCCGGCATCCCCAATCGGATATAGTTTATTTGTAACGTAATCAAAAAGCCTAATATAAATGTGATCTGTGTCGAAATGAATACAACTAACATCTTCGAAATAATATAATATTCCCGATGATTACTGCGCAGTTCCATTTGAATCCGAAATTTATGACAGTTGTCATCTATATAACTACCAACATATGGTACCGATGCTATCCCCATTGCGATAAACAACAACTGCATCGTATTTACATGATTCATCCACGAAACAACATCCGCTGGCTCATCTTTGTTATAAAGAAGCAGTACACTAATTATAATCACACATATTGGGAATCTCCAATTTCCAAATGCTCGTCGCACATCTATTTTCAAATACCTCAATAGCATAATTTTCCCTCTCATTTATTGCACTATAATTTTTCCTGTTATTGCATTCACACGTAATTCATATTGATACTCCGAATCATTCAATGGTTTTTCATTTATTTGGAACGCCCATACAGGAATCAGTGTTTTTCCATCTTTCATATGGTCTACTATCAGTTCTGCCGAAATCACTTCCCGATCCGCTCCATCCACAATACCTTCAAAATATTCAATCACAGATTGCATAACTGCATCAAAGTTCAATAAAGATTCACTTTCATTCATTGATGTATAATCATACAAGTTTTGTATATAGCAAAAGATAATTCCTTTTTTATTATACATAACTGTGATTTGTGCATTTAAATCCTGTGCACTTTCCTGCCAAAAGGAATTACCCTGAAAATCACGAAGCCCAGAATACACATGATGAAAATAGAACAAATAGGTATCATTTTCTTCCGACCAATCCGTCTTATACTCCTCTTCCTGCTGATTTCCATCCATATCTATATGTTCTTCCTGTTGCTGCAAAATTTCATGATCCAAATAATACGTTTCACATGTAAAATCTTTTTTTAAATCTATGCCACACGAATCCATGATTTCATATATTTCCTGCTTTGCAGCTTCTTCAGAAGCAAACGTAAATTCTTTCGAATCCGTATATTCTGACAAATTATAATCTGAATAAAACCTGTCCGTTTTCAAACATGCATTCAATTCCAGATATTCCAAATCCGTATAGGTACAGGAATCCAATCCCCATGTAAAAAAAGATTCACTGACGCCATCCGACACCGCATTACTTGATATCATTTGTGCCTCCGCATCCAATGTATTGCTACCATCATCCGGCATAAACACTCTGCCTACTTTTTCATAATCCAACGAACATTCCGTCGCGGTTCCATTCTTCCAGCTTACTTCCTGAGGTGTTATTTCTTGTAAATCAATACGTAAATGTTCCGAACTATATCGATACTGTTGCGGGAATGTCTGCGTTTGTATATTATCAGCTTCTGTTTTCCCATTATTATTTCCTGAACAGGAAGTCACCACGCATGTTATAAACAGCATGCACATAACAACCAATTTCTTTTTCATAAAGCCAGTTACCTCCATCATACAAATAAAGCGATTTGAGACGTTTTATTTTGTTCCAAACCGCTTTATATTTCACTCAAAATTTATGGACAATAATTTCCTTTTCCGTGAACATTTGCATAATTCATAGGTGCGGAAGCATATACATAATATTGATGTCCACGTTTTGCTTCTACCAAATCATAATTATGGCTTTTTGTAGTACCCAAAGGATGACCAGGGTACGTCAACGCTGTAGACACCCTTACGTGATCGCTAGAGTATGATGTAAAGTTTAATGATGGACCATTGGTTAATGACGTTAATTTTATATAAAATTTCTGGTCATTATCTCCTTTAGCCTCTTTTCTTGAATAAGGATCCTTTGATGCTACCCCTGAAATATTAGATGCCGTAACATCTAACGAAATATTCCCAGCTCGAGCAACTCCACTTCCCAAACATCCAAATATAGCAAATGCTAATGCTATTTTTGATATTATCTTTCTCATAATTCATTACCTCCTCTACTGTACTTTTCCACTTTTCTTCAATACTTCTTCCAGCCCCTCTGGTTCTTCTGGTTCATACCAGCTTCCACGACAGCATTCCGGTGCAATAGCTGCTACACCAATCGCGAATGCGCATAGCTTTCCACTATGCCTGACAAGAAATTCCAGTACTTTTTTCATGCTCTTTTCCCTCCTGTAAATAATTATTTGAATTTCTTATTAAACCCATTTTTATCCTATCATACGCACAGATGCTTCTTTCATTTTTTCTGCGAATGGTCAAAAACGGGGAGTAAAGTGCATTTTACCCCCCGTTTTTGACCATTTACGGGAAATTATATATTACCAATTGTTCTATGTTATGATGCTTATATGGAGGTAAATCGAATGAAAATTACAGAAACGCTCAGCGTAAAAATCACGGATATATTTATCGATAATCACGTTCTACCGTTTCAGCAACGGGCAGCTTACATATACTGCTTTGACTTCTGTTTCGACTTATTCCTATATAATCTCAGCCTTCTGATTCTTGGAATCTTTTTCCATCATGGATGGCTGGCACTCGTCTACGTTTTTACAATGTCTCCACTCAAGATGCTTGCCGGAGGCATGCATGCATCTTCGCGCGGCATATGTGATATTATTTCTTATCTCACCTTCTGTATTGGAATAATTATCACGATCTATCTGCCAATCCCTGCAATCCAGACATTTCCAGCCTTCTGGTGTTTCTGTGTATTGCTGATTGCCATCATCATCCTTGCACCTATAGATACAAAAAGCCATCGCCTGACTCAAAAGAAGAAACGTCGATTAAAATACCTGACTGCAATATATTCGATAATGCTACTAAGCTTGTACCTTATATTTTTTAACTTTTTTAGATTTGATTCTATCCAGATTATGTTCTTTTGTGTTATCGTAATATGGATAAACCAATTATTGGGGCGAATCAGCAAAGGGGGATCTCAATGAAACTGAACATTGCAATCTGTGACGATGACGAAGCAGCAATTGAATATTTAAAATCCTGTATCACACATTTTTATTTTGCGTTTGATGTGGAAGTTTCTATCTCTACATTTACAAGCGGAAGAACATTCTTAGATTCCTATACAGAAAAAGGACAATATCAGTTAATTTTCATGGATGTAGAAATGCCAGAGCTAAACGGTTTGGATACCGCAAGCATCCTGCGTTCCACCATCGACCGTTATGCCTTGCTCGTGTTCGTGAGCAATTATCCGGAATACATGCAAAAAAGCTTTACAGTCCGGGCATTTTATTATCTGACGAAACCATACACCACAGAGGATGTCGAAGAAGTGCTGAAGAACGCAATCAATGAAATCGAACAAAGTCACACAATCTATTCCATCGTGTCTACAACAGAAGGAGAAACGACGATCTATATTCAGGATCTTCTCTATATCGAGGTTGAAAACAGTGATACACAGACTTTACTGTTTCATCTTACAAACCACACGATCTCTGTGCGCGGAACGCTTTCATACTGGAAGGAAACGCTTGCCTCCCAGCACTTTTACAAATGTTATCGCAGTATCCTTCTGAATCTGAAGCATGTACATTATTTTGAGGACAAATTCGTTGTTTTAGACAATCAGGAGCGAATTCCTCTGAGTCGAAATGCCAGACGGGAACTACTTTCTATTTACATGAATCACCTCGTAGAATTAAACGAGTTAAATTAGGAGGGCGCACTATGTATTACGCGATTGAAGCACTTACCTATCTCTTTGATATGGGCATAATCATTATCTATATGAATGGCATCTTCCATAAGGAAAACCGTCGTACCGCTTATCCGCTCTATATTGCGTGCTTCCTTATTATGGAGGTACTTATCTATGTAAACCAGGTTCTGTGCACCGGACTGCCATCCAAGCAATTTACAATAGCCACAAGCACCGTAAGTCTGCTTACGACCTTTGCACTGACCTTCCTATACAGGACGCGCCTGTCAAACCGCATATTTGTATCCATTTCCTTCCAGATTCTTGCTCTGCTTGGAGAAAGCTTTTTCCTGTTTCTGGTGAAAATAATAAACCCGGCAGTTATAGATCTCCCTCTCCGCCAGCTTTCGATCCTCATGAATCTCGGTTCCAAGATCATGCTGTTCCTGTTGATTCTGGTTGTGATTTTCTTCTGGAACCGACACATAAAATATCACGATTATAAATACAACCTGTTATTATTTACGACGCCCGTGCTTTCTCTGGTAATTACCCTTTGTATTCCTGTCCGCAGCAATTACCAGTCAAACAATGCGTACTATATGATCATTGCCTATTTAGCGATTGCCCTGTTAAATATATTGAATTATTGTCTGTTGGATAATTGTTTTAAGATGGAGCAGATCAAGGACGAAAACCTTTCTATGCGCAGACAGATTGATTTTCAGCAGGAAAAATATTTCCAATTGGGAACCGCCTACAAGAAAACCCGCAGCATCGTACACGATATGAAGAACCATTATTTTGCAATCTCCGAGATGCTTAAGAAGCAACAGACGGAGCAGTTAGATGCATATCTTCACTCTGCGATCAACGACATAGAAGCGAATTATATCAGTGTCAACAGCGGCAACCTTGTATTGGATGCCTTCATCAGTAGCTTCGAGATGCTCGCAAAAGAGAAGCAATTTGCCTTTTCCCAAAAGATTACATTGCAACCAACTCAGATTCCGGTCTCGGACTATGACCTGTGTACGATCGTCGGAAATATGCTGGATAACGCATCCGAAGCGGTCTGTAAATCCAGAAATCCGAACCGATATGTGCATTTCAATGTATGTATCTCTGAAAATAATACGTTTGTTATACATATGCGCAACACCTGTCTGCCGGAAGACCAAATAAAAAAGTACCCGGATCACCGAATGGATCACGGGTACGGTCTGGCAAATATAAAGATCATCACGGAAAAATATCATGGTTACATGCGGAGTCAATATATCGAGGATTCCTTTGAAACCATGATCGTTATTCCGATTCTTAACAGAAAACGATATTTTTAACGTTCCTCCTTAATCATAAGCAGACATCCGGCAAGCAACAGGACACAGGATATCCAGATTGCATGCACGCCGATCTGCATTGAGCAGATTCCACCGGCACCGGCACCGACTGCAAAGATCAATATGATTCCATAGTAATGCAGTGCCTTGCGAAGTGCCCCCTTCTGGTGCTCCCGGATATAGACGGACAGGCTCTCGGTTCCGCTTCTTAAGTTTCCGATACACATCGTGCTCGCATAGCCATAGCCATTTACCTTCCGGAACGTCTGAACCTGCATCGCACAGGCAAACGACACGAGCATCGTCGCCGCCATGTTGAACTTCTGCGGCATAAAACCAACCGCTAATAAAATCAATATCTCAATCAAAACAACGATCTGCCGCCAGTGGATCTTTCTCGCATTCTTATAAGTATGTCCAATCCGTTCTGCCACGAGTACACCAAATGCAAACGCAAGCACCGGGAACAAGTAGTGCAGCGCGCGCATCCAGTTTCCTTCCATCAGATGCTGGCTCATCAGCACAACATTTCCGGTCTGTGCATTCGAGAATACGCCATTTCGCACATTGTATGTGTACGCATCCTGAAATCCCCCTGACAACGCCAGAATCGCACTTAATAAGAATGTCTCCGACGTCTGAATCTTTGCATGTCTTGATAATGTCTCCATCGTAGTTACCTCTATATATTTCTCTTTTCAAAATATGCAAGTTGTAAACAAATCTTTTGCAACTTCGTTACAGTTATGATACAACTTCGATGCAATAATACACTATACTGCAAGCAGATACAAGAGTGAAATATCTAAACTTACTTCAATCCGCGTTTGTTTTTAAAGGAGGAATGGCGATGACAACCTTAAATATTCGGATTCGTGCTTTGGAACACAATATCGAGATCATCAAATCTCTGGCTGCTGACGCACAGATCATAGCCGTATTAAAGGGGAACGCATACGGCTTGGGGCTGTGCAAATTTGCGACATTCTTACAGGCACGCGGAATCCGACATTTCGCAGTCACGGAGCTTGCGGATGCCATCGAACTTCGAGAGAAAGGAATCTTCGGGGAGATTCTGCTTCTGACACCACTTTATCATCCAGAAGATATTACACGCGCAATCAAACACGACATCACACTCAGTATCACAAGCGTTTCATGCGGGCAGATCTTGGAGGATACTGCCGCACGCTTAAATCATTTTTGCGCCCATGCGCATCTGTGCATCGATACAGGCTTTGGGCGTTATGGTTTCTTATGCAGCAAAACCTCGCAGATTGGCGACATCATCAACACTGTACATGCCATGACGCACGTGCAGGTCACAGGAATCTATTCCCATTTCTACGCCGCATGTTGCAAGAATGAGCGATTTGTCAAAAAGCAGTTTGAGGATTTTAACAACCTTTGCACTACTCTGACGGACGCAGGGATTCCACTTGGGATACGTCATATCTCCTCCTCTTCCTCCCTCGTCCGTTTTCCGTATATGAATCTGGATGCGGTCCGTATCGGTTCCGCATTTCTCGGTCGTCTCGCTGTTTCCAATTCCTGTGGATTTGAAAATGTCTGCGACCTGACAGCAAGTGTGGACGACGTATATGAGCTTCCTGCCGGACACAATATCGGCTACGGCAAAACCTGCCGTCTGACCAAAGCTTCTACAACGGCTGTCGTATCGGCTGGATATTTTCACGGACTTGGTATGACACGCGAGACTGCTCCGAAACATCCCTCGCCGCTTCGTCTGCTTCGCCTGTGCAAGCATGCCTGCTTCCAGAAAAAACAAACGGCAGAGTTTGAAGGTCAAACCCTGCCAGTTCTTGGTCAGATCAGTATGAATTCATGTATCTTAGATGTGTCCAAAGCTCCCGTCTCTATCGGGGACTCTGTGACATTCCGGATCAATCCGCTCTTTGTGAATTCCGCAGTTCCACGGGTGTACTGCTAGATTATATAGAAAGATCAATCGGTCCATCAAATTTATTGATCTTCACACCATTTACAAGTAAGTCATCGCTGATTTCGATAACGATGCAATTTTTTCCGTCAATCTTTCGTACCTCAATTGCATCCGTCTGTTCTACCGGGAGGGATACCTCCGTCTTGCCGGACTTGATCTTCAGCTTATTGCTTCCCTCGAACACATTGCTTAACAGCACTTTTCCATTCTCTTCGGTTGCCTCATCGAAGGTCTTCGTGAACGCCTGAATCTCCTCTTCTTCAAATCCGCTTTCCTCTAAGATACGTGCCGTTTCTTTCTTATCAACCACAACTTCCTCTGGGCTGTCCTTTAACTCCATCTCATGCTCCCGCATGTTCGAGTAGATTGCTTTCGCCTTATCAAATGTCATCTCCTCCACGGCTTCGATCGCATTGATAAACATCTCGTTCTGCTTACCGGCGGTCGCCGGAATCTCACAGCCAAACACATCCATAAGCAGACTGTCATTTAACTCAGATGGTTTCTTCGTATAGTAAAGTGCCGCATGTACATCACTCATGCGTTCATTAAATGCCGGGAATAAGAATCCGTTCATCGGCAGCTCGACCATCATATTCCGCATCGCATTCTCCAGACTGTTATCGACCGGGTTGTACATCAGCCCTGCCTTCGATGGTTTGAGTGGACAAAGTAATGTCAGGTTGAACTTGTACACGACATCGGATGCATCCTCCATCTCGATTCCGTCCGCGGTCTTTCCCGGTACATCGTAGACACCATACACCAGCATAATATAATAATTATCCACATACGCATACGAATCGCGTATCTTCTCAAAATATGCCTGCAGCACCTGTGGATCTTTCAGTTCACTGTTTAACACCTGCATGAGTGTATCACGGTTTGGCACTGTAATTCCATTTTCTGTACGAAACACAAGATTCAGCAGATTCTTACCGATCCGCCCGGACAAGCCCTTCTTGATCAGATCAAAGTATTTGTGCTGTTCTTCCTCCTGCAGAACAAGGAATTTTCCCTGCTCCAAAATATGCATCTCTTTATTCGCATCGACATAGCATCCGGCAAGCCCGTGAATGCAGCAGTCGTTCTTCGTCATAATCTTCTTGATCTCAGTTACTTCGTTCTGTATCATGTTCTATCTCCTAACTCTGATTTGTTCTTCATCCAAGTTAAACCACAATGGGCAGTTTTCACCACATACCAAAAGAAAAGGCACTGCCAAATCACGAGCAGTGCCTTTTTCTTTCGCAACTTTACACTGATTCTACTTTAATTTAATAATGATAGCATAAAATCACCGGAATTTATACCATATATTTACTTTATTTCACAAAATCCGTTATATTTCGAGCCACATAGACACCGCTGGCAGATGCATGTGACAACGAATGCGTGATTCCACTGCCATCTCCGATAATATATAGTCCCTTATGACGTGTCTCCAGTTTCTCATCCACATCAACTTCCATATTGTAGAATTTGACTTCCACGCCATAGAGCAGTGTGTCCTCGTTTGCTGTACCCGGTGCAATCTTGTCAAGCGCATAGATCATCTCGATAATGCCATCTAAGATACGCTTTGGAAGCACCAGACTCAGGTCCCCCGGTGTTGCACTGAGCGTCGGTGTGATAAACGCCTCATCAATCCGACTCTGTGTCGAGCGCCTGCCTCGGATCAGATCACCAAACCGTTGTACGATAACACCGCCACCAAGCATGTTGCTAAGTCTGGCAATACTCTCACCATACCCATTTGAATCCTTGAACGGCTCTGAAAAATGTTTTGCCACAAGCAATGCAAAATTTGTATTCTCCGTCTGCTTCTCCGGATCTTCATAGCTGTGACCATTTACAGTGATGATGCCATTTGTATTTTCATTTACAACAGCCCCCTTTGGATTCATACAGAAGGTACGCACGCGGTCGCCGTATTTCTCAGTCCGGTACACAATCTTGCTCTCGTAAAGTTCATCGGTCAGATGCGCAAATACAACTGCCGGAAGCTCCACGCGCACACCAATATCCACACGATTTGATTTCGTTGGAATCTCCAGATCATCGCAAATCTTCTCCATCCATTTGCTTCCGCTTCGTCCAACCGATATAATGCAATTCTCACATGTATAGGATGCATCCTTGCAGACAACCGTGTAGCCGCCCGCCGCTTCTGCGACAACCGAATTCACTGGTGTATCGAAGAAAAACTCCACCTTATCCTTCAGATATGCATACAGATTTCCAAGCACGACATAGTTGATATCCGTCCCCAGATGACGTACAGATGCATCAAGCAGATGCAGATCATTCTGAATGCATACCGTCTTGAACCGTGTACCCGCCGTCGAATAGAGCTTCGTGCCCTCGCCACCATAACGCATATTGATCTCATCAACATACTTCATCAGTTCGAGCGATTGTTTCTTGCCAATATACTCATAAAGCGTACCGCCAAAATCATTTGTAATATTATATTTTCCATCCGAAAATGCGCCTGCACCACCAAACCCGCTCATGATTGAGCAGCTCTTACAGCCGATACAGCTTTTCACCTTATCTCCATCAATCGGGCAATGCCGTTTGTCCAATGCATGTCCTGCTTCAAACACAGCAATCTTTAAATCTGGATTTTTCTGTACCAGTTCATACGCAGAGAAAATACCGCCCGGTCCTGCACCAATTACGATCACATCATACTTCATAAATAACCTCCCAAAATCAAAACATAAAAAAAGACCACGAAACAATTGTTTTCGTAGTCAACTCTTTACGGTAGTTGGTAGAAACGTTCAACCATATTATGAACATATACGCCTATTTGATTCATAGATTTAATTTATTCTATCATAATAAATAGGAATACGCAATCGTTTTTTCTCTCTTTTTATAGCCTCTTTATAAATTTTTTCCTGCAATTCGCGAAATTTAATTCTTGACAAATATCGATAAAACTGTATAATAGTACATGTGTCTTGCGGGCACACCCAATTATAGGGGATTGGTCAAATGGTATGATAGGGGTCTCCAAAACCTTTGGCGGGAGTTCGATTCTCTCATCCCCTGCTTGTGAAAAAACCTTGAAACATTGTGTTTCAAGGTTTTTTGTTTATAACTTTTTACTGCATGCATCCAGAACATCAATCAGTTAGTTCAGTTTTCCATCATCCCCACGTTTCGCTGCGTCCAGATAGCGTGTTGAATTGAATGCACGCATTGTATTGTGTATTGAGCTACTGCATATCATAAAACTTCATCGTCTCCCGGTCACGATATTCATGTTTCTCATAATATCCGATTAATTTCTGCTCACTGTCCCGCAAAGCCACCATGTATACATCCTTGTTCTGCTTTGCATTGTAACTGGTATATACAATATTGTGACTTACATCTGCTGCAAACCAATCAACCACCTGTTGAATCCTCTTGTTCGATTCCGGATTGTGACAGGCAAGCAGACTTTTCCCTATGAGTGCCTCGCCACCGCGCTTTGCATAATTTTTAATTGCTGCAGGGTTCATGTAAATAATTTCATGCTGTAGGCTACAGATCACAACCGATACACGCTCCTGATCAATAATACTTTTAAAATATGCGTTTAATTCTTTCATAACGTTCACTTTCCTTTCTTGTCTTTTGGGCACATCCGCGTGCCTCATTGTAAATTCCAAGTTTTCCCTTTCAATACCAGCTTCTCGAATGACTCTGCAAATCTTATATCATCTTCCTCGGTTCTTTTCCTCGGACCTTTCAAATGATTCTTCCCGAAACTGCGCCGTGCTTTCTTGTTCAAATGCCGTTCCATCAGCATCTGGTCAATGTTCGCGTCTGTGTACCATTTCCCAGACTGATGAATGGCATACGCACCTTTCCCAAGTGCCATCGCCGCCACACCATAATCCTGCGACACAACGATATCTCCCTTATGACAAAGACTAATCAGCTTGTAGTCCACTGCATCCGCGCCGGCACCAACCACGATCACCTCACTATAATCAGAATTCAGGACATGATTCGTGTCGCAAAGCAGCGTCGTCCGGATATGATATTTTTCCGCGATCTCCTCCACGATACGCACGACCGGGCAGGCATCGGCATCTACAAATATTTGCATGATCTATTTCCTCTTCCTATGCAACCGTTGCCCCAAATGGCATCAGCGACAATTTCGCGAGCTTGAAAAATTGCTTTCCGAATGGAATACCAATAATCGTAATGCACAGGATACATCCCCAGACTACATCTGCAATCGCCATCGGAATCCCCGTCAAAAGCAGCCAGAATATATTCGCGATAAGACTCATCGCCCCGCCACCATATGTAACTTCCTTGCCAAACGGGAAGAATGCAAGCCCGGCGAACTTAAATCACTGCAAGCCAATTGGAATTCCTATGATCGTAATACACCAGCCGATTCCCGCGATCACCCACGAAAGCCCGGCTGCAAAGCCGCCAAATATAAACCATAAAATATTTCCAAGTATACCCATGTTTTTGTTTTCTCCCCTAGTATTTTATTCTTTGTTTTTGTTCTATTCGAATCGTTATCGCACTATGTGAATTGTACTCTCGCTATTCGAATTGTTCGCGCGGTTCGCTTCTAGACTATATTGGCTTACCACGGCGCATTCATACAATAAAACAGCACCACGATCTGTGTCACGATCATCATCGGCAGTCCCACCGCAAAATAATTCTTCTGTGTCTTGTGATGAAATAAGTACATCGCAATTATACCACCGATCGCACCGCCAGCAAATGAAAATCCTAACAAGTTCGCCACCGGGATTCTCCATTTCCCCTTGATCGCCGCATACTTGTCGATGCCAAACAGGATAAACGTTACGAGATTGATGACGCCCAGATATAATAGCAGAATCTTCCTCTGGCTCATGTATCTTACAATGTTAAATGTCAGCTTGTCCGCCACATATCCTTTTGCAAACAAGAATATCACAATGACAATCACCAAGGTACAGGCGAGCGTGACATGCAGCATCGCATTTGATTTGGTTGTTTTTTCATGTAGTTTCATATTATGACCACGTCTTCCATATTTCCGGATGATATCCAAGTGTCGACTGCTTTCCATTCCGCACAACCGGTGTCTTGATCACCTGCGGATTCTCCAGTATCTTGTCCAGCTTATCCTCCGGAGCAATATACTGAATCAACGCCAACAGATCTTTATCCTTAAAATCCGGATTGATCATATTCTCCATACCGCCATTAACAGATGCAACAGCATGGAACTCGCCTTTGCTCATGCCCTTTTCTTTCATGTCGATAAACTGATATTTAATTCCACGTTCCTTGAAGAACCTCTCTGCTTTCTTTGTATCGTTGCACTTTTTTGTGCCGAAGATTTGAATGTTCATTTTAATTTTTCCTCATTTTCTTTACTTTGGATTATCTCTTGTATGATACTTATGTAATCTTCATACATGTTCCTATCCATATTATTGGATGATATTGATCCCATAAAAAGATTTGTAATCAAGAAAAAAGATCCCCCTATTAATACAATAATTATTACGGTAAATATTAAAGCTATTACTAATTTTTTTATATTTTCAATATCCTGTTGGGCTTCTAAAAATATATTGGAAAATTTTGCTATAATAAACCCATAGCTTGCTGCAAATATCAACTCGCTTAATTTTTCGACAGGTTTTGTATTTCTTTCTTTTAACCTTAAAAAATGCAAAAAATCTATCAGTCTACTTTTATCATAACAACTGTATCTCGACCACACATATTCCTTCCATCCTAAATATGTATTAAATTTACGGTCTTCTGACAACTTCTTTATTTCTCGCTTTTTACAACTATCGCATGCATACTTATATATTCTCTTTTCCTCTTCATAGTTAAATCCATATTTCTTACCTTGTTTTAATTGTTTTTTCATAATTTTCTCCTAATTCTACTAAAACTCTGACATTAAATTTACGACATTGTCTTGTCTCCATTACTAAAATACCACTAAAAATATACTTCAAATTAAAATATTAGCGATTTGGTTAAACCTCTTACAAATCAGCACTTCCCACGAATCAATTTCTTTTACATAATTGACTGTTATTCCGTAATATATCTGGATTGTTCTTCCGCGTGCTAGCACTTGATCCAGCAAATACCAAAGCTTTCCCTTCAAATCTGCACACATAATACACATATCGTTTGTGTTATTCGGTGCAGCGGAATACGAATTTTGCTTCAAATCCCTAATATATTTCATTAATTCACTTCCAAACGCAGTTTCCAAATCTGTATATTCCATACGATCAATTTGAGGTACCCATTCCAACGACTCATATCTTTTTAAGTTTGAACCATTATCCATTTTTTCATTTATTTTATATTTCATCAATCCCCATATAAATTCAAATAACAATACCTCTCCTGGTTGTTTTATATCTTTTCCATTACACAAACTATGTATCATATCTATTTTTTCAATCAATTTTTCTATATTTCTAATGTCTATTCCCGATAATTCAACTAAATCTAGAACAATTTGGCAACATTCCTCTAAATTTTCAAACTTAGAAAAATAATATCCATAATTATTCAATATCTGATTCTGAACTTTACCAGTGTCTAACCTTACACGAAAGGAAATAAACTTTCTAAGATATCGTTCGGTATCAACTTGCTCACCATAAATTTCTTTCACTGAATGTTCCAACTGTGTGCTGTCAATTGCCAGCAGAACAATTACGTTATCCAATCCCTCAAACATATGATGTAAACGCTCTAACACTTTAATTGCATATTCTGGCATACATCGATCCAACTCATCAACCACTAATAATACTGTTTTATTTTTTGATAATTCTCGGATTTGATTTCGTGTAAAATCCAGCGTTTTTTTGAAAGCAAACATTTCATCAAAATCGAATGGATTTTCTCTTTTGTCGCCTTTATTCTCTTCCAATTCATTACATAACTCTACTAAATTAATTCCTATTTTATTTTTTGTAAATTCACCGGCTATTTTGCCTAATACAGTTTTCAAATCCGTATATTCTTTTTGCAATGCCATCTCCGCTTTATTATCTTTCCCACGTTTTTCTAACATCGCTGACACAATTGCAACCGCTGGTTCCTCATAATAATCATACTGCCAGCAATTATAATGGAACACATAAAAACGATCATCATTCGTTCCTTCTTTTTGAAGTCCCACTAACTTCTTTTCTAACTGTTCCAGTATATATGTTTTGCCATACCCCCACTTACCATCAAGCGCAAATACTCGCCCCTGTTTTTGTTCAGATAAGAGCACTAAAATCTGCTCTATATCGCTCATAATCTTTGTCCTGTCCAAAATATCAATCTTTTCTGTCTGTGACATATTCTCCTCCTTATAACTAACTTTTCTATTTCTAATATCATGGATTAAGTAACAGAAACTAAGACATATGCCAGAAAAACTATATAACACAAATCCCCATTTAGTTATATATCCCCATTAACCAAAATCCATATATTTATATTACAATATTCTACAAAAAATACAAGATTAAACTCCGATACGACACGATTTAATTTAATACATTCATACATCGACGTGCACCACTATCAAAAAGGAGGATTTACAAATGAACACACCAACATCCAGAAATCCAATGCTGTTTTGTGATTACTACAAGCAATGGATCAACGTCTACAAAGAAGGAGCGATCCGCCCGGTCACCATGAGCAAATACAACATGGCGCATCAATGGCTGTTAAAGCTGGCTCCCGATCTGTCGATTTCCGAACTGGATCGGATTTCTTACCAGAAAATATTAAATGAATATGCGGAAGAACATGAGCATCAGACAACGATGGATTTTCACCACCATGTGAAATGTGCCATTTTAGATGCCGTGGATGAGGGGCTGATTCCACGAGATCCAACCCGGAAAGCGATCATCAAAGGCAAAAAGCCACGTGAGAAAAAGCAGAAATTTCTCAATCAGTTTGAGCTTCACAAACTAATCGAAGACCTTGATCTGGGGCCGGAAGTATCATGGGACTGGTTCATCCTTCTGGTTGCCAAAACCGGAATGCGGTTTTCCGAAGCGCTTGCATTGACGCCGAGGGATTTTGATTTTTCACGGCAAATACTGACGATTTCCAAGACATGGGATTACAAAGGAAATGGCGGTTTCTTGCCAACCAAGAATCAATCGTCTGTCCGAAAGATACAGATTGACTGGTTAACCGTTATGCAATTTGCCGGACTGGTGAAAAAGCTTCCGGAAGATGAACCGATCTTCGCAAAAGGGAAAATATATAATTCCACCTTGAACGGAATATTGGAACGACATTGCAAAAATGCCGGAATCCCCGTCATCTCTATCCACGGTTTACGTCATACCCATGCCTCGCTCATGCTCTTCGCCGGCGTTTCCATCGCCAGTGTGGCAAGGCGCCTCGGACATGCCAGCATGACGACCACTCAGAAAACCTATTTGCACATTATTCAGGAATTGGAAAGCAAGGACATTGACATCATCATGCGATCCCTTGCGAACCTGAATTAAACTACTTCGCATCCAAATACGCACGTCGATTTATAATAAAACTGGGAATACCATCCATAGATATTCCCAGTTTATTCCAGCTTATCAATTTCTCATTCGTCGTTTGCAGAAAGCGTCCTATATATCCGCATCCCGACATTCCATCAATCGCGCAGTGGCAATACATTCTCCATCAGATCATGCTTGAACTTCTCTACTATAATCTTACGGAACTTGAATTTCGGCATAGGTTCCTCTACACCCTCCTTATACGATGCATACGCGCGATCCTTGAAAGTGTTTTCATTTGCCATCTCGCCATCCCGGTAATTATATACTTCATATCGCACATCATCCTCATTCAGATTCCACAGCTTCGCAAATGTCTTGATCTCCGTATCTATCGCATCATAGCGCATCTGGTTGACAACCACTGCGATATCCTGACCTTTGTACCGATCTTTGTCCTGTTCGATATTATCAATCACCTGCTCCAACAATTCACCGAGCTTCTGATTATCCTCGGCAAATTCCTTCGAGATCTCACGCAGCGCCAGAATGTTCTTCGCAAATATCGCATCCTGAAAATCATTGCTCGACTGATCCAGATAATTCACCAATCCCTGCAACAATTCTACAATATACTCGAAATCCACCCGCATCTTGCTGTACGCAATCAGATCATAGTCGTCCATAACCGGATTATCGTTTTCCGCCTCATCCTTCGGTTTCTTCAGCTCTTCCATAACATTTTTATACATTGCCGCATAGTTTTCATATTCCTCCTGCGAGAAATCATAGTCTGCAAGCAGTTCTTCCCGATATCTGGAAAATGCTTTCAAATGTGCAAAACTCTTATCCAAACTCCGGAATGCATAGATAAACGACTTCTTCTGCTCCCTTGACAACTGACTAATCTCTTCCGGTGTCCGTCCCAATGCATGAATCGTCTTTATATCAATCGAAAAAACATCAAGCACGCTCTCCCAATCTTCTGATACTGCTACGCCTTCACCGCCTCTGGAATACAGCCGCAATGCCCGGTCAATCTCTTTCTTGAAGTCTTTTGGGGACTGAAATGTTACAACCTGTCCATATGTCTTATTCGCATCAAACAAACGATTCGTTCTTGAAAAAGCCTGTATGATATCCTGTGGGCTCATCGGCGATCTATCCATATACAAGGTGGACAGACATGGAGCATCAAATCCCGTCAACAAACGATTGACAACGATAACCAGATCCAACTGCTGACTCCGCTCCATATAACGTTTTTCCTTTCGAGCCAGACGATCATTCAGATTACTATTATACGCGTTGATATTCTCCACGTCATAATGTGTGCCAAACATCTCATTGTAATCTTGCAGGGACTCGCGCATTTTATCCTGATTCACCGTTGATGCCTCATCATTTTCCGTCACAGAATATGTGATTGCGAATTTCGGGAAATCGGGAACTACCTTGCAGATCTCCTCATTTATCTTTAATGCATCTTTGCCCGCTTTGATCCGTTTCAACAACTCATAATAACGCTGTGCCTTCGCGATGGATCCGACAGTCAGGATACCTTCGTAGGTTCTTCCCTTGCCGTTCTGCATGCCTAATTTCGTATAAGACTGATTGAGCACCACATCCAGGACCTGGCGCATATGCTCTTCTGTCTCAAATACCGCATCATCCACATCTTCTTTTTTCGGTCCGAGATTCTCAACCATGAATCCGAGAACTGCTTCGTCGTGAATGGCATTCTTGATTGTGTAGCTATGCAGGCATGCTCCGTACAGCTCATCGGTTGTCTGTGGAAGATCACCCTTCTGCTCATACCGGTTCTCCTCAAAGATTGGCGTACCTGTGAATCCATACCACAGAGAATGTGCAAAAAATCGTTCAATCTTACGTTTTGTCTCTGGCGTGACGGCTCTGTGACATTCATCTACCACAAATGCAACCCGAAGGTTACGGATTTTGTCATATTCCTTTGTCCCCTCCTGCAATCTCTTGGCAATCATCGTCTGCAGCTTCTGCCGTGTCGTGACAATCATCTGTCGGTTGCCATCTGTCAGACGCCGAATCAGGGCATCCACATTTTCTGTGTCATCCACATCAATCGTATCGTTATCTGCATAGGATTGGAACGCCATCTTCGTCTGCATATCCAGATCTTTCCGGTCAATCAGGAATATTGTCTTTTCTATGGACGGAATATCCATCAACAGATTCCGTGTCGCCTTATAAGATGTCATCGTCTTTCCGGAGCCCGTTGTATGCCAGATATAGCCTGATATACTCCGCTTGGACGCTGCCCGCATCGCTTCAATCGCATGAATCTGATATGGTCGCAAAATCAATAATTTCTTCTTCTCATTATCAAGCACTGTATACTTCGCAATCATCTCATGTGCCTGTGGAATCCGCAAAACAGCCTTCGCGAAATCCAGATAATCACAAACCGGATAGTTCTCGTTGTCCACCCATCCGGTTATAAATTTCTTACCTTCCGCTAATTCTGCTGCCCTTGCCGCTGCAAAATATTTCGTGTCAACAGCATTACTAACGACAAACATCTGTACATTTGAAAAAAGTCCGCGGAATTTTCCCTCAGAAATATACTTCTCTATCTGCCGATACCCATCCATATAGGAATGATCCTTGTTCTTCAACTCAATATGTATCATTGGGATTCCATTGATCAACAGCGTCACATCAAATCTTCGGTCCCGCTTGTCATCCATCTCATCTGTCTTGAATGCCTGATACTGGTTGATTACCTCGTAGACGCTCGTTCCCCCGGCAATATGCTCGTTGTTCATCACGACCAAATGTAATGTCTCATTGCCTCTTTGTACATGCACATAGACTTTTCCGTTCTCACCAACCTGCCATTTGCCTGCATCATAAAAAGAAGCGTGCGATACATCATTTTTAATCTTTGCAAATTCACTCTCGCTGAGTGGCGTATCGTTCAGTTTTGCCTTGTTGTTCTGCTCCAAAATGTATTTGAAGTTGTCCCACAACTGCTCCTCCGTCCGAATATCCTTCCGATATGTCCACTGTGAATCCCCACCGCATAATTGGTCAATTAATCTCTGCTCAATTACTGATTCTAATTCTCCCATTTCTTTCGTCCTTTCTTGTAATTTTTTATGATTTGTTGCGATATTCCTATCGCATTTTATGCTTTGATTGACAAACATGTGATTTGCCATATATTGTTTTAATTTTTTCAGTTCGCAACACTTACGCTGATGAAGAGTGATGAGGTGATCAAGCTTTGAAAAATACTCACCAATTTTAATTTGCTCCTCTATTTTTGGAAGCATAAATTCAGTTTTTAAGAAATTGTCATTATATAATCTTTTAATTGTTGACCCTTCGCAAGACCATTCAATAACGCCGTATAATACTTTCAAAAAAGAGTTATCCAAATCATTTTCATGCTTAAGCCAAACAATATTTGAGTCCTGATAATATTCATCTTTACCTGTATATTCAACGGTTCTTCCTATACTCCCAGATGCTGAAATTAAAATATCCCCTTTATTTGGATACTGATAGTTTTTCTTATATTCTTCAAATAGTTCTCTTGTTATATATGCATCTGGTATGCCTCCAAAAGTTCCTATCTTATAAAAAGGGACTTCTCCTTCTTCTGATGTTTGCTCCTTAAAAATACGTTTGCACATTGCTACAGTTCCAACATCTTCAAACTTACGCTGTTCCCAAGCGTAAGTTAATTTTACAAATCAAACACTATATTTATCGCATCTTTCATAAAAGTTCCTTTTTTGATAACATTTATTTGTAAAAATAACATTTATAATGTTACTATCCATTATTTATGTTATCTTAATTTTTCTCTCACCAGCATCAAGGCATATCCCATCAGATTTTGTCCGTTCCATTGCTTTGGATCCAATCGTTTTTTGTCCTTCATGGACAACCCAATGCCCCAAATTCTATCATTCACAGCTGCTTCCGCAAGAACTGCATTGCCTGTATCGAGCAACGCTCTTTTTAACTCTGGATTCTGCGTGAATTTCGCCACTAAACCTTCATAAACTATAATCTGTCTCATACCGTTCCAGACATGATTATCAAAACCTGATACCTTACGTCCTAACTCTTTGATATAAGCTACATCATCTGTTGCAAGTATCTGTGCCGCAATATTTTCATCGTGAAACCGTAAAGCTTTTTGATGCATCATATACTGTTCCAACGAAGTATATTTCACATCACCAATTGTAAAATCAGACAGATACCAATTACTGAAACATCCATTTTCTTCGTCTGGATTGTGAAATGTTATTACTTTCACTCTGGTTCACCCACCTTTTGTACCGCTAAATCGAGTTCTAAATCATGCAATCCCGGATATGCTTTCTTCAAGAAAGTAAGCGGGATTTTCTTCACAACTTCCCGACTGGGAATATTATAGAACCACTGATAATATGCATAAAATTCACCTACCCAATCCGGAAGGAATCCTGCAAGTGCTTTTCCATCTTTCAATGCATATTCTTCAGTTTTGCAGAAATACTCCCACAAAGTTTTTGCATCCATCGTGTTCACATATGCCTGTGATTCATCGATGCTTTTCCGTGTATTACTCTGCATATAAAAATTGATAAAATCCTCTGTGTCCTTATCTGGGAATGTTTCCGCAACATAATCGAATAACTTTCCCTGATTCTCAACTACATCACTTAAATATGCTTCTGCGTATGCTCCCATACCCTATCACCTCTACAATAATGTACTAAACACCTTCGTTACCTTATTGGCTTCTGAATCAACCAGTTTTCTCATATTATCTCTGGCTTCTATATCCCGTTGATTGTATTGTTCATTGAATTCACTATATGGAACTGAGATCATATCTTCTTCCATTTCATGCAATTGCGCATATGCCCGTTCTGATTTGATACAATACTGGATTCCTAAACCGCCCAATGATAACAGTTCCTCCAATATATCCATATCTATGTTGTCGCGCACAAATTCTTTTGCAATATAAAAGTACGATGCGTCGGCTCTCCACCCCTTTATCACATCATAGTCGCTTGTATCAATTCCGTATTTATCAATGAACTTCGCTGCTAACATTCTATATCTTTTTGAATCTGCCGCATCCCGATGCTTCATAAGCTCTGCTAACCAGTTCAGTACATCTTTCTCTTGAAAATCGAGAATGTTCAATCCAGTACAATCCAATTCATATTTATGTACCCATCCATTCTCGCTATTCGGTACACAAACCGCCCACTCCTTGGCTAGATTCAATACTTCCGTCAGATAAAATCCACGACCATAATCATGTTTATCATTTCCACCACCAAAGACAGGCGTCACTATTTTATTTTGTGTTCCATGATATAAAATAATTTTACCCATTCTGTAATCCCTCCATTAATACTTCTTAGGACGTTTTTCGTTAATTTCTGATAACATGCAATCTTGTTATAATCTAGCATTAATACACATATGCACCATTTATAAAAACCTTATAATCATCAAAAGAAACATCCTCTGGGATCTCATACTTTATTGTTTGAGTTTCTCCTTCTTTTAAATCAAAAACACCCGCATCATCAGTTATCAAATAATAATATTCTTCGCTATCCGCTATTTTACCATCTTTATATACAACTACTACACAATTCAGATCATCAATATTGCACTCTGCATTATTGGTACAATCAACAATTATATTACTTCCACTTCTATTTGATTCCACTGAAATATCAGTAGCAAAATTACCTGAGTAAATAGAAATATTATTATCATTAACCTCTTCGTCAATTTCATAATCATCATAATCCGTCTCAGTAATAAATTTTCTTACAACAGTTGTTTTTCCAAGAACTTGTTCCAAACTTTCTTCCTGGTAATCCACTTTATTCCCCTCAGCATCCTTTAATGTCAACTTTAATAATATATTGTCCGCTTTGTACTCACTATTATTTGTCACAAATACATAGAGCACCCTTTTATTTGCAATCTCACATGTAACTTCTAAATTTGACTTAATTTTCTCGACTTCTAGCTGTTCTTCCTTTTTTGACGTTGCTAATAATGAGACCGGTAAATCAATATCTGATTGAATTAAGTTAACTATTTTTGTTGTTCCAGAAATAGAACATTCATAACTAATTTTCCCGTTTTTATATGTAAAATCTTTTGTATTATCACCCGATGCTAGAATAGAAACATCCGTTTTATCATGATCATTTTCAGAAGTCCATGTATACGCCTTACTGTTCTCCGGTTGTTCTAAACTGCCTGCCCAGTATAAAGTATAACTTGCATCCACAGTATTGTACCAATATATCCAAATAGTATCATCATTAATTGATGCAACTTGATACATTTCTCCCAAATCACCATCCTGTTTCCACGTACCTGATAAGTCTGAAACAACGTCATTTTCCGACACTTCGCTTGCCGAATCTGTCATGGATGACACCGATGTCGTATAATTCGATGAATCATTTTTCTGTCCACATCCTACCATGATACAGCATATTCCAATTGCAAATAATATGCCCATTTTCTTCATATTGCTAATCTCCTTCTTTATATCTAAATAAACATATTCTGTAACATAAATTTCTTCAATGCTTTAAGTTTTTCACACTTACGTTGATGAAGAGTGATGAGGTGATCAAGGTGTTCAAAATACTGTCCAATTCTCTTCTGTTCTTCTTTTTCAACTGGTTCATAATATTTGATGTTTTTCAATTCTGTTTCCGTCATTGTCGGAACAGCTCCACCAATTTTCACTGCAGTCACTTGTTTCTTAATGCCATCCGTAATAAGAACATTTGACATGAAAGTTTCTTTATCTTTTTCTACACGCATTACAACAATCTGCGGATTAATTGATGCATCTTCTTTAAGCCCAGTAACCAAGGCACTTTTTCCAAGTGTTGAGCCAGTTTTTACGAAAAGAATATCTCCATTGAAAATTTTAATTTCTGGTGATTCGTCATATTTCTCACGTGTGATGTATGTATTTTTACACTCCATAGTTAATTTATTGTCCACAATATTAGTTGGACTAAAAGTTAAAACTCCACCTATTTCTTTTGTGACAATATCCTTTTCTGTATATCCTCTGAATCCAATTCTCCCGTTAAGCTTGCAAGAATCACCCAACTTACGCTGTTCCCAAGCGTCCGTAAATCCTTCAAATCGAATTTCTGGATTTTTCTCACCATTTTTCGGAAACATTTTTTGGAGCATAAATTTTTTGAGTTGTTTTGTTTCATCACACTTACGCTGATGAAGAGTGATGAGGTGGTCGAGAGTGGAGAAATAATCCACTATCCTATTCTGTTCTGCCTTTATTGGGAATGGAACAATCAGATTTCTTATTTCCTCATTATGAATATGAACCACTGATTTTCCCTGCGCCTTTTTTGCCAGCTCCCGTTGTGAATTTCCATTAGAGATAGAAATCGCCAAAAATGCAGAATTGATATCTTCATTCGGCATCACAACATTTAAGTCCCCACCAAGCAAAATGCCTGATTTATCAACGGTTGCAGCTCTTGCAATATCCTCTGCTGTTTCACCTGATGCAGGAACAATAACCTCTCCACCTTTACTGTATACAGAACCCTCTTTTGCTTCTACATATGTATCTACATCTGAAATGCTAGTTTCATATTTGGTATATAACCTTCCATACAAAATAATCGGTGTTCCAGTCTCAATTAAATCGCCTTTAGAATAGCCGCTCCCCTTACTGAATTTAGCTACTGTATCTAACTTACGCTGTTCCCAATCGTCTTTGAATCCCTTAAATCGAATCTTCGGTGTATTCATATTTTACACCTCCTCAAGCACACGAATAAACGCCTCAACAGCCTCTTTCGTCGCATCATCCTGGAAGGTCAGTTCTTTCATCATTCCGACTAACGCTGCATTTTCCTCTTTGATCTGCTTGTCTGTCTCGCGCATACTCTGTGTCAATGCCTTTAAGTCGATTTCTTCCTCTTCTTCCGTTGTATCTACATATCTTGGAATATTCAAATTGAAATCGTTTGCCACAATATCATCATAAGACGCGAGATATGCTTCTTTCTCCACCGTCTTACGATTATTGTATAATTCCAGAACATGATCGATATGTTCCTCTTTCATCACATTTTGCTTTTTCTCTTTTTCGAACAATTTGGATGCATCGATAAATAACACATCGCGCCCTTCACGGTGCTTCTTCAGCACGATAATACAAGTAGGAATCGACGTGTTGTAGAACATGTTCGATGGCAGACCAATCACGGCATAGATCGAACCATTTTCCAGCAATGTCCTCCTTATGCTTCCCTCTGCTGCTCCACGGAACAACACACCATGTGGCAACACGATTGCCATAGTTCCTGTCTGTTTCAGATGATAAAAACCATGTAACAAAAATGCATAATCCGCCTTTGATTTCGGTGCCAGCTTTCCACCATAATCCATAAATCGTTCATCCTGTTTGAAGCCTTCTGCTGCCGACCAATTTGCAGAATAAGGTGGATTCATCGTAACTGCATCAAACTCTGTTTCTTCATCGGTTGGCCAGTCTGCATCCAAGGTATCTCCATTTCGCAGATGCTGATTCTCTGGCAGTACGCCATGCAGGAACATATTCATACGAGCAAGGTTGTATGTGGATGGCATCAGTTCCTGTCCGTAATATTTAATAAAGTCTGGTTCTGTGGAATAATTTCTACAGCTAAGCATCAAAGAACCGGAACCCATACATGGATCATATACCTGTAGTCCTTTTTTATTTTCCTGTCCGGCCATCGCGATCCGGCATAAGATCTGCGCCGGTCCATGTGGTGTATAGAATTCTCCTGCTTTCTTTCCCGTTTCCGAAGCAAACTGACCGATCAGATACTCATATGCATTTCCCAGCACATCGCCCTCGGTATGAATCAGATCTGCATCATCCAACACCTTAATTACTTCTGCGATCGTCGCACTCTGCTTCTGATCTCCGGTTCCCAATCGATTTGAATACAGATCTACATCTGCAAAAAGTCCATGAAACAGTTCATCAGACTCTTCAATCCGATTAAATGCTGCCTGTAATTTCTCTCGATTGAATGCGTTGTTTTTCGCATCCTTTAAGATGCTGACATAAGTCATGTCCGGATCTAATGTATAATGCAAAGATTCTTTCAGTTCCTCCAACAGTTCCTCTGCATCTTCACTCTCCATAATTTCTTCGTAAGCTGTCTGTGCCTCTTCCAGACTCTCCGGCTTTGCATCATTCAACAGATCATACACTTTCGATAGATAAGAATCTGATAAATATTTATAGAAAACCAATCCAAGCAAGTATGTCTTGTACTCATTGGCGTCCATCTTTCCACGCAGCACATCCGCCCCACTCCATAGTACCTGCAATAAATCTTTTCCTTCTGCCATTTTTATATCCTCCCTCATTCGTCGCTTCTGTTATAATTCACTTACGCTTAATTCTATCATAATTGTGCGGATGATAAAAATAAAATTTTTGATTTTGAATTTAATAGAATTGATTATTTTTCCTTCACCTCAACATTTCCCCTTGCATTTCCCCGTTTCCTGTGCTATAAAGTGAACAGTGTTTACCAAAGGAGTACAATTATGCGCGAGAGCACAAAAGCGACCAGAGCGACAATTTTACAAAGTGCGAAAGAGATCTTCTTGGAATGTGGCTATCAGGAAGCATCCATGCGAAAGATTGCTGCGCGGGCAGGTATTACCCCCGGTGCGATATACAAGCATTTTTCAGGGAAGGAAGAAATGTTCGGCGAGATATTCGCAGAGAGCGGAAATAAGCTGATGGCACTGAGTGAGTCCATGCTGGATATTGACTTTTCGGCGATGTCCGACGAGCAGCTGATGCAGGTATTCTATTCCCGCATATCCATCCGGACTTTCGAGCTGTTAGAGGACGATATGCAGCTCTTCCACATGCTGTTAAAGAACGATTCCGGCACCTATATCCGGAACTTCCGCGAAGTTTATATCTCGCGATGCAACGAATTCGCAACGCGCTTTTATCATGAGTTATACGTGCGTGGACTTGCGAAGAATCAGCTATCCGAGAAAACATGTTACATGCTGTCGTTGTCTGAGTTCTCGATGATCTGTGAGATGATCGCCGATGATACCTGCAAGGACGGCTTCACCGAGGAGATGAAGCAGGCATTTTTAGAGGCGATGGATGTGCTGATGCACGGCATCGAAGCGGCACTTGGATTACAAGTCCAAGATGTGCCAAATCATTGAGATAGATTTTGCTAAGAAAGGATGATTTAGTTGAAGTACGGATTCTCACAGAAATTATTTGGATATTTTTATCACAGTTCCTGCATGAAGCAGGCAAAAAGACAGTATTTGCAGATTGACAGCAAGGCGATCAAACAGGATTACCGTGCCATCCTGACGCGCGCCAAGGATATCGGCAAATCCCGGCTGATGAGTTCCTACTGCATGGGCGCATATTTCATCGCATTAAACCGGAACACAACCTTATCCCCGGAGGAATGTTATGCCCTATACAAGGATGGACTTTCCGCCAATCAGTTGTTCCACAAGGTCGTAGGAAATGCAGACAGCTATCTCGATGTGAAGAAGCTTCCAGCCCGGAAAAAGTGGTCTGCTGACTCCCATAAACGGAAATACGAAAATGACTGGGTGGTTGACATCTTAGAAGGCGGCGCGAATGATGATTTCGAGCTTGGCTATGATTATCATACATGCGGCATCTGCAGTCTGTGCCGGGATGAGGGCTGTTTCGAACTTGCCAAATATCTCTGCCGCATGGACTACGTGCTTGCCGACATGATGCATATGCGCTTAGTCCGGACACAGACGATCGCAGAAGGTGCAACTTACTGCGACTTCCGTTACAGCCGGATTGAGTCCGCTTCCGGAAAGAATTCTTAACAATCGCCCTCCCGCTTCATGATTGCCCGCCGCTTGCGATCCACTTCGATCCATTCATCGAGCGTGAGCGGGACATAATCCGAGAACATACAGAAACAGTTGATCATCTGGCAGGGAATGGAAACCATTTCTTCCTCGCCTGATTTTCCAAGCACCGGACGCGTGGATGCACGCGTCTGGCGCTGAAATTCATCGATCAGATACTCGTCATATGTATCATGTACATGCCCGTACAACATATACGTCTTCGGTTCTCCCTTCGCATTCCGGCGGTACTGCCCGTTGTAGCACATAACCGGATAGTGGCAGAGAATCACCTTGCGATTGTTATCATTGATTTCTCTATAATGCGTAATCCATTCAAAACGCGATGGATCAAATTGTTTGTTCGCAATAAAATGATCATGATTTCCAATGATCAGATACTTCTTTCCATTCAACCGTTCGAGAATGGCATTTGCAACTTCTCCCTTTTTTGAAATACAGAAATCTCCCAAGATCACAACCTCATCGCGTTTACGCACACGTGAATTCCACTGTGCGATCATATATTCATTCATGGCTTCGCCGCTCTCAAATCCACGACAATCCATACGGGTATTCAGATTTTCATGGCAGAAATGCAGGTCTGCAATGTAATAACGCATGTAAACGTTCCTCCACTTTTCTTTAATCTACAGCCTTCCCAGATGTGGTTATGACTTACACAAACAAATTATCGCGCGATCAATCTCCACCCTGCATGGCATTCCGGGCACACTCGATTCCATTTATTATTTCCTGCTGCCATTCCATAATAATTGATAATATGTTTTCCGATTGGTCTCCGGCAGGTTTCATTGGAACAGAAATTCCGCACCCATGCCGTTCCACACGCAGGACAGGTCACCACATAGTGATCCATATTCGCGCCTCCTGAAACCATCGTCTCAATATTCTCCACCTTTACTTTATGTCCACAGTCCCAGCACATAGCATCATAGATTCCAAAATAATGCTCCATGACCATCGTGATCCAGACACGCAGGTAAATATCTTTTCCAGGGAGAAGATAATAAGACCCGATTCGGTTATCATTCACATAGTGATACTCCTCTTTCTTTGGGTTTGCAGCCTGCTGATCTGGATTTTTCTGCGCATTTTCCGTGAAAAACTTCCGTGCACGCTCTGATATCAACAAATCTCTGTCATCAGCGGTTTTTCCTTTCAGATATGCATTGTATTCCTGCCACAAGGAATCCAGACTCTGTCCACAATAGGCGTGTGGATTTCGATCCTGATACTCCCATTTGTCGGTACAACTATATGCATTGCTATGGAGAATAAATGAACCATCGATTGGCTGTACCTGTGACAGTTCCACAATGTATTTCTGCAAAGCGACTGTCATAAGATCAGAATACCAGCGTCTGGTTCCATCCTCTTCAGTTAAGCTATTCCGTGATCGGTATTTTGCATCAAGGCAAAAATGCTTTGTCTGTCCGCGATAGGTCATTTCCACATAAAAATCCGGTGCCAGTTTCTGCTTTGGTCTTCCACCTTCCGGGATAACCTCTTCCTGCCAGTCCACAGTATCGCCAAGAATAAATTCATGGTTATAGTAGATATCTACCTGCATCTCATCTGCTTCTATATTTCTGGATGCATCATACAAATGTCCTTTCAGATGGAACACCGAATCCTTGAAATCTCCTTTTTTCAACAGTTGATTAATATATTTGTACAATTGTTTTTGAGAGGAATCTCCATACCCTTTCCCCTCATCATCCAAAAATTCGAATCCATAATCAACCACAAAGATATGCACCAGCTTTACCAAACACCAGCGTTCATACAACTGCTCTAATTTCAGAATTGGAATATCATCGGTCTCATTGTAATAAATTTCCTGATCAAATTCACTCGCATGTTTCATCAACTGGTACATGGCATGGTACTTTGGATTTGATGCAAAGATATTTGTACATCGAAGGCTCTCCCGGGTTCCCGGGATATGAGAAAGCTCTTTCGCTCTGCAAAGTCTCTTCATCCGTTGAATCAGTACATTCCACTCCTGTTCCACCTGTTTCATAAGTTCCGTGGACTGTTCCTGTCGGCGCTGCCGCTTCTCCCCTTCCTCGATCGCGAGTACCATTTGTCCGATAGATAAAGCATTTGCTCCCCAGCCGCTTTCCTTCTGTGCAAGATTCCTTAACAGAATCTTCGCAATCTCTGATCCATATTCGAGATAATCCTTCTGCTCGGAGTAGGTAAATCTCATCGTTTCCCTTACATTTTTCTCCCTGACTGTAATCGTGTTGATCTTGGAAATATATATGTGTAATTCATGTTTGTCCATCTGCGCTGATTTGACAGAATCTACCAATTCCACGCTTCCATTTATATCAAAACGTACCCAGTCGCTGCCATTCTTTAAATTTCTGCTTGCCGCATCCCGACGCGCCTCAGATACAACATAGTATAAAAATCGAAGCAGCTTATAATTCTTTATCCTCACCCGGATGTCCGTTCGCTGGAATTCATCCTGATTCCGGGTCAATGCACTGTATACCGCATATTGGGATGAAATATCATATTTATTCAGAGCGAGATCTGTCAGACATACCGATTGCCCATCTATATCATGGATTGCAGATGTGTCCGCAAAGTTCTTGTGATATACATTCCACGCCGGAGCCTGCTGATGTTTCCACCATACAAGTGAAAATAAAAAATCATCTTTTTGAACGACTTCCTCGCCATTTTGCATCGGATACCGCTCTGTATCATTGACCGTATTCGTGAACAGTTCCCTCTTTACCGTATCAAACTGCCAAATGCACATTGCCTTCTTGATTTTCTTCAGCGTCTCTTTATCCGAAATGCTGTCTTCCTCTTGAAAATCATCCAGATACCCAAATTCCGCATGCATAATACTTTGCAACGCACTTGCTTTCTGCCGTCTCAGATAGGATTCTATCCGATGAAAGAACTGCACGATCATCCGGTTTTCATAGATATTACGCGTCTCCTTATATTTGACAGCATGCACATCCGGATTCCCGGTAAACCGGTATTCGAGCAGACTTTTGACCGTCATATTCTTAATCCGGTGAACCGGCATCTTCACATATTCCGTAGTCAGATCCCGCTCCATATTTCCATGCAGCCGCCTCCATGTAGTCTCAATCTGAGAGACAAGATTCTGCATGTTCCGAAGCTGATTATGCTGAACATTTTCAATAGAAACTTTGGTATGTGACCCGGTATCCATCAGCAATTCACTTGATATCGCATACAGCTCATTAATCATCGCCTGATAATCCTGCTCCTCAATCGACGGCAAACTTTTGACCATGATTGTATCCCTCGTACCATTTTTGTAACAGACATAAACCCGCTCCGTTCCTGCAACGGTATAGTGGCTGCTGTCTACATCCTGATATCTGCCTCTTATGGACTTCCAATGTCTTGGAGGAACATAATAATCCGCCTCTTTATCCTCAAATTTCTGGTATGCCGTCTCCTCGCCAAGCATTACCGCAGACACACGTTCCCGATCTTCCTTCGTCACGCATATAATAAGATCTGCATTCTCATAAAGCCATTCTGCATCCTCACCATCCCGCTTCTTTGTACGCAGATGGGAACACAAAACAACCTTCGTCTCCTCACCTGGCTGAAAAGGTCCAAGCTGTACGCCAAGCTCCTCTAATGCAATCTTCTGTTTTTCATTGAACTCTGAAAATCGTACCCGACGGATCGGAGCGATGCCCTTCTTATCCATTGCGCAAAAATTATATTGTGCATTTCCAAGTTTGATTTCTATCATGTCTTATCTCCAGTAATAGCTTTCTTCAACCAGCTCGCCATTTACATCTGCAATCATCGCAAGAAGTTTTTCCTTCGCAGACGGATATTCCCTAGTCTCAAGCTCCACTACCAGTTTCTCAGCTTCCTTCACATTGTTCCTGTCAATCCGAACCGCAGATAATATCTTGTCGAAGATCAACCAATCGATATCCACATTCGGATTCCAACAAAGAATCTGATCCATATAATGATAAAACCGATTGGATATCGTACAGATATCCTGGAACAAGTCAATGATTTCCTGAACTTCCTTTCTCTTTGCCACAATTCCCTGTTCCTCGTCCTCGGACAAAGAAATCGGATTCAGAGGCAGGAAACTATCTACCGAAATTGTACATATTTCCTGTTTCGGAAGTGCATCCACTTCAGCCTGCAATTTTTCTTTTTCCTGATTCTGCAATACTCCTACACGAATCGCATAGCTTCTGTCCACTACCTTCGGGCTCAAACTCTTGGTTGTCTCATCCATATTGATGGTTCCAATAAAGCGCACATTATCTGGAATCCGAAACTTCCCCGGATATAACTGTTTCATGCAGATATCCTTCGCCTCTTTGCAGTTTTCGGCTGTAATACCCTGTTCATCAAGCTCCAGCAGACGCATGAGATTCGCATTCTGTGTCTGTCCATACAAAGTCAGTGTCCGGTCATCCCGCGTCATCGCGCTTAACACTTCTGAGAAATAGTACTCCACATGCGCAAGATTCATTTCATCCAAAACAACAAGATACAATTTGTCGGGATGCTGGTTCGCCTCGACCAGACTCTCCAGAAATGGTGTCGAAATATACCGGTCTTCCAGCGCATTGTAATACCCTAACAGATCATGGTTGTCCGACCAGCTAGGCTGAACTGCAACTGGTCTGCACTCTGCCCCGATTGCCTCCGCAACTGCCTGCGGAAGAGACGTCTTTCCGGAGCCTGGTTCTCCCCAAAGGATCGTAAGCTGTTCCGTGTGCAGACTATCAAGAAACCGTGCAACCACAGACCGGTCATACTGCAGTCTCTTTCTCTGCCACAGATAGCTCCAGACATAATCAGTAAGTTCTTTTGCTCCCAGGCTGACAACCGCTTCTCTCTCTGTTTCCTCTGGTAATATTTCCTCCATTGGCAGACCATACTTTCTGGCAATGCGCTGCATCGCCTGAACCTTTTGTTCCAGAGATGCTGCAAGCTTCTCATAGTTGCCCTGTGCTTCCGCTTTCTTCTGCTCATATTCCTGATCCAGATCATGCCGTCTTTTCTCCATCGCAGCCTCAATCCGCTGGAAGTTCGTTTGTTGCTCTTGCAGCTTCGTTGTAAGCTCCTGGCTCTTCGTTTCTGCATCCGCAATCTGCGCACGAAGCTTATTGATCTGGTCGTTCAACGCCTCGAGATTTCCAAAATCATCATAGAACCGGCAAATAACCGGCCATCTCCGATCTTCATCTTCGACATGCTCCAGACAAAGTTCAAATATATAAATTGTGGAATCTTCTAACCGGATAGCTTTTCCTTTTATCGTACTTCCCAGATAGGCGATACCTTCCATCCCCTCAAGCAGCGCACGCGTGATCACCTTATCCTTCGATGGTGAATACGGATATATTCGTACACTTCTACGTGTTCCCATCTCGCTCGCCCATTCCTCAATCTTTACTTTTCCATAGAGTAACAGTTTTTTCTGTCCATCTGTCTCCTGCTCAAATACACATTCTTCTCCAATCACGTCTTTTATGTACTGTACCTGTTTCTCACGTTCCCATGTATTAAATTCGCCTTTTGATACAACTTCCATCTCCGGTATTTATCTCCTCTTCCTGTGTTTTTCGCATTATGCCGGCTTGCGCAGGCGCAGCCGTCGCAATGCTCATTTTAGCACAATTTTATATGTGCTTCCAGTATTTTACAACGATAGTAAAAGCCCGCAACGCGATTCTTTCCGACCACGCTGCGGGCTTTCTCTACATAGTTCCTGTCCGGCAGTTTTATACCTGGTTATATTTCCACTGTTCGCTCTCTAACTGCACATCGACCATATGCTTATAGATACCATTCTTCTCCTTCAACGCTGACGGTGTTCCCTGTTCTGCGACTACGCCATCCTTTAACACGATGATCTGATCCACGCCATTGACCGTACGCATACGGTGCGCGATGACCAGAACCGTCTTGTTCCGGATCAGCTTGGAGATGGACTCCTGAATCACGGACTCATTATCCACATCCAGCGAGGCGGTTGCCTCATCCATCAAGATGATTGGTGCGTCCTTTAAGAATGCACGTGCGATGGAGATTCTCTGCCGCTCACCACCGGATAATTCGGAACCATTTTCCCCGATCATGGTGTTCCATTTGTCCGGTAATTTCTCGATAAAGTCCGTACAGTTTGCGAGCCTGGCTGCTGCCATAACTTCCTCGTCCGTTGCATCCTTGCGACCGATCCGGATGTTCTCCATAACCGTGTTGTTAAAGAGTGTCACATCCTGGAACACGATGGAATACAGGGAAAGTAATGTCTCCGGCTCGACCTTCGATACATCCATACCTCCAACTGTAACAGTACCTTTCTGGATATCCCAGAATCTTGCCGCCAGTCTCGATACGGTTGTCTTACCACCACCAGATGGACCGATCAGAGCTGTTACCTGCCCCTGCTTTGCCGTGAAGCTGACATCGGAGAGCACCTGCTCGCCACTGTCATAGGCAAATGCCACGTGGTCAAATACAATATCATAGCCCTTGTTCGTCAGAATCTCTGCACCAGTCTGCTCTTCGTGTGACAGGATCTCATCCATACGCTCACAGCTTGGCTCCAGACTGATCAGAGCGGACAGGTTCTGTAATGCAATCTGCAAAGGCTCATACATTCTTGTTACAACAAGCAGGAACACGAACAATGTCAGTACATTGATCTCTCCATTTACAAGCAGGATACTACCGACCAGTGCAACCGTTCCAATGCCGAGCTTCAGGATCATCTGTGCCGAACATACATAGGCTGCGTTCTTGAATTCCAGCACGATTGCATTTTTCTCTACGGCTTTGATCTTCTTGTTCAAGCCTTCCATGTACGTCTCTGTCATGTTGTTTGAACGCAGGTCACGGATCGTCTCCAGTCCCTCCTGAATTCCATCAAGACAGGAAAGCTTATATGTCATTGTCTTCTTCTGTACAGACTTCAGGCCCTTTCTCGAAGTCAGTACGATGATAAATGCAATCGGCATCACCCATACAGCGGCAAGTGCCATCTTCCAGTTGAAGAACAACAATCCAATTACAATAATCGTTGTGGAGATCATCGAACCGATCAGCTCCGGAATCCAGTGGGAGCTTCCTGTCTCGAGCAATGCACAGTCTGACATGATCGTATTCGTCAGATCGGACAGATCCTTCTTCCCGAAGAAGGAAAGTGGCAGGCGGCGAAGCTTCTCGGCAAGCGCACGTCTACGCACACCACTTTCGACATAGGTGGAAAAGAAGGTTGCGTTATATTGGAAATAAGTTGTAACTGCTACAAGTAAAAATACTACGACGATTCCGCCGATGAAGAATCCAAGCTTATCCTTTGGCACCTTGCCATCAAGCAGATACGAGGTAAGCTGATACAGAAGCCCAACCGGCAGCATCAGCACAAGGTTCGCGATTGTGACTGCCACAAACGCTTTTATCATGTTCTTTGCACCGTTTTCGGACAGTGCGTATTTATGTTTCAATTTCTCGATCATGCGGTTGCACCTGCCTTTCCTACCTGCCAGTTCACGGACTTGTTATATTCGTTCCACATATGTGTGTAGATGCCATCCTTGGCTGCCAGCGCATCATGTGTACCGGACTCTGCAATCTTTCCGTCCTTCAATACGTAGATCTGATCCGCATTTGTCACCGTCGACAGACGATGTGCGATCATGATTACTGTCTTATCCTTGGACAGATTCTCAAATGCGCGTTGCACCTGTCTCTCATTGTCCGGATCAGCAAATGCAGTCGCCTCATCTAAGATCAGGATTGGCGCATTCTTAAGGAATGCCCGCGCGATCGACAGGCGCTGCATCTCACCACCGGATACATACGTTCCCTTCGAGCCGATCACCGTGTTCACACCGTCCGGAAGCTTCTCGATGATGTCGCTGCACTGCGCCTTCTCCAGCGCTTCCATTACCTCGGCGTCCGTCGCATCCGGTCTGCCCATACGAACATTTTCCAGAATGGAGGTCTTAAGCAGCTTACTATCCTGAAATACATATGATACCTGATTCATCAGCTCCTTGCTGTCAATGTTCTTCACATCCACACCTCCGATCTCGATGCTGCCACTCTTGACATCCCAGAATCTTGCAATCAGTGATGCCAGCGTCGTCTTACCACCACCGGACGGACCAACAAACGCGATATGGGAACCTGCCTTGACGGAAAGCGTGATGCCGTCGATCGCATTTGCCTTTGCCTCATCATAAGCAAATGTCACGTCCTTCAACGCAATGGATGCATCCTTCGGCGTCTGCTTGTTTGCTACCTCCGGAAGCTCCTTCGCATTTAACACCTCATCCATTCGGTTCAATGCATCCTCGACAAGCATCTGTGATTCGCCCGCATACGCAACCTTCATCAGTGTTGTTGTCAGTACCGAAGTCACCAATATGTAGAAGATCAGGTTCAATACGAATTTATCTGTGACTGTATTTCCGCCTAATGTATAAGCAGCTACGATCAGCGCTGCGAAAATACCATTACAGAATACGGTAAATCCGATCATCGGAATCATCATGGATTTCGTATAATTGATCGTCCATTTCTCATATTCATCGATGGCTGCCTTAAACCGTTTGAATGAGAAGATTGTCTGTCCAAATGTCTTTAAGACCGGTACGCCTCGCACATACTCTACCGCCTCGGAGGACATTGTCTCCAGTGAGTTCTGATACTGCTTCATATCCTCTGCCATCTTCGGTCCCATCATCATCGTACCCATGATAAGGAATGCGAATACGGCAGGAATCAGGCTGATCAGACCAAGACGCCAGTCAAAGCCTGCCATCAGTACAAGCAGCCCGATCGGTGTTGCTCTTGATACGACCTTATCTGGCAGGTTGTGTGCCAGAAATGTCTCTGTCGCTGCGGAGGAATCCATAACGATCTTTCGAATCTTTCCGGTTCCCTCTGTCTCCACATAACCAAGCGGAAGCTTCATGATGTGGTTCATCATCGCGATACGCATATTTGTCTGCACGCGGAATGCTGCCTTATGGGAGCACATCAAAGCTCCGATATAAAGCACCATTGCGAGCAGGGCAAATCCTACCGCCTGCCATCCATACGATGTGATGTGTGTTGCTTTGGAATAGTCCGGTCTTACTTCCAAGACCTCTTTTATGATGCGCCACACATCATAAAACGGAATCAGCGCAACCCATGCACTGATTGCTGCCAGGACGCAGGATGCATAGGAAAAATACTTATGCTTCCCGGCAATTTTCATAAGTCTTGACAATGCACTTTGCTTTTTTGCCTTCATGACAAAACCTCCTTGAACGTTTATTTTGAGTTAGTTTTTGCTAACTTGTATTTTATTTTTTTGGCAGTGCACATCGCTATGCACTGCCTGTTATTCCAATCCAAAAACAGCTTTCCAGCCTGCGAAATTGAAGATTTGTACATTCTTCATAAAGGCTGCTGCCTCATCGTATGGCTTGTCGTGTGTCAGCACCTCGTAGATATACTGCCAGCCGGTTCTACAGAATACGTGGATAAAAAATTCATCCGCGGTCGCATTCTCATTTGCATACTGCTTCGCAAATATGTTGTAATACTGCTCCTCGATTGCCGCGAGCTTATCAAAGTAATCTTCATATTCTGTCCCCGCCGAATGGCAGAATAGAAGCTGAAATTCTTCCTTATACCCGTAGATATACGCCAATACCTGATCGGTTCCCTCGTTGCCCTCCTCGATGGCATGATCCATGTCCGGACACTCGGTTGCCTTCTGTATGCTCTGCATATACATCTCCATCAGACCATCTGCCGCTTCCTGTACGATTGCGGTGAAAAGTCCGCTCTTGTCGCCAAACCGGGTATATATGGAATTGGTACTGACTCCGCATGCCGCCGATATCCGCCGCATGCTGGCATCATGGAATCCATAGGTAAGGAATTCTTCCTTCGCTGCCTGAAGCAGGGATTCCGTCACACCGGCTGTCTCACGTCGCATGAGCTACTCCTTCTCTTCGTTAGTTGTTGCTGTTATTTATATTGTTTTATTTTTCATAACACCGTTATTATAACAGCGTTATTTTATTTGTCAATAGGTTTTTATATTATCCAACCATTACCTTCAACACGATCATCCCTGCCAGATATACGATTGCCAGCACATACACGACGCCATCCGCACGTGCATATCGAAGCGGATACATCTTCGTTCTCGGTCTGCCCGCCTGATAACAACGCGCTTCCATCGCGAGTGCCAGATCGCCCGCCCGTCCAACTGCAGATGCAAAAAGTGGCATCAGAATCCGTCCGGTACGTTTCAACTTCTGGAACACATTTCCTGCCTCGAAATCCACGCCTCGTGCCATCTGTGCCTTTATGATCCGGTCCAGCTCTTCGATCAGAATCGGAATGAACCGGAGCGTAATCGACATCATGAGTGCAATCTCATGCACCGGTACATGAATCTTTGTAAGCGGATGAAATGCTTTCTCCAGGCCGTCCGTCAGCTCGGTCGGCGTCGTTGTGTATGTCATAAGTGACGACCCCAAAATCAGCTCCATCAACCGCACAACACGGACAACCGCCTGCATGATTCCTTCCCGGTAGATGTGAATAAACTTCCACTGGAAATACAGCATTTCTCCTTTTCCGAAAAACACATTTACGATACAGATAAATACCAGCAATATCCACACCGGCTTTAGCCCCTTGATCATATATCGAAACGGCACCTTCGATATCACGATACATGCAATCAATACTACGCCTGCCACCGCAAATACAATCAAACTTTTGCTAAGAAACAACCCAATGATGTAGAGCAGCGTTGCGAATAACTTGACACGCGGATCCAGATGATGAACCAGAGAATCCGAAGGATAATATTGCCCAATTGTAATGTCTCGAATCATAAATTGTCTCCCTGCTTCCTTTCGCCAAATCTGTTCTTGATATCAACATTTTCTCTTCCTGCTGTACTGTTTGTGCAATTACCAAGATAATCGAGCAGCTCTTTCTCTCGAATCACATTCTGTGGAATTTGGTACCCGTTTGCGCGCAATTTGTCCGCCAGTTTCACAGTTTCCGGTACATCCAGTCCACAGTCTGCAAGCGTCTCCCGCTTGGCAAATACCTGCGCCGGTCGGTCATCCAATATCTTCTTTCCATCGTCCAACACAATAATCCGGTCTGCGTATTCCGCCAGGTCCTCCATACTATGTGAGACAAGCAAAACTCCGATTCCCTGCTCCCGGCTCATCCGCCGGATCCGGTCGAATATTTCACGTTTTCCTTCTGCGTCCAGTCCTGCTGCCGGCTCGTCCAATATGATATATTCCGGATGCATCGCAAGCACACCTGCAATCGCCACACGCCGTTTCTGTCCGCCTGATAACTGTAACGGCGATGCTTGATAATATTTCTCCGGCAGATCAACAAACCGAAGTGCTTCCTCCACGCGCGCGTTGCATGCTTCCTCGGTCAAGCCCTGCTTACCTGGTCCAAATGCGACATCCTCCCACACGGTATCGCAGATCATCTGATGCTCCGGATATTGGAATACCATGCCAACCCGGCTTCGCAGATAATTTCCGGAATATCCCTTTGCATGAATATCCTTTCCCTCAAATGTAACCGTTCCTCCAGTCGGTTTCAGTAACCCGTTCAGTAACTGGATCATGGTGGATTTGCCGGAACCGGTATGCCCGGCAAGTCCGACAATCTCTCCTTTGCCAAGCGACAGGCTCACGTCGTCTAAGGCAACCTTCTCGTATGCGGTTCCCGGACTGTAAATATAGCTAACGTGTTGCAGGGAGAGGAGATCTTTATCTTTTTCAAATATGTCAAGCGCATCTATTTTACACTTATCTCTTTTTTCACCTGCACCCGATTGCAGATTTGCCGCACTTCCCATTGCCTGCTGCACCCGATAAGAAAGCGGTGCCTCCATGCCCATTTCTGCAAGCAGCACATCCGCTCCGAAGAATTTCTCCGGTGTTCCATCGAATCTTACCTGTCCGTCTGCAAGCAGAATTACCCGGCTCGCAAGTGCCGCCTCTTCCATATCATGCGTAATCAGTATCACAGTCATTTCCTGTTCCTGATTCAACCGCTGTAACGCTTCCATCACTTCTTTCCGTCCTTTCGGATCAAGCATCGCAGTCGGCTCGTCTAAGACGATATAATCCGGGTGCATCGCAAGAATTCCAGCAATCGCAATACGCTGTTTCTGTCCACCTGACAGATGATTTGGTGCCGTCTTTCTCCGCTTCCACATCCGCACCTGTTCGAGTGCCTGCTTCACACGTGCCACGATGATATCTGACTCCATACCCAGATTCTCCGGGCCGAATGCAACCTCTTCTTCCACATTTGCCGCCACCATCTGATTGTCCGGATTCTGGAACACCATGCCGACGCGCTGGCGAATCTCGTACAGCTTCTCCACATCCCTGGTTCCCATCTCATCTACGGTTACCGTGCCTTCTGACGGTCGAAGGATTGCATTTAACTGTTTCGAGAATGTTGTCTTGCCGGAACCATTTCTGCCAAGCAACGCGATGAATTCACCCTTTTTAATTGTAATATCTACGCCTTTTAAGATTTCCTCCGTCGCAATCACGTTTCCATCGACATCCCGCTTTTTATATTGAAATCTTACCTGTTCTGCCCGTATCACCGTCCGGTCCTCCATACTGTGAAATAAATTTATTGTGGCTCTTGCTCTATCCACATCTTCTTTAACCGCGCTTTATCCACTTTCCCACTTGTGTTCTTCGGGAACGCCTCCAGAACAATCACACGCTTCGGAATCTCAAAATCCGCCAACTTTTCCTTCAACTGCTGCCGCAGATTCTCTGGCACGTCCGTGCCTTCCACCGTCACAAATGCACTCACGATCTCCGCCGGCATGTCCGCATCCTTTTCCTTCGGAAGCAGAACGACCGCCGCCTCTGTGATACCGGCGACTTCCTCCAACGCATTTTCAATCTTCATCATCGACACCTTGCGTCCACGCACGCCAACGATATCATCCGTCCGTCCAAGGAAATAGAAATTCCCCTGCAAATCCATCCGCCCGCTATCCTTCAGCGAATACGGCACGGTAATATTCTCCACGTGAAATGCATTGTCCACGTACATTTCATCATCCTGTATGAACACCCGCACTCCCGGAAATGGTTTGCCGATCAGGTTCCGCTCTTCCGTCATGTCCGCGGACTTCACATACGTGATATAATTCAGCTCGCTCGCACCGTAATATAATGTAATCTCCGTATTCGGAAATATCTTCTTCAACACTTCCGCATCCTTTCGCCCAAGGCTCTGCGAGCCCGAAATGATCGTGCGGATATTCGCATTTACACCCTTAAATACGCGAGGCAGCATAAGTAACTTGGACGGAATCAGGTAAATACCGTTCGCCCTTTCGCGCGCCATCACCTGCTCCCATTTGCCCGGCAGGAATACATCCTCCGCAATCAGCGTGCCGCCTGCCGCAAGCTGTCCCATATAGAGATTCAGATTCCCGGTAAATGCAAGGCTTCCCTGTACGAACAGCCGGCTGTCCGCATCCACGCCAAACACCGCATTCTGTATCGCGAAGAAATCCGCCCAACTTTCAAAGCTTCGGAATAAAATCTTCGGAATCCCGGTTGTTCCGGATGTCATCACTGCCATTACCGCGCGCTCCGGCACGGGCGTATCAAACAGCGGATCTGTTACTTCAAGTTTGCTGTCCGCCGGCACGATAACTGGTACCTGATTTGTTCCCGCACACGCCAGAAATAAGATCAACTGTTTCAGGATTCCGGTCTCCCGAATCGGATACAGATGTTTTTCTGCAACCTGCGGAAGGCGCGCGCGTGCATCCTGCACAAGCACATAGAGCTTTCCGTATGTATAGCGATCACCATTGATGATGATTGCGTCTTTGTCCGATGGTTGTTTTGTCAGATAATCAATATACTGCATGTTACATTCCTCCCGCCCGCAGCAACAGCGCATGTCCGATGCCGCCGGCTGCCGCAATGCTGCATACTGCATAGCCCGGTGTCTCCTGCAGCGCCCGGCATGCATGTATCGTAATGATGCCTCCTGAGGCGCCATATGGATGTCCATATGCGAGCGCCCCACCATACCGGTTGTAATGGTCAACTGCTTCCGGATAGGCACGCGCAAAAAGCTCATCAATTACTGCAAATGCCTCATTACATTCAAATACCGCGATATCTTCCGCCGTATGTTTCGTCTTGGCAAGTAATTTCTGAATGGCAAGTATTGCTGTCTCCGGGCTTTTGTCCGGGTTCCCGCCAACCGTTACGGAATCAACGATTTCCGCAAGCGGTGTCAGATTATGCTCCTTTACATACCGCTCCGATGCCACCATCAAAAATGCCGCACCATCATGCATCAAGCATGTATTTCCGGCTGTTAGTATCGCTCCGTCCGGCAAAAGCGGTGGTAGCTTATCTAAGAATCGTTCACTTATGCGATCCCTGATACCCGCGTCTGCAGTTGCCCCCTGCACGCCGACCAGATATGGTTCTAGCACGCCAGCTTCTCTTGCCTGTTTTGCGAGAGAATGTGAACGTAATACCCATTTATTTAATTCCTGTCTGGTCATCTGCACATCCAGTGCCACACGCTCTGCGCCGCGGATCATCGCATACGGATCATGCTCGCCCGGTGCAAATTTTGCGACGGAATAAAAGGATTCCTCGCCTCCATAGCGTTCATAGTCCGGATGATTCCGGTTATACGCACGTCGCGGTGCCGTTGACGAACTATCCACGCCACCTGCCACAATCAGATCTGCCTGTCCACTTCGGATCTTCGCCGCGGCAATCGTCAGTGCTTCCAATCCCGATCCACACTGCATATCCACTGTGTACGCGGGAACCGCCTGTGGGAAATGTGCCGTAAGCGTTGCCAGTCTGCCAATATTTCCACTGGCTCCAACTCCATTTCCGACGATCACCTCATCGACAGTCTGACGTACATCTTCCGGTACAAGCGCACAGAGTACCTCCGCCGCAAGCACCTCGGCTGGCAGATGTTTATACATTCCATTTTCGACACCGATATAGCTGCGGCGTCCGTCTATAATATACGCATGTTCCATACGATTTCCCTATCCTCTCGTTTACATTCATAGATCTGCTTTCCGCGTTCGGTTCTTGCCTGGATCTGCAGCTTCTCATCCACAAATACGGGTTTTTCAAAACGGAATCTGCAAATAAATTCCCTGCTATTCTTCATGTCTGTCTGCATCTCATTTTCGGTTTCCGTCTGCACTCCTGCCTGCGTCTCGTTCTTCATTCCCGCCTGCAACTCTACATCAGTTTCCGTTTCCGGCTGTTTTTTCATCCACATATCAAGCATCCTCTCCACCATCAAAAGCCCCGGCACAACCGCATGCGCCGTCCGGTGAATCGAATTCGTATCGCCTACGGCATCCACAAATCGAAGGATATCGGAATGCGTAAATGAAAACGTTTTTTCCCCGCCTGTGTCCGCGTTTTCTTCCGTTCCGACCGAATGGTGTAGATTCATCCGCTGTTCTTCCAGCTTTGATTTCTCGACATTCATGGCCATATTTTTTTCCATACCTGCTTGTTTGCTAGTAACTGCCCCCTGCACCTCCGGTTTCACTACATGCAACTCCAGTTGATACACGATTCCATCCTCTTCCATCTGATTCCGCATAACCGCAAAGCTTGCAGTTTCCTTCACAATCTCGGACTTGCAGGAATTTTGAATTTTGATTTTCTGATTTTGAACTACTGTCAGATCATTCCCACAGCCAAATTCTGTGCCTGATACGCGTTCTCCTGCCGCTTCCCGCTGCGCATACACACACGCCCCAATCATCCAGCCATCGTACCCGGCAAGCGTGTGGAAATCGGCGAGTTGTTCAAATGTTTTTTCAAATTTGTTCTTCATTTTCTCACTCAATGTTTCCTATTATATTTCCCAAAGTTTACAATGTCAACTTTTCTATCCATTTTAGGTTGACATTCTTATTTTCATCTGCTATTCTACATCATGTACCTGCTATGAATTCAACAATAGCATGGCTATTATAACAGAAACTATGGAGAAAAAGAAATGGACACAAAAACAAAAAGCAAATTTTCAACCTACTCAATTGTCATGATGGCACTTTTCGCAGCCATCCTGTGTGTATCCGCTTATATCAGCATCCCGCTGCCAAACGGAACACACATCACTCTTTTGAATTTTGTAATCACCCTGATTGCACTTGTATTTCCACTTGCAGAATCCTTCTTCATCGGACTGATCTGGATGTTACTCGGACTGGTCGGTGTTCCGGTATTCGTTGGTGGACAGGCAGGTCCGGGATATTTATTTGGCACATATGGCGGTTTTTCCTTCGCCTTTATCTTCATCGCCATTTTGATTCCGATCTTTCGCGGAAAGAAGTACAATCGTATCCGTTATACTATTGTCGCTATGTTATCCGCTGTTCTCGTTGATGCAGTCGGTTCTCTCTGGATTATGATCGCATCAGGTTGCAGTATCAAGGCTGCTTTTGTAGCCGGTTTTCTTCCTTTTATTGCACTTGATCTTGTGAAAGCAGTCGTTGCTGCACAGATCGTACCAGCATTCCGAAAACTAATTTATCTGCGTAGAGAGGTCGAGGACGAGGATTAACATAAATCGAAACTCCCTCCCCTCAAAGAACTTGAGCCGTTGCAATCGCAACGGCTCTTTTTCATTCCTATCAATTATCACTTTCATCTGTACTTACTGTATTAGTTCCGGCTTCGTCCGCAATCACAAAACTCACTTCATACGTTTTGCCCATCGCATCACCGACGTTCTTCACATACTGCTCTAACAGCTCCTGTGCCCGCTGCTGCGCCTGCTGCAACAGAGATTCATCCGACTGGACATTCTCCAGCATATTTTCCTGTGCAGTCTTGATTGCTTCCGTCTGATCGTCCGCATTGATCTTCTCTGCGCCAAGTCCTTCACGGGTTGTGTAATAGGAGTCTTCATTTAACGACGTCTGATCCACCTGACAGCTAAGCACCTCTGCCTTTGGCATCGTGATCGTTACCTGATCGCCATCTACCTGCATATCCAGATTCGCAATGTCCACACCGAGCTTTACGATGCCGGAATACTCGATCCAAAGCTCTGCCGATGTATCCCACCACAGAACTTCCTTTTCCTTCGTCAGCTTTGCCACATTATGATAATAACATTTGAGTGTTGCCAGCTCACAGATTGTCTGCATCTGCGTAATGCTCAATTCTTTCGTTACTTCTTCACCTTTTTTTCCACATGCAGTGAACAGCATAATAACTGCAAGACAAAGGACTACGAATTTTTTTAATTTCTTCATTTGTTTCTCCTCCTTCGTCCCCTACTGAATCACCAGTTCATACGACTCATCCTGATTCTCTATGATCGGCATGAGCAGTGCCTTGACTGTATTCTCACAATTTTCTTTCGCCATCTGTAAGAACACTTCATTTCCCCGGCATTCAGAACCTGCATCTGCGATACATGCCGCATACGCTTCCTCGGATACATCTGCCGTGTTCGCACTCTTCTTGACAAACATATAGTCAAGCGAAGCCATATCGACATCAATCTGCTTGACCTGCAACTGCGGCAGCGTCACAATGATTTTCTTCGCCTGCCCTTCTCCGACATTGTCATCGATCTGAACATCAATATCTGCCATGTTGATACTTGCCTTCACTTCGGCCTCATAAGAGACATAGTAGGCAACCTTCGTCGGATGATTCTTCTGCGGCACCTCTGCCACACCGTTGTAGGTAATCTCACAGACTGATAAATCATCTATCTGCAACACCTGTTCTAGCTGGCTGCTTGTAAGGATCGTCGTCTCTACCTTCGGTTTCAACCCGAACCATCCAAGCTGCTTTGCAAGCTTATAGCCAACCACAACCAGAATAACTACGACCGCTAAGATGATCACCCACTTCAGAAGCTTTGTTACATCGCGGGCAGAAAGCTTCTGTCCTTTATCTTTATTCCTTTTGTGTTTGTTCTTCCTGCCCTGTTCTTGCATCCCAGTCTCTTTTGCTGTATCTTCTTCGATTTCGTTCATTCCGGATTTGCCCATATGTCGTCTCCTTATGCTTATTTTTCGCTTTCATCCGTATCGTTCACTTCTGCTCTCATATATAGCATATATACCCGCCTACTGTAGCGACACCTTATCTCCATCAATCTTAAAACAGCCAAAGCTCTTCAGGAAGCTGGAAAATTTGCTGTATCCATATTTCTTGATACTGAAATTCCGGTTCTCATTTTTTAACGTACTGTTTAAGAGTCCCATATTGCTGTTCTTCTGTGGATTCTTCTTCAGAATCTGAATAATCTGCTCCTCAATTTCCCTCTTCGGTACAACATCATCGATAATCTTCACATAATTCTGACGATTCTGGGAAATGACCTCGAAGTTCCCGAACGCCTCATTTATAAATGTTGTAAGCTTCGAATACCCATAATTCCGCACATCGAAATCAGAAAATCGCGCCTGAAGCTTGCTTCCAATCTCGCCGACATGCGTCAGTTTATTATTATCAGCATTGCCATCAATGATATCATAGATTACCTTCTGAATAGACTTAATGCTTGTAATATTCGAGCTGTTTTCATTTTTCTCGGTTGATACTTTCGCAACATTTTTCTCATCCGTGACCTGTGAGATATCTTCACGAATGAGCGCATCCAGCATTTTGAAGCTCGTACACGCCTTGACAAATGCTTCCGGCGTCTTGTTCTCACCCATGCCGACTACTTCCTTACCAGCCTCTCGCAGACGCTCTGCCAGCCGGGTAAAATCACTGTCACTCGACACCAGGCAGAATCCATCCAGATTTCCAGTATAGAGCAGATCCATCGCATCAATAATCATCGCCGAATCCGTCGCATTCTTACCCTGGGTATAGGCGAACTGCTGGATCGGAACGATGGAATTTCGAAGCAAAGTTGCTCGATTCCATCCATTGACACTTCGCGCCCAGTCCCCATAGATTCTTCGCACCGTTACCATACCACGGTCCGCCAATTCATCAAAAATTGTATCTATATATTTGGCAGATACATTATCCGAATCAATCAATAATGCATATCGTTTTTCTTCACTACCCATCGTTACTCCTCATCCTTATATCCCTGTTCCAGCCGTACTTCAAATTCGCTTTCCGGCATCGGCTTATCAAATACATATCCTTGCACAATATCACAGCCAACCTGTCTTAAATACCGTAACTGTTCCTTCGTCTCTACCCCTTCTGCAATCGTCTTCTTCCCGAGCTTGCGCACCAGATCAACGATACTGACAAACATTACCATGTCCGTCTCCTTGCCCGGATATTCTGTCTCCATTGGAATAAATGACTTATCAATCTTAATCACATTCAAATCTACCTTCTTGATCATGTTCAAGGATGAATAACCGGTTCCAAAATCATCAATCGAAGTTGCGATACCTTCGCTGCGAAGTCCATCGACAATCTCCGACATAATCTCATAGTTCTGAAAATCCTCACTCTCTGTCAGCTCAATCTCGATATAACCATGATCGATACCGTACTTGTCAATCACATTGACAATCTTTTTCACCAGATAATCTTCCTCCAGATGTCTTCTGGAGAAATTCACAGAGATACACGGAACTTTTTTTCCTTCATCCAGCCGCTTGCGGATAAACCGACATGTTTCTTCCAATACATAATAATCAAGCCTGCACACGCTTCCTTCCCGCTCAAGCTGTGGAATAAACTGCACTGGTGGAATCAGTCTGCCCTCATGCATCCAACGTACCAACGCTTCTGCACCACAGATTTTGTTCGTATTGACATCGACCTTCGGCTGATAATAGACCACAAATTCATGTGCCTCGAGCGCAGGAAGAAAGCTTGCAATGATTCCCTGTGCCTCCATTATTTTATTCTGGATCTCTGTCGAATAAAATGCAACCGTTCCGCTGCCCTTCTGTCTGGCAGCCTGATATGCAATACTTGCGCGTGCCATAACATCACGCGGTGCCCGGATATCTTCCAGCTTACCGACACCGATCGTCGCCCCGAATACAAACTCTTTTTCCTTGATTTCGGTCCGATGATACAGCCGGAGATTCTGGAGCTTCGATAAAATAATTTCACTCCGTTCATTCTTCACCAACGCGACAAAATTATCGCCACCCAGACGCGCGACAATCTCATCATCCAGCAACATCTTATCTACCATTCCGGCGTAATTGCGTAATATAACGTCCCCCTCTTCATAAGGGAAAATCTTATTCACATATTTGAAATTATGCACGTGTATGTATGAATCTGTCCGGTCGCTAACTGTTTGCCAATAAACTGCATAAACGCCTCCGGATTCGCAACACCGGTTGCCATATCCGTCAGCAATACGCCGCGCAGTAATCCCTGCATCATAACACGGCTAAACTGAATATATATCTCCTTCAGCAAAATCTGCTGCGTATCCTGTTCTTCCTTTGAGTAGTCCACATCCTCACACGGATAAACGGAAAACGTCATTGTTCCGCCATCCGGCAGTACAAATACCTGATGCTTTGCTTTTCCATATGCCCCCTTCTGATTATCAAATAATTTTCCAACCCGATGCTCCCCGTGCGGACGGATCTTAGATACCGGAGCATCCAGCTCATATTTCACTTTGCCAAGCTTCAGATCGTCTGCAACAATCGCAAGTGCCTGCACCACATCTTCCTCACACTGTTCGAAGGTCTGAACCTCCCGGTGCAAGACTTCTGTAAATGCTTTGTACTTCTCATTGAACTCCAACTTTTCACACATTTTTTATTAAACTCCCTGTTTTCCTCTATCCCATTATGCAAACAACGTCTCTACCTGTGCAGCATCAAATACCACATGCCCTGCATGCTCTACCTCGATCTGATACAAGGCATTTGCTGCCAGATGTTCCGCCGCCTGCTCGATATCACGAATTCCCGTCGTATTCTCAAACTGATGGATCACCGCATCTAAGCCCGCATCTGTCACAACACACTCCTCTTCCCGAAGCCCGATGCGCTTCAGTACCTTCGGCATTGCGAACTTCGTGAATATAATCTTCTTTTCTTCAAATGTATAATCCGGAATATCAATCACCGCGAATCTCGACATGATCGGTGCACTGATATCCTCCTTATTATTCGCCGTTGCAATCGGGTAAACTCCTGTCGTTGGCACCATACATTCCATATAATTATCTGTAAATCCAAGGTTATCCAGAAGCGTCAAAAGCACATCCGCCGGGTTTCCGTTTCCCTTGCCGGATGCCGCCTTATCCAGCTCGTTGATGATAAATACCAGATTCGATTCACCTGCATTCGAGAATGCTTCCATGATAATTCCCGGCTTGGCATTCGCATAGATTCTGGAACTTCCAGTAAGCTGCTCCGGATCTTTGATTGAGCTCATATCGAGTGTTGTCCAAGGCAGTTTCAGAATCCTTGCTACCGCATATGCGATCTGAGACTTTCCGGTTCCGGCTGGTCCTACCAGAAGAAGTCCATACGCCGGTAATGTATGTGTCCGGTTGATCTGGATGATTGTCTCCATGATTCTCTGTTTTACACGCTCTAATCCGTACAGCTCTTCATCTAAGATTTTCCTTGCCCACACCGGATCTATCGCCTCGAAATAATTGCTCTTCCACTGCACGTTCAGCATAATAGAAAGAGCACGCTGTGCATGTCTGCGTTCCTCCTGTGACACCTCACTCGAACGAGCAACTGCAAGATTCCGCCGTGCCCACAGACGGATATTGTCCGGCATCGTCTTACCTGCACACATCATGAAATCAGAAATGCTCTGCAGACTTGTGAGCTTCATCTCATCGCCGACTTCGTCCGCGTCCTCGTCCTCCTCGACTTCCTCTGCCGCACTACTTGCAAGCAGGCGCTCGATCATGAACTGCAGGAACCCATCTTCGGCGGACAACTTTGTCGCACCGCCATATGCAGTCTCCCGGATCTTATAGACGGCATAGCCATCCTCCATGTTCTGTCCAGACAGACGGATTGGAATCCGGTTATCGCCGAGCCATTTGATCAGACTGATAAACCGCGCATCTACGCGCAGAATATCTGCCGACCATGTTCCATCCGTATCGTTAAACTCAAACGCCGTCCGCTTACTCTGATTTGCAAACATACCGGACGCATGATGTGACCACTGCCGTTTCGTATTATCTAACACTAAGATTGGTTCTTCCGGTGTTTTCTCTTTTGCATCGGAAAGAAATGATGTATATGTACAGACAGGCTTCGCCTGCTCCTTCGATGAGCTTGACGAGCTTGAAAAATCAAAAACTGGCATAATAAAATTTCCCTTCTTATTTATAATAGTCTCTAGTTCCCCTACATCCTATAAAACCACATTTTCGTCAAATTTACAATATACAGATCATAAATTTGTCAGTTTTTCACAGTAAACAGAAAGAGCACACCATTTACGATGTGCTCCTGTCTTTCTTCGTCCAAATCCCTGGTTCATTCTTTCTTATATTGTAATTGCAGCCGCTCAATTTCTGCCTGCACAAGCGAAACAACTGACTCCGGGGCTGCAATTTTCGCTCCATCGCCAAGTCCCATTACCCAGAATACAAACTGCCGACTGACTGCAACATCCACATTTACTGTGAACTGCTTTTCGCCCTTCGGAATCAAATTTACATCCCTGCCAAACCGGTCCAGAATCACGTTTGCCAATTCATTATCACATAGCAGCTTGACACGCTCTTCCGTTCCCCCAAACATGCCAAACATCTTCTTATCATAGACAGCCGTGTCAAACTCATTAAAGACTTCCCTGCCAAGTCGCTTTTCTTCTGTCATCTGAATATCCAGCATCTTATCCACCCGGAAATGCTTGATTTTCTCCTCCTGCTCGTCATACGCAACCAGATAATAGTTCCCATCACTGCAAGTAAGCGCCCAAGGGCTTACCTTATAAAATGCACCACCCTTACGAAGCTCCGCCGCCTTCTTCACATTCCACTGAAAATAATGGAACTGGATCTGTGAATTTTCTGAGATTGCAGCATGCAGATGATCTACATTTCGATAGATACTGTCATTCATCGTTTTTACACGTCCTGCGACAAAAACCTGTCGTTGCAACTGTGATGCCTCGAACTTTCCCGCAAGCTTTTCAATCTTTTTTATCAGTTCATTCGTCTTTTTCTTTGTAATGAATTTCGCGGACTGCACAGAATCCACTAGAAGCTTTAATTCCGGCAGTTCAAACGGACGGTTGGCAACATAATAACTGTATGTACGATCCTTCTGCACCCGTTTGATGTCCATTCCAAACGATCGGAGACATTCAATATCATCGTAAATACTCTTCCGTTCCGCCTTGATCTCATGCTTCGTCAATTCATCAATAATCTGTGCTGTAGTCACGCGATGGTCTTTATCTGTCTGTTCTAACAGAAATTTCCGAATGTATAACAATTTTAATTTTTGATTTTCCGATTTTGCCATCGCTTGTACTACTCCATATCCTCTAATTCATCCACCGCATCCCAGTAATTCTCCATCCATGCCGCCTGCTTTTCAAAATCAACCGGCACTTCAAGCACTTCTTCCATCGACATAACCGCCCCCGGTGCATACAACAAACCATCTGCACCTACGATTGCCAGTCCACCGACATCCAGCTTACGTGTATACATCAAGGCATCTTCCATCATCACGATCATTGTCTCTCCGGTATCTGCCTCCAATACGACACGCACCATCGGTTCCTGTCCTTCCGGTCTACCCTCGCAGCCAAAATCGTCCTCATCAATTCGAATTATCTTGTATATCTGTTCTTCCATATAATCTCCCTGGCATATGGCTCTCTATCTTATACATATCACGTTTCCTCATTTCCCATATGCGCCACCGACAGTTGCATCAGTCCACACGCTTCTTACCCCAGAAGAATAACGCTACCGTACCCGGTCCTGTATGACTGCCGATTGTGGTACCAATGTGATTGATCTCTACCTTTCCATTTAACTTCAGGAACTTCGCTTCGATCAGATCCGCAACTGCCCGTGCATCGTCATAGCAGGCAGACTGGGAAATATAACATTTGCCGGAATAATCCAATCCATCCTCGGCACATTCCTCCATCCGGTCTACGATTGCCTGAATTACCTTTTTCTTTGTACGGATCTTATACCGTGGAATCAATTTTCCCTCATAGTCCACATTCAAAAGTGGGCAGATATTCAACACCGAACCAATAAATCCAGCCGTCTTTGTTACTCTGCCGCCCTTAATGAAGAATGTCAGATCAGAAGTGAAAAACCAATGATTCAGATTCAGCTTATGTTCCTCTACAAAATCGCGAACCTCATCAATCGTCTTCCCCTGTGCCCGAAGCTCCGACAATTTATCCATCAACAAACCGTATCCCGAAGATGCCGCCAGGGAATCAACAACATAGATCTTACGATCCGGGAACTCCTCCTGTAGCGTCTCCTTCGCGATATTTGCCGAATTGATAACACCACTGATTCCAGATGACAGACTCACATGCAGGATATCCAGTCCCTGCTCTAAGAATGACCGGAAATATTCTTCGAACTCCTCTGCATTTACCTGAGAAGTCTTTGTATCTGCGCCATTTGCCATACGGGAATAAAACTCGTCAAACGGAATGCTGACCCCCAGATTATCCTCGTACTGCTTTCCATCCAGTTCAAAGTGAAAACATATATATTTTACATCTATCGCATCAAAATGCTCTTTCGAAAGATCGGCTGTTGAACAACAGCTAATTACATAATTTTCCATACTTTCATCCTCTCCTTGTATGCACTTATTTCTGTCTCCTTAGGACATTCCTGTTGTTATCATAGCCAATTTCACTCAAAAAATCAATTGCTATTCCAACCTTCTGTCCTTAATTCTGCCCGAATTTGAATCTGTCTAATCGTAACCAGTTTCACAAGACGTCCTGCTAAAAATGCGATGACTAACAACATCGCTCCCAATAACGGCATGGACGTAACGATTATTCCGCCAATCACCGCACTACACACATAGATACCCTCTATAATTTTATTACTGTTTACATATTGTCTCATTTTCATACGCGTCCTTTCTTTCAGTCAAATCTCATCGATCCCGCTTTGTTGTACTCATCTTACCCTTTTATGTGTACAAAAAAACTCCCACGCAAGAAATTAATGAATTTTCTATTAAATTTTTATTTATCTCTATAATTTCCGTCCATATATGGTACAATATCTCTAATTTATTTTATGAAAGAAACCATTAAAGGGGGTATTTCATGAGTAATATCATTGATTATATGAAATGGCGTGGAGACCTGACTTTTGCACAGGATTCCTTTAATGAAATTGACAACCTGATTCTGTCGCAGTTAGTCTATGTAGAACTGAATAATATTGTTCCCGGGGACGAAGAACCGACGATCTCTCTGCTCGACGCAGCCAAACTGTTTTTCAAGCAGAATAACGAACAGGAATTACTCGATCATGTCTCCATGACCAAAAACGCGATTCTGGTATTTAAAGAAATGGCGAAAAGTGTACGTTTTAAAAATGTACAATTATCCCGCTATGTAAATGATATCAATGAACAGGAGCAGTCACAATTTTCTGCTATCACGATCAAATTACCAGACAACAGCACCTATATTGCATTTTCAGGAACAGATGCAACGCTTGTCGGCTGGCATGAGGATTTTAATATGCTTTATCTAAAGCAGACACCGGGACAGGAAAAATCACTGGCTTATTTAAATGCCCTTGGGAATCTGGACACTCCGCTTCGTCTGGGAGGACATTCCAAAGGTGGAAACTTCGCTATCTATGCTGGAATGTATTGCGAAAAATCTCTGCGTGATCAGATTATCGCTATCTACAACAACGATGGACCAGGATTTTCGAAAGACGTTGTGGCAAGTGCAGCATACCAGAATCTATTGCCCCTTATTACAACGATTGTCCCAGAATCCTCTGTGGTTGGGCGGTTATTTGAACATCAGGAAGATTATGTTGTTATTAAGAGTGAAAATAAGGGATTAAAACAGCATGACGCCATGTCATGGGAAGTGCTTGGAAATCATTTTGTACACGCTGTTACACCTGCCAATCAAAGCCTGCTTGCAAATCAGGCAATCCGGGAATGGATTGCGTTAATCCCAAGAGAAAAGCGCAAAGAAATCGTAGAAGCTGTTTTTCAGATTTTGGACGCAGCCGGTATTGAGACCGTCGACGATTTTCTTACATTGAAATTAAAAGATATCCGTACAATCATTCAGACAAAAAAGAAATTGCCACGCGAGACAAGTGATTCCATCTCTGACGCGGCATTCCTATTGATTAAAATTATGATCAAAACCTTTACCTCAACCTAAAACAATCTTCCATGCCTCTGTCAGCTTCTCGAGGTTCCAGCTTGCATTTGCCGGACTGGTAGAAGGCAGACAGATGGCATTTCTTTTTGTCTGCGGATAAATATATCGCTGATATAACTGCTCTGCCTTTTTCCCGTTCACAAAGATCTGTTCTATCTTTGTGGTTTCTAAGATTTTTGAAATCGGATTCGGAACGACATTCCGAATTGAGCTATCGGAAGAACCAGTAATCTCACATTGTCCGATCACATCCCACACAGCAATTCTATGTTCCAATAAAAATGCTTTCTTCTCCTCTATCGTACCAGGTACCTCTGCCTGAAATACATTTGCAAGCACTTTCCAAAAACGATTCTGCGGATGTCCATAAAAGAATCCTGCCTCTCTCGATTTGACTGAAGGAAAGCTCCCCAATATCAAAATACGAGAATGTTCATTATACACTGGTGAAATTGTATGTATCTGATGCTGCTGTTCCATACCTCTCCCTCGGGGACGCTTCTTTTGTCACAAGAAGTGTCCCTCTGTCTCATGTTATAATACAAAAAAAAGACCTCATCGGTCTTTTCTTTCTGTACCTTCAGAACTTCATACAAAGATCTTATATCTAACCCTTAACAAATCATCTTTCCGTTCTCAAAACCTCTAAGGATAAGCCCTCGACCTATTAGTACTTGTCAGCTGAACGTGTTGCCACGATTACACTCCAAGCCTATCAACCTTGTAGTCTTCAAGGGGTCTTACTCTTATGATGGGATATCTTATCTTGAGGGGGGCTTCACGCTTAGATGCCTTCAGCGTTTATCCCTGCCGGACTTGGCTACTCTGCCATGCTGTTGGTACAACAACAGATACACCAGCGGTCCGTCCATCCCGGTCCTCTCGTACTAAGGACAGCTCCTCTCAAATATCCTACGCCCACGCCGGATAGGGACCGAACTGTCTCACGACGTTCTGAACCCAGCTCGCGTACCGC
>ERZ773225.521-NODE-521-length-56518-cov-14.269539_pt1 | contig 56518 bp, 55 predicted proteins | sample MGYA00580993_ERZ773225 | MGnify/ENA primary metagenome ERZ773225 (study PRJEB29015, sample SAMEA2737748) | human gut metagenome | biome: human gut; feature: human-associated habitat; material: faeces | place: China | collected 2012 ...
TGACGTTATAGATCAGGTTGGCGTTCTGAGCCACAGCGGCAGCGGTAACCGACTGATAGCCGATCACTTCCGGCGCAACCTCTACCTTGCCGATTGCGTTTATTTCCGGAAAATCCGGCTCGGCACCGGCATCCGGATTAACCGTATCGTTCATTTCCAGTTCCCATTGGTGGGCGTTCCCGCCGGTAGGAGTATGTTTAACATCAAACATATAGGGGCTTCTGTAAACGCGCCAGACCTTGAAGGAATCCTTGTTGCCCTTCGTATCGTTTTGCGATTGTGCAAACAAGATGCTTTCGCCGCGGATGTCTTTGTCTGAGGTCGGATAGAGCACCAGTCTGGTGGTTCCTTCAACGTTGCCGTTGACGTTGAGCATATCGGCGGTTAAGTTCTCAACGTCGACGTCAACATGCAGGAAACTGTTGCCGCTTGCCTTCCAGCCTTTCAGATTAACCATATCCTGATATTTGTTGTACAGATCAAACGCCGCGTTGTTCAAAGAAAGCGAAGTTACGGCCTCGGCGTCCAAATCGGCGGCTCCGTCGGCTTTCAGTGCTGCCAGGAAACGTCCGTGTCCGTCCCGGTTTTTGGCGGTCTTGTCTTCGTGCTGGTAAGCACCGAAGCGAAGGGTGGTTCCCTCAACCGTAACTTCGCCGGCGTTGACAATATCGTTGTTAATCGAAACATACTGGTCGGTTAAACCGTCTTCGTTCAACACGCCGTCGCCGGTGAAAGAAAGGTTGTATTGAGTCTTATAGCCTACGGAAAATAAATTATCCGTTCCGCCTTCGATATTATCGTTTATAACCCAAGCACCGCCGCCGGCAGTGTCAAAAGTAATCGTCGGCAGCGAAGAAGAAAGTTTATAAACGAATAGTCCGTTGTAATTTTTGCCGCGCTTGGTGTCTTCCGTGTAGTTGCCGGAAATTGTACGAACTTTTCCGCCGGCAGAAAATGTCATATCGCTGCTTGTATAGACGGCGCCGCCCAAAGCCAGCAGGTCTGATGCCGAAGTATGGTTAGCGATAAGATCGCCGCTGACGGAACCTATGTTACCGGCATTATAAATCGCTCCGCCATATGCGCTCGAGTCGGCCGAAAAGGCAAAATTATTGATAAAATTGCCGTGAAGATTGGCGATTGTGCTGTCAGACGTATTATGGACGGCACCACCGTATGCATAGGAGTAGTAACCTGAGGTGGAAACGCTGTTTCCGATGAAGTTACCGTTAATGGTGTCGATGGTGTCTAAATTGAAAATTGCTCCGCCATATACGTAAGATTCAGCCGTTGAGGTTTTATTGGCGACAAAGTCGCCGTTGATTTTACCGATTTTACCTTCATTGTAAACGGCGCCGCCGTTGGCCGAATTATATTCGGATGCCATGGTATAATTGCCGATAAAGTTTCCTTCGATCTGTCCGATGCTGCCTTTGTCATTATAAACAGCACCGCCGTTGGCATGAGTATCTTTTTGCGAGACAACCGCATTGCCGACAAAGTTTCCGGAAATTTTTCCTATCGTGCCCTGACTATATATTGCTCCGCCTTTTTCCGGTCTGTCGGTCGCAGCAACCGTATTGTGAATAAAATCGCCGACAATGCTTTCAATAGAACGGTCTTTTCCATTATAGACAGCAGCGCCGGATGCCGATTGACGGGAGCCGGCAAAGTCTCCGATGACATTTCCCGATAAATCTCTTTGGCTTGATGTAAAATACTCACGGGAGGAATCGTTGTTTTGATAATCATATCTGAAATATTTTGCGCTTCCTCCGGGCAGGCTTATGACTATGACATTTTGCTCATCTTTTTGATCTTCCCCGACTTCGGTCCAGCTGATGTTCGGAGAAGTTGAAAAATTTTCGGATTTTAAATTAATTTTATAATATTTCGTTGACGGACGTCCTTCCGCATCAGCTTCGGAAAGCGAAAAATCGTAATCGTCTTGGGTTGCTTCCTCATATCCCCGGACAACGTTTTTCTCCGTGTCGTCAGTGATCGGAACCGCCGCACCGGCACAAACCGGCGAACTCAAAAACGTCGTCGCCAGCAGGAAAAGCCCGATAGTCTTGTTTGTCATCATCTTTTGTCCTCTATAATAGTTACTGATCAATTTACGCCGTTATTCTCAAAAACGCTTCTTTTTATCGATCCTTTTTTTGAACTAAAACAAAAGGTTATTGTCTGCATTTTCAAAGACGAAAAATTTGTTCAAAAATAACTATTTAGATGACTTTTGATAAATTTTCTGATATGATATTTCCTGTGACAAAAAAAGGATCCTTTTTTTGCCGCGGCTTACAACAGCAGTTTTTCTACATGATTAAAGCGGGAAAGGCTTCAAAGTCTTTCTCGCTTTTGTTTTTTTCGTTGGTTTGTTCGGTTTTCCGGGTTTGCGCAACAGGTTCGGGAAGACATTTATTTCTTTGTCGCTTCTTGGACTTGCCCGTTGACGCCGGTTTGCGGGGTAACAATACGGTGATTTCGGTGCTTGCCGGTGTGAGGCGGCAGAGAGGATATTCGCTTGCCGGGCGAGGGGAAGTTTTTTATCTGTTCGCGGGAGGATCCGTGAAAGGGCGGGGATGAGCGGGCAGAGTGGCTGCCGACGAAAGAAGGGTGCGGGGAAAATACGGGTGTAAGGTGAGGAATGAATTAGGCAAAAAAGCTCTTTTCGCGGAGGAAAAGAGCTTTAGGGAAAGCGAACACTCATAAAACGGCGTTGAATTTTCCGATCGTCAGCCGTACGAGATCAACTCCGCGGTTGTGAATCGAGAAGATTTTTCCGCAGGGGATGCCTACCGTTTCCAGATAGTACTGGTCATAACTTTTGCGCGCGGCAAGGTAATAGCGTCCCCAGTCGATTTTTGCCGCGAGATTTTCCAGTGCCAGCAGGGTTCCCTGAACGGCGCGGGCATTGCGGGCAACGGCTTGGATTTGTTCTGCCGAGAGCATCTGCCAGTCGCCGGGGCGGGTGCCTTTGGTTTGGTAGGCCGCGGCATAAGCTTCCGCCCGGTCAATGTTGAGCGCTTCCTCTGACTGAAACAGAGAAAACGGAAACGGCGGCAGTTCCGGAGTTTCGACAATGACGGCAATCGGGCTTTTCTCTTCAGCCAGATTGATGCGGGAAACGGTATTGTCCTCATATAAAAGCGGGCAGTCAAACGTTTTTGTCATAAGCAATAATTTGAATTAGTAATAATTTTGAACCGGCAGCATATGACGGTTTTGTTCTTCCGTCAATATAAAAGTATCCGATCGGACTTTATTTTATCTTTGTTTATCCGAAAATTTTCAGCCGTTCGTCCATCGGCAAAAAGCTTTTTTCGTCCGCCGGCCGTTCAATGCTGCCGAACGGCATTTGTGCCAGCAGCTGCCAGTGGCCGGGAAGGTCGAACGCTAGTTTGACCTCGTCATCGATCAGCGGATTGTAGTGCTGAAGCGAGGCGCCGATGTTTTTTTCGGAAAGCGCCAGCCAGATCATATATTGCAGCATGCCGTTTGATTCAAGCGACCATTTGGGAAAGTTTTCGGCGTAAAGCGGAAATTTTTTCTGCAGGCTTTCAACGGTGCTGGCGTCTTCAAAAAAGAGTACCGTTCCGAGGCCGGCGCTGAAGGTTTTGATTTTTTCGATTGTGGCCGGCATTTTGTCTTCCGGCACCACTTTGCTCAGTTCGGTTAAAACGATGTCCCACAGTTTGCGGTAATAGTCGCCGTAAAGGATCACTACCCGGGCGGATTGGGAATTAAAAGCGCTGGGGCAGAATTTTAAGGCGTCGGCAATGATCCCGCTGATTTCCGTTTCCGGCAGAATCTGCCGGTTGCCGAGGCTGTAAACGGATCTTCTTTCGGCATACAGGCTGCTTAAATCTTTGTTCATTAAAATTTCTCCTCGTGTTGATGTTGCTGTTAATAATATAGTCTGCCGTGGTGCCGATAAAAGATTTTTCTCATAAAAAAGTCAGCGGGCGGCGCGGCGCATAAGCGCGGTGATGGCGTTGATGTCGTCGGGCTGACGCGGGTCTTCGCTGACCATGTTGCAGCGCTCAAAACCGCATTTTTGGCAGCGATGGACGATCTGCCAGCCTTTGCCTGAGTTATGGATGATCCCGACCGGTTCCATCAGACCGCCGCATTCGCTGGCGCGGTCGCCGGGGATTATGTCAACATGCAGGGAATAAAGGCAGAACGGACAATGGTTGCGATAGCTGCCTCCGGTCAGCGGCAGCACTTCCCGTCCGCAATGACGGCAGACAAAGCCGGTGTTTTCTTCTTTTCTTCCCATGTTACTTTTCCTTTGCGACAAAGACAGCGCCTTCTACCGGACGGCCGTTTTCCCGGCGCAGCTCGGCCCTGTGCTCCATAATATCCGAATAGCCGGCTTTTTGCAAAAGCTTTTTGACGTATTCGGGATTGTGGCGGTACCGTCCGCTCGGCGTCAATTCATAATCGTCGGTTCCTGCTGCCGCGGCGACGGAAAAACAAAAATTGCGGGGAAAAACGGCGGGGATGATCCCGTCCAGCCGGCCGACGTAGCCGAAAACGTCGGCGGCAACAACCCAGTCGGCCGGCGGCAGGCGGCGACAGTATTTTTCTATGTCGGCTTCAACCAGCTTGTCGTAAACGCCTTTTTTCCCGGCCTGTTCCAGCATGGCGGAAGAAATGTCGACGCCGGTCAGGCGGTTTTCGTCGTTTTTCAGCGCCTGACCGATCAGACCGGTGCCGCAGCCGAGGTCGATGATTTCGCCTTTGGCGGCGCCCAGCAGCTGTTTGAAAAGCAGCGGCAGCCGGTATTCGATTTTGTTCATGACCGTTTCGTAATTGCCGGCAAACTGGTTGAACAGTTCGCGCGCATAATCGGTGCCTGAACTGCCGTCCGTATGGCCGAATATTTCGTTTAAGCGGCGGGCGAATATGTTTTCGGGCATTTGCCGCAGCCAGTTGGCGGCGATTTTTTTCGCTTTGTCCGCCTCTTTTTCATAAAGCAGCGTCAGCGTTTCCGCGGCGTTTAAGGCATATTCCGCGCGTTCCGGCCGCTTGAGCAGGGCGTTGAAGAACAGGCCGAGCGCTTCTTCATATTCACCAAAGTCTTTTTGGATAATTCCCAGATTGTTGCTGATTTCGGCGCGTTCGGGAGCCAAAATGACGGCCTGCCGGTATTCTTCCAGCGCTTCGTGCAGACGTCCCTGTCGGTAGAACAGGTCGGCAAGGTTGATGCGGGCATCGACGTTGTCGGGGGATATGTCCAGCGCTTTTTTGTACATTTGTTCGGCGGTTTCGGCGTCGGCTTCGGCGTTGGCCAGGTTGATCAGCGCGGTAACGGACCTGGCGTTGAGCCCAAGCGCGCGGCGGAAATATTCGAGTGCTTCCGTCTGCCGTTTCATGTCCAGACAGAGTTCGCCGGCCAGAAGCAGCGCGCTTTCGTCCGCCGACAGCGCACAGGCCCGTTCGGCGGCTGCCAGCGCCTGTTCGTTTTTCCCCTCTTTGCGATACAGCAGGCTTATATAATAAGGAATCAATGCGTCGTCAGGGTACTGCGCCGCCAGTTTTTGCAACGCCGGAATGTCGTTTTCCGCTTTTGCCAGGTTGGCGCGCGGTTCGACGTAAGCGGGGTCGAGCAGTGCGGCCTGATTATATTGTTCACGGGCCCGTTCGGTCTGCCCGAGGCCGGCGTAAAGGTTGCCGAGCGCATTGCGGGCTTCCTTGATGCCCGGCTGCAATTGCAGAGCGCGGAGATAAGCCTTGATCGCCTCGGCCGCTTTGCCGCGCCGTTCTTCCGACCAGGCGAGGTTAAAGTGATATTCCGCCGACTGCGGATTTTGCTCAACGGCCCGGGCAAAAAAAGATACCGCCTGTTCGTGCAGCCCTTTGCTTTGGGCGACCAGTCCCAGCAGGTTGAGCACGACCGGGTGATCGGGGGCTGTTTCCAGAATCTGCCGGTAAAGCCGTTCGGCTTCGTCCAGCCGGCCTTCGTCGTGCAGTTTCAGCGCCTGCCGCAGAATCAGATCGTATGACATCAGGCGTTGCGTCCCAATTCTTTGACCGCCTGCCGGACAACGTCTTCAAACATTTCTTCGGTCAGAACCCCGGTGTTGACGTTATAGCGCGAGGTGTGGTAGGAATCGAGCAGTATCAGGTTGTGGCGGAAAAGTTCGTGCCGAGCGCCGTGGGCGAATTTGAACGCCGATTTCGGGTAGCCGAGAGTGCCGAGCAGCGCGTTGTGCGCCACGCCGCCCAAAGCGAGGACGACTTTAAGGTTTTTCATGGCGGCGATCTCGTCGGCTAAAAAACGCCGGCAGTTGTTGACTTCTTCCGCCACCACTTTGTTTTGCGGCGGCACGCAGCGGACGGCGTTGGTGACCCTGGCGCCGGTCAGTTCAAAACCGTCGTCGGCCCGTTTGCCGTAGCAGCCCGCGGCCAGGCCGTATTTTTTTAAAACCGGATAAAGCAGGTCGCCGGCGTAGTCGTTGGTAAAGGGCCGTCCGGTCTGGTTGGCGCCTTTTAAGCCCGGAGCCATGCCGAGAACCAGGAGAGAAGCCTCAAGCGGGCCGAAAGGACGGACGGGCGCATTGTGAAAAGAAGGAAACTTCTGCCGGTTTTCTTCGCGGAAGGCTGCCAGGCGGGGGCACAGAGCACAATTTTTTTCAGGACATAACATCTTAATTTTCCTATATTATTATATATTTTCTTTCTAATTTAGCACATTTTTTTTGAAATGCACTCTTTAATTTGCGCAAACAATGGCTACATCATCAATCAGTAATATTATGACTGTTATAATATTTACAACAGACTTTTAATGATAGTTAACAAAAACCTATTTATAAATGGAGTTTAGAATATGAAAAAGACATTACTGTTAGCAGGTGTTGCTTGCCTTTTTTCCGTAAGTGCAAATGCAATGGATTTAAGCAGAGAATTCAGACCCTACATCGGTTTGGATTATGTCTATTCGCATGCGGACTACAAAGATATGGTAAGGGAACCGAAGAAGAGCTACAATTCGGGCGCCGTTAACGTCGGTACCTGGATTACGCCTTACGCCAGCTTGGAAGCTTTCTTCCAGCAGTCGGCCAAGACCAAGGCTTATAAAGGAACCGAATATCGCGTAAGAACCGAATTCTACGCTTATGGTTTGGATGCCTACGGTTATCTGCCGATCGGCTGCGACGGTTTCAATCTGCTCGGTTCGCTCGGTCTGGCCAACTATAACATGAAAGCCAAATATCACTACGGTAACGTTGACAAACAGAGAATGGGCTATCGTGCCGGCATCGGCGCCCAGTTTGACTTTACCGAAAACTTTGCCGCCCGCGTGGTCGGACGTTACAGCTACATCGGCGCCAAACATCTGGACAACCTGATGGAAGTTACCGCCGGTATCAGATATACTTTCTAAACAACCGCAACGGTTATCGGACTTTTAAAAAACTCCGGCACGGAAAACGGCCGGAGTTTTTATTAAATTGATTGCAAAATTAAATAATTGTTGCTATTCTCCGGTCAAAAGAATTTATTCGGAAGGATTTGACCATGAGTTTGAAAAAAATTTATTTCGGCATTTTGATTGCGGCGGTTGTCGTCATTGTCGTCAGCATGTTTACCGGCACCAGATTTATCCCCGTAAGTCTCGGGATTTTGCAATCCATGATCGTCGACTGGAAAATTTTCGTGCCGGCGCTGGTCTGCGCTTTTGCTTTCAGCAAAGTCAAATATTACTGGCTGACGATGCTCGGTTGCTCTTTTGTGACTTCAATGGTGGTACAGGTCTTCTTTTTCAGCGTCAAGGCCGGGCTTTACATCATTTGTCTGCGCGCTTTTTGCTTCCTGGTCGTAGTTTATATCGTCGATTATCTGCGTCTGATCGGCAAGCGCAAGTAGTTTTTAAAAAACTCTTGACCTTTGGGGCTGTTTTGGGTACAAACTAAAACAGCTCCGGTTGTTTTGAAAGAAAGCGGTTGATTGCAACGGTCTTGGCATCGGAGCGAAGCGGAGATCGGCGAGCAAGGCGCGTTGGCGCCGCGGTTGAGCCGCAAACCGTCGTCGGAACGGAGTTCCGAAGGGTATGTTGAAAAATTATTGGAGAGATGGCAGAGCGGTTGATTGCAACGGTCTTGAAAACCGTCGAAGGCGCAAGCCTTTCGCGAGTTCGAATCTCGCTCTCTCCGCCACTTTGAGGGGCTTTGCCCCTCTTTTTTATTCTGACTTTTTCTGCAAGGCGGGATATGCGGAATCAGGCGTTTTGCGAGGTATGTCAGAATGAATTTGCAAGGCATGCCGGAATGAAAACGAATACGGATTGCGGAACATGGAAACGTTAAAATTAAAAAGCGCCCGTGCGGGGGCGCTTTTTGCGTCGGGATAACGTGAGGTTCCGGCAAGTTAAATTCGTCCGCCCCGTTTGGCAATCTGTCGGGCAATTTGGCCGCCGTCCTGCCTTTGCAGCTTTCCGTTTCGGTCGACGGCAAGTCCGTATTTTTTCATGGCGGCGGGATGGGCCGCCATGAAATTGCGTTCGGCCTGTCCGAGATTTTCTCCTTCACTCAGGCGCCGGTTCAAATCCTGATAGACGAGCTGCTGCATTGCCGTCTGACGAATGCGCAGGGCTTCAATGCTTCTGGCAAAGCTCATGTTTGCGCTGACCGCGGTGCCGCATCTGTAATTGCCGTTGGGCAGTTTTTGCACTTCCGGCAAAAGCCGGTTGGTGTCGAGCGATATACTGCCGTCGATCAGCACTCTGCCGTTTGGAGCGAAAGCATAACGGACGTTTGCATTGTCGGCGGTTGCCCGGTGATATTCCAAATCCTTATATTGGTCTTCCGTCTTTTCCGGATTTTCCCGTTCGGCAAACAGGGCATTTTTGAATTTTAAGGCCTGATCTTTGCTGAAACGGGCGCGTTCCATTACGATCCGCAGGGCTTCAGGAGTAATTTCCATGTCGTCGTTGATGCTGTTGGCATAGGCTTTGACGAAAACCTTCTGCTGTTCTTCGCTTAAATCGGCGCCGACCAGCGCCCGGGCCAGTTCCTTGGAGGAAAAGCGCACGGCCGGTCCCGGTTCTTCCCCTGCGGAATATACTTTTGCAAACGTGCCTTCGCCGTTGTAGTATTTTTCCCAGTAGGCGTCTTCCGCGGATTGCGGGGAATGCAGGATTTCTGTTTTATCCTTTTGAGGATCCCGTTCGGTCGTTTTTTGCGCGGCGGCGTTGAGAGAAGACGATAATCCGGTCAGAAAAACCATTGCGCCGAGTGCGGCGTTTTTCCAACCTTTCGTTTTTTTGTCGGTCATTTTTAGTTTCCTCCGAAATAAACGGTAATTTTCTTTGCATTATAGATCAACACATCTTTTTTGTCAATCATTGTGTTTTGTCCAAAAGGTTCCGGCGGAGTTTTAAAATATCTGCTTTACGAGTGAAAAAAAATAGTATAAAATGTGCCGCAATGTTGATTGAGGAACCAAAATGAACTTGAACAAGCTGAAAATATTCGCTTTTTGCGCGGGAATATGCGTTTTGCTCAGCGGATGCGAAACGGCTTCGCCGGAGGTGACCGATCCGCCGCAGAAACAGGCATCGGCCATCAAAAGCCAGGGCGGAGTGTACAAAGTCGGCAATCCGTATAAAATTCTCGGCCGCTGGTATTATCCTAAAGAGGATTATTCCTATTCGGAAGTGGGCATCGCTTCGTGGTACGGGCCGGATTTTCATGCCAAGCGTACCGCCAACGGCGAAAAATACAACATGCACAGCCTGACAGCCGCCCACCGGACGCTGCCGCTGCCCTCAATCGTCAAAATCACCAACCTTGAAAACGGACGTTCGCTGGTGGTACGGGTCAACGACCGCGGTCCGTACGCGCGCAACCGGATTGTCGACGTTTCCAAAAAGGTGGCGCAGCTGCTCGGCTTTTTGGAGAAGGGAACGGCAAAGGTCAGGGTGGAAGTGTTGGAAAAGGAAAGCAAAAATCTGAAGGCGGCGTTGACGGGAGAAGCCTTGTCGCCGGAAATTTCCGCCGCGCCGACGACAAGGGTCGTTAAAGGCGAGATCGGCGAAGACGTGGCGCCGCTGGCGGCCGCGCCGGCGATTGCGCCGGCGGCACCGTCATCTTACGGTGAATTTGACGACGATGCCAAGACCTCTTTGCCCGACGGTTATTATGTCCAGGCCGGCGCTTTTTCCAATTACGGGGCGGCCGAACGACTGGCGTCGCGGCTTGCGGATTTCGGTTCGCCGCATGTCCTGAAAGCCGAGGTGAACGGTCGCATGTTTTACCGCGTACGGGTCGGGCCGTATGATTATCATGAAGAGGCTCTGGTAACTCAGGCCAAAATCAGAAATTTCGGCATTCCTGCCGCACATGTTGTAGAAAATTAGAGGAATTGCAATGAAGACTTATCCCAAATGGCTGTCTGCCGCCGTTTTAAGCGCAATGCTGGCAAGCCCGGCGGCGGCGCTCGAAACCAAAGCCAAAAACGTGATTTTGATGGATTATGACACCGGCGAATATCTTTTTGCCGAGAACGCTTTCGTTCCGGTGGCGCCGGCCTCGATGAGCAAACTGATGACCGTTTACGTGCTTTTCAGCAAACTGAAAGACGGCACGCTGTCGCTCGAAGACGTTTTTTCCGTCAGCGAAAACGCGTGGCGGACGGGCGGTGCGGCCAGCGGCAGCTCGACCATGTTTCTGCCGATCGGCAGCAAGGTGACGGTTGAAAACCTGATCAAGGGAATCATCATTCAGTCGGGCAACGACGCCTGTATCGTGGCGGCCGAAAACATTGCCGGTTCGGAGGAGGATTTTGCCGAGCTGATGAATGCCAAAGCCAAAGAACTGGGACTGAAAAATTCGCATTTCGTCAATTCGACCGGACTGCCGCATCCGGATCACCGGATGTCGGCGGAAGACCTGGCCAGGCTGGCGCAGGCGCTGATCCGCGACTTTCCCGAATATTATTCCGTCTTTTCGCAGAAAAGCTTTACTTACAACAATATTTTGCAGGGCAACCGCAATCCGCTGCTTTATTCAATGCCCGATGCCGACGGTCTGAAAACCGGACATACGGCGGAAGCGGGATTCTGCCTGACGGCTTCGGTCAAACGCGGCGACCGCCGGCTGATCGGGGTGATGACGGGGCTTAAAAGCAACAAAGAGCGTTCGGAAGAGGCCGAAAAGCTGATGAACTGGGGGTTCCGAGAATTTAACAACTACAAGGTTTTTAAACAGTTTCAGCGAATTGTGTCGGTTCCCGTTTACATGGGAGAGGAAAAGTCGATTGACCTTGCGGTTGATGAGGACGTGATAATGACGATTGCCCGCAGCAAGGCGCGCGACGTCAAGCTGACGGCGGTTTACGAAAAGCCGGTAAAAGCGCCGGTGGCGCAGGGCGACAAGCTCGGCGAAGTGAAAATCGAAATTCCCGGCGGCGAGGTCAAAACGGTGCCGCTTTATGCCGACCACAGCATACGCAAACTCGGTTTCTGGGGACGGATACTGAGTAACGTCAAATATCTTTTGTTCGGGGCCGAGTAAGATGCGCAAAGGGCGTTTCATAACCTTTGAAGGCGGCGAAGGCACCGGCAAGACCACCCAGATCAGACTGCTGACGGATTATTTGCAGGCCCGCGGAATTGACGTGCTGGCCACCAAGGAGCCGGGCGGTACCGAGGTGGGAAAGGAACTGCGCAGGATATTGTGTACCGGCGACAAGGATAAGATGGACGCGGTGGCGGAAGCGCTGTTGTATTATGCCGACCGGCGGGTTCATATGCAAAGCAAGGTGTTGCCGGCCTTAAACGAGGGGCGGTGGGTGATCAGCGACCGGTTTGCCGATTCAACCATGGCTTACCAGTATTACGGTTATGACAAGCGGGTGCCGAAAGAAACTCTGGAACAGCTTTATGCGATGACGGTGGGTGATTTTCATCCGGATCTGACGGTCATTCTTGACATTGATCCGCAAAAAGGACTGGCGCGTTCGCTTAAACGCAACGGTTCGGCGGCGGAACAGGAAATTCGCTTTGAGAGCAGGGAATTGGCCTTTCACGAAAATTTGCGCCGCGGGTTCCTTGAGATTGCCGAAAGCGCGCCGCGTTATGCGGTGCTTGACGCCGACAAAAGCGTGGACGAGCTGCACCGGGAAATTGTCAAAATCACGGAAGAAAGGTTAATGCACAAATAATGCCCGACGGTGAACAGATTACTCCTAAAAACAATTTTTTCCTTCTGGGTCAGGAAGAGGCGGAAAAAGCGCTTCTTGGCGCCTATAATTCCAACAAATTGCATAATTCGTGGCTGATTTCCGGGGTTAAGGGAATCGGCAAGGCGACGCTGGCATACCGGTTTGCCCGTTTTCTGCTTGATGAACGGCGGCGGAGCTTTTCGCCCGCGTCTTCGCTGGCGACGGATCCGGACAGTCCCGCAAACCGCTTGGTTTCTTCCGGTTCTCATCCCGATTTCAAAGTCATTGAACGCGATTTTATCGAAACCGACCGCAAAAAAGTGTTGAAAGCGATCAAAGACGGCGCGGCGCTTGACGAGAGTGAACTGAAAGGGCTGAAGAAATCGGCCTTTATCAGGATTGACGACGTGCGGGGGATCAACGAATTTCTGGCCAAAAAGTCTTCCGGCGACGGCTGGCGGGCGGTGATCATCGACAGCATTGACGATATGAATCCGGCCAGCGCCAACGCGCTTTTGAAAATTCTGGAAGAACCGCCGGCAAAAAGCATTTTGCTGCTGATCAGCCACAATGTCGGACAGCTGCTGCCGACGATCCGTTCGCGCTGTACCAAACTGGTATTGAAGCCGCTGTCGGACAACGCGGTGGCCAGCCTGCTTCGCCGTTACCGGCCGGAACTTGACGAAGCGGCCGTAAAAGGGATAACGGAAATTGCTTCCGGCAGCATCGGCAAAGCCTTAAATTATGCTGATTGCGGCGCATTGGAGCGTTATCGCGGTCTGAGCGCGATTATCGGCGCCGGCAGCCGTTTTCGTCTGCAGGATCTGCTGGACTGGGTCGACGCCGCGGTCGGGTCGGAGGAAAGCTTTGAGCTGGCTTCAGAACTGGTGTTGAAATATTGTTCCGATCATATCCTTTTTTCCCGCGACATTGAGGAAACCGCCCGCGCGTGGGAAAACGCCGTCCGGGTGCTGCGGCAGACGGACAGTCTGAACATGGACAAGAAAGAAGCGCTGATCAATATTATCGGCAATTTGTGCAAAGTAATGTAACTGTAAGGAAAGAAGATGTTAGTCGACAGCCACTGCCATTTGGATTATAACGATTTTGAAGAGGATATGGATGAAATTATCCTGCGGATGAAGGAAAACGGCATTACCGCGGCACTGAACGCCGGCAACTGCATAGACACTCTGGACGAGCAGTTGAAACTGTCGGAAAAATATCCTTTTGTCTATACCGCGGTCGGGGTTCATCCGCACAACGCCGACGAGTTTCCCGAGGTGTCGGCGGCCGAGCTGGCGGAGAAAAGCAGACACAAGAAAATCGTTGCCATCGGCGAATGCGGTTTGGATTATTACTACGATTACAGCGGGAAGGAAAACCAGCGCAAAGTGTTTGCCGAGCATATCCGGGCCGCGCAGGAAACCGGGCTGCCTCTCATTATCCATACCCGTGACGCCGACGACGATACGATCGGAATGCTTTCGGAATATTATAAAGAAAAGCCTTTTGCCGGAGAGATTCATTGTTTTTCCGGTTCCCGGCGGCTGGCGGAATTTGCCCTCTCAATCGGCTTTTACGTTTCCGCTTCGGGAATTATCACTTTTAACAAAAGCGGCGAACTGCGGGAGATTTTTGCCGATTTGCCGCTTGACCGTCTGCTGGTGGAAACGGATTCCCCGTTTCTGGCGCCGGTGCCGCTCCGCGGTCACCGCAACGAACCGGCCAATGTCCGCTATGTGGCGGAGAAACTGGCACAGGTTAAAGACGTTTCGTTTGAGGAAATCGCCAAAATCACGTCGGAAAACTTTTACCGGCTGTTTCGCAAGGCAAGCGACAAGGGGAGGTATGAATTTTGACGTATAAACTGACGATCCTCGGCAGCGGCGCCGCGCCGGGCGTGCCTTCAATTGCCGGCGGCTGGGGGGCGTGTGATCCCGCCAATGAGAAAAACCGCCGCAGCCGCACGACCTCCTGTCTGGAATACGGCAATACGCGGATTTTGATCGACACTTCTCCCGATCTCCGGTTGCAGCTCTTAAACGGCGGCGTCCGCCGGCTGGACGGTATTGTCTATACGCATGCGCATGCCGACCATCTGCACGGCATCGACGAGCTGAGGGAAATCAACCGGGCGGAACAAAAGAGCCTTGATTTTTTTGCCGCCGACGAAACCGTGCGGGAAGTGGAAGAACGTTTTCCTTATTTGCTGGCAACCCGCGGACATGCCAACAACGTCAGCAGCCGGCCGAGTTTGATAGCCAACCGGATCGAACATTACCGGCCGTTTATGATTAATGAGCTGAAAGTGACGCCGATCCGGCTGCTCGGACACAACATGCCGACGACGGGGTATGTTTTTAACGACGGAGAAGTGGTTTATATCGCTGACTATCGGGAGATTGAAGAGGAAGCTTTCTCCCATATCCGGCAGCCGGTAAAGCTGATGGTGGTGCCGTTAACCACGGTTGAGGGCGGCAGATATCATGCCGGTTTTGCAGAAATCATGCGGGATGTTGAGCGGATTAAGCCCGAGCGGGCGGTGATCAACCATATGGCGATCGAATGCGATTATGAGCGGATCCGCCGGATGACGCCGGAAAAAGTCGAACCGGCGTTTGACGGAATGACGCTGTTTTTTTAGTAAGAGGAGAAGAAAATGCTGTGCATATACCATATTGCCGACCATGACGGAAAAGGTTCCGGCGCCGTCGTCAAAAGCGTGTATCCGGAAATCAAGCTGCTGGGACTGAATCATGACATGGAAATTCCCTATGACGAAATTGAACGGCATGAGATGGTGGTGGTCTGCGATTTCGCGCTGCCGGTCGACTATATGTTCGAGTTGAGTAAACGGAAGGATTTTACCTGGATTGACCATCATGCTTCGGTAATCGAGGAATATGAAAAAGCGCTGAAAGCCGGTGCGGAGCCGATCAAGGGGCTGCGCCGGACCGGCACTGCGGCGATCGAACTGTCGTGGGAATACTATTATCCCGGCCGGCCGGTGCCGCTCGGCGTCAGTCTGCTGGCCAAACATGATATTTTTGATCTGAGCGATCCGCGGGTGCAGCCGTTTGAATACGCCATGCAGTCGCTCGGGCAGAATCGGCCGGACGATTCTGTATGGACGGAGTTGTTTTCCGGCCGGCTCGATACGGAAAAAATGATCGGGGAAGGGGAACGTATCCTGGCCTGGATCAACGCGCGCAATTATCATCTGGTGCGCAGCATGGCTTTTGAAACCGAAATCGACGGGTTGAAATGCATTTGCGCAAACATGCCGCAGGGGCGTTCGTCTTTTTTCGACACGCTGGACGGTATCAAAGACTATGACGTGATGATCAATTTTTACATGAACAAAAAACGCCGTTGGAACCTTTCTTTTTATTCCGCGAAAAAAGAGGTGGACGTTTCCAAAATTGCGGCCCGTTTCGGCGGCGGCGGCCATAAAGGAGCCGCGGGAGCTTCCTCGTTGACGGAGCTGCCAGACTTTATCGTCAAAGCCGTGCAGTAGTCCTTCTTTTTGCTTGAATTTTATCCGTATACCGTTTAGCTTAAAAGTCAGAGGATTAATCATAGGGGAAAGCCATGTTTTTCTTTAAAAAGCGCAAAGACGACGAACTGCGTTCGCCCAGCGGCTTAGGAGCCGTTTTGCATAAGACGGTAATGTTTGTCACTTATCCGTTCCGCAAGCCCGTTTATCTGGCGCTGATGCTGGTTTTGGTGCTGGCTGCCGTTGCGGCCGTGCCGCTTTACTACGGGGCCGAACCGCAGGAAGTGCATACTTGGTACCTGGATAAAATCCGTAAGGTTAAAAATGCGGACTTTTCCAAAGTTTCCGACAAGTTTTCCAAGCTGATCGACAACATCCCCGCGCTGGCGCCGACGCCGGACAAGGGGACCGACCGTCTGGTGGAAGTGGCGCCGAGTCAAAGGGAAATTCGCCGGCAGATGTTCAAAGCCGCGTCCGGCGCCCGGCCGCAGCGGGTAGACATTCTGGCGGAAGAAGCCGATGACGTGGTTGCGCTGACGCCGCCGGCGCCGCAGATGCCGGTTGAGGAAGAAAAACAGCCTTCCGTGCCGGCTGCCGCGGACGAAAGGTTGTCGGCCGGAGAAGACGCTTTGTTTGAAAGCAAACCGGTGATTGTTAAAAAAGTTTCCGAAGCCGAAGGCGACGTTTTGCGTTATCTGGACGAGCCGGAAGAAATTTCGGGTGAAGCCAGGGTTTACAACGCCAACGAAATGGAAGTGGGCGGTACCTACGTGTTCCTTTACGGCGTTTATTCCAACCCGCGCAGCGCAAGAGGCGTTAAGGCGGCCGTATTTTTGCGCGACGCGTTGAAAGGCGAAACCGTTAAGTGTCGGATTTTGGCTTATACGGCGGATAATGTCGCGACCGGAGAATGTTTTGCCGGCGGAATCAGCATTAACAAAATTCTGGTTGACCGCGGTTTTTCCGACCGCGTGACTCTGCAATAGGGAAAGCCGGCGTTATGTGGCAGGTTGTCCTGATGATCAACGGTTATTTTATCAGCATTTTGGGCGCTGCCATGCTGATTGCCGCCGGTTATGACATTTACGACACTTCCGCTTCCTGGTCGCCGTTTCTAAGCTCGGCCCTTTTTTGCCTTTTTATCGGGCTTTCGCTGTTTCTTTCCAACCGGGCGCCGGTGGAGAATATCAGCGTCCGCCAGGGATATTTGCTGACGACAACCAGCTGGATCGCGATTTCGCTGTTGTCCGCCGTTCCGTTCATGCTTTACGGAAGCACCGACAATTTTCACGATGCCTTGTTTGAAGCCGTGTCGGGGTTGTCGACGACGGGTGCGACGATTTTGACCGACATAGAGGCGCAGCCGAAGGCGATTTTGTTGTGGCGGTCGATGCTGACGGCCATGGGCGGCGCCGGCATCGTTATGTTTGCGGTGGCTTTGCTGCCTTTTCTCGGAATCGGCGGCATGCAGATGTTTCAGCGGGAAAATTCGGATTTTAACGACAAGTTTATGCCGAAGTTCCATTATATCGCCAAACGCATTTTCTGGGTCTATTTCTTTTTGTGCGGTTTGTGCGCAATATGTTTGTACTGGGCCGGAATGAACTGGTTTGATGCGATCAATCATGCCATGTCCACCATTTCGACGGCCGGTTTTTCGACCAAAAACAAATCCGTTTTGTTTTATGACAATTTGAATATAGAAGTTGTCATTTCCGTATTTATGGTCGTCGGCGCACTGCCGATGACGTTTTACATCGTGCTGCTGCAAAACAAATTCCGCCAGTCGCTGCGTACGGAACAGGTGGTCAGTTTTTTGAAAGTGCTGTTCGTTTATATTGTCGGCAGTTCGCTGTGGCTGGTTTACAAGGACGTTTACGGCGATTTTGGGACGGCGCTGCGTTACGCTTCGTTTAACATCATTTCAATCGTGACCACGACCGGTCTGACGTCTGTCAATTATCTTGAATGGGGGGCGCTGTTCCAGACCCTGTTCATCATTTTTGCGTTAACCGGCGGCTGCACAGGGTCTACTTCGGGATCGGTCAAAATATTCCGCTGGCAGGTGGTTTGGGCTTATCTTCGCCAGTCGCTGGTTACGGCGGTCGATCCCAACCGGGTGGTGCCGGTCAAAGTAAAACAGTACACCATTGCTCCGGCAGCGGTTTCGTCGGTATTGGTATTGATTGTTGCCTTTTTTGCAACGATTACGGTTTCGACGGTGTTGCTGGCCTTTATTGATATTGATTTTGCTACGGCGTTCAGCGCTTCGGTAACCTGTATAACCAACTCCGGCCCGGGGGTAGTGGCGTCGATCGGACCGGACGGCAATTTCGGCTGGATGCCGGGAGCGGCAAAAGATATACTGAGCGCAACCATGCTGCTCGGACGTTTGGAAGTTTTAACCGTTCTGGTGGTTTTTACCAGAAATTTCTGGAGGAAATAATATGTTCAGCCAAAACGCATATGTCAAAGGGACAATGACAAAAGACGAGGAAATCAAGGTTGAGGCCAAATATCACTGGATAAAATGGCTGTGGTTTTATTTTATGTTTGCCACGCTCGGTGTGGTTGCGCTGGTATCTTTTTCGCTTGCTTTCACCTCTTATCTCGACAAACAGACGGATATGGCCGCGGCGCTTTTGATTATGGCCTGTGTTCTCGGCGTTTATCCCTTTCTTTTGTATTTGTCGCTTCATCTGACGGAGATGGTCTGCACCAACCGGCGGGTGGTGTACAAAACCGGCATCATTTCGATCAAAACGGAAGAAATCAAGGTGGAACGGATCGAATCCATCCAGGTCAAACAAACCTTTTGGGGACGGGTGTTTGGTTACGGCAATATTCTTTTTTCCGGAACCGGCAGCGCAAAGGTGGAATTTTTTGACGTGGACAATCCGCTGCAGGTTAAAGCGCGGATCGAGGAGGCGGTAGACGAAAGCAACCGCGACCGCGAGCGCGATCCGTCGCCGAAAGAAGCAAACGACTGAATTGTCGAAAAAAGTTCGGTTGTAAAAAATCCCTCCGCAAGGAGGGATTTTTTGTATCGGCAGACTTGCCGAAAACTCTGAGTTTATTGGAGGCGGAATGCTGCTTGGGCTGAATGCTTTAGTGTCGGAACAGCGCCTTTATGCCTTTGATCATGGTCAGACCGCAAGGTTTATAGCTGTTTTTGAAGCCCCGGTTTACGGAAAGACGTCCGTTAAGAAAAAAGTTTTCATGCCTCTTCTTTGCGGCGGATCATGCCGAGGACGACGTCGGCGGCGTTTTCGCTGGGCTTTTGTCTGCCGAGACCGAGGATGGTCCGCACTTTCTCAAAACCTTCCTTTTGGTAGCGGTAGAAGCTGTCCTGTTCCAGGAAACGGTTGATATAAAGAACGATGTTGGCGGCAACGCAGCGTTCCTGCAAAAGTTCGGGAACAATCTCCCGGCCGAGCAGGATGTTTGACAGGTTGACGAACTGGATATGCAAAAAGTGTTTGACAAGGGCTGCCGTCAGCGGGGCAACCTTGTAACCGATCACATGCGGAACGTCGGCAATGGCCAGTTCCAACGCCACCGTTCCCGAAGCGGCAATGGCCGCGGTTGATGCGCTCATAGCGTTGTGACGGTCTTCTTCTCCTTCCACTACCAAAACGGGGAGTGCAGCGTTTGCAAGCATGGCTTTTACCCTTTGGGCCACGGTTTTAACCGTCGGAATGACGAAAAACAGTTCCGGGTGCTGTTGTTTGAGAATTTGTGCCGCTTGCAAAAATACCGGCAGCAGGCGCGATACTTCGTTGTGGCGTGATCCCGGCAGCAGACAGATGATCTTTTGTCCGTCTTCAATGTCGTATTTGCGGCGGAAAGTTTCCCCGTCGCCGTTGACGACCGGGCTTTCGATTACCGGGTGGCCGACAAAGTCGGTTGCCAGGCCGTAAGGGGTAAAATATTTCGGTTCCTGCGGCAGCAGGGTAAGCAGGCGGTCAACGTATTTGTGCATGGTTCTTGCCCGTTTTTTCTTCCATGCCCATACCTGCGGCGCCACATAGTGAATCTGGGGAATTCCCGTTTTTAAGGCGCGCAGCTTTTTTTGTACCCGGCTGCCGAAACTCCAGCTGTCGATGGAGATGACGACGTCGGGGCGAACGCGCATAATGTCGTCGACCGTTTGGCGAATTCTTTTTAATACCCGCGGAATGCTCGGAATGACTTCGCACAGTCCCATGATCGCCAGTTCGGAAATGTCAAACAACGATTTCATTCCTTCTTTTTCCATGGTGTCGCCGCCGATGCCGAAAAATTCGACCCGGTTTGCCGTCTTTTTCTTCAGCGCACGCATTAACCGGGCGCCGAGGGCGTCGCCGGAAGGTTCGCCGGCGATCAGGTAAATTTTCAGATTATTGTTCAAGGTAGTCTCCCGGTTCGATTCCGATCACAAACAGGCCGGCCCTGTCGGCAGCTTTGATAACTTCCGCCTCATCGACGATGAGCGTGTTGCCGGCGTGAACGGCCAGTCCGTTTAAGCCGCTGGCTTTGGCGTTTTCCACCGTACGGGCGCCGATTGTCGGCAGGTCTATCCGCATGTCCTGCCGGGGCTTGCGCAGTTTGACCAAAACGCCGCCGCTGCCTTTTCGCTTATAGCCGCCGCAGCGTTTGATCAGTTCGTCGGTGCCTTCAATGGCTTCGACGCCCAGCACCAGCCCCTGTTGAACAACCACCGACTGGCCGATGTCCAGTTTTCCGAGTTCAAACGCCGTTTGCACGCCGCGCCGGATGTCGATGAGGTCTTCTTTGCCGGGTTTGACTTTGCCGAGCACGCCGGATTTGACCAAAATGTTGCTCATTACTTCGTGGATGCCGACAACCCGCATGTTTTCGCTTTCGATTTCTTTGATCAGGGCACGGAGAATGCCGTCATCACCCAGCGCTTTGGCCCCGATTTTGGCAAAAAAGGCGGTGGTTCGCATGTCGGGGATCAGTTCTTTGAAGCTGGGACGGCGGATGGTGCCGATCATCACCACTTCTTCCACCTTTTCGTCGCGGAAGCGTTTGAAGCCGCTGCCGGCCTGGCCGATGCGGATCCACATATGCGGAACGTTTTCGGCAAAAAGGGCAGGATCGGCGTTGCCTTCAACGGCAATAACAAAGAAGTCGCGGCCGGTTTTCCGGCAATGTTCAATCAAACTCCGGGGAAGCGTTCCTCCCCCGGCGATGATTCCCAGCTTTTTGTTTTTGGCTTCCATCAGGCTTCCGCCGTCATGATATTGCGGCGACCTTTTAAGGCGTCGTCGATAAATTCGACCATTTCCATGATCAGGGCGTCGTCTTTGTATTTTTCGTGTGCTTTGGCCAGACGGCTTTCAAAATTGCCTTCGGCGGATTTGAAAATATACATGTAAGCGCGGGTCATGGCTTTGACTTCCTCGGGGGCGAAACCGCTGCGTTTCAGGCCGATCAGGTTCAGGCCGCGCAGTTTGCCGCGGTCACCGGTAACGATACCGAACGGAATGACGTCGCGGGCAACGCCCGACATGCCGCCGACCATGGCTTTGCGGCCGATGCGGCAGAACTGGTGAACGGCGCAGTTGCCGCCCAAAATGGCGCCGTCGCCGACGCGGACATGGCCGCCGATGACCGCGTTGTTGGTCATGATGACGTTGTTGCCGACGACGCAGTCATGCGCAACGTGGCAATTGACCATGAACATGCCGTTGTCGCCGACGGTGGTGGTAAAGTGTTCTTTCGGCGTGCCGCACTGCATGGTGACGTTTTCGCGGATAATGTTGTTTTTGCCGATGACGAGTTTCGCTTCCGGCTGAAATTCGTTGCCGTGATCCTGCGGACCGCCGCCCAGGACCGCGCCCGGAAAGACGATGGTGCCGTCGCCGATGGTGGTGTCGTTCATAATCGTGACATGAGCGATCAGTTGAACGTTTTCGCCGATTTTTGCTTTTGAACCGATGACGCAAAAAGGTCCGATTTTGGCGCTGGCGGCAATCTGGGCACCGTCTTCGATCACGGCGGTAGGATGAATATTGCTCATAAGTTTATGTCCTTACAGTTAAAGTTGTTTATATATTTTAGCTGTAGCTTACAAAGATGCGGTTGTAAAGTAAAAACACAAAACTTTACCGAATGTTTCAGTCGGGCCGGCGGCCGAAATGGACATTTCCCGGTAAAACGGCTGCAAAACTTGCGGTTTGAACATGATCAAAGGCATAAAGCGGCGTCGTTTCGATGCTAAAACGTTTAGCCCCAAAGTAAACTCGGGATTTTCGGCAAGGCGCGTAATAAAAAAACAGAAACGCCGGGCAGGGCGTTCCTGTTTTTTTGCCGTTAGTTTTCCGTTCAGCCGACGACTTTTTGATTTAAGAGTCTGAGCATTCTGTCATAAGCTCTCATTTTTCCGATTTTGAAGTCGGACTGGTCGTCTTTGTCGCCGCGGATCAGGTTCTGACGGTCACAGAGTTCGTTCTGCAGTTTTTTCAGTTTGTCCGCGGGAATATTGTCAGCCATTTGATCCGTGATTTCCATCAGGGTACGGATTTCGGCACTGTACTTGTTACGCATGCTTGCACGGGTAACGATTACGATAATGACAACAATGGCAATGGCCAACAGAAAAAATAAAATTAAGTAAGGCATGATCTTAATAATTAAATTAAACATTAGTTATCAGCGTTTAATTTGGCATATTTTTTGTCCAAAGTCAAGGGGATTCAAAAAAACTCCCCGGATAATCCGGGGAGTTTTTTATTATAAACCTTATAGAAAACCCCGAATTTACCCGGGAATATCTGTTTTTCGTTTTGTTTCAGTAAATCGGAAACTTTTCGCACAAAGTGATGACTTTCTGCCCGGTTTCTGCAATCGTTTTTTCGGCGTTTCCGTCGGCCAGAGCATCAATGATGTCGCAGATCCAGTTGCCGATCAGCGTAAATTCTTTTTCCTTAAAGCCGCGGGTGGTGCCGGCCGGGGTGCCGACACGGATGCCGGACGTTATTTTGGGCGGCTGAGGATCAAACGGAATGGCGTTTTTGTTGCAAGTGATGTTGGCTTCTTCCAGCTTTTGCGCCACGACGTCGCCGGTCAGGCCTTTGGGGCGCAGGTCGACCAGCAGCAGATGGGTGTCGGTGCCGCCGGACACGAGGTCAAGGCCGCGTTCTTTTAAAACTTCGCCCAAAACTTTTGCATTTTTAATTACCTGAGCGGCGTAGGTTTTGAACTCGGTGCTCAAGTCTTCCTTAAAGCAGACGGCTTTGGCGGCGATAATGTGTTCCAGCGGGCCGCCCTGGGTGCCGGGGAAGATTGCCGAATTGATTTTTTTCGCCAATTCCTCGCTGTTGGTCAGGATCATTCCGCCGCGGGGACCGCGCAGGGTTTTGTGGGTGGTGGTAGTAACAACGTCGGCAAAGTCAAGCGGGTTGGGATGGCAGCCGCCGGCAACCAGACCGGCAAAATGCGCCATGTCGACCATCAGATAAGCTCCCGTTTTATCGGCAATCTTGCGGAAACGGGAAAAGTCTATCTGCCGCGGGTAGGCGGAACCGCCGGCGATGATCAGTTTGGGCTGATGTTCTTCGGCCAGCCGTTCGACTTCGTCATAATCAATCAGACCGTCTTCTTTGCGTACGCCGTATTGTACGGCGTTCAGCCATTTGCCGGAAACGGAAACTTTGGAGCCGTGAGTCAAATGCCCGCCGGCGTCGAGCGACATGCCGAGAATGGTGTCGCCGGGTTGGAGCAGGGCAACGTAAACGGCGGTGTTGGCCTGTGAACCGGAATGAGGCTGAACGTTGGCAAATTTGGCATTAAACAGCTGTTTGGCGCGTTCGATCGCCAGTTCTTCCACCTGGTCGACAAAGGTGCATCCGCCGTAATAGCGCCGGCCGGGGTAGCCTTCTGCATATTTGTTGGTCAGAATCGAACCCTGCGCCTCAAGGACGGCTCTGGAAACTATGTTTTCCGAAGCGATCAGTTCAATCTGCTGCTGTTGGCGCGTCAGTTCCCGGTTGATGGTTGCGAAAATTTCCGGGTCTTCGGCAGATAAGTTTTTGGTGAAATCCATAATTATTTTCCCTCCTCAATTTTTTCGATTCGGCGGATGTGGCGGCCGCCTTCAAATTCGTTTTGATTAAAAATGTCGATCCGGCGGATGACGTCTTGCGTTTTCATGGTGCGGCCGCCGAAAACGATTACGTTGGCGTTGTTGTGTTTTTTTGCCATTTCGGCGACAAAATCGTCATAAAGGAGAGCGGCTCTGATACCATGGTAGCGGTTGGCGGCAATGGAAATGCCGATTCCCGTTCCGCAGATGAGAATCCCCATGTCCGCTTTTTTCAAGAGAATCGTTTCCGCCATTTTTTTGGCGGCGTCGGGATAGTCGCAGGAATCAGAATTGTAGGTGCCGAGATCCTGCAAAACGGTTCCTTTTTCGGCATAATAAGCGATAAGTTCCTGTTTTAGTTCAAAACCTCCGTGGTCGGAAGCAATGGCGATTTTCATGATTTTGCTCTCCCTGAATGTTGATCCGGGGAGATGATAGAACAAGCAAAAGAAAAAAAAAGCATTTTTTTGAGATTTATGCAAAAAAAGTTATTGACGACGGCAAAAAAACTTGTATATATAGTTTCCATTGAATGTGCGACGGTATTGTGGCCGGTTGGCAGAGTGGTTATGCAGAGGACTGCAAATCCTTCTATATCGGTTCGATTCCGGTACCGGCCTCCACAGCATATTATTCCGGCTTAGCTCAGCGGTAGAGCAATCGGCTGTTAACCGATTGGTCGTTGGTTCGAATCCGACAGCCGGAGCCAACTGTAAAGCCTTGCGGTTTCCGCAAGGCTTTTTCTTGTATAAATGTTTCCAAACCGGCAATTAAAGGTCTGTGGTTTGCACATGGCCAAAGGCATGGCTTGGTCGTTCCGAATTAGTCATAGATTTAGGAAACAGGGAAGAATTTATATATTGATTTTATTTGTTCTTGATATTGGCTGAGATATTGTAGTTGCCGAAGCCGAAGTCGTTTTCGGGATTGTTTTGCCGGAATCCGGTGCCCGGCTGCGGGTAGTGATGTTGTTCAATTCCTTGTCGGTTTAAGATATCCGCCAGTTGCATTTCTCTCTCCTGACGGGCGAATTGATATTCCGGTTCGTCACGGGTGGAAAATCCGCTGTGATCGATGCCGTATTCGTCTGCTTGGTTGCCGTCGGTGACATAGCCGGATGGGGTGGTATATTTCTTAAAAAAATCCATATTTTTTATTCCTTAGTAAAATTAATATTAAAAAAAGAGCCATACCTCGTATGACTCTTTCAACATAAAAAATGACGGAAACAGGTGCTTATACTGTTTCCATCATAGGAATTTTTATATCAGGTTTTGCCGCCCTTGTCTGCAACTATTATATAAGATTTTAGATTTATTGATAATTTTCGATTGAGTCAGGATTAGCAGATACATTAATAAAGATTATAAATTGTTTGTTGTCTTTTCACCCTATAAGGAATATCCTGAGTGCAGAAAGTAAACAGAGATTGAAAAATGAAAAGAATTTGTTTGACTTGCATAATAATTGCTTTGACGACGGTTTCGTGTGTTTTTATAAATAAAAAGAAAGAAGAAAAATTCGTGAAGCCGTTGTTTTATAAACAACTGGTTTCTAAACGAACGGAGAGATAGGGAATTGTATATGTTATGATAAAAAAGGAACCTTTCATGTTTATATCGTGACATCTTTTTTGAGTAACGGTCAACCCGGCGTAGAATACTACCAACCCGCTTAAGACGGTAAGTGGCAAAAAATCGAAAGAACAGATGAATGTTAAAAAAGAACCAAGTATTATCAAAGCTCCAAAATATTGCGAACGATTAAAAAAGCCCTGAAATGAAAAATAAAAAGTTAAAGGGCTTTTTCCCCAAATATCTTTGTTGAACTCTCTGATTTTATTGCTGGTTTTTTCTTTAATTTTGGAAAGCTCAAAGAGTTTCATCGCTGTATCCTTATAAATAAAAATAACAGGTTAGGTATTCTTATGTATATAAAAAGCCTGATATGAAGAATGCTGGATTTTTAATATATCTTTGTTCTTTTCATCTGTTATTGTTGGAATATTCGTATTTTTTACTGTTTTACACTTGCCTTCAGCACATGCTTCAATTTCCGTAATCTTTTGAAATTCAGGAAGATTATGAATAGCGGCTAAACTGCAGAAAAGAACAAACCACAGTAAAATTTTGCCGAATTTAACAGGAGCTAAGCTGACGGCAGCCATTGATAAGATGCATAAATAGAATTTATGTTCGATATTGATTATATGAATATTTTCTGCAGAAAATAGCATATAAACATAATTGAAAAGACATAAAATGAAAAATATTCCCCATGTAAACCACCAAATTTTTTGATACTTAGTCATGATTTTTTCCTAAATTTTCAACTCGGTCTGAGGAATAAGTCTGCTCAATTGAGGTTATTTGGTGCAATAAATACGGTGTTAATAAAAACAATATAAACCATAATATCATTTCTATTTTTTGTAAAAATATATACTTTCGCTTATATAATAAAATCATTCCTAAAAGAGACAAGAAATAATATATGTAATTTAATGAATTTTGCGCGGTTAATAATTCTTGCGTACCATGTTCATTTAATGGAAATTTCCAGATATATAAACCACAGATCTGCAATATTGTTCCCAAACAGAAAACGACAATCAAAATGCCGGCAATATTATCAAGAAAAGTTAAGACTTTTTGCATTTAGCCACCTGAATATTTTATAAAAGAATAAAAATAGCAACTAAGAACATACAAAAAGGATAGAGGATTTGTCAATCCTCTATCCTTAAGATGCATATTTAAAACAGTTGTTTTCTTGCGTTTTGGGGAAGTATTTCACTGCATTGATTTATATCAGAAGAAGATAATCCTTTTGCAATGCCGAGGGCATTATTTTTTAAATCTTTCAAACTATCTTGAATGATTTCTATATTTGTACCGTAACGAGGATTATTCCATTTTTTATATAAATCTTTGTCTTCTTTAAGTATACCTGCCACCCCTGTTGCCGCTGCGGTAAAAGGTCCGTCAAATGCTCCGATACAGCTGACATAACGATGCTTGTCAACATCGGATATTTGTACAGGTGTTAATCGATAAGCTTCGGCTTGTGCCTTTCCGACTGAAAAGAGGTTATCATATTCATTTAAATTTTTGGAATTGTCATACAAATAATCGTAAGCTCTTTCGACCGCATCATAACCTAAATTATGTAAACTTGTCATTATCTTGTTAATACCATATTTTACCATGACATTACCAAAATTATTTCCGAATTGTTTCAATAAGACAGTTTGTTGAGGTTGTTTTTCTGTATTATTATGAATATCAGAGTTGCAGACACCATAATTGTTTTGCGGATTATTGCGCCGGAATCCGGTGTGCGGTTGCGGGTAGTCTTGTCGGGCAAAGCCTTGTTGGTTTAAGATATCCGCCAGTTGTTTTTCTCTCTCCTGACGGGCAAATTGATATTCCAGTTCGTCACGGGTGGAAAATCCGCTGTGGTCGATGCCGTAAGCATCAATTTTTTCTCCGTCGGAAACACAGCCGAAAGGGGTGGTATATTTCTTAAAAAAATCCATTTTTCTTATCCTTTATCAAACAAAGCGTTTAAAACAAAAAAAGAGCCATACTCCGTATGACTCTTTCAATATAAAAAAAATGACGGAAACAGGTGCTTATACTGTTTCCATCATAAAAATTTTTATATCACGTTTTGCCGCCTTTGTCTACAACTATTCCGCAATCAGAATGCCTGTTTATAATTTTTAATTGAATTGAATTGATATTGATTTGTTAAAAAACTCCCCGATTTGAGGCGGGGAGTTTTGAGTGTTTATTTTTTATTGGGTTTGACGTAGGCCAGAGCTGCGTGTTCTTCGCAGTAAGTCTGTCCGATGCGGACTTTTTTGCCGCAAAAGTGAAAGTTTTCATCCTTCGGATCGCCGATCGGCCAGCGACAGGTGTGGTTGTCAAGGTCTGTCAGTTTGACGTCGCCGGCAATGTTTTTCCGAACGACTGCCGGTTTTTCGGCAACAGGCTGAGGAGCGGCGGCAGGTTTTTCTTCCCGCAGTTCGGTTTTCTTTTCGGTTTTGGCTTTGACAGCTGCCGGTTTGGTTTCGGCGGTTGCGGCAACTGCCGCATTTTCCTGTTCCTCGTCTTTTTTCTTGATCGGAGAGGGACGGGCGTCGAGCTGCAGGCGGTGAACTTTGCCGACAATGGAGTTTTTGGAAACGCCCAGACGTTTTCCGATTTCCCCTGTCGTCAGTCCCTGTTTCCACATGATTTTAAGGTCTTCAACCATTTTTTCCGTCCAGGCCATAGCCGCATCTCCCATAAAAAAGTTAACATATGCCGCAAATAGTAAATCAATATTTTTGCCGAGTCTAGCATTTTCTTGTCAGAAGTTCTTTATTAATTGAAATATAAGTTGTAAGATAAATAATCGTAAAATTTACGGGAACAAAGATGAAGACGAAAATTTTGTGCTTATTCGCGGCGTTGTCCGTGTTTGCGGCGGCAGCGACGGCGGAAGCCGTTTCTCCGGCCGATTATGCCGACCGTTTCAAAGTGGACATGAACGAGCGGATTCCGCCGATTGAGGAATTGCGCAAAATGTTTGCACCGAAACCGGTTTATGATCGCAAGTTTGATTATTTCTGGAATATCGGCACGGTTTTTGACAAAGGATTTGCCAAGACCATCCGGCAGTACGGCACCCGGCAGACGCGGTTAAAATGGCCGGGCGAGGACATAATGCTGGAGCAGTTGAAAAACACGCCGAAAGAATATTACCAGTATATCGGCCCCTATCTGCACACTATTCCCGGAATTTCGGAAAAAATCCTTAACTATCCGGGTATTAAGGAAACGAAAAACCAGTTTCCGAAACGCATTGCCCCGCAGCTTGCGGATATCGAAAACCTGGAATTTATGTCCCCGGCACTTTATTTTGCGCTTAATCCCGATTTGTGGGAGGAAAGCAACCTGAGCCGGGAGCAGGTGAAATTCAGGACGCTGCCGCAGGTCAACCGTTACGACACGAGTTTTATTGACAAGGTGATGGAAACGGTGCCGCCGGAAGATTATGCTCCCGGCGCCAAGCCGAAAGAACCGCTTGAGAGCCGCCTGCGCACAATTTCGCCCGACGCCTCCTCGCCGCTGACGGGCAGGGACGTTCAGGCGGTGGCCCGCAGTCTGGAGGCGCTGGCGGATTACGGCGCCGACCTCAACAATCAGGCCAAGATCATTGAGTCGGGCGCGCTGCTTGATGCCTGGGAAAATTCGCAGGGACGGGGAACGATGCTGCCCAACTTAAAAGACCTGGTTCATCCCTGTCAGCGGCTGGTGCAAAAGATCAGGATGCAGGGAATGGAAGGCGAGTTTGCCAAAATTGTCGCCGGGGAAGGGTTTAATCCGGAAGAATGGGCCTATACCTGCGACAAGACGATTAAGGCCTACCGGGTGCTGAGGATGAGCTCGCCGGAACTGCTGACGCTGCTTTTGTACAAACGCAACATATACGAAAATCAGCTTAATCTTTATTCCGACAAGACGGCGCCGAACATTGCGGTGACGATGCAGGGGATTATTGAAATGTACAAAGCGCCGGTCAATGACATGATGGAAGTCAAGAAAAATCAGAAGGCGCTGAAAAAGGCTTTTGAAAAAATCGGTTACCGAATCGTCTTTCAGCCGGTCTATATAAAATAATATTTTGCAAAAACAATCGGTTGTTTTGAAGAAAAACAGATTTTTATTGCATTTGCGGCGCAATGCGTTTATAGTCGTCCTCAAATTTGGTTTCAATCTAACTGAAAAAAGGTGAAAAAATGGCAAGAGTTACAGTCGAAGACTGCATTGACAAGATCCCCAACCGTTATGAACTGCTGATGGTCGCGACCCAGCGCGCGAAGGACATTTCCTCCGGCGCCCCGATCATGGTTTCCCGCGACAACGACAAAAACCCGGTTATCGCCCTGCGCGAAATTGCCGAGGAAAAGGTCAACATCGAAGACCTGCAGAAGTCTCTGGTCATGGGATTGCAGAAATATGTCGAAGTTGAAGAACCGGAAGAAGAGGAAATGGAAATTCAGGCGGCCGAAAAAGAACTGGCCGAACTGGATGAGCCGTTCTCCGGTCTTTTGCTTGACAACGAAATGTCCGATTCCATGCAGGTTCACGGCGTGGACGACGACAACCTCGACCTTGACTCCGACGACGCCGCCGACGGCGACATTGATGTTGATCTGGACGGCGACGACGAGCTCGGCTTCGATGAAGGCGGCGAGATGGGCGACGACGGCTTGGATGACTTTGACGAAGAATAAAAACAGTTGATGATGCGGGCCGATGTTACGACAGTATGAATTAGTCGATTTGGTAAAATCTTACGATCCGGACGCCGACGAGGACGCGCTCAACCGTGCTTACGTTTTTGCCATGAAAAAGCACGGGGCGCAGCTTCGGGCATCCGGCGACCCGTATTATTCGCATCCGGTCGAAGTGGCCGGTATTCTGACCAAGTTTAAACTGGACTGCGCTTCGGTGATCGCCGGGCTTTTGCATGATACTGTGGAGGACACCGACACCACGGTGGAAGAGGTGCGTCAGCTGTTCGGCGACCAGGTGGCCTCGCTGGTGGACGGTTTGACCAAACTGGCGATGATCGAACAAAAGTCCACTTATACCAAACAGGCGGAAAATTTCCGCAAGCTGCTGCTGGCGATGTCGGAAGACATCAGGGTGCTTCTGATCAAACTGGCAGACCGGCTGCACAACATGCGGACGCTGCATTTTCTGGCGCCGGAAAAGCGTACCCGGATTGCCCGCGAAACGCTTGACATTTACGCTCCGCTGGCCGAACGCATCGGCATGCAGGAAGTGAAGAGCGAACTGGAGGAACTGGCCTTTTGCGAGCTTTACAAGGAGGCTCACGACTCCATCATCGCCCGTTTGAACTTCCTGCGCGAGCAGGGCAGCAATCTGGTGCCGAAGATTATTGAGGCGCTGAAAAAAGACATGGAAGACAACGGCGTCAAATGTCAGGTGACGGGGCGGGAAAAAACGCCTTATTCCATCTGGCGCAAAATGCAGCAGAAAAACGCCTCTTTCGAGCAGTTGTCGGACATTATGGCGTTCCGTATCTGCGTTGACGACATTGCCACCTGTTATCAGGCGCTGGGTATTATCCACAGCAAATACCATATGGTGCCCCGCCGTTTCAAGGACTATATTTCAACTCCGAAACCAAACGGTTACCAGTCGATTCATACCGGTGTCATCGGACCGGAAAACACCCGGATCGAGGTGCAGATACGCACTTTTGAAATGCACGAAATCGCGGAAAAAGGCATTGCCGCCCACTGGGCCTACAAACAGGGGCAAAAGGCGGAAGGCAAAAATTTCCGCTGGATCCGCGAGCTGCTGGAGATTTTGGAACGGGCTTCCAACCCGGAGGAGTTTCTTGAGAATACCAAGCTTGAGATGTACAACGATCAGGTGTTCTGCTTTACTCCGAAGGGCGATCTGATCGGGTTGCCGGTCAATTCGACGCCGGTCGACTTTGCCTACGCCGTCCATTCTTCGGTCGGCGATACCTGTGTCGGCGCCAAAATCAACGGCGAAATCCGTCCTTTGCGGACGGTGTTGCAAAACGGCGATCAGGTGGAGATTCTGACCTCAAAAGCCCAGCATCCGTCGACGGAGTGGGAACGCTTCGTGGTTACCGGCAAGGCCAAAGCCGCCATCCGCCGTTATGTGCGCTCTTCCAAACGGGATCAGTTTATCGTTCTCGGACAGGAAATTCTTGAAAAAATGTTTAAGAACGAAGGACTGGAGTTTTCGGAAAAGGGGCTGCTGGCGGTGATGCCCAATTTTGAGGCGGAATCGATCAACGACATTTATGCCAAAGTGGGCGAGGGACTGATCAGCGGCTGGGACGTGATGAAAGCGGTTTATCCGGCCTATAAGCAGTCCAAGCTGGAAAAGGTGGTTAAGGCGATCAAGGTTCCTTCGTTCCGCAAAATTAAAAAGAAAAATGCCGAACCTCTGAAAATTGAAGGGCTGATTCCGGGGATGGCGATGCATTTCGCCGGCTGCTGCCATCCGCTGCCGGGCGACAGAATCGTCGGCATCGTTACGACCGGCAAAGGGGTGGCGGTTCACCGCGCGGACTGCAAGGCGCTGGAACGTTTTGCCGGTGAACCCGAACGCTGGCTGGACATTGCCTGGGGCGAGGGCGCCGAAAACCAGAGCCATACCGGACGGCTGAAGCTGATGCTCAGCAATGAACCGGGCAGCCTGGGCGAAATTTCCAACATCATGGCGCGCAACAACGCCAACATTTCAAACTTAAACATTGTTTACCGCACGGTCAGCTATTTCGAAATCATGGTTGACGTGGAAGTTAAAAATCTGGACCATCTGAACTCGATAATCGCCGATCTGAAGTCTTCAAAAGCGGTCAGCTATGTTGCCCGGTCGGCCTGAACAGGGGAGAAACGATTTGTTTTTGCGCAAAAGACGGCCGGCGGCGGACGCTCAGATCCAAAGCCGGCGGCGGACGACGGGCTGGCGGCGTTACGAAAAGCGCATGCTGGCCCGGCTCAGCCGGCTGGGCGGAACGCCGTATTCGATTGCCGCCGGTGTCGCCTGCGGGGTGGCCGTTTCCTTTACGCCGTTTGTCGGTCTTCATTTCGTGCTGGCGGCGGCTACCGCGTGGCTGGTGCGGGGCAACGTGCTGGCCGGCATGCTCGGCACCGCCGCCGGCAATCCGTGGACTTTCCCGTTCATCTGGGTTTCCGTGCTTTATACCGGGCGTTTTCTGCTGGGCGAACACGGCCGCGGCGGCATAGAATTTACAAAAGTGTTTGAGAAGGCGATGCACGCGCTGATCACTTTTGACTTTTCTTCGTTCGGGCGAGACGTGTGGCCGGTGGTTTGGCCGATGACGGTCGGCTGCATTCCTTTTTACGTTGCCGCCTGGGGAATCACTTATTATACGGTGAAGAAGTCTTTGGAAAAGATCGGCCGTTTTAAAAAGAGCCGGAACGAAGAGGCGGGCAGGGTATAATGATTATCGGACTGGGAAGCGACATTTGCAACATCCGGCGCGTCGAAAGGGCGTATGAGCGTTTCGGCGAGCGTTTTCTTGCCCGTTGTTTTGGGGCGGAAGAACGGCGGGAGCTGGACGCGATCGGCGGCGACAAGGCGCGTTTTACCGCGTCGCTGGCCAAGCGGTTTGCCGCCAAGGAGGCATTCGTCAAAGCCCTCGGCACCGGTTTTGCCCACGGCATTTCCTGGGCGGAAATCGAGGTGGTGCATCTGCCCGGCGGCCGGCCGGCGTTTAGAGTTTCGGGGCAGGCGGAAGCGGTTTTGAAAAAAATTATTCCCGCCTCGCGGCTGTGGCTGAGTTTGAGCGACGACTATCCGCTGGCGCAGGCCGTGGTAATTATTGAAAGTTGTTAGCTTTTTGTTGCGAAAATAAAAATAAAGGTTAGTATGGCAGAAAAAACAACTGGGAGAAGGAGTAAAATGGAAAAAGAAGAAAATATGTCGGAAACCGTCAAAACGATTATTTACGCGATCGTGATCGCGGTTTTGATCAGGAGCTTTTTGTTTGAGCCGTTCAAAATTCCGTCCGGTTCAATGTATCCGAATCTTTATGTCGGCGATTTTCTGTTCGTTTCCAAATATACTTACGGCTATTCCCGGCACTCTTTCCCCTTCAGCTTTCCGCCTTTTGAAGGGCGCATCTGGAGCAGCGAACCCAAGCAGGGTGACGTGGTGGTGTTCAAGTTTCCGAAAGACAACCGCACCGATTTTATCAAGCGAATCATAGGCATGCCCGGCGACAGGATCAAACTGGAAAACGGCCGCCTTTTTGTCAATGGAAAAATGCTGGAGCGGGTTGAGGGCGAGAACTTTGTGCTGCGCAATCCTTTCGGTCACGCCGAGCGTTATCACCAGTATACGGAAACGCTGCCCAACGGGGTAAAACACAGCATTCTGGAAATTTCCGATGAAGAGAGGGAAGACAATTTTGAAGAGGTAACGGTGCCCGAGGGCAGTCTGTTTGTCATGGGCGACAACCGCGACCGTTCCGACGACAGCCGGGTCAGCGTCGGTTTCGTGCCGATGGAAAACCTGGTCGGCAAGGCGCGCTTTCTGTTTTTCTCCTACGATCCGAACGAAGGGGCCTGGTACAAGCCCTGGACCTGGGCGAAAAAAATCAGATGGAGCCGTCTGTTCAGCAAAATCAACTGAGCTTATATAAACGGCGGAAAGCAATTGCCGGAGAATTGTCATGAAAGAACTGGAAAAAAATCTGCAATATCATTTCAACAATCAGCATCTGCTGCATCAGGCGCTGACGCATACCAGCAAAACCGGAAAACTGTCGGAAAATTATGAACGTCTGGAGTTTCTGGGCGACCGTGTTCTCGGCGTGGCGGTGGCGGAAATGGTCTACCGGGTGTTTCCGGCCGAGCCGGAGGGCAGCCTGTCGCAGCGTTTTATGGCGCTCGTCTGCAAGGAAACGGTGGCGGAAATGGCCCTGAAGCTGGGACTGGACCGTTACATCATGGCCGAAAGCGTCGACGTACACCATAACGACAACGTCTTGTGCGACGTCTGCGAAGCAGTGATCGGCGCGATGTATCTGGACGGCGGCTGTCAGACCGCGATTGATTTCGTGCAGGAACGCTGGCGCCCGCTGGTCGATACTCATACCCGGCCGCCGAAAGATGCCAAAACCCTGTTGCAGGAAGCCGCGCACGAAAAGGGTCTGCCGGCGCCGCGGTATGTGGAGATCGGCCGCGAAGGCGCCGAACACAATCCGGTTTTTCACATGCAGGTGGAAATAGACGGCACGGAGGCGCAAACGGGAAGCGGCCGCAACAAAAAAATGGCCGAACAGAACGCGGCGGAAAAAATGCTGGCGTTTTTGGGAGTAAAACATGGAAAATAACGAACAAAAGCCGACCCGCTGCGGTTTTGTCAGCCTGATCGGCGCGCCGAATGCCGGCAAATCGACGATTACCAACGATTTTGTCGGTTCCAAAGTGTCTATCGTGTCGCCCAAGGCGCAGACGACGCGTACTCTGGTCAAGGGTATCGGCATTTTTGACAATACGCAGATTATCTTTTTGGATACGCCGGGCATTTTCAAGCCCAAGCGGCGGTTTGACCGGTCAATGGTGGCATCGGCTTGGAGCGGCGCCTCGGACGGCGACATTCTGGTACTGGTGGTTGACGCCAGACGCGGTTTTGACGCGGAAACCCGGGCGATCGTCGACGAGCTGAACAAACAGGGGCGCGAAGCGGTGCTGGTTCTGAACAAGACCGATTTGGTAACCGGAGAAAAACTGCTGCCGCTGGCGGCGGAGCTTAACGCCACCGGAAAATTTGCCGAAACTTTTATGGTTTCCGCCGCAACCGGGGAAGGCTTGCGGGACTTTTATCGATATCTGGCGGATCATTTGCCGGAATCGCCCTGGTATTATCCCGAAGACCATATGTCGGATCTGCCGCTGAGGCTGCTGGCGGCCGAAGTGGTGCGGGAAAAGCTGTTTTTGTATCTGCAGGACGAACTGCCGTATTCGCTGACGGTGGAACCCGAATTGTGGGAACGCCGGTCCGATAATTCCGTGAGGGCGGAAATGACGATTTATGTCGAGCGCGAAGGGCAGAAGAAAATCATTGTCGGCAGGGGCGGCGAGATGATTAAAAAGGTGGGACAGACGGCCCGGCTGGAACTCGAGGAAATGCTTGAAGACCGCATTCACCTGTTCTTGTTCGTGAAAGTGCGGGAGAACTGGAGCGAAGATCCCGCCCGTTATCAGGACTGGGGGCTGGTTTACAACGTATAGACGGCAACGGGGGAAAAACGGTAAAATTACCGTAGCATAATTTATATTATTAGCTTGAGTATTGGCTGATAATCTTATATCAAGTCAGTATAATTGAAAAACTGAAAATTTTTAGAGAGACTTACGGAAGCAAATCTGTTATGAAAGAATCCGGCATTTGGGAGAAGTTTTTTTCGGTTAAAATTTCTCCCCTGAAAACTCATAAAATTGTGAGCATCTGCGGTCTGAAGCTGAAGTTTCGCTGCGACGGAAACCGCAAGGCCCTTGAGAAGCTGCGTGCCACTATCCGCGAAAACAGCGTGCTGATCGTAGAAACAAACACCTGTCATTATGAAGTTATTCCCGGTTATGCCAAATATTTCAGCGAGTTGGGCTATAACGTTGACGTGGCGGTTTATGACGGCGGTCAGCTTGACTTTTTGTGCGAAGCGGTGCCGACGGTGAGGGTGTTCACGCTCGGCGAAAAGGACATGGACAAGCTGCTCGGCGCCGCTCCCATCCGCGCCTATCATTATATTTTGTTCAGTTCCGCCATCAAATATGTTGACGGGGTGGAGGTCAATTCTCCGAAAATGCCGCTTGTGACCAGCTATTACCATAACATTGCCGCCGACCAAAAGAAGATGATTTTCGTCCAGCATCATATGGAACGGCAGGGAATCAACCGCAACCAGATTGCTCTGGCCGATATGCACAACCGTTATTCCGACAATTTTTACATGGTCAATCCGCATTATTTCGGCAATGTGAAGATTACGCCGAAAAACGACGGAGTGACCGACTTTATCGTTGTCGGCGGAATTTCTCCCCGCCGCAAAAATTATGAGCTGCTGCTTTCTACCGTACGACGGCTGGCCGCGAGCGGAAAAAAATTCAAGGTTACGCTGGTCGGTTCGGGGGATAATCTGGTTTTTGACGAGGAAATTGCGCCGTATTTTGACATGCGCGGCCGCCTTTCCTACAAGGAAATGTTCACGGCCATGGAAGAAGCCGATTTCTTCCTGTGTCTGCTGGATCCGGAAAACCCGGCGCACGAACGTTACATTTCGACCGGCACCAGCGGCAGCTTCCAGTTGATTTACGGTTTTGCAAAACCGTGCCTGATTCAGAAAAAGTTTGCCGACGCCTATGCTTTTGACAACGGCAATTCCCTGGTCTACGGCACTAACGGCGAGTTGGCGGAAACGATGTTGAAAGCCGTCGACATGCCCGCCGCCGAGTACGGGGAAATACAGGCGCGGCTGATGCTGAAGGCGGAAGACATCCGCCGCCGTTCGCTGGAAAATCTGAAAAAGGTTTTGCGGTCGATAGACGGCGATATATAATTTTCTGCGGAGGCGATATGACGGAAAAAAAAGAAGAAAAAGGCGAAAAACCGGCCGTCGGCCGGCAGCGGGCGGTGATTTTGAATTTCTGGTGGTCGCTGAATTACGGGGCGATTTTGACCGCTTATGCCCTGCAGCGGGAACTGGAGAAACTGGGCGTTGACAATCGGTTGGTGAATTTTTTGCACGAGTGGTGCCGCGAACCTTTTAAAAACAGTTTTTCCGAGAAATTTGCCGAACGTTATCTGAAAGTGACGCCGCCGTTTGAATCGGTTGCGGATTTGGTTGAACTTAACCGGACGGCAGACGTGTTTATCGTCGGTTCCGACCAGGTTTTTCGTTTGTCTTACAACGCCGGGTACGAATTTTACTATTATCTGCCGTTTGTTGACGCCGACAAGAAGAAAATTGCCTGCGCGGCCAGTTTCGGTGCTTCCGAGCTGGAAGGAACGATTGCCGACAGGGAACTGGTCCGTTGTTATCTTTCGGGTTTTGATGCCGTTTCCGTGCGCGAAACCGACGGGCTCAGGTTGTGCGGGGAGGAACTGCGGCGGTCGGATGCGGCTTTGATCCTTGATCCTGTGTTCTGGCCGGCGCCCGGGGAATGGGAAACTTTGATCCGAAATGCCTACGACGGGGAAAAGGATTTCGGACTGACATATGTTCTGGATCAAAACAAAGAAACGGACGCCGTCGCCGCGGCGGCGGAACACCGGTTTGCCGTCGGCAAAGTCATAGACATGGGCAATGCGCAGAAAGACGGGGAAATTACCCTTTCTCCGGAACAATGGCTGTATAACATCAAAAACTGCCGCTATATGGTGACGGATTCTTTTCATGGTGCCTGTTTTGCCATTATTTTCAACAAGCCGTTTATTTGTGTGGCCAACCGGGAACGCGGCATCAGCCGGTTTGAAAGTCTGTTTGACATGCTCGGCCTTTCTTCCCGTCTGGTGAAGAACGGCGAAACCCTCGACGGCCGTGCCGATCTTTTTGAAACGATTGATTATGCGGCGGTCAACCAAAAGCTGGCGGCGGAAGTTGCGCGGTCGCGCCGCTGGATGGCGGAAGCTTTGCAAAAACCGAAGGCGCCGCAGAGTTTTGAAAGTGAAATGACGGCTTTTATGATGCAGCGTCTGAGCCTTGCCGGCTGCCGGATCCGCAGTCTGGAAGAGAGAACGGAGGAGATGGGGCGGATGATGATCAAAGCCGGTCTGCTCCGGCCTTACCGGGTGCGTTATTGGCGCAACAGGCTGCTGGCGGCGCTGACTTTTGGAAAAATGCGGAAGAAATACAAAGCTAAAAGTAAAGAATGCCGGCAGAAAATCGACTGCCTGAAAAAAGTTTTGAAAGGCGGAAAATAAACTTTCTCCGGCCGACGAATCGTTTCGGCATTCAAATGCCCGGTCCGGAAGCTGCGAACGCTCAGTTCCGAGGATAGGGGCGGCTCCAAAAGACGAGAGGCAAGTCTGCCGGATCGGTCGAATGCTCGTTTCCGTTTATTTATGTAAAAATTTGAATCGTAAACGCGCCGCGGCCGGGTCGGAGAGCGCCGGAGATGCCGTGCTGCCGAAAGAAAAATGCGGCGCGTCAGGCAAAGAATGCGGGGCAAAAAAACGGTTGCTTGAGAAAATGCCGCAAGGTGCCGGAGCGTTTCGTCGCGGGTGTCGGGGTTGCAGGAAAACGGATGCGCTGAACCGGGAAGGGCGGTCGTTGTCATGCCGCCGAAGGAAAAATGCAGCGTGTCAGGTAAAGAGTGCGGGTAAAAAAACGGTTGCTTGAGAAAATTCCGCAAGGTGCCGGAACGTTTGTTGCAGGCGCCGGGGGTGCGGGAAAGCGAATGCGCAGGGCCGGAGAGCGCCGGAGGCGTTTCTTCTGACAGAAAAAACCGGATTTGCCGGGGTCGAACGCTTTCGCGTCGGGACAACACCGCCCCGTGTCTTTGACTATGGTCAAATACATTGACTGCCAAGGATGAAATCAATGCAGGCAACACTGCCTCACGCCTTCGCCTTTGATCATGGTCAAGCTGTCAGGTTTGCAGCTGTTCCAATCTCCCGGTTTGCCGGGAGAAAACTGCGCCGGATTTAGGTCCGCCGTTTATTCCTTTTTCCAGTTGTTTAAGATCCAGGAAGACGAGTTGGCCTTATTTTCGCCGCCGATGCCGAATTCGAGTGAAACGTTGCAGTTTTTGCAGACTTCCGTTTCCGGGATGTTGTCGCGGGTACGATCGCCGCCGTTGGCAAAGATCAGTTCGGCGTCGGGAAACTGTTCGCGCACCAGACGGATGCCGTCGCCGGCGGAATTGTCGTCGTCATTGAAGGCCAGTACCTTGGTTACGTTTTTCAGGTTTTCGCAAATGGTTTTGCGGGTATGAAAATTCATAAAGTTTTTGCCTTTTTTGCGGCACAGCCACTCGTCGGAATTAAGCAGCAGAATGACACCGTCGCTGCGGCATGCAGCTTCGTTGATCATGGCGATGTGTCCTTCGTGAATGGGGTCGAAGCCGCCGCTGACAATGTAATATTTCATGAAAAAACTCACGATACGGTTGATTTTCATTTTTATCATATATGTTTTGACGTCTTCGTCAACGGATTTTTCGCGTTTTTGACCGTTGCCGGCACCGCAATTTTTTCTGTCCGGGTTTGAAAATTCATCTTTTGGTAAAATATTACATGGTATGTTTACGGCAAAAGTTTTGACGGGAAAGGTTAAATGGCAAACAAAATACCGACCGCGCTGGTTTCCGATTTTGACGGTACCATCAGCGATGATGATTTTTTCAATTATGTCAGCCGCCGCTGGCTGGGCGAAAAAGCGCTGGATCCCTGGCGGGAATATACGGAGGGAAAAAAGACTCATTTTGAGGCGTTACGGGAAATTTTTGCTTCTCTCCGGGTTGAGCAGCCGGCGTTTGACGACTTTATTCGTGAAATCAAGATTGATCCGGGCTTTTTTACGGTTGCCGACTATTGCCGCCGGCGAGACATTCCTGTTTATGTCTGCTCGGCCGGCTGCGACTATTACATCGATAAGCTGGCGGGAAAGGAGATGGCCGACTGCCGGGTGAGGCTGGTGGCCAATCACGGGGTCTACAGTCCCGAAACCGGACTGGTAATGACGCCGCCGCCCGAAAACAGTCCCTTTTACGATCCGAACACCGGCATCAGCAAGGCGGCCGTGGTGGCTTATCTGCAACGGCGCGGCTACCGTGTCGTTTACTGCGGCGACGGAATGCCGGACGTGGCTGCGGCTGCGATTGCCGACGTTGTGTTTGCCCGTAAAATGCTGTTGCTGCAATGCCGGCAGCTGCATATTCCGGCAGAAGAGTTGAAAGATTTTGATCAGGTGTATCATTTTCTGAAAGGAGAAAAACAATGAAAAAGTCTTCCCCTTACGTTATGACCAGCCGTCAGATCAACATTCCCTATCTGCTCAAAATCGGGGAAGGGAAAATCGCCAAAATCGGCAAATATTTGTTTGATAAGGATATGACGGGAATTGCCCTGTTCTGGGGCGAAGGCATGGAAAAAATGCTCGGCGGCCGGCTGAAACGCGGACTTGACGAGCACGGCATCGAAATTCTGTCGGAAGACACCGTTTCTTCGATTGCGGTGGAAGACATTACCGCGGCGGCTTTTTCTCTGCCGGCCGGTGTCAAAGCGGTGGTCGGCGTCGGCGGCGGCAAAGTGCTCGATTTTGCCAAATACACCTCATATTTGCTGCGGCTGCCCTATATCAGCGTGCCGACTTCAATGTCAAACGACGGCTTTTGTTCGCCCACTTCGTCGTTAACGGCCGGCGGCGCGCGCAAGACCGTCAAGTCGGCCATTCCTTACGGGGTGGTGATTGATCTCGACGTAATAGCCGGTTGTCCGAAGAGTTTCCTTTATTCCGGCGTCGGCGACATGATTGCGAAAGTGAGCGCGCTGTGGGACTGGAAAGCTGCGTTTAACCGCGGATATGAGCGTTTTAACGACTTTGCCTCGATGATGTCTTACAATTCGCTGGATCTGTTGTTTCTTCGCCATAGCAGCGATCCGGCATCGCCGCGTTTTCAGCGCAGTCTGGCAACCTCGCTGCTCTACAGCGGCATTGCCATGGAAATTGCCGGCACCTCACGCCCGGCCAGCGGGTCGGAACATCTGATTTCGCACGCTCTGGACGAACTGGCTCAAAAGCCGAAAATGCACGGGCTGCAAGTGGGAACGGCAGCGTATCTCTGCGCCATGCTGCAGGAAAATCCGGAAACGGGCGGCGTTCGCGACATTTTGACAGCCACCGGTTTTTTTGATTTTGTGGCGGCAGATCCTTTTGACAAAACGGAATTTATCAAGGCGATTGAGCTGGCACCGACGATCAAGGACGATTATTATACCGTTCTTTCCGAGCCGGAGAGTTTGGGCCGGACGGTCCGTCTGCTGGAAGAAGACGAAATTTTGCGGCGGCTGGTCAAATGACGATCTGCCAGGGGCGTTCCGGCGTTTTGAAGGTGCCGGACAAAAGCGCGGCCATGTAGGCGGTGACGGTCTTGTTGTCAAATTCCCGGTAAAAGGCTTCGTATCCTTTGCGGGCGGCTTTCATGCGGGCGTCGGCATTGTTTTTGTAAAAGGCCAGTTTGTCGTAAAACTCCTCTTCGCTGCCGTAAAAGGCGGCGCCGTCTTCGGGAATAATGTCGGCAAAACCGGTCGCACGGTCGATCAGCGCCAGTTCGCCGTTGCCGATGATGTGAGCGAGACGGTCCGAACTGTACAGGTAAACGTCGTTGTAGCGGCTGAGGTTGAAGCCGATGCCGGCTTTTTTGAAAGCGTCGAGATAGTCGGCGCCGTGCAGAGGCGGACGTCCGCGAAGGCCGCCGAGCAGCCACCTGATCCCCGCTATCCTGTTTTCGCTTTCGCTTAAAATTTCTTCTGTTTCCTTGTCTTTTCCGCAAAACTGGCGGCGGCCGGTGTTGGTGCAGAGAAGAACGTCAAAAGGCAGTATCCGTTCGGTGAAAGCGGTGCCGGTTTCAATGGCGGCGTCGACCATGTTGGGAAGATAGGCAACCGGTTTGCCGTCTTTTTTGAACATGTTGAGCATTTTTTTGTCGCCGGTTGAAATCATGGTGAGGTCGACGACTTCCAGCCGCTCGTTTAAGGCGTTGACGTTGCGTTTGCTCTCCGGGGTGACGGCGTCGCAGTTCCATTGCATGACTTTTATGCCGGGCAGCGTTTTTCTGATTTTCAGGATGGTTTCGTTTTCCACGGTGTTGGCATGCCCGAGCAAAATCGCATCCGGTCGGGTGGTGCGGCAAAACTCGAGAAGATGTTTGTTTAAACGCCAGCGGCCGAGGGCGTTCATATGGCCGAACCCGAACATACGGCACAGGTCGCGGTCGGCATAGTTGATGACTTCAAACCCGTTTTTGATCAGCCCGGAAGTGATTTTTACCGGAAAACCGCACTGGAAACAGCCTTTGAGGCGAAGCGAATTGAAATTGGCGATATGCAGAATGCGGGTCATTTGTTTTTGTTCCATAATTTTAAGGTGATGTTGATGTCGGCAATAACTTTCAGCAACGGCTGCAGGATCCGCGGCGCGGCGCCGGCGGCGCTGAAGCGCACGGCAACGAGCGGCAGTTTGCATTCGATCGCGATTCCCATGCGGTGATGCCCCTGGTTGACGGTGTCCTTGATGCCCATCATCCTCAACAGCATGACGTCAAGCGGAAAGTTGTCGTCATATCCCCGTTTCATCGAATTGTAGAGTTCGTCGTACTGGCGTTTGCGTTCGGCTTCGTCGTAGTAAAACAGCGGGTTGCTGAACACGTAGGCGTTTTCTTTGGTGCGGATGTTGCGCTCGATTTTGAGTTTGCGGATTTCAAGCGGGGCAATATGATATATGTTGGAGGAAAAAATCTTGTAGCGGGCGCGAAGCGGCTTGACGAAGACGGTGATAAAGTCGAAGCGGCCGATTTTGCTGAAAAAGGCAAAACGGACGGGAACGGAGGAAGCGTTTTCCGCAAGCGCACGGCGGACGGCGTCGCGTCCCGAAAGCAGGGTATCGGTCTGGCCGTTCTGACTGTCGCCGATCAGAACCGTGATTTCGTCTTTTACGTGTTGCTGCAGGTCCGCGGGAGTATCCGCCAGAGCGGCGATGTCGGCGGGTGAGACGGGGTATAGTTCTGATGACAGGCATAGTTCGCGCATAAGTTTCTCCTTAACCGCGGAATTATAAGATGTTGTGCCAAAATAATCAAATCAATAATTGATTTTATCAAGCCATTTTTATTGCGGCCGGTCCGTGTTTTCTGTTGTGCGGGGGCTGTTTTTGTGTTAAACTTCAAATATATAGAAAATATAATTATGAAACGGGAGAAGGATTATGACAGGCGATGCTGCAAAGAGGACTTTTGGCGAGAACTTCCTTCTTGAACTGCAGAAGGCGGAGAGCAGGGGGTTGTTGTTTGCCGTGTTGGAAGACACCGCCGCGCGTTTTTATCCGCAGTACAATCTGGAGGTTCAGCTCGGCAAGTTATCCGACTTTGATTCGGTGGCGGTTTATCAGGACAAGCTGGCGCGGGTGCGGATAGAATACAATGCCAAGGCGGTTCGGGACATTCATCAACGGCTGGTAGGGCTGACCAACTTCGGCGAAGACAATTACAAATACAAGGAAAAGATCATTCGCAAGCTCAATCTCCTGATCAATAACCATCCCGCGTTGGACGAGATTGTTTATATAGCGATGGCTTCTTACATCGCCCGCGGTTACGGCAACGCTGAAAAGTTCAAACGCGAACTTAAGGAACATATGAAAGACAACCGTCCGGCCGACGGCGTTTCCAAAATGCTGCCGATCAGCTGCGAAGCCGACGTGTGCAGTGTTTAACCAAATTTAAATGCAGCCTGTTTTACAATAGCTCCCGAGGATCAACCAAGGGAGTTTTTTTATGATTATCAAGACGATCGGCATTATGACCGGCAATTCGCTTGATGCCGCGGACGCGGTGCTGAGCGTTTTTGATGATGACGGCGGCGTTTGCGACCTGGCTGCTTTTTCGCTGCCTTATCCGCCGGCGCTGCGGGAACGTTTTCTGCAGTTGAAAGAAAACATAAAATATTATGTTTCAATGGCGGAAACGGCGGCCGATCCCTTGTTTGCCGCAACGGTTGAGGCCTATACCCGTCTGGTTGCGGAAACGGTCAACCGCCTGCTGGAAACAAGCGGTGCCGACAAAAGGGAAATTGCGGCGATCGGTTTTCACGGGCAGACCTGTGACCATTTTCCGCCTTCGGCGGCCGGCGGCAGCGAACCTTATACGCTGCAGGTGGGCGATCCGCGGCTGCTGGCCGATTTGACCGGTATTCCGGTGATTTACGACTTTCGCTCCGACGATCTGATGAACGGCGGCGAGGGAGCGCCGCTGGCGCCTTTGCACAACCGCCGCATTGCCCGTATGATGCAAAACAAAGGCTTTGATTCGGTCGCCTTTTGCAACGGCGGAAACACCGGCAACATTGCCGTTATCGGCAGGGAAGAGGGAAGCAAAACGTCTGCCGTTGCGGGCTGGGATACCGGACCGTTCAATCATCTGCCGGATCTGCTGATGCGGGAATATCGGGGCCTGCCTTTTGACAGGGACGGTGCCTTCGGCCGCGGCGGGCAGATTCGTCCCAAACTGCTGCGGCGGCTGTTTAACGAGGCGGCGCTAACCGCCGGCGGAGAAAACTTTTATCTGCGCCGGCCGCCGAAGTCTTCCGATCCCCGCTGGTACAGGAAGATTTATGACGAAAATCTTTCCTTTGCCGACAATCTGCGGACGGCCGAATATTTAAGCGCGTACGGCTTTGTCTATAATCTCCGTTACGTACCCCCGGCAATGTCGCTGCCATCGCTTTATCTTTTGTTCGGCGGCGGCTGGAAAAATCCGCTGGTGCGCGGGGATTTTGAAAGTCTGCTGCAGGGGAAAGGGGTAATCCTGCCCGAGCATAAGGAAGTGTTTGCCGCCGTTTATGCCCGGTTGCCGAAAAAAACGACGGCGGATCGGGCCGACAAATTCGGTTTTTCCGGCGAATATATGGAAGCGCGCATTTTTGCCGACATGGCCTGTTGCAAAATTCTCAACCGGCCGTTTTCGCTGCCGGAAACAACCGGCTGCCGCACGCCGACGGTCGGCGGTATTTACGTTCTGCCGGGCGGGGGCGGCGATTATCTGCTGACGGAACTGCTGCAACGCTGCGGCAATCCGGCGCGGCCGGAAAAAAATCCGCTGTTGTGGAGCCGCGCGGCCAAAGGCTGGCAGAAGTCATTTGCGGCAGCGGGCGAGAATGTCTAGTCCGCGGTCATAAAACGGCGTTTCCACCCGGCTCATGCCGAGCAGGGTATGAAAGACGTTGTCGTGCGAAAAGGCTTCGGAACGGATTTTGCGCACACAGTCGACGTCCAGTCCGTTGGCCTCGGCATACCCTTCGGAAAACCAGAACATGGCGGGAATGTGCTTTTGTACGTCGGGAGCTTCGTCATAAGGGGCGGAGTGCAGATAAACGCCGTTTTCACCGAGAGATTCGCCGTGGTCGGAGGTGAAGAAAAAGGCGGTGTCGTATTCATCCGACAAGGCTTTTAATTCGTCGATGGTGCGGGCCAGCATGTGCGAAGTGTAATAAACGGTGTTGTCGTAAGTGTTTCTCAGTTCGTCCAGCGTGCAGTCCTGAAGAAATTCCCTGCGGCAGACGGGACGGTAAATTTCAAACTCTTTGGGGTAGCGGAGCGCATACAGCGGTCCGTGGCTGCCGCGCTGGTGGAGAACGACCATGGCCGGCCGGCCAAAACTGCGGACTTTTTCGGCAAAGTCGGTCAGCAGAATTTCGTCGGGACATTCCTTGACGTTGCAGAATCTTTCCTGTTCGATGCGGTTGCAATTGTCCTTGCAGTCGGTGTTGTTTTCCCGCCACAGCAGTTTGTAGCCGGCGCGGCTGATGACGTCGAGCACGTTTTCGGTGTATCTTTCGCTTTCCGGCTCGAATTTTTTGCGCGGGTAAGGGGAAAAGATGCAGGGCAGGGAAACGGCGGTGGCGGTGCCGCAGGAATAAAAATTGTCAAAGTAGACCAGTTCGTCCGCATATTTTGCGAGCGGTTCGTTGGTCGGCCGTTCGTATCCCGAAAGGGAAAAACTGGCGTCGCGGGCGGATTCACCGATAACGACCACAATCAGGGCGGGCTTGCTTCCTTCTTTTTGCGGCAGCATGCGGGCGCCTTCGGAAATTGTCTTCAATTCTATTCCCCAGTATTTGGCCTTTATTTTGACGACCGAGATGACGGCGCCGATGTAATTGACGGGGATCAGCGCGTTTTTCAGATGTTTGTGTTCTTTAAGCGTGCCGGGGTTGTGCAGCAGGCCGCCGCCGATAATGCCGCCGGCAACGAGGGCAAAAATCAAACCTTGCGTCAGCTTGCCTTGGGCGTCGGCTTTCAGCGGTTTGAACGCGATGTCGGTTTTATAGATCAGATAAGAAGGGATAATTCCGAGCAGTATAAGATATAAGGCCATTTTAAGATTAAGCAAATCCGCCACTTCGTAAACATCTGTCTGGATAACGTTCATCAGCATAATCTTGTCGATGACGACGCCGTAGGCGTTCATGAAATAAAGCGCGGAAGCGTTAAGCAGGCAGAAGACGATTGCCAGCGGCTTGACCAGCGGGCGGATAAAAAGAACAGAAAGAGCTATGTTCAGAACAAGAAAAATGCAGACGACGATCAATGCCGCCGCAACAAACGAGCGGTCTTTTCCGTAAACGGCATTTATGAACGGTATGTTGTAAGCCGCCATTACAAACAGAGCGTAGATAAAATTGAAACGGGAAGAAGAAAGCTGCCAGAAGTATTGAGGTAGTTTGATGAAAGACATTTTGTAGTTCCTTGAAGTTGTTGGTGGCGGGCGGTCAGAACAGTTCCCCCTGCGGATTGTTGTTCAGCGCGGCGATTGCTTCTTTGACGATGGCGACGGAAACGGCGCGTTTGTATGCCAGCGAAATGTTGTCGATTTCATTGACCAGTTTTTCGGCATAGGCGAACGAACGCTGCATGTTTACCAGTATATACCTGACGATGTCAAGCGAAACGGTGATCTGCCGGTCCATAAAAAGCTTGATGATGAGTGCCGAGAGCAGTTCGTCGTCGGGTTCCGAGATTTCAACCGAAGGAATGATGTTCAGCCTTGAGCGCAGATCGGGCAGCCGGATGTCGAGCCGGGCGGGCGCGCGGCGGGACGTGAACAGGATGTTGCCTCCTTCGTTGCGGTAGAGGTTGTAAAGATGGAACATTGCTTCTTGATCAATCTCTTCGCTTAAGTTTTCCACCACCAGACAGCGGTGGCGCTCAAACAGCAGCGGCGGCAGTTCAAGCGTGATTTTGCCGGCTTCGATCCGCGGAATCTGATAAGGGTAATGCGTAAGTACCGACACCTTGTCGGAAAAAATGTGGGTCAGGTGGGTTTTTCCGCAGTTTTCCGGTCCGTAGACGCAAAGCGCGAAAAAAGGCCACTCCGGCCACCGGTCGACGGCGGCAAAGGCTTCGGCGTTGCAGGAAGAAACGATAAAGTCTTCCCGGCCCATGTAAGGGCGGTGGGGAAATTCCAAAGACAGCTGATTTTTGCCGGTCATGGTTTTCTATTCCTTGTTCAACACGTCAAATATCTTTTTGGTCAGGTCGCCGAGGCTGAACGGTTTGGCCATGAATTCGACCCGGTCGGCGGCGGAAAGTTCGTTTCGGGCAATTTCTTCCGAATAACCGGAAGCAAGAATAATCTTAATCCCGGGGATCAGTTCCTTTACCCGGTGAGCCAGTTCAATGCCATTTAAGCCCGGCATGACCATGTCGGTAACGAGCAATTGAAAGTTACGTTCCTTTTCCAATTGTTCTAGCGCATTTTCGGCCGAATTGCAACCGATAACTTCATAGCCTTTTTTCTTTAAGGCACGAACGGCAAAGCTTCTGACCGAATCCTCGTCTTCGACGAAAAGGATGCGGATGCCGGTATGCAGACCGCCGTCGTTCGGGTTTTTGTCGATTGCCGAAACGTTCAGGCCAAAGATAAATTTCTGGTTTATCGGCAAAGAGGCGGCGTTTTGCTCTCTTACCGTCATTACCGGCGAACCGTCGGCAGAAGTTACTTCCGGCCGGCGGACGGCGTTTTCTTCCCCATCGGTGTCGGTATTGTGTTCAAAACGCGGCAAATGGATCAAAAAAGTGGTGCCTTCGCCGACTTTGCTGTCCACCCGGATAAAGCCTTCGGTCTGACGGACGATACCGTAGACCATGGCCAGACCGAGCCCGGTGCCGGAACCGACGACGTTTTGTTTGGTGGAGAAGAAGGGTTCGAAAATGCGGCTCAGATTTTCTTCCGCAATGCCGCAGCCGGTGTCGGAAACTTCGATAACCACAAATTCGCCGGGTTTGATGGTTTCCTCGCCGAACGGGCGGGGGTGGGTGATTTTTTCGGTGCGGGTGCTGATGGTCAGCGTGCCGCTGCCGTTCATGGCGTCTTTGGCATTAACCGCCAGGTTGATGATGACCTGAGAAAACTGAACGGGGTCTACGCGGATGTAGCCGAGGTCTGCGCCGTGATGAAACTTCAGGCTGATTTTTTCGCCGAGAACCCTTTTCAGCATCTGGCTCAATTCCATGAAGTTTTCGGTGACGTCGATCAGTTTGGGCTGCAGCGGCTGCTTGCGGGAAAATGCCAGCAGTTGGCGCACCAGACCGGCGGCGCGGTTGGCGTTGTTTTTAATTTGAATAAGGTCGGCAAACGAGGGGTCGCCGATGCCGTGGCGCTGCAACAGCAGGTCGCAGAAACCGATGACCGCGGTCAGGAGGTTGTTAAAGTCGTGGGCGACGCCGCCGGCCAGTTGTCCCATCGCCTGCATTTTTTGCGCCTGGGCGAATTTGATTTCGAGGTTTTTCTGTTCGGTGGCGTCGACCAGATAGATGACGAAACCGGCCGTCGGTTCGCTGCCGTAAAGGCTTTTCATCGGCGAAACGTAGGAAAGGGCAACCTTCGGCCCTTTGATCAGCGCCAGCTCCATGGAAGCGGATTTCTTGACGCCGCTTCTGATGTTGTCCAGTTCTATGCCGAGACCGTGACGGTCTGATTTCTTGATAAAATCCATCAGGTTGGCGTTGATCAGTTCAATGCCGTCCGCTTGCCGCAGAAAGGCTTCCGCCTGCCGGTTGCATTCGCGGATAACGCCTTCGTTGTTGATAAAAACAATGCCGACGGGCGCGAAGTCAAACAGCCAGCTGATTTTATCGACGGCGAGTCCGAGCTGCCGCCGGAGCAGATCGTCGGTGGGCAGATTGCAGACGACGGCGCCGCGGATTTTGATTTCGTTTTTTTCACGGAAGCTGTCCTGACAGAGAAAAGCTTCTTTGTCTTTGCCGTATTTGTCGGTAAAATGTACGGTTTTGTTCCATTTGCGGCAGGGGGGAACCGGTGAGTTGGGGCTCAGCAGTTCTTTCAGGTCGGTGCCGATCAGCCGTTCGCGGTCGGTTTCCAGCATTTTGGCGAAGGCATGGTTGCAATATTCGACGGTCAGACTGCGGTTGCAAATATAAAGGCCGACCGGCAGATCGTCGGTAAAGTCGTGGAGGCCGCGTCGTTCTTCGCGGAAAATCTGTTCCAGATTGTGTTCGTTGGTAATGTCGCGGAAACTCCAGTAGAGAAAGGTGTCTTTGCGGATTTTTTTCAAAGCCAGCGAATTTTCGAACAAATCGGTTTTTTTTAGGGAAAGCGGCCGTAAAATAACCTCAAACCAGGTTTCGTTTTCCGGTTCGGAACCGAGTTTGAGCGAGAGAGTGACTTTTTCGCCGGAAAGATTTTGAAAGGCGTTCTTCAGCCGCTGAAAGGCCAGCGGATTGTTACGGTTGTCGGCAGACAGGCGGCTTTGCAGAAAGGCCAGAATGCTGCCTTCTCCGAACAGTTCTTTGGCCCGGTCGTTTTCAATCACCACCCGCCCGAGCGAGTTGTCAATGCGTTTGGCCTGACTGCTTAAGCGAATGATTTCATTGGCAAAGCCGCCGTAACTGATGGCTTTTTCGCCGGCTTTCAAGGTCAACAGCGACAATGCGAGCGCAAAAACGGTGATTGCCGCCGTCAACCCCAAAAGCAAAATCAGATGCTGCGGAAAAACGATTGACAGAATCAGCGCCGCGGTCAGGGCGACCAGCGAATAGGCCAATCCGATCAGTCTTTTTTGCAAAAGCCGGTCCGGCCGGGATATTTTGACGTTCTGCAGCATCTGCGGGGCAAAGTCCTAAGTGGTTACGTCGGCCTCTTTTTTGCCCGTGCGTTTTTCGATTTCGGCCAGTTCGGCGGCGATTTTCAGCAGTTCGTCGACCATCTGCCGCGGTTCGGCGTCAAGCTCGCTGCGGCTGAACTTTTCAATGTAGACGCGCAGCGTCGCACCGCTTGAGGAAGTGCCCGACAGACGGTAGACAATGCGCGAACCGTCGGTAAACAGAATGCGCAGACCGTTTTGGGTCGAGGAGTGGTCGACCGGATCGTTGTATACGAAAGCTTCTGCTTTGGCAACTTCGTAAGAGCCGAGTTTTTGACCGTTCAGCGGCGGCAGTTTGGCTTCAAGGTCGCTCATCAGCTTGTTGGCCGTGTCGGTCGGAATACCGTCGAAGTCAAAACGCAGATAATAGCTACGGCCGTATTTCCGCCAGTGTTCGCGGGTGATTTCTTCCACGCTTTTGCCGGTGGCGGCTATGATGTTGAGCCAGAACAAAACCGCCCAGATGCCGTCTTTTTCGCGGATATGGCTGGAGCCGGTGCCGAAGCTTTCCTCGCCGCAGAAGGTGATGCGTTTGGAATCCATCAGGTTGACAAAATATTTCCAGCCGGTCGGCACTTCGTAATAGCCGATGTTGCGGGCGGAGGCAACGCGGGCTACGGCGGTCGAGGTGGCCATTGATTTGGCAACGCCGTAAATGCCGCCTTTGTAGGCCGGAATAAGGTCATAGTTGTCGGTTAAAATGGCCAGGCTGTCGCTCGGCGTAACAAAGAATTTTTTGCCGAGGATCATGTTGCGGTCGCCGTCGCCGTCGTTGGCGGCGCCGAAGTCCGGCGCGTCGTCGGCATACATGATGTTGACCAGTTCTTTGGCATAAACCAGGTTGGGGTCGGGGTGAAGCCCGCCGAAGTCCGGCTTGGGCACGGCGTTTAAGACCGAGCCTTTGGCCGCGCCGAGGATTTCCTCGAAAATGCGGATGGCATAGGGACCGGTTACCGCGTTCATGGCGTCAAAACGCATGGTAAAGCCATTGGCAAACATTTTTTTGATCAGTTCAAAATCAAAAATCTTTTCCATCAGTTCGACATAATCGCTGATCGGATCGACGATTTCGATTTCCATACCCTCAAGGTTTTGTGTGCCGAGACGGCTGAGGTCAATGTCAGCCGCGTCGACGGTTTTGAATTCGGAAATGGTTTGGCTGACGGCAAAAATTCGGTCGCTGACCCGGCTTGAGCACTGGCCGCCGGTTTCGGTGGCGAATTTGATGCCGAAGTCGCCGTTTTCGCCGCCCGGGTTGTGGGAAGCGGAAAGTACGAATCCGCCGTCGGTGCGGCGTTTTAAGATCATGTTGGAGGAAGCCGGCGTCGACAAAAAGCCGTTTTGACCGACGATCAGTTTCTTAACCCCGTTGGCGGCCGCCATCTTGATCAGTTTCTGGATGGCGATGCTGTTGTAAAAACGGCCGTCGCCGCCGACGACAAAGGTTTTTCCCGCCGGGTCGATGGTGTTGAAAATGCTTTGCAGGAAGTTTTCGAAGTAGTGTTCCTGCATTACGACTTTGGATTTTTTCCGCAAACCCGCGGTGCCCATTTTCTGGTCCGTGTAAGGGGTGGTTGCAATCACTTGTATCATAATCTCTCCTTAAAAATACGTGTTGACATGATAGTTGACAATTTAACACCGTTTGGTGCCAACTCAAGAGAAAGCTCGGTTTTACTAACCGCTATTTTAAGCCGGTGCGGATCAGGGGCAGATGAATTCGGCCAGGCTTTTGATTTCCTGCTTGGCAGCGATATGGGAAACGCTTAAGCGGCATTTTAAGGCTTCGTGACTGAGATCCAGCACCGTCAGCCCCTGCAAAAACAGTTCCTTGTAGATGACGCGGTCGCGGATCGCCGGCGCCACGCGGAAGCCGTAGGTTTTGGCTGCTTTTTCCAAATAGCCGAAAACCTGGTTTTTGTTGCGGGAATTGAGTGAAGATATTTTGTTGCCGACGACGATCCAGTTGAGCATCGGTTTGCCGAGCGCGGCCAGATATTTTTTTACTTCCCATATGTATTGGGCGTAACGGCCGGCGTGGCGGTCGTCGGGGTGCGCAAAGTCAATTTCGGAAATGACGTTTAAGTCGATCAGGCTGTCGGACATCGGCGTGATCAGCGTGTCCGCAAATTTGTGCGCTTCTTCGAAAAGGTAGTTCTTGTTGCCCGGCGTGTCGATGATAACGGCGTCAAAAGCCGGCAGCAGCGCTCCGATTTCGTGTGCCGCCTGTTCCCGGTGGGCGGTGAACTGTTCCGGCGTTTCGGCCGGTTCTATCGTCAGCAGTTCGGGAATCGGCAGTTTCAGGTCGTTTTCGCGGCAGAAACGGCAGCGGTTTTCGATATAGTGGGTAAGGGTGCCCTGGCGTCCGTCCGTGTCGACGACCGCTACCCGGAAACCTTCCTGCATCAGCTTGATCGCCAGGTGCATGGATATGGTCGATTTGCCGGTTCCGCCTTTTTCGTTGCTGACAACGATTACATGAGCTTTGCTGTTGGTCATTTCCTTATTTTTCCGCCATCGTCAGTTGTACATTGCCGTTCATCGGCATGACCATACACGATTTGTTTTCTTTTTGCAAATCCTTACATATTTTTTGTGCATCGTTTTTGGTGAGGTTGACCAGTTTTGAACGGTAAACGATGATGGCGTTGTTTTCCGCCGGTTCAACCTTGGCATTGCGGCTGTTGAGATTTTCGTAACGGCGGCGGATTTTCTGCGCATAGACGCGGGCTTTGGCATAGTTGCTGAACGCGCCGATCTGAACCGCCCATATGGCGTCGGGACGGTTTTCCGTTTCTGCCGCGTCATCGCTTTTCTTTTCGTTTTCCCTGACGTTGTCGAGCAGAAAATCGCTGTTTTCCAGTTTGACGTAAGTGGTCGTCGCTTCCGGCGAGCGGTTTGCCGCCAGTTTGTTAAAGCCCTGTTCCATCAGCCGGGCAACGGTCCGGTCGCGCTCTTCCTGAGTGTTGTGTCCCATGGTGACGGCAATCACCCGTTCGCCGTCGCGCTGGGCGGAGGTAACGATGTTGAAGCCGGCCGAAGCGATGTAACCGGTTTTCATGCCGTCGGCGCCTTCAAAATTTTTCAAAAGATGGTTGTGGGTGTAATAGGTTTTGCCTTCATAGGAAAATTCCCGGCGGGCGAACAGGTCGTAGTATTGCGGAAAATGAAAATAGACGGCGGCGGCCAGAGTGGCCATGTCGCGGGCGGTGGTTACCTGTTTGCTGTTGGGCAGGCCGGAAGCGTTTTTGAAAACAGTGTTTTTCATGCCGAGGGCTTTGGCCACTTCGGTCATCTTTTCGGCAAACCGGGCTTCGCTGTAGCCGAGGCCTTCCGCCAGAACGGTGGCGCAGTCGTTGGCCGATTTGACGATCAGGGCGTCAATCGCGGTTTCCACTTTGATTTTGCCGCCGGCTTTTAAGCCGAGGCGGGAAGGGGAACGGTTGGCGGCGGCAGCGGAAACGGGCAGTTCGTCGTCCATCTTGATCAGTCCCTTTTCCAGCGCTTCAAAGGTGATGTAAAGCGTCATCAGTTTGGTTAAGGATGCCGGATGGTGCACCGCGTTCGGGTTTTTGGAAACGAGCACTTCGCCGGTTCTGGCGTCGATGACGATGCCTGAAGGCGCCGGTCGCGCGGCGGCCGGAAAAGTGAACATGACTGCGGCGGCCAATGACAAAACGCAAATATTTTTTCGGACGGAAAACATTTTTATCCCTTTTGTTTTTCTGATGACGGAATTTTAAAATGAAAAAGAAAATAAAGCGTTAATTTTTTGCCGCAGGATTATCTCGCCGGCAAAAAAAAAAGACGCTTTCGGGAAGCGTCCTTTTTTATGTGCGGGAGAAAAAAAGTCAGATATGTTCAATCTCCGGTTCTTTTCTGATCAGTTTGGCTACAGCCAGCGCGATGAAGCCGTTGAACAGGCTGAACAATGCGCCCATTTTGGCGGCGTCGGCAATGCTGCCGTCGGTATAGGCGATTTCGGCGATAAATAGGGAAACCGTCAGTCCGATGCCTGCCGTCATGCCGATCAGCAGCAGATCGAGGTCGGTGATGGCGTTGTTGATCCTGAACTTAAACAGACCGGCAATTTTGACCATCAGGTAAATGCCGAAAGTTTTGCCGGCAAGAAGGGAAACGAAAACGATCAGCGTCAGTTCCGAAATGCTGGAAAAGACGACGCCGGCGTTGCTGAGGCCGAAGAAAAAAAGCCCGTAATCGACAATCGGCTTGAAATCGCTTTCAAAGCGGTCAAGTTCCGTCTGGCAGCGTTCTTTGCCCGGTTCCGTTTCATGCGGAATAAACGGGATGATGAAAATCAGCGCCAGCGAGGGGTGCATGTTGGCTTCGTGCAATCCCGCCCAGGAAAGTATCCCGGTCAAAAGATAGGCCCAATAGCTGCGCACTTTATGTTTGTTTAAAATCCAGGCAACGGCCACGGCAACGAAAACCAGCGACAGCCAGCGCGGATTGACAGGCAGTTCGGGGTCGGGATAAAAAAGGGCGATAATGGCCAGTCCGACAACGTCGTCGGCAATGGCAAGCAACAGCAGAAAAGTGAACGCCGGATGCTTTTTGCCGAAAATCATTTGCGCAAAAAGAAGCGATATGGCCACGTCGGTCGCCGTCGGAATCGCCCAGCCGTTGTGATAGTCCGGCGAACCGAAAAAAGCGTTGAGTGAAAAGAAAAGGGCAATCGGCAGAAGAATGCCGCCAAGCGCGCCCAACAGATTGCTGACGGTGTTCTTGATCGGATAGAGATTGCCGCCGGGCGCCACGCCGTGGACGATTTCAATGCTGACGGAGCCGAAAAACAGAACCAGAAAAACATCATTGACCAGAAAATGAAAATTGACTCCCGGCGCCAGTTCCCGGTATATGAAGTCATTGTAGGAATAGGAATCGATGTTGGCCCAGGCCAGGGCGGCAACAATGCCGACAATGAGCGGGATAGACAGCTCCCCGATTTTTTTGACAAGTTCTTTCATCTTTGTACTTTCGTTATAAATAATATACATTCCGGTAGGTATGTATATATTACGATTGAGGGAATTTGCAAGAGAATTCGTAGAAAAATTTTTCTTCATATGAAACTTCTTCTTACGGGATTTCCGCAACAACGACGTTATGGGATTTTTTTGCAAAGAATTTTCCTCATGAGGTTTTCTGTTCCTTTTCTCACGGGATTTTCCGACAACAAAACTCCCCTTTGCGGAATTTCCCCTTACGTTTTTTCCTTTTTCTTTTTGCGGGGGAGTTTGTCCTTCCGCCGCTGGTTTTCCCATCCTTTCATTTCGAGGATTTTCTGTTTTCCTTTATGGGATTTCCCCGCCCTTTCTTTACGTTTTTTCCCGTCCCTTTCTCCTCGGGGTTTCTCCATCCTTCCCCGTGGGGTTTTTCTGTTTTCCCCGCGTTTTTTTCGTCAGGCATGCGACAAAGAAAACTCCCCGGATAATTCGGGGAGTTTTCGCTCTTTTTACATTTTCTAGAACGCGTAGTTCAGACCCAGACCGACGGTCGTCGCGTCGTAGTCCGAACCGAACGTATAATTCGCCCAGCCGTAAACCGAAAGCTGATCGGTAAAGCCGTAGCGCCCGCCCAACTCAATCCGACCCAGCGTTTCGTCGTCAAGCGTGTTTACTTTGCCCAAACCGGTGATGTTGACTTCGTCACCGTCGACAAGCGTCTGTACAACACTCGGTTTGACGTAAACGTTAGCATAGCCTTCGTCAAGACGGAATGCTTTCGTCAGCTTAACGCCCGCTTCCAGTTCAATTTGCTTAAGGTCGTTATATTCCGCCTTCTTGCCCACGCTGTCGGTCGCGTCGTCATAGTTGACCTGCGTATAGAATACGCCCAGGCTCGGCGTCAGGTAAACAGTATCCGTCAGGTTGTAGTCGTACCCGGCCTCCAGACTTGCGCCGAACTCAACCCCGTCGGTGTCGGATTTGACCCCGTCGTCGGTTTTGATGTCTGCCTGCTGAGTGCCGCCGTATAAAGTGGCAAACGCATACCAATTGTTCCGGTCATAGCGGTAATACAGACCGGCCAGATAGGAATCGATGTCGATTTCCGAACCGACGGTCGAGTAGTAATGTTTGCCGTCGCCGTTCATGTCGTAGCTGCCCTTGCGGTAGGACACAAACAGACCGAGCTTGTTGTTGAGGTCATGCTGCAAATCGCCGCCGGCCTCAATACCCCAGACGTCGGCATCAATCTCGGTCGGAGATTTGATGGAGAGCGAAGTGTAAACCGGATTAACCCAGAGGTTATGGAAAGCTT